>Ga0179593_1325059_pt1 | contig 16938 bp, 15 predicted proteins | sample CZODoug2_1_08_16_FD_185931 | JGI IMG/M metagenome (GOLD analysis project Ga0179593, IMG submission 185931) | Vadose zone soil fungal communities from Angelo Coast Range Reserve, California, USA - CZODoug2_1_08_16fungal (PacBio error correction) | ecosystem: Environmental > Terrestrial > Soil >...
TCGTTTATTGGAAGAGAGTCTTGTGTCCAAGTGTGGGGCAAGTGACAACCACAGCGGGACCAACAAAGAGGCCACACCGCGAAAGGGGGAAGCCATTCATGAGCCCACCGCCCCCTCTCATTGATAGTCGAAAGAAGAAGGGGAAGCATCTTGTGTAGGTGTGTGGAAGGCTACGAGGCTTGACAAGTACCCGGCGGGATCTGGTAACCTCACGCTACGACAGGGAAGAGGGGGAGGGGGAAGAACCGGTGGTAAGACGAATGCGCGTAACAGTTGTAAATTGGATAAAAAACCAAGGCAAAAAGGAGACCTCACTGGAAAATGCGAAAAAACAGGGGAATCCAACAAACCAAATCTCTCTCGTAAAATGGGGGGGGGAAAGAAACTTGGAGGTCTCAAAAAAAAAAAACTCCGAAACTTTGTTCGACACGGATCTCGGCACAGAAGAAGGAAAGGGGGGCGCCTACTTGGACAACAGGAAGAGTAAAGCCAGAGAGACTGGAAAATTCTTCCTGAAATGGAAAGGAGAAACGCGCTAAACCTGTACGGGAAGGGTAGCGAAAAAAAAACTGTAGGGGAAACCCTCTTGAAAGCGAAAGAGTGAAATTTGGCCGAAAAAGGAAAAACCTAAACGGATGGAGGAACTAGGCTAAAAAGAAGCCATCCTTGAGAGTGCTTACACATCAGAATTCAATTACTTGGGAGGAATTTCAACTGTTCATTCACGATCATGGTTTTCTGCTCGGGAGGGGGCCTAAAAAAAAGAATCGATTAACACCACTCTCGATTGATAATGAAGCGTTCAGTCAGGAAAGAAGGTAGAGCGGGAAGGGGGGAGTGTTTAAGTGCTCAAGATCCCGATAATTCTACGGGGCGGGTCTCACGCGTAACGTAGTAAGGGGAGAGGGGGAGGGCGTTCTGACCTTAATTAACCAGAACCTCGGGTGGCTAACTCGAGTCGTTGCGTGGGGGAGACGAAAAAATGAAAGATTAACGACCCCCGGGCTGTGGGGAACTACTAAAAAGGCTACTCACAAAAAACTCATGCAGGGTCGAATTTGGCTAATACTTGCGAAGGAGGTTGACCGCCCGCGCAGCCGCCTCCGTTGAAGGAGTGTTTCCTCTTGGTAAGACCCCAGCCGGAGGACTCTAGTGTCTTTTCGGGAATATACCATCAGTGTCAAAAATCAGAGCGAAGAGGGAAACAGATTCAAGAGGTGTCAAACGAAGAGTGGGTGAAGACGCAACGAAACAGACATGACACGATTAAAGATTGGGGGGGGGAAGCTGACCGAAAAAATGGGGGAATAAGGAACTCAGCACGTGGGGGGGGGGATCGAGAATACACGCACGGAGATCCGGAAAGCTGGTGACAAGCAGATGGAGGGCTTGATCCTCGAATTTAATAGGTGCAGTTAGATCAGAGCGGTACAGGGGACTCTGCAGAAAAGATGGGCGAACTCAGGAGGGTTCAACCGTGTATGAGGTCTATAAAAGAAAGTGGGTTTTTTTTGGGAAGTTGATAAAAGAGGCCCAGGGCGAAATTTCAAAATGTGCGATTGATCGAGTGGGCTGCGGGTGTGGGATGGGGAAGGGGTACCAACACTGTTCTCTTGTCCCTGTGTGCGTGTCCCTCGAGTGGGCCCTGGGTAACAAATGAAAAAGTTTGGGAAGAGGAGGCGACAAGGAATTGGAGACGATCTTCAACAACTTATATTACAATAAGAGGGCAGTTCTAGATGTAATTCAGCGGCACAAAAGAGGTTTATTACTCCATCCCCAGGAGATCATATAAGGAAGGAGATGGAAAAAAAGGGAAGCAGAAAAGAAAAGACAGAGACCCATCCCGAAGGGCAAGCACGAGAGAAAAACCAAACAAATCGGGGACCTTCCTGGCGCATTACACTCACACATGTACTCGTGAGGGGGAAAACAGCTTAACACACTTGGTACTCGAATTAGATCTAGGACCACGAGACCAAGCTCTTAAAAGTAGAGGGACAAAAGCCAACTTTCCGGGAAGAAATGGGGTCGAGTGTTGAGAAAAAGCTTGGGGAGAGGTCTGAAGATAGGTCAGGTCAACAAAGCGAGGATGATACAGAAAAAATTTACTTTTCCGAGAAAATTTAAGGGGAGAGCAAACAGAAAGGGGGCCCCGGAAATATGTGGTCTGCTTCGGAAAAAGGGCTCCTTCATTTCATCCTTCAACTCTAGGTAGATGACAAAACAGGAGGGACTTATTTCCCCCATCACAAAAAGGGAGGAATGTGACCCTTTGGTGTAACTTCAAAGCAACCTATCGTTCAGACAAGGGAAGGGAGCTAGTAGCGAGGTAACCGAGGGCGAACGGGCTTCGCACCATGTGAGGGGATTGTAAGTCCGGGGATACATGAAACCCTCGATGACTCCTTTTTGCGTTAATAGGTCATTACTCAAACGAAAAAAAAACTCAAAAAGCATCGTCCTCCTTTGTCTCCACAACCCGATTTGAAGTAACAGGAAAAAGTGGGGAGAATAACCCCCAGAGAACTCACTAAAAGACGCTCGACATTGGGAAACCTCCGTTGAGACGATCTAGGAGTATTTGAGTAGGTAGAGAAAGAAGTAAACTACCAAAGGGAGGGGTAGCACTCTCCCAGTGACTGGAAACCATTCAGTACGGGAAAGGTAACAATCCGCGAGCACTAGTATTGGAGACATAGATGCGGGAGTCACTTCTGGAAAATAACATCCCAGGATACGGACAACTCACAAAACAGGGGAGCGGCATGACAGAAGCTGGGATACATACAAATTGTTGGCGACAGGGCAAAAGAGAGGAATGAAGGGTGGGGGCGGTGAACCATAACGCGAAATGCGGAATCAAACGACCAGACTGAGAATCGGGTGGCTACAACCGGACGAAAATACGTCTCGTATGCTCTACCGGCACCGTCCAGGGGGGTTGAAGACCAAGAGCCTGCTTGGGGTTAGGGAGGGGGGAAGGGTGACCAAATGACGAAAGGAAAATTTTGTATCCACACTGGACGAGGGATGGGAGAACGTCCTATGGGAAGACAAAGGAAACGGGGTAAATTCTAAAAAAAAAAAGTGGAAAAAATCGGGACTGGGGGTTGTGAACCCCCGGGGGTCGCCATGTCCAGCGGAGTAGGGGGGGAAACGCAGGAAAAAGACAAGTTGCATTTCGCCAGTAGAAAAGGAGTTTTGAAAGCAAGACACGATTCCAAAAGTAGGCATCGGCCGGAGTAACTTAGGAAAAGATTCCTGACAAAAATAAGAAACGCAAAACAGGAGCGAAAGTGGGGCTCTTAAAACTGGGGAAAAATGATCCCACGAAGTATCTAGGGCTGAACACGCGGGAATAAGAGTGCTAAGCACCCGCTCTCAAATGTATTGGGGGCTCAAAAATGGGCGTCCAGAGGAGCTGAGCGCCAGAGAATTCTCAGTCCAGCATGAAGGGGGAGGGGGGCTTGGTTTGAAGCCGAGCTACCAAGGCCAAAAAACATGGACCAGAAAAATTAAGGAGGAAGCGATCTGGGCGAGGGGGGAGTCTTCACAGATTTGGGGGTGGGATGAAAGCAATGGGAAGAAAAAAACTGGGTACGGCGAAACCAGGGGTGACTCGCAGTTAGTGCATGGCATAAATAATCAGGGAGCCTTGTGAGAAAAAAGGGAAGATCGACTCACTTCAAGATGAGGAAAAAAAATCTGGAAAAACAAAATGCGCGCTATGTAGCGTCAGTGTTTTTCCAAAATATTGCGGGCTATAATTAAAAGTCTGCCTTGGTTACGGATGCTCAAAGAAAAAAAAGCGGGGAAAAACAGACCCGGGAAATGTGATTCACGAAAAAACTTTGAAACCCACCGCGTCCTGCACTTACTGAAGCAAGAGAAAACCGCAAGGCCGAACCAGGTCGAGAAGGAGGGGGGGATCGGAAAAATGCAGCTAAGAACGGAGAACTCGTTTAGGGAAACAACAAAAACTCGGGCATGCGAATCCAAGCCATCTCTATGATTTGAGTGCTCGCTAGAAAATAGAGAGCCTTAACGCTTACCGAACAGATTCAGAAAAAGCAGGGCTGGCTTATTACTGAAATGGGGGGAAAAAAAATAAGAAGTTTAAATGGCAGTTGGCATTCGCGCGTAAGGAAACAACGATCTCTCGCAAAAAAAAACCACGGAAAAGGAAGGAGGGGGGACAAGAGTAAAAGGGGTAAAAAGGGCTCCCTAATCAGGGAAGACTGGGCAAATCTTCGTCATTAAAGGTATTGTATATATTTGAGCGCATCAGAAAAGATAATCCTTACACCGGTGCGTGAAGAGGTAGAAAGCGTTAAGGAAAAGATCGCAGTTTCTCAACGATCCACCTCATAAGATTGGAAGCTGGGATCGCTCAAGCTGGGAGGGAAGAACGACTTCGTAATCACGCGGTCGAAACATCCTGGGCTCATCTACCAACAAAAATTCGACTTTTTGCCATAAACGAACTGGTTCTATTCTTCTTTTCCTTAGAACATTTCCTCAGTCCGCAGTTGGAAACCATTCCCGAAAAAGAGACACTGTTGCTTTTCTAAGAAGGACGGGGAGATTCCCGATGACGACGATCAGATGAGGGTGAGGCCCACCACGGACTAAGAAAAAAGAATAGTGATGGAAGGTTGCACTGGCTGGGGCGACAAAGGGGACAGATTCGATCGGCAGGGAGCGCGAAACACGTTAAAACTTGAGTGGAGTATGAAAAAATTGCCCGATATGAGCCCGCGGCAAAGTTGATTTTTGACGAAGTGCTGGCGGTGCATCAACCAAGCTGAAGACGAAACCGACCATGAAGTTAGACGTAATCCCAGCCGGAATTTTGGGGGGAAAAAAAAAAAGCGGTCCAAGTGGAGGATTCTTTGCGGTCGGCATTACAAAACACCGAAACGAGCGGGGATGTTCGAGAGGGGACATGACTGGAGATTCGGCGATCTAACCTATCATACGCCCCGAGGGGGAGGAAGATACAAGGCCACACGGCCTGATGGGTAACGCGATTAAAGGGTTTGTTGTGGGGGAACAATTTTTTCGGGGCACTCGATCCTGAAAAGGGTGAATGGATCAACGTTGAAGGAGAAAAATCGGTAGAGCTGGGCGGATCGAGGATTGGGGGAAGGAATGCCCCTTTTCCAGCTAGTGGGTACTCGGAGAAGCCATCGACCATGGGGAGAGTTGGAAAGAAAATGGGGGGTCAAAGGCACTTGCGTTTTACAATTTAAAAGCAAAGGGGCTGGTCGAAGACCGCACTATCAAGCGGAGAAAAAAACACAAAAGCTCTCGGGGAAAATTTGGGGGAGACGGTCCTGTCTGAGCAAATCACTCAAAAATGTTAAAAATCGTACTGACAGACTTGCTTGAAACAAAGAGGGAGGAGGGTCATGGACTACTAATATTGCAGGACAGAGACGTGTAATGAAGGGGGAAGCCAAGAAGATCCACGCGCCGTGCGTATGCTTTTAGCGAAAAAACAGATGCCTACTCGGACGGCTTGAGGTGTGAAGAAGCAGAATCTCTGGGAAGGGCAGAACGCAAACCCGAATAATCTGGGGGAGACGGGCGCGATCCAATCCTTTCTTCATAGAGGGCTTGGGGGACGATTCAACGGTTGGCAGGGGAGTTTTCGGGGGTTTCTGGTCTCCAGGGACCAAATAACGCTGAACAACTCAAAGACGTCGAAAGCTGGAGGGCGGGAATTAAGCACTGTGAAGTCACGGAAGCTGACACGATTGTACGGGTCTTTTCCTTAGCGCATAATAGCAGATCAAGGCGAAAACCTGGGGGCGAGGTCGGAACATGGCAGCTCTAGTGATCAGATCGGCTGATCTACAACATTGGACTGGAGCCCAAAACAGGGGTGTTTCTCGAAAAACCTCGTCCCGAGGTCGGTGGAAATTGGTGAGCGAATGCCTTACCGACCAGGGACCAGGTGCATAGAAAAGGTGGCTAAGCCAGTACGACGAAACACTGCCCCTCAGCCGCTTAGAGGAGGGGATGGAGGAAGACTTACACCCGCCTTCACGGAGAATCCTGAGAGGTTTAAGTAAAATACAACATGAGTTCCGCGTTGGGTCCTTACCACCCAAACTGGAACTCATCTTTTTGGAGGCAGTTGCAGGGGAAACCTCTCTCCATCAGGGGCATCCGATAGCGCAAGATACGGACCAGCTTAAGATTTTTCCAAAAGGGGGTTTTTCCACCGCCGCACAGAACCAGGACACGGGGAGTGGGGGGCAGCTGCCATCAACTAAATTGAAGGCGGAAACCAAAAAAAGGTTTCTGGACTCAGAGAAGTTGTTGGAGCTGAAGGGGAGAAGGACTCAAGAGGAAGGAAGGTAGCGGTGCTCCCACAGAGAATGGAGAAGATTGGAGCTGCAACCATCCCTTTAATCTGTAACTGATCAGATCGACGAGGAAAAGGGAAGATCTTCAGCGAGTAGGCGAAATAACTGGAGGGAACCGTGAAAATGAGTTACTCAAGGAGCCTTCGCACTTTGTTTTTGGGGGGGGGGACAGGTGCGAGGCTGCTCTGCCCAATGTCCTGGTCAGATTGGCTTGTATGGCGGCTGGAGGTCTAATCGTTGGCCCAGGTTTTCGTGGGGAGTATCGGGAACAACTGGCAGGGACTTGGTGCGGGATGTAATAGATGGTTTGGGAAATCGTTTCGGGACAATCGGAATTTTGGCGAAAAGAACGAGCTCTCACTCAACAAAAACAGGAGGAAAGGGAAAGAGATCGTTCCTTCGATGAAACCGGGAAAAAAAAGATCGGAAAACAAAAAAGGGGGACATCCCGAAATTCACGCATTTGGTCCAGACGATTACGAAATAGCCACCTAGGTCGGACTCCAAATCAGACAGCCAAGACAATCGGAAACGATGGGCAGATGAAGAAACGAGAAAAAAAAAACGGCAAGGCGTACTGGACGAAGACCTCCACGGTTTAAAGAAAGGGAGTTCCCTCAGATGAGAAGAACAAGGGTACCATCCTTGGAAATACCCCGATCACCACTCTTCAAGGGACGGTGGCCCAGAACACTGGAGGTCGCAAGGGGTGTTATCAAAGAGGAAGTGGAGCGTGCGATTACTCGTCAGCGAAAAAGGTGCTACAAGCGGGAAAAGGGGTCGGGGGAAGAAGTCAATTATGGAAGTTTATTAGCCCCCCAGTTGACTGGTGGCGGCGTACGCAACGCTTCGTAATCAGGGGGGAAGAGGGGTCAATTATCCATAGCGGAAAAAACCAGATGGAGATAGTGGAAGCCGAAAAAGGACAACCGCTTAGTTCAATCAAGGTGGGGGGGGGGAACGGCGCGGAACTCAGTGGGGGGGGAACAGCGGTGCCGGCTGGCGCAGCGAGGGAAAGAGTCTAAATCCTCGCCGCTGAAGTGCAATTATTAGGGTGTCTTTAATGCCGAATCTATGCAACCATAGGACGACGTGAAAAGGTCAGATGCATTAGATCAAAAACAAAAAGAAAATATTCCGCCAAAGGTTCTGGCTCACCAAGGGTGTGAAAAGAAGCCACTCGACGCGAGGAACCACTCACTCGGACATTCTTACAAGACGACAAAGGTACCGCCTTAGCTGGGGCTCTGGAGAAAGGGGTCAGGCATAACCGGCAGAGTGCAACTCTTCCCGGTACTGCAACATTTAAGGAAAGATATCATAGGGAGAAGAGAGTTGCGTAAATAGGAGGCCGGGAGGAGAGGCCATAATTAAGAAAAACTACTCACCCGAAAAACCTAAAATCGGCCAAAGGGGATCGTGGAATGTTGATACAGAGAACTGATGGCGATAGGAATCGGAGAATGGCTTTAGTGGGGGCGGTTCTGCAATTCCCGATAGGCGGCTTCTCCTAAAACACAACAGATCGCGTAGGTCCAGAAATTGGGCCGCTAACAAGCTCCCGTAAACTAGGGTGGATTTCATGTCCAAAAGTGGTCCTCACCATAGACTCTTCTGTATATATGGGCAGGGTTAAACAAAGTTAAATCCATGAGTGAGTTGTAAAAACAGAAAAGCTGGAACGGACGGAACCGGTATGCGGAATAAACATTCTGAGGAACCACATTTATCATAGCTGCGTGGTTGTGGAAGACTTTTAAAAAGAAATTGAAAGTGCGGTTCGTTCGCACGAACATTGAGAAGTGGAATGCACGGCTGCATTGGGAATCAAGGATGTCTCCCGCAAACTTCAAGACCATGTAGAGTATAGCGCGAGAACGGAGAATAAATTCCTGAAAATCCTCCTGTCAAGGGCTAAGGGAGTAAAGTCAGGAAGGTAACTGATCACCAGGGAAAGGATAGAAGGGCTAAAATCAGCTTAAGCGCGGACAAGAAAAGCCTCGTGGACTGGATTTGCCTCCGTGGGGCTTATGTCAAGGGATGAGAAAACAGCCAGCGCAAAGAGACTTTTCACTCGTCGCTCAATAAAGCTCGTTGGCTATGTATTGTTTAGGGATGTTAAACCGGAGAGGCAGGCGACAGTTGAGAGTCAAAAATTCCTTTCTCCTGGGGGTCGCTGCCTTCTGGGAGTTTGCAGGATGAGAATCTGGGTTGGGGGGAAAGGCAAAAGACCAGCAATAATAGGCAAAAGAAACTTGCGACACATCCATCTGCTCTGGTCGGTCACTTGTTCAGAAATAGCCATACCCCTGGGGGGGAGACTCGATCGAAGAAGGGCAACCACATCAACTCGGAGACAGCTGGCAAACGGCACCTATGCGCGATTGCTTGAACCAGGTTGCGTCCAATGGGCGAGGAAAATAGTCCCGAATCGTCCGGTCTAAGGGGGAAAGGTATCGAACTCAACCATTGCTGCTTTCCACTCACCGACTGGTGGAAAATTCTGCCGACGGACAGTCGCGAAAGGATAAGAAAACCTTCGTGACGGAAACAAAGAGGGATGTCATCGGGGGGGAGAGCTGAAAAGGGACAAGGCGAACCGTGAGAACGAGACCGTTAGTTACAAAAAAAAACCGCGACGCGAGAGGAAAGGCGGCAAATCGAGAGGAGTGGGATATAGAGTCGAGAAATAGATGACTTACGACTACCCATGGAAGCAAGGCGACTGGACTTAGCGTTTTCAAGCGATCAATTGTAAAAACCGAAAACTGTAATATTGAAAGGTTGAGTGGCCCATAGGGGCTATAGGGGGGGAACCCACTTATTATCGAAACACCACCCTTAATGGAAAAGAAAGGAAGAAGATCAATGGTGTGGCCGTATGAGACCGAATGTGGCACTTCAATCAAAGTAAAATTTATGGTATATAAAATTTGCGGATAAGTCAGAAATCGATAAAAGAAAGAGGCGTACTATGGGTAGCAGAAGTTCCTAGAACGTTTTCTCGAAAGCGAGCCAAAAAAGAATGGACACCGTTTTTGGGGAATCGCGAGACGGGGTCAATACTATCTCAACGGCTAGCCATTCCTGGGAAGATCTAACAAACAGAGGAGAGAAGGGGAAGGCACGACGGTTCTAGTAGGGTTCCAGAGACATGTCGAGAGCCCTCGGGGGAAAAGAATCAATGCTTTGGCTTGTTCGAAATGCACTGACTGTAGTGAAGAGGAAGATACGAGCATCATGCCCGGGACAATCCCAACTGCCACATCAGCGAATTTATTGCGGGTCAAGCTGTCGTAGATCCCGCTGACTGGGAAGGAAGTATCTGTCAGTTAAGACCCATGTGTCTATGAAGTGGGATGCACAAGGAAGGAGAGGGAGCCGACCTTTACCGCAAGTGGGCTTTTGCTCAGTAGTGCTTTCCCCCCAAACGGAAAAAAATGCCATAAGTCAGCGGAAGGAATCCACGGATTTTGGATATCGGTCCGGGACATTTTCTATACGCTAAACATAAAAGCGGAAACGATCTGAGAGGTGGAGAGGAAAGCAAAGGTAACGATCGGGCTTGCATCTTGGGGTAATCCTTGCCTCCTCCCATCTGGAGGACCAAGAAAAAAGGGCACGAGGCTTATTGGAGACGACTTAATAGGAGTCTCTTCTGATACTTCCTGGGGACATTATTCACGGGGAATACGTGTATCTATTGGAGGGGGGACGGAAGGAGTGGGGCGGAATGAACCCGGTAAGCCTAATCTAAGTTGTACTTCTCGCCATCGAAGGGGGGGTGAAGTGGGGGATGAAAAAAACTGGGCACTTCTCAGACTTGGGCCAAAGGGAAAAAAGGTAAGGCCGAGACCGCACTGGGGAAATAGAAGCGTATTAACTCTCTCAGGAATAACGGGGGGTTGACTGTAAAGGGGGTACTGCAAAGAGCAAAAAGAGAACGGGTCAGTTCGAGTAGATATTTCTGTGATCTGGTCGTTCCTGGGACCGACTGACAAAATAGATCCCATCCAGCAGACGGGGGGAAACTTTGAACTTTAAACACTCTACTGGTCCTGGGGGCATCGGTAGCGGACCCAAAGAAAGATATAGAGTGTCGGGTTATGCTACTGAAGGAAAATCTGGAAGCCAACCGCAAAAACCAAAAAACAAAAACCCGAAACTGGGGGGGGGGGGGGTGTGGGGTGGGGGGGGGGGGGGGGGGCATCTAACGATGCTCCGAAAAAAAAAAAGGCGATGGATTCACCCTCAACGATTGGACTTGTGCCGAGACAAAGTTTGCGGGTCAAGAAGGGTGGTTTCTGTGACATAATAGACTCAGAAGGAACAAACTAAGAGCAACGGATGGATCGGATTCCATTAAGCCTGTTAAGGGATGTAAGACGCTGCCTTTTTCTTTTGACTTCGCGCCTAAACCCAGCTACGAAAACCTTTTGGAGCGGAATCGAAAAAAAGGTAGGGAGGAGAGAGTGAAAGCGAGTTCTATCTAACAACTGGACTTGATCCTAACCTCTTGGGGGCATCGAAAATAAAAAAAAAACGAAGGGTCCGTGAGTTGTTGGAAGGGGGGAATGCCCATCTACACGTACCCCGGCAAAACTCGTGTTGCATAGAGTCAGCAATACGAAACAAATGCCAGACAATCCCTTCGAAAATTTACTCTTCCGGTTCTAACACATTTCCGCTGCCACGGCAGCCCTCCGCCGTTCACCCACCACTCTGAAGTTAAGCTTGGCCTTAACCCACCAGCCCATGCCGGAGCAAATCGGATTGTTGGGGGGCAGGGGAAAGAAACTATCACTCAGGTCAAACTCCGAAATAGCGAGATCCTTTGACACGGAAAGGATGTTGTGGTGGGAAGAAGCGGGTTTGCGAAGCCGCCCAGAGCACAGTACAAGGGATTGGGCGCATCCACTGAACTGAAACATGAAAGAGGGAACCAGCAAATGGGAGACTGAGACGTTGCGGATCGATATACTCAACACGAAGAACGTCGGGGCTTTGCTCCCACACGGGGGGGGGAAGGGAGACATAAACGTGGAGATGGCGACCCGCGCCCCGAGACTTTTGGGTGGGAGGGGTGTCTGATCAGATGAAGAGATTACAAGGCCGTCCAAAACGTAGCGCCAACAAGGGAGTGAAAACCAGTGGCGTGCGGCACACTAGGCAAGGAAAAAAAACTTACTGGTTGGTTTTTGGTCGCGTGTCTAATCGCCAACTGTCGTTAACAGATTGGTATAGCTGATGATGGTTGGAGGACTAGTTTCTCAGGGTGTGAGGGGGATCGGCCAGCGGCCTTGGAAGGGAGGGGTGGAAGAAAAACGAGGTTTGGGGGGGAAGCTGATGCGACAATGGATTTCGAAGGACCTCACTCAAACCAAACAAACAAAGGTATGATGACAAGAAGTTTCCTTTCTATGTGTCGAATTGCAGCGTCAAAAAAGCGGTAGGTAGCATCCACGCACCGTAGACATGGGCAGAAAAGACAGTAAAGAAAAATGAAAAAATGCCATCCAAAGGCCATCCATCGAACAATCTGAAATGGGCCAGATGGAAAAAAAAAAAGGGAGACAACCCAAAAAACAACAACGGGGCGAAAGGCTTACTTACTTGAACCAGGACCTCAGACACGTTTTAAACAAGTTTGGAGCAAATACAGCCTAGGAGGGAGGCCACTTGTACTCTACGGCGAGAGAGCGGGGGAAACAAGTAGACAGCAGGCAAGGACGGGTACACGCACACGGGGTAGTGTACTCCATCGCTTGGGAGCGGAATGCAGGCTTCTATCGATCAAAGCAGGAAAAAACGGGCGAGGAAGGCAAGTTCAAACGGGGGGGAGGAACCTCTAAATTTTATGAAGTGGGGAAAGGCGAAAGCGGGGTACGGGGTGTGACCGGAGTAGAAAAACTATTGGTCGGGGACAAGTCCCCTTTAATCGGTAATTAGTGCTCGGATAAACCACCTGAGTGGAAAATATGGGGGGGCATCACGCAAGGAATAAAAACTCTTCCTCAAGTGGTTGTACGCCAAAAATCGTAACTCAGTTGTATTTACTGAAAAGGGGAGGGAACTGGCTATAGGGAGCGAGGGGGGTGGGGGAGAGCCCAGTTCATCAACGGCCCGATCGATTTCAATGAAAGTGAGTCATGTTTGCTTATTTGAGCCGAAGAATTAGTACCAACCTAAAGAGGGCACGCAACGGGTCGTCCGAGTGAGTCTTCTGACCTCAAAAAAAAAACAGGACCTCGGAAGACTGTTCGAGCACACGGTTCGGTCTCCTTCAAACGTTCTATCCCCCGCTCGCTTCATAAACAAGCAGCTACATTTTCGATAACAGCAAAGGTTGCGACACTTTCGGGGGGAGGAAGGTAAGCGAAAGTAAGGACACAAACAGCGGATAAATCCCGTTACGGCAACAGGCAGGATAAGCAAAAGGAGCAGATGGAAGCTGGGACTTGAATCTGAAGGTCCTGGATCCGGGGCAGAAAACCGTGCTCTGGACCAAACAACCGGGGGAATCCCCAAGAAGCCTGAAGGAAACAGGAAGGGGAGCGATAGAGGAAAAGAGGAACTGCAAAATGGTTTGTCGGTGACTTTGATGGCCCGGAGGCGCTAAAACGCAAAGACGATGACGTCCGGCCTTACGGGGACGAACACTCTCCCTCAGGATCTTCTACTCCGCTGCGAAAAAAAACAACATCATATAAACAAAGCACAAAAAAAGCACACACAAAAAAAAAAAAAAGTATCATGGGGGGCGTGAGGACTGGGAAGTAGGGATACAGGCAAAGGAACTCCATCTTATAAAGCAAGAAGACACAAGGGGTACATTAAGAAAGGTTAGGTGGTGCTCAGTCAATGGCAAGGGTAGGACAAAACAGCAAGACTGGAGAGAGAAGGCTGAGGAGGAAGGGGGGGCAACTGGGGGTGGGGTGGGTATTAGATTAAAAATGGCGACACGGACGAAGTATCACTAATTGGGCCCATCCACGCGCATGGAATCAAAAAGGGGAAAAAAAGGAAAAAAAAATCTGACAAGGCGAATGGTACGCGGAGGACAAGATTCAGATGGGCGACATCAGTCTACAACGAAAAAAGCTCCGCCGCAAAAAGAAGAAAGGGAGAAAACAGGGGAAGGATAGAGGCGCGAAATCTCTATCAAAGAGGAGAAGAAAAAACGTGCCCTGGAGGGGGGACGACCAAAGGGGCTTAGGGGAAAGGATTAGCTGCCCAAGAGCGCCCAAAAGTCAAAAGACATTGGAGTGTGAGGGGGAGCAAGGGGGATCTCAGCCAATGAGAAATGGGTAAAAAATTCCACAAGGACGGGGGGGAAGTCAATTGTGGGTTGACGTCTCAGCCTCTTTGTGTGGGCCAACGCACATATTGGCGGCACGGCCCGAAGACTTAAACAATTTAAGTCTCTCCTGGGGACCCTGCACGAAGGTCAAAAACCGCGTGCCTCGGAGACAGCGGGCATCAAGAAAGAGATAGTCTCCGTGGTCCCCCAGTGCAAATTAAGAGGACATCTGCTATCGAAAAGAAAAGGGGGAGGATGCACTCGTGGGACACGCTATCGGACGGTCGCGGAAGAGGACTAACCGTCAGGAGGGAAACATTCTCTCCTTCTTGGACTCTGCAAAATAAAGCCGTTCGGAACAGAAAAACTTCTGACACAAGTGCAGATAAAAAAAGGAGGGAAAGCGGGAGTTTGGGGAGAAGGATAAAGGACGGGGAGGGTGCAAGTTAAAAACCCCAACATATGTCAAGGACACGCCAGCAAGGGGTCAACGGGCCGCTCAGTTTATGACAACCTTTAATGATTGAAGATTTGCCTTGACCCGAGTAACCATGATCTCTAGAAAAAAAAAACGGAGGGGGAAAAGGAGCAGAAAGGGGTTGTCAGTATAAAGAGGCTCGAGGGGGGGGACCACGGCAAGGACATAAAAGTAGTCTGGTGGAGAATTAAACGCAGGCAAACCTAAGCCTTAGCCCTGCGTCATGTGTCAGGAGCGGGCCTAAAAAACTCATATTTTCTCGACAGATAAAAAAAGCAAGGACCGAAGGGGGGATCGGCGCAAAGGGTGGGAAACGAAGAGCGTAATCACGAGTTTCGACAAAAGGAATGGGGGGCAATAAAAAAAAAAAAAAAAAAAAAAAAAAAAAAAAAAAAAAAAAAGGAAAAAAAAAAAAAAAAAAAAAAAAGTACCAGCGCCCGGAGGAAAAAAGGAAAAAAAATAAAAAAAAAAAAAAAAAACACACACATCCCCTTTCTCAACAACTGATCAAAACCCAACAACTTACAAAAACCCCTCCACATAACACAAAAAAAAACAAAAAAAAGCGAAAAAAGAAAGGAGCAGAAGGGAAAGCACGAAATTCTAGTCGCTTTCAGCGACTGAGCAGAAAAGTGAAAGCAAGCGGAACAAATGGGGGGTGCGTTCTAGAAGAGAGGCCGATCGAATATAATCGCTCGGCAGAGGGGAGAAAAAAAATCCAGACGGAAAAGAAGGAGAGAGTGGGGGGGTTGTCAGATGTCCTGGGAGACTTCCTGAAGACGCAGTTCTCCAATGGGCCGATTTTCCAAGGAAAAAACTAAGGGAAACCGCGGTGGGGAAAAAAGCAAGGGGTAGGGGCATCCTTATTGAGGGAGGGGCATCACCCAAGAGGCCTGAAGGTCAAACTCGCCATAAAAAAATAAGGAATGATCCAGGGGAGGGCGAGAGAGGCTGAAAACAAAAGAAAAAAAAGCAACGAAAGGAGAGGGGAAAGGCACGATAGGGCGAGGGAGGGAAAACTTGGCAAGACGGTAACATACTCCCTCTCTGGGGGGGGGCAAGGTGCACCGGCGATGGCGCTTAATATTAGGCTCTCATCGCAAGGACCAGGGGTTTACACTAAGAAGAAGAAGAAGAGGGGGAGGGGGGACGAGGGGGTGAAGGGAACCCTTCATCCGATCCGTGTACTAAAACGAGAAAATCGAAAATGGGTGAGGGGCGGGAAAGAACCTTGGGGATCGAGGGGAGACTGGTCAAAAATGACAATGGAAAAGAAAGAAGGACGCGCAAGCGAAGACAAAAAAAAAGGAAGCTGAGAGCAACTGGGGAGTCATTTCATGGAGGAAAAAGAAACAAAAAGACAGTTAATGTAGGAAAGGAAGAAAAGGTCTGTGAAACTAAATCATGACCTTCAATTTGGCCTCGCAAATCCTCCAGCAAGAATGGGAGCTGGGTCACCCGGTCAAGATACCTCCCAAAAAAAACAAAAAAAACCAACCAACCACCAAACAAAAAAAAAAACAAAAAAACAACCACCCCCAAAAAAACAACAACGAAGGGTACGTGAGCGTGTAGGGCAGGTCCTAAAAATCTAAGGTGCCCGAAAGAGGAGGGCGAACATAAAAAACAACTAAACCTCAAAGAAAGGGGAAATCGGCTAGAAAAGTGCATTGTAAAAATCATCGGATGAAGTTCCGAATTCCCCCGGTTTGCGGGCAATTATATTTGGGGAAAAGATTGGAAATACGACACACCACCCTTACCCCCCCCAAAAACCACCCCACAACAACCACCCCAACCCAAAGAAGGAATCGGAGGAGGAACTGTGAAAGACAAGACGGCGGTGAGCAATCAGGACCGGTTCGTTGAGAAGAAGAAGCCAAAAAAGGCATCATGCTGCTTATCGGAAAATGTACGAACTTAGTGAAAAATCAACTGAAAAAGAAATAGGGGGGTGACTAAAAAAAGAGTGAAGAGTCGGGACGTGTTTGGGGGGGAGCGAAGTGAAAAAGGAAAGAAAACGATATTGCACGGAAGCATTAACAAAGAAAAACACCTACCTCATGCCGTCGAATTTGGGAAAGCCGGGACTGGAGAGGTGACAGGGGGGGGGGGAGAGACCGCAAAGCCGAGGGCAGGCCAACCCACCCACCCCACTCAGCCCCCCCCACCACCCCCACGCCCAAACCACCCCGCATCACGTTTCAGTAAACACCCTAGGTCCGCGGTGGCAACGTTTAACCCCACAAAGGAGGGAAAAAAAAGTTGGAGGCGGTGGAGGGGACAACTAGAAAAGAAAGGGGGCAACAGAAAAGAGGAGGAAGACCTTGACACGGAATTCCAAGGATGGTCAGGGTGGCAAAGCCGCCCACGTACACGGAGAAGGGATCACAAAAAAAATTAAAGACGGAAAAGAAAAAGGTGAGAATGACGGGAGACGCACGGGGAGATGTGAAAAATAAATAGAAAAAGGAGCAAAAGGCGCGTTGCCCCACGAAAAATGGAGACCTACACGTGAAGTCTCTCCCTGACAGTGGCACGCGATAAAGAATGGGAAGACAAGTGAAACAATAAACGCAGGAATGGAAAACCGGGGGAAGGGGCGGGAGGAAAAAAGGCGCAAGTTGGGGTTTGTCGCGGGGAAAAGCTGCCCAAATGTCTTTTCCATTGATAGCTATTGAGCTTGGAGGGCGTAGAGGGGGGCTCGTTTTTATGAGATCCAGCTGCCGAAGTGGGTATTGGGAAAGAAAGGTTGGAAATTAAACACTGAATTGAAAAAAGAG
>Ga0179593_1392614_pt1 | contig 16938 bp, 20 predicted proteins | sample CZODoug2_1_08_16_FD_185931 | JGI IMG/M metagenome (GOLD analysis project Ga0179593, IMG submission 185931) | Vadose zone soil fungal communities from Angelo Coast Range Reserve, California, USA - CZODoug2_1_08_16fungal (PacBio error correction) | ecosystem: Environmental > Terrestrial > Soil >...
AGGGTTATTAGTAAGAAGTTTGGTGGAGGGGTTCGTTGGTTATTTGGTATAAGATGGGTGGGAGGGGGTGTGGTGGTGCGGTGGGGATATCCATGGTTTATGGGGTGGAGGGAAGGGATTTTTTAGGGGTGGTGAAAATGCGGGTGGCGGGATTTGGGGTTGTATGTGTATATTAGATGGGACAATGATACTGAGTAGTTTATGCATTGAAGGAATGTGGGGAGGAGTGGGGGTCAAGGGGGTGTGTAGAGTTTGGCGTGTTTTTATATTTGTTCGAGTTTTTGATTGCTTTATGGGGGGATTAGGAATAAAGGTATGGGGGTTGATGGTGGGGGAGGTGGGTTGGGGTGGCACAGGGAAACGTCAGGTATGGGGGGAAATCACTCGGTCTCGAATCAAAGGGGAGCCTCCGACATCTCAGCCCCGATGGCAAGGAAAAGGCGCAAAAATGACGTAGGCTCAACTCGTAGGAAAAGGGGGAAAGACAAAAGCCACCTCGCGCGAAGAAGTCAGAAAGGGGAAAAACTTAGGGGCGCTCGACTTGGGGGTTTGACGGGTAAGCGATTTAAAAAGATTTGGAGGGGACCTCATCCTCTCGCTACCATTATGTGCGGGACGGTAAGGAAGAGACTAAGGTGGGCAAAAAGGAGAGCGGGGGAGGGAGTGACCGTTGAAAAAGGTCCACGCAAGGGATCGGAATTGTGTTTTCAACAGAAAAAACAATAGGAAAGAGCAGGAAGGAGACCACGAAAATTGTCGTGAAATGGGAAAACGCAACAAAAATTAAGAGGAAAGCCGGTGAAAGATCGAAAGGAAAGATGGGACAGGTGGGGGGGGCGACGACACTCGAAAAAGAGGATAAAAAATCTGTCGTCAAGGAAGACGGGGGGCGGCGGGAGGGGGAAGCTAGATTCCACCGGCTTCTCCGAAGTTAAGGGGGGTGGAGTGTGTCAGTGCACATTCGGCGTGGAGCACTCTCACCTGAAAGGGGGAATGTCTTCAAAAGCATTCTACGAAAGGATCGGTAAACTGAATTATAACTCAAATTGAACGAAAAAACCAAGGCCTGCCGCCCCACAATAGAGGGCTCGCCTTACAAAAGACTGGTAGGAAGATAGAAGAAAAATCCTTGCCAAAGAGGCGTACGCTCGTCTTAAAAAAAGTCAGAGAAAAAAACGGACTGGGACTTAGGACGGAGAGGGAGTGGGGAAGGAAAGGGGATTCTTGCTGCCCTCGAAGGTTGAGCGAGGGGGGTGGCGAAAGAAGTTAGAAAAGGGTTCCGTGCAACCTGGGAGGGGGAACGGCGAAAAGCGCCGGGGGGAAAGGAGAAGAAGTATGCAACTACTGGCGCGCCTGAAGCTAAGGGGAACTGGGGCGTTGATCGAACATATTGAAGAGTTTCTTAAATAGACGTAGCCATGAGACCGAACGCCATCGACTTCCTCGAAGGAATCAGCGTATCTCAGGGGATGGGACTGCGAGCATTAGGGATCAACCGTGTCGAGCACTGCTAAAGGCTCGCGAATGGAAAAAAAGGACTGTCTCGAAAGGATAAGGACAGTGTTCGTGCGCGATCTGCGGCGGAAAACTCTAGTCTCAGGGGGGGAGTCTTCTGCAGGGAGACCGCACTTGATGTGCTGTAAGGGTGGAGACTTTACGTGCGAGAGGCAGGGGTCTCAGTAAAAACCAGGGGGACTAATCGAAGACATGTGAGGTCCCGGCGTCTACGAACTCTCACAAGGGAAGGAAGAGCCAAGGACTTCCAAGAAAATGCCCCGTCGAAGACTGTGAAAAGGGCTGGACTATAAAAAAAGGGGGAAAGAGCAATGCAAAAGAAATCGGCCTGTCCACCGGCGCGCACCGGGGCAAGGCCATCAAAAGAAAGGAAAGGGCACCGCACCTGAGTGCGAGGTAGGTTCGTGCCGTGAAGATGTATTACAGACCGTGTTTACGCTGTTGGGGGGGCCCAAAAAAAAGAAAGATAACCAGTACCGAGAAAGAAGCAAGAAAAAACCATCTGCACCCGATGGCTCGAGCTGTCCCTTGACAGCGCAAGAAGCAAACTAAATGAGGGAAAAGACATGCAGACATGCTAAAAAACTACAAAACCGACGCCGGAGAGAAAAGAGGTCCAACCAAGTTGATGAAAAAGACCATGGACTTCACAAACCTCTCCAACGACGCCGCATCGAAGAAGAAAGAAGGAAAATCATGAGGGAAAAAGAAGGAGCTTCACTGTACAGAGTGGGAAGGGAGGGTCAAGCGAGGATTCGTCTTGAAAAAGGAAGGACTGGGAAAAAGACACGCGACAGGGAGCCACGGGGGGTTTTTGGCCGAGGAGGGTCCCAGGGGGGTAGACGAAGCGGCCATCTGGAGATCATGGGAAGAGAGGGGCTTGGGGATAGACAAGTTGTAGCACAGGGGAGGTTAGGACCGAGGGAGAGTTTCGATGGGGTGGGGGTCGAAAAGCAGCCAAGGGGAGAGCCGGGGAAATTCAAGAAAAAAGGGAAAAGCGTCGAGGACGGGGGATCTACACCGGGAAGGTGGAAAAAACCAAAGTGGTCGATGCTTCGCGGCGAGTGAAAAATTTGAACTCAGTGAAAAAAAATCTCCGGGAGGAAAACCTGTAAACTTGCTTGCAGATTGGGGCAGCGGGGGGACACAACAACGGATGAGGGGAAAAATCCAACTTCCTAAAAAAAAAAATGCCAAAAGCGTGCGAATGGTGGAAGGGAAAGAAACAAAAGGGTAGAGAACCTACAAGGGAAGCGAAATGTGGCTTCAACGAGGATTTCGAGTGCCTGGAACGCGACGCGGGGTTGCAAAGAGAAAAGGCTGGACTGGGGTACAGTCAAACCCAAGGGAAAAGGCCTAAAAGGCTCAGGAACCACCGACTTTTAAAGAAATGTCCGAACAAGACCGGCTAAGCAAGGATCTTCAACTGCCGAAAAAACGGGCGGGAAAAAAACCAAGGAGATAATCTCGGTATAAGACGGAATGGGAAAGGGACGAATCAAAAAAATAAGATTTACAAAGGAAAAAAAATTCAACGGATAGCTCACGGAGCTGGCGGGCTACTCTTAGTCGAAATCGGAAGGCTGCTCGAGACCTTGAAGAAGGAAGAGGCAGGGAAAGAATAGGGGAGAAAAAAGGTGTAGGGCGGAGCCTGTCGCCATGGGGAGAGAAAGGACGCAGACCGTAGCGACTTTCTGCGGAGAGGAAAGGAAAGACACATCGGTTTCAGTTACACAACTCCGGGCAAGAGGGGGCTGGGGAAAAAGGGGAGTCGGGAAGGGGCTAAGGAAAAAAAAAACAACGAAAGGACGATGTCATACATCTTCAGAAAAAACCTAACGAGAGAAACAACACAGGGAGCTCGGCCCCCAGGGAGTGAATCAAATCGTGGAAAGGACGAATTGAAAAAGAGGTAAGTGAAAAAGGAAATTTGAGAGAAGGAAATTCCAGCAGGTCCACGGAGCGGGTCAAGGTTGGGGACAGGCGCCCGGGCGAAGGACACGCAAAAAGTGATAGATGAGCCATAAAGGCTACACAACCAGACATTGAAAGGGAAGAGGGAAACCCAGAAGATCTAGCGAGTAAGGAGGGGGAGACAACCGAAACGACTTGCGTGCGCGAAGAAGAAGAAAAAAGGGAAACAAGACGATTGCGTACGAAAACCGAGAGACCGTCAAAGAGAGACGTCCTTTACCTCGGAACTAGAGAAAAACCGAAATGACTCAGGAGAAGGTAAAGAAGAAGCCGGATGAGCTATCAGCGGCGGAGAAGGGGAGAAAAGAGGGAAAAAAGGAAAAGGGAACGCCTGGTCTCGACAAACGAGCGAAGGAAAAAAAAGGAGCAACGCCAAGTTTTCCTCAGGCTTCACGGCGCGCATCGTCTGCAGAAATGAACTAGATCATCACGGCAAATCTCAATCACCGTAGGAAACAAGAAAAGGGCACGGGGCCGTACAACGAGGCAAAGGAGAGAAACATCGGAGGCAAAAAAAGCATCCAAAGTGCCACTCAAAAACAGTCAGGCCAAGGGGTTACTCCTCATGCGGAGGAGCGACGAAGGGGGTTACACGTTAGGATTGAAGGGTACAAGACGAATCTCCCTACAAGGGGACTGCGGGTAAGGAAGCCAAGTGGGGAGCGCAAAGCGGACGGGGTGGGGAGTGAATTGGAAAAACCGGTTTGATAAGAAGAAAATCCACGCGGACGCAAGGATCAAGATGAGGAAATGGTGGGCTGAAGACAAGGCCGCCTTCGGAGGTGCATGGAGGAAAACCCAAGATGAACAAAAAATTACAACAAGGAAGAAGGGGAAAAAAGAACTAACTCCGCAAGAAAAATTGGTACATCTATCTAACAAAACAGAGCGGTCGTCGCAAAAGGGAAGAGTGACGTGGCTGCGTCGGAAGAAAAGATGTTGGGTCCACCTCTTTCGAGGCGTTAGGGGTGGGGGAGTTTTCATCCGATCCATTCGGCGGGGACTGGGCAAGAATAGAACAGGCTTGCTCAAAAAAAAAAAAAGATGGTAGGTGATTCAGAGGGGCAAACAACATAATTCCATCCAAGCGACAGCACAAAACTAGCGCACCCACAAATTAGGGACATAAAAAGGAACAACGCATAAAAAAATAAAATCATACCAAACCTGAATCCTGAAGTTACGCAATACAACCGAAAATAAGGCAACTTACGGCTCAGCGGGGGGGGGAGTGAAACGAAAAGGCCACTGCTGGAGGAAAGAAATTGAAGACAGCAACTCGTGTGAAGTTTACCGTGCCTGAGGGATCATTTGAAGGGACCTGGACGGGAATGGAAGCGAGGCACACTGCGGCGCCTTGCGTAGGAAATGGAGGGAGGACCGTCTAAGGTCGCGTCGCGCGGTGGGAACTGAAACTCAGTCGAGAGTCCTCGCAATCGCTAAATGAGAAGCAGCGGACGTCGGTCGACGCAGAAGTGACGTCTTGCTCAGGAAAAACCACGAAGTCGAATCAGGGAAGACGAATGGGGGTCGCTACCTCGCAGAAAAATATTCGCTAGGGGGTGGGACTCGGGCTAAAACGGGGCAAGTCAGGAATGGCGGTCTGTAACAACTTACGTACGGCGAAGAACGGGGGGGAAAGAATGAAGGGGAGAGCGGGGAGACCAAGGCAAGGATGGATGGTGAGGTCATACTCCTCACAAAAGAAAAGTGAAAGCGCGGCCGCAAAGGTTTACATACCGATGGAAACAGGGGACGTAATATCCTGATACTACCGAGAGGGATGCTCCATTCGAGGTTGCCCCGGCGCGGGACGGGAGCGGCCATCGGGCTCACCACGCCTGAAGAAGCTGCAACCGGTAGGTTCATGCTCTTATATGCATCGGTCCGTGATGTTGCCGCTGGGGGGGGGGGGAGAAGAAGCCCCGATCAACATAAATGGCGGAAACTACCGCTGGCGCAGGAATCATCTAACCCAAGAAAATCCCTTGACCCCCGCACAATCGCTGACAGGAAGATGCGGGAGGGGGCACGACATGCTCAAGGCAAAACACGATCTTTCCCGTTCAAAGGACCGCAGCCTTCAGCTTCAACATGGGACGAGCGAAAGCGGAACGAGCGGAAAAGACAGGAAAGAGACAACTCGCTACGCTATCAAGTGGAAGAAGGTTGGGGGGTACGGAAGGGGTCAGGCGTGCCGGCTTGATCTGGGGGTCAGGAAGGAGACATCAAGCACGTCGGTAACTTAATGGAGGGGCACCTGGTGGACTCGGAAACGAAAGTTAGGGCCGCTGCCTTAGGGGCCGCGGGCGTTAGGATATACAGGGAATTTGGAGCGCACTGGAGGGTGGCGGACCGAGAAGACGTAAGGGTTGTTCTGGAAATGCTGCATTCAGGGAGGCCGTTCCGATCCTGATTCCCGCTCAAAGCCTGGTCCGTGGGAAGGTGACGGTGAAAAAAAGCAGATGAATAAGATTGTCAGCGAGGCCAGAACCAAGCCTTAAGCGCAAAGAAGGAGAGCGGGCTCTTGGGCAGCCGTGGTAGCTCTCTCAAAAAAAGGGAGTAAGAAGGGAGAAGCTGAAACCAAAAAAGACGAAGATTGCGATCAAAAAAAAATTTGGCAAGACCATTCAGGAGGACCCGCGACTTGGGCGTCAAATAGGCTGTCGAGTGCTGGAAGCTTACGGACGGGTGCAGGGCTAACCAGTCTGAGCACGGAAGATACTACCACGAATCATTAGACAGTTCCGCCACCGACCAGGGCGAGCAAAAGGAATGTCTCGAGAAAACCGCCTCGACAGGCTCAGGGTGCAACCAACAAACCAGCCGATAAAAAAAGGGACTGCCTCGTGGTAAAAAAAGTTAAGAAGATACTTCAGATGGTTCACCGACTGGACGTCATACGAATCTCAACCGCCGATCAAAGTCACAAAATTCAAACGCCGTAGGGGGGGGCTGGCGAAACCTGACGGTTCAAGAGAAGGGAGGGGGGGGCGGTATCGAGAGAGTCAATTTGTAGGGAAGCACGTTAGCGGATTGCTGCTGGAGCTCCCAATCGTCCACTTTTGTGTAGGACTTTAAGTTGACGATGCGGAACCGACACGTACAGGCTTCGTGGCAGGAGAGGGGCAGTCATCCGCCCCAGGTCGGGTGCAAAGTAGGAAAATTGCGCGCGGCGGGGGACGCAATTGCTGGAGAGGTGAGAATTAGAAACACATCACGGAGATGTCCATCACTTCAGACACGAAAAAACCCCAACAGAAAAACGCGAAGAAAAAGTGGGGGCGGTGGAAGCTGAAACCCAGATGCAAGCTCGAGGAACGGGAAGGGGGAAAGCGTAGTTCAGGGAAAGTGGAGGCATGCGGTTAACAAGTCGTCTCCCTCACCTTCCTCAAAGGGAACACGGAGAGTGTCAGAAAGCAGCCTCGCGACAGAAAAAAGGGTGCAAAAAATAAAATGAAAGGGAGGGAAGGTACTGACGCGGACCGCGTCGTACCAGACCATAAAGTTCGAGATAACCCCCGGAAAGAAAAAGGGAGGCGGGAGAAGAAAAACCTGGGAAGCAAAACGACTTCCTCGGCTAAAACAAATAAAAACGAAGATGTGAAAGTAGCGAGAAAAAAAAGGTGGTTTCCTTCGAGATCAGGAAAGCCTCCAGCAGACAGAGAGAAACGGGTGAAAAGCCACAGTCACGGTCGAGCCTTCGCTGATGCGATCAGCAAGATAATGTGCGAAGGGGAATATCGGTAGACCCTGGTCAGAGCGAAGGCAAAGAAAACGGGATCCACGCCCAGTTAAACTCAGAGAAAGGCGCGCAGTCGACTGACGCCTAGAAATAAAGGGCCATGTCCGCCGAATCGCTTACCCGGATGCCACAAAACCTGGAGAACTGAAAAAGAGGGCGCTTAAAGCGACCAACCAAACCTCAGCCGGGGGGGGGAATCCAAGGTACACTTCCACCTCGATAAAAAAAATTGTAATCCGCAAATAATCTACGTTAGGTAGCCACGGAGGAAAGAGAGTGGCTGAAAGGGTCATTTGGGGGAATCTGATCCGAGGGAAAGACCCAGGAGGCGGGGGATTATAGCTAAGGGGTGGGGCGAGGGAGACTTGGCGTCCGCTAAATGTGAACCGTTAATGCAGCCACGCATTTACCGAAACGGCAGGGTTTTAGAAAGGGAAAAGGATTCAGAAGGGGGAAAAAGAAAGAAAGAAGGATCGGAAATCCCCAATGAAAAGAAGACAGAAGAAGTGGAAAAATATAGGAGGGGAAAAAGACTCTGACTAATGTCCGTAAATGGGGCGACGGCGAAAACACAACGGAGGGAAAGAAGAGAAAAGATAGTCGTGCCAAATGGAGTTGCTGGCACATTTTTCCAAAAGAGAGAAGAGTTTAAGTGAAGGTTTTTGGGGGGGGGGGGTGGGAGTGGGGGTTTTTTGAAAGAAAGAAAAGGAGGAGTGGCTCCTGAAAGAGAAGAAGAAGCTGGAGCGACCTTGTCTGCAAAAAACACAGAGGGATGACGGAGCGAAGCGTGTGTCATTATAACGGGGGGAAAAGGCTCCAAAGCGACCACAAGGCGCGCCCCAAAATTAAGGGAGAGTACCCTCATAAAAGTTGGTAGGCAAGAAGAGGAACGGGAATCCTTGCACGCAGAAAGACGTCTACTCCAGTCGAAGAGGACTCAAGAATGGGCGCTTGGGGCTGAGGGAGGAGGGGTGAGGACAAGTGTATCCACTAGGTGCTGCCAAGTAAGACGCGCGCAACAGGTGCGAAGTTTCAGGGAATGGGGGGGCTCGGGAAGAGAGTTCCGCGGAAGTGCGAAAAAGGATCGATCACAGGGTGAAAAACGAAGACTAGGGGAACGTTAAATTGCGGGGGCGTTCTAGAACGTCGGGCAAGGACGAAGTGTCCCCAGCGTCAAAAAACAGGAAAGATATAGGAGTCGCTAACAAGCTGATCGCATCAGCGACGGCGGAGGCTTGGAGGGAAAAAAAAAGGAGAAAAGGGGGGTCGGGAGCGCTTAAAAAAGCGGAGCTCCAAAAACCGGATGATCTGACGGAAAGACTGAATCCTTAACTACGTCCCGGCGGAGGCCGACCGAACGATTTCTTCAGATAGGGGGCGCGAAAGGGGGACCGGGACACGTTATGGGGGGCAGTGGTGCGCAACCTGGTACGTAAGCGGGGGAGACTAGAGTCGAGGAAGGGAGGAGGGAGAGAACCAGCTAAAATGTGAAAACCAAAGGTCTGACGGAAAGAAGACGACTACAAGTACAGCGAGGGTCCGCCTCAAAAGCTGAAATTCCCTTGAGGAAAAGATGCCTGACCAGGCTGGAAGGAAAAGCGACCTTGGGCTCGATGCCGAAAGTCCGCAAGAAAAAGGCACCCGAGGAGCGCAACCGGGAGAAGCGGAGAGGGCCGCGGAAAAAAAAAGCGCCCGGGCACCCGGTGGGGAGCCGAGGGAAGGAGATAGAGTGATTACCAAGTAGTGGCCGACAGAGGGGTGGAGGAACAAAGAAATGGGAAGTGAAAAGTACAAGCTTGAGAAATCATAAATACAGCCCATTCGGAAACCTTACTCTGGCACCGCACTAATTAGCGATCAAGAAAGGGACTGGGCTAGGATGGAAAAGCTCAAAAAGGCAGAGGCTACAAGGAAACAAAACGCCGGAGACGACTTCTCAAAACCCATGGGCCAGCAGCCTTCAGACTCACAAAACCTAATAAACAATAAGCCCCAGGAAACGCCTTCGGGAAAAAGTAGTCTAACGCCAACGAAAAGAGAAGATAAAAGTATAGGGGGACAAGTAAAGCGCTGAGCTTTGCCCATGTAGGCTTGACGACCTCAATTCAGAGGTACCGTTACACCTATGAATATATCGAGTTTGTGAAAGCGGGCGACCAAAGGGGGAGACGGAGCGGCCGAAACTGGCAGACATGGGAGGCGAGAGGTGGACGAGGAGACAGAAACCTTTGGAGCAGAGGAGTTCAGTAGGAGGTATAAATCTGGGGGGGGTCGCTCAGATGCTTAAGTTCGACCGGGAGGGAGCAACGATTCGACGATCAGTGGGATCCCTCGGAAAAAATTTCGTATTGGAAAATCAGAAAAGAAGCGAACGCGGGGAGGGAATACTGACTGGGCAAAAGACCTAAAAGCTCCGGGAGCGAACGAGCCTTGATATATGGGCACAAATCTCAACAACAACACGGATTAGAAAGGATACAAGCGGCACAAAATCCGTGCGCGAAAGTGGATTGCCGAACAAAAGAGGATGCACGAACCGAGGCGGGTCTCAACTTTGGGGAAGAGAAAACTTCAGGAGGATTAGAACGCGACGCGTTGCTAGAATTCCGTCCAAGAAGGAAGGAGACGACCAAAAACAGAAAACATTGCGACGGTACTACCTAGTAAGGAGGTCCTCTCGAAAAGACATCGGAGAAATTATCTCAATCGAAGCAAAAAAAGGGGAGGGGAAATCGAAAAGGGCAACAATTCCGCCTAAGTAGAGGTGTAAGGTCACAGACGGAATTGACTCAAGCCGAAAGCAAAAAAGCCGGGGCCCTTACCAAGGCAGGCAGAAGGAGGTGATACTCCGTCCGGTAGACTTTAAGGCTCAAGCACCGAAGGGAAGGGGGGTGGGGGGGGGGCGTCGTCTTTGTATAGGAAATGGGAAGCTGAATAATGTGAGTCCAAGGATCCAGGAGTGTTGTCTTTAGCCTGAAGATTGGCGGAATCCACCGCGATTAGTTGCGCGCAAAAAAAAAAATCAGAAAATCCGGTTGCAGCTTGAAATACTTGCGCAAGCGGTCCCCTCCATCGGCCTCAATCCACCCCACGGGACAACAAAAAAGAAAATTTCATAAGAGTAGAAAACGTCAGCCCACGAGGTTCCCGGCTCTTCGGAGGGCCATCGAATCGAAAAAACGAGCGAGGGGGGGAGTAAGGGGGGAAGGCATGCGTGCAATGGGATCGCGCTACCGGGTCCACGGATCCGGGAAAAGGGGAATTGGGGAAACGCCTCTCCTCCGTTTCAGTGGGAAAAAAACGTCTGACCCCTTGTATGATAGGAAAAAGGGGGGAGTGCGAAATCACATAAATTAAAGAAAGAAAGGGGAGAAACGACTCTAAAAGATTCAACCCAGGAACGCCGTACGTAAGTTTCTAACAACGTAATACGAGTTCCGGGATAAAAGCAGAAAAGAAAGTAAACAAGGACACTCCTCCTCAACGGGAAAAAGAACCAGAGAGGGACCTTAAGAATAAGAAGGAGAACATAGGCCCTCTATCGCCAAAAAAAAAGAAGAGACAAGTGATTCCAAGCAGGCAATCGCACGTCGCTGTCGAAAAAAGTCAGCGAAAACTATAATTTTCTATGAATACACGGGGGAAATTTGGGGAACTCTGGGCTAGAACCACAAAAGGTTGGATCAAACCGGAAGAAGAAATTCAAAAGCGTCGACCTAGATTCAAAAAGCTCGATCATCCAGGCGCAGGAGACTCGAATCTCCTTCCCAAGAAGGCCGCACGGAAAAGCGCACACGACGCATTCTTCTAGAAACGAATGGGGACACCGCATGGCCTGAGGATCGAGACAGAAAGGAAATGTCAGACAGTCGAGGTCAAAAGTTAGAGCCGGCGTACGCGATTTGCGTGAACCAGATTGAAATCCGATCTCTACCAAAAAAAGATGTGCTGCGGGAGTATTGATTGGGTGGGGCGCCGGACGCTTTGAGTGAAATTGAAGGGCAACTAAAGTTTACCGAAACAGAGGAGGAAGGGGATTTTTCGCAGAAAAAGGCCCCCTTAAACCGATATAAAAGGAAAACGCCGGGGAAGGAAAAATTCATAAAAATTACCGCCGTAGAAGTGAAAGACCCAGCAACGACGAAGGTCCGTAAAGGGGAACCGTATGACATCACAACAAAAGGAGAAGGGAGGGAAAACCATTTAATGACATTCGTCTTGGCTGCTGAGGTCAAAGAGGGGGGGAAAAGAACCCGGGCCAAAAAAAACGGTTTTAATTGAATTTGTGAGGGCAGGCAGAAGGAGTCCTTCACTGACTCCGAATTGGAAGTCGGGAAGGTTCAGGCGAAAAAACTCCATTCTAGCAAGGGGAGAGGGAAACTCGGGGATAGAGGACGGTTATTCCCTCCCACAAAGGGGCAAGGATGAGCGCCCCAACAAGGTCAAACTGAATTAATATACTGGAGGCAAGAAGGAACCTGAAACCCATCCAATCTCTGGAAAAAAAGAGACCTCGAGCGCCTCGGTGTCAGAGGAAGGGCTCAGGAAAGAGAAGGATTGGCACTGAGGAGGGCACTGCCCTATATGGGTAGCGAACACTCGTGGGTGCTGTTTTCCGGGCGGAAGGGAGTTCATCCTTTCAATGGAAAGCCGGCCGCCGATGACAAATGCAAATACTACGAGGACGCCGTGAATCTTTATAAGAAAGGACGTGGAGGAGACCTCCCCGTCAAGTGGAATTCGTCCAAGTCTCAGGTTCGGCCCAGCGTCATCAAAAAACGCAGTCAAGACTGCCTCGAACTTCTCTCTCCGCTTAAACAGAAAAGGCGTAGGACGGCGAATATAATAAAAGGTGGAGGGGGGGAAATGAAGCGAAAAGAGAGAAGGGAATCCAAAGGACGGATTCTCGGGAAGGAAAGCCTGACCTGGTTCTGCGCTAAGGGAAGGCAGAAAATCTACGTCTATTTTTACGTCGGAATGCTTTTTTTTCGCGCCTCCAGTGGGGAGAAAACAGGAAAAAGGGGCTCTCCGGGTCCGAGGAGGGGAGTCCGGGGTATCGAGCGGCCAGGCGAATATGTTGGGTCATCGGATCCTCTCACAAGCGGGAAGAGTGACAAAAAAACTCAATCCGATTCGCGTCGAGGGATCCTGCGGACACGATCATGTGGCCAGCTGGAAAAAGAGAAAACCTTGGCCTCGCAATGCCTCCAATGAGGGGGGGAAAAACGCTTTCCCGCTGCAGATCTCAAAATCAAAAAAAGACTGGCAGCACCTGGAGGAAAGGAAGGAAGGGCCGTGCGCGGTTAAGAGGATGACAGCGTCGCGAGTTGGGTAGGAGCAACAGACACAAATTGGGGGCCCCCGAGGCGCAAGCGGAAAGAAGAAAAAGGATTAGCGTCCCGGGAAAGAAGAAACAGAAGTCTTTACCAAGATATCAACAGGCGACATGCCAAAAGACAACCACCTACAAAACTCAAAAAAGAGAAGCTGGAATCCCAGTCCCTTGGAGCAAAAGGCAAAGAGAAGACGCCGCTCGATAAAAAGGAAAGAAATTAAGCGGATCGCACGCAGCTACGTCAGCAGAATCACGACTTGGGGGACGGAGGGTCCGAATTTCTTCGCTGGAACCTCAAAAGCCGGTGAGACACCGGAGGAGGCAGAAAAGGGTGGGCCCAAGAGAGAAGGAACCAAGTTCCTAAGGGGAATCTGCAACTTGAGGATCATGATCTATCTCCTTCGAGAGCAAAAAGGGTGGGCGTCTTTTCTTTTTGAACTCGGGGGACACTACAATCGGGGGGTGACGAAAAGAGCCAGGCTCAGAAGTGAGGAGAAGGCAGCAACGCGGACTCAGAAAGGATCAAGCCCTTGTCGGTTGGAGGGCAAATTTTCGATGAATGGCGCGCGGCGAGTGATCCTTGGTGACGAGGGGGGGAAGCCCATCCTATCGCACTCGGAATTCGAGGGCTGGCGTTGGACTTGGTTATCCAACCAGAGGATAGTAAAAGAAGAGAAGAAAAAATCCAATCCATCAATCATTCAAAGAAGGCGCTCCAATTGAAGAGACAGATGAGAAAAAACTCTAAGCATAGAAACTTGGGAGCAGTAGGCTGTCGAGTGACAGTGATAAGGTCGACCGCGTGTTTCTAATTCTAAGGCTGCACGATGAGCTGGGAGGGAGGAAACAAAAACAAACCCATCTGGAAAAAGAGAAGGAGGCGGTCCGCGGGAATGCTCCAAAGGGAAGGGTCTTCGACAAGCCAGCAAAGCCTCAGAAGCTGAAGGGGAACGCGAAACTGTCGTCGCAAGAGGGAAAAAACCAGGTGCCGAAGATATTTGGAGGGGCACAAAGAATGGGTAGGGGGGAAAAGCCACTAACAAAGCTAAAGGAAATTCAGAAAAAGAGTCGTAAATCAGTCGCGGAGCAAGCGCTGAGGTTCAGGGGAGCGACATGCTTCGATGCGGCCGGCGGGAGTGTTAGCTGAATGTAAGGGGGAGGTCAATGAAAAGGGGGGGGGAGGAAAAGATCCAAGGGGGGGCTCGGGGAGGGGACAGGTTATCCATGTTGGCGTATACGATAGGGTACAAGCGACTCGTGCGGAACGTAGGCGCTCATCGCAGAGGTCAGAAGGACCTGACTTGAAATCGTACTGGTGGAGATTGATTCAGGGAGAAAACAACAAGCATCATGACTAGGTAAGAAAGAGAACACCTACCGGCGTCAGCAAAAGGTGGTTCACAAGGAGGCAGCACCGATTGCAGCTAGGAACCGTTCCGACTGGGGAAGGGGGCGCACGATCTCGGTTTAAAGGAAAAATGGGGTCTCTCGCAGAAAAGAAAAGGGAAAACTGTCCACGGATCGAAAAAAAAAAGGAATGGGGGGGAAGCGACGCCCTCCGGCTGAGCCAAAGCCTTATGTATCGTAGGCAGAAGAAGCTGGCAATCCATCAATTTCGCCTGGCTCTTCTAAAAAAGAATTCGAATCGAAGTCCGGCGACCACGGGAAAAAAAAAAAGGGCCGGCGAGAAAAGAGAAGGAAAAAAGTAAAAATAGAATAGAAGGCAGGGACCGCCCATACGGACAGTCCAGTGACGTCAGATATACGTCAAGGGAACTGCCGAGAGCCCAAGAGAAGAAAACGCTCGCACTGAAAGGATCGAAGGAAAACCCAAAAGGAGCTGATGCGACACCGGATAAAAGGGGAGAGGGAAAACGACGGCGGTAGGAGACGCCTGTCTCGGGAAACCCAGCGACAAAGTCCTGAAAAGCCCAGTTCCAGAAAGAAAGGCAAAATAAAAGATTCTTCTTTTAATCCGAGGTCGCGATCATCCCGGCGCTGAACTAAGAAGTAAAAGGATGAAAAAAAAAAGCAAGAAATGGCAAAAGAGGGCGCAGAGGGACTCTCAACGTAGGAAAAGCAACTGCCTCCCCTGGACCCACTCAACACCAACTTCATGCATGTGGGAGCCGCAGAGGGCGCGCGGACGGTGCAGTAAAAGATTTGGGAAGGGGGAAAGGGGGAAGTGTCGGTAAAGGGAACAGTATAGGTGGACTGCGGTAAGTCCAGCCCTTTGAAATGGAGATTGATGGAAAGGGGGGAAAAAGTATAACCCGCGTTCCCGAATCACGGAAACTTCTGAAGTGGGTGTCGCATATCTACGAGAAGAGGAGAAGAGAAACTACAGAGGGAAGGTGAAGCAAACTACCAAAAAAAAGAAAATTAACGAAGGGGGAAGAGCCGTGGATATAGCGACAGCAGACGTAGGGGGCGACGACCGAGAGAGAAACAAAAAAGTAGTCAGAGGAACTAGTAGAGATCGCGCCCCAGTTACGGAGTCTTAGGACGCAGTCTCTATAAAATGGGGGAAAAAAGCTGGCGCCGGAGTGAATGGAAAGGGGGGGGTTTTGCCTTGAAACGAAAGGGGGCCCGTTCACTGAGCGAATAGAGGTACGGCGTTCCTTTCTCTGCCAAAAACGACGAAGAGATGAGGGGAATAGTAAAGGAAAATTATAAAGGGGGGGCAATTACGAAGAAAGAAAATCTGCGCGGAAAAAAGGGGGATCGGCAAAGGAGGAAAGACAAAAATAATAAGGGGGGGCAGAGGGAACTGAAGAATGGAACGCCAAAGGGAGGGCGTACGCAGGAAGTACTTTCTCCTCCGAGGACGACAAGCTGGAAGCTCAGGGGGGGGGCACGGTGATGCCAAGGGGAAGGGGTGTTCATAAATGGACAAGGAGCTTTGGGGAGACTTTGTAAAGTTTCAGTGTGAGCCAGGAAAGAAATATGTCGGGGAAGCCTCGCCGGGATGATCGGAACGAGGAAAACCAGACGACGGGGAGAGAAGGAAAGCAGATGGAACTGGCGTGGAAAAAAGATACCCGTCATGAAAGTCGGAGATCGCGGTTGCGATCAACCAGGCTAAAACAACAAGGGAAAACAAAGAGCGATACGAAAAAATACTCTCCGATGAGCTCATCAAGGACGAGAGTGGAGGCGGTATTTAATCACCTGAGACGCAGAAACTCTGGAGCTCGCGGCAGGGGAGGGAGAAAGAAGACGATAGGACGGAAAAGCTAACTTACTAGGTCTTGGGACGCTAAGTCCTGAAAGGCGAACCTCCTCTTCGTCTTAATGGGATTACGTCATGATGTTGTCTGATACGATTAAGGGGGGATTAAGGGGGAGAAGAGAAACGCTCTGCCGGGTCAGAGAGGAAGATTACGGAGGGGGGGGTATCGCTCGTCCAGGCATCATGTATGGGAAAAAGAGGGCTTCGGCTAAATACCTCACAAAGGTAATTTCCTCAGCCGGAGGAGCAGGCATCAATTCCTGTGAAAAAAAGAAATGAAGACTGACGACCATTTGCATCGCAGGCCAAAATCAAAGAAAGACGAGTTCAGCCCCTGCTCTTGCCCGTGATAAGAGGACAGAGGGCGAGGAAGACACGCACTGTGTTATGAAAAGAACAGGTGGGGTTCGTGAGAGGGGGGGAAAGTCTGAAGAGGAAGGGAGGGGTTGCCGCTGGGGGGAAGAAGACCAAAAAAGAAATAAGTCCCCGTACCGATGGGCAGAAAAGGAAAAGGGAACCATCTGCAACCATGAGAAAAAGAGCGAATGGGAAGAGCAGAAAAGAAGTCGCTTACCGCAATAGAGAGAAAAAGGAAATAAATGCTCCGCGAAAAACGCCAGACTGACTCCCCATTCCTTTCCCCGTCAAAGAGAATCGACAAAGAAAAAAAAATCTACGCCTTCGGAAGGAGTGAAGAAGTCAAGAGTATCGCAACGTCAACGAGATCTAAATCTTGTGCCTGTCAGTCAGAGGCAGAGGCGGAGAGGGTCGGGGCCTAGGGAAAGGTTAAGGAAACCGAAAAAAAGGCCAATTGGGGTGGGGGCCATCGCGGAAAAACAACAAAAAAAGTTTGAAAGAGTCGGCTGAGGCAATCTTTGCAAGAGCAGGTCTCTCTTGGCTAGGAGACGGGGGGGAGAGGTAATGCTGGATCCGAGAATGAGCGGCGAAGGGGGGGGGGGCACGTTACAAGCAAAAAGGAGATCCGGGGGGAAGTAATTCCATCCACTCGGGACAAAATTTGATCAAACTCGAAGAGTCGGGGACGAACCATTAAAAGGCAGTCGAACGCGGAGGAAGAAAGAGGGGTCTCGGCCATAAGATCAGCGAAAAACGCTAACATTAATACTGGAAAGGGGT
>Ga0179593_1463448_pt1 | contig 16938 bp, 15 predicted proteins | sample CZODoug2_1_08_16_FD_185931 | JGI IMG/M metagenome (GOLD analysis project Ga0179593, IMG submission 185931) | Vadose zone soil fungal communities from Angelo Coast Range Reserve, California, USA - CZODoug2_1_08_16fungal (PacBio error correction) | ecosystem: Environmental > Terrestrial > Soil >...
TCTACTTCGGTGGGGATTCCAGTGGGAAAGCGGGATGTTGACGGGGGGATCGATCTTCAAAGAAAAAAGTGCCACCTCACGCGCACGGGTCAAAAATGAGGGGGAAGCGAAGCGCAGAGTTAGAGAGTTCAACGGAAACTCCTTCCCGTGTATGGCATAAAGGGAATAAAAAAAGGTCGTTATCCGGGTACGACGGGACACTAACATCTCGAATGACCGTTCGGCTCTTGCCAGAGACCAGAAGGGGCGGTGAAACACTAATCAGGAGGGAAAGAAGTCCCTGGTGTTGAAGGGAAAGGATCTGCATCCACAGCCACCCATGGAGAAGGAAAACAACCTTAGCATTGTTTGGGTGTGCAGAAGACTCAGATACTGTCCAAAATCAAGAGACGCCCAAGCGACAGGCGTCTGCTAAAGGAGGCATGAGCCAACACGCCGTCCCCCCTGGATCAACATGAAAAACGGGACCATAAAGGGGGCACTCCGACTGAGGGGGTAGTCATCCGGGTGGAAGAAAAAGGTGGCATCACCCAGGTCCATGGAAGAGAGGCGGTCTAAGGAGGGGGTGTAAAAAAGTGAAAAAGGCAAACTCAAAAGTAAACGCGGGAGGGGGAGGGGTCGAGGACAGAACACAACGAAGCGCACTGGTTGCAGGAAATGCGGAAAGCAATAACTGGGCCTTGACTCTATAACACCGCCAGGAAAAACTGTGTGGACTCCAGGGGGGTCCCAGCCGAAACATTACCACTATGGAAAGGAGTACTCGTCGATGGTGCGGGAAAGCTTATTAATAGCTCTCCGGGAAGGAGGTCATAGAACCGGCCCTCCATACCCCTGTCAAAAAATTCTGACCCGCAGCGGCGAGTACGCAAGACTCCACAGGACTGACTTTCGGAGGGATCAAAAACTCCCCGGGGCTTTCTACGGCCGATGCGACCAAAAACCGAATACCATCAAGCCGACGTCAGCAGAGGCTCAGATAGGAAGCTGTCCTTCGGGACTTGCACTTCGCTCCCCCGGCGCACAGGGGAAAGGTGTCCTTCTTCTTGGAGACCCGGATAGGGCCCGAAAGGGGGGACGAGGGGAGCGCAGAGGGAGCTAATGTCTATCGTTCGAATAATAAAAAAGGTCAACCGCATGATGGTTAAATAATGCAGAAGCTAAACATACACAAACATAGTATAAAGAGGTGATAGGACCCCATCCTTACTAGGACGTCTTCATCATGGTTGCAGGCAGCTTGTCTAGCCAGAACTCGCGAAAATACATTGGTCGCGAAGACAGGTAATACTTATGGCGTTAAAATGGAGCCGTTCCTGGACGACAAGGGGGAAGGAAAAAAGTGAGGGGGGAAAAATGCTTAAGGGGGGATCCGGGAGGCTTCTCTGATCCTAAAACCTCCTGCAAAAACTGACAAAAGCCGACTCCGTTGGGGCATAGTCTGAGGACACAGAGCCCGAACCCAGCGGCACAGGTAAAAGGCATTGATGAGGTCTCCAAATCCCACAAATAGAGACCGTCGAAAAAGCAGATAGGATCACTTGTCTCAAATCTGATCCTATAACGACCCCAAGACGCTAAATCTCACGCAATAGGTAGAGAAAGCACGGTGGCTCGTCGCATAGGACCGGGGGGGAACTTGCATCTTTTCGTCGGAGGGGAATACTCCAATAGAGGTAAAATAGAGAAAATGCCAAACATGTCCATAAGTACCCAGCATGCTGTGGGTTTAGAAGTACTCAAGAAGTAACTGAGAAAAATGATGCGGATTGGGGTTCCATAGCCTTGTCCCCCGCTGCACAGAGTGTGCAGTGTCGGCCGTTACAGGAAGGGGGCAGGCCCTGCCTCATCGGAAAAAAAAAAAGAAAAAAAAAAAAAAAAAAAAAAAAAAAGAGAAAAACAGTGGAGCAGGACGGAGTCGTGGGGCGGCTCGGAACGTAAGGGGAGGGGGGACCCGAGACCCAGACAGTACGAAAGCCTGGGGGATGGTTCTGGGGTTGTTTTGAGGTGGTTTCAGGGGTCTTTGTGTGGTGTGGGGTTTGGGTATATTTTTTTTTGGGATGTAGGTCGTTTGTTTGGGGGGGTTAAGTCTGTTTGGGGTGAGTCATGTGCAAGTGGTGGCTCTTATTATTGGCCGCAGGTGGTCTGGTTTTTTGAGGGAGTCTTTTGTCAACCGATGGCAGTAGCAGTGTACACTTCTGGTAACGTCAGGGGAACGGTCCTCCCAGGCCTCCCACCAAAATTGCAAACTAGAGAACTCAACGTGGGTAGGGGACCTCGCGGTCTATCTGTGGTTCTTAGGGCAAAAAAAAAACAGTCTACACTTCTGTCTGAATGTGGAAACGGGTCTCTTGGCGTATCCAAGGTGTAGGCCTCGATCTGGGGGGTCCAGGCGCCAACGAGGGCATCAGATACACTCAGGAATAAACACGGCATCTCCTCCGTTCCAGGGGATAGGAGGCTGGGCGAATAATCAGATCGGGCCTGCGCGGGGGGTTCACGGGGGGAATGATGGGGCTGGTGGGTACAGGGTCCCAGTATCATCGAGACTATCAACCGAAAACACGGATGGTAGTATTAAAATAGGTGGGTGGTTGCTACTTTCAGCTTACCCGGAAAGGGAAATTAAAGAGCCCCGGACGGTGAAGTAATAGGCGGCCCTTGGGCCACCGCTTTCATGGCACTACTTGGCACGGAAATAACTTGCGGCCGCGTTTTAACCAACCCACGAAAACCCAACCCACCACACGAACCCCCAAACACTACCTCACCAGCACAAAAAAAACACAAACACCACAAGCAAGCCAGTCCCATGGTGCGGTTCATCTCTTAAAATGAAATAATTACTAACAGACTGAGGTCGTCCGTAAACGTAAGCTGGTATCCATCCGAGGAAAAAACCAAAACCACAAGTATCCTGCGCCGGGCCAATTGAGACTGCACGGGAGGGGACCGGAGGGACGGGGACACGGCCGGAACTTAAATGTCAATCTGTTGGCAACAGATAAATGCGGGGGTTATTCAAAATTGGATATGCATATTTCCAATCCCGTCGTGTAGGGGGTAAATAACTCCCACTGGGGTCCGTCAAAATATCCTTTTGTAGGCAGGGGAAGGAGCTCAAAAAGGGAAGGGGTGGGCGGAGTGGGCACGGAAAATAGGGGATTAGGAATTTGGGCCCTCGAACCCTTGTCAGAGGGTGGAAAAAAGTCATATCTTGGGAAGAAAGGAGGGAAATCTTTTCGACATAAGTATGGTCCTACTATTCCGGGGGCAGTAACCACAGCGAACATTTCACGGGGTGTGAATCAGGTGATCATAGCGCCAAGAAGTGTGTCTCACCATGGGTCAGACTGGGGGAGGGGGGTTGGTTTACTTAAGGTTACAAGGAAGCGCGGGAACAGGGACCTGTGGTTGCGACGGTCTGCTGGTCATGGATGGGGGGGGTATCTCCAATCAATACGGTCCTCAAAATGGAAAGTCGCAGTAGGGGTGTACCGGACGACATCGGCCAAGGGGAGGACGGTAAAAGAGGTGGTCAAGGTGCCGGGGTACAGAAAGAAGAATGATCAACCAAAAGGGGACTCAACTAACTCCAAAAATTTCCAGCGTAAGTCATCGACTGGGTCAGGACTCGTCACGTTGGGGAAACCTATCAGTGCGCGGGAACTGGCCTATTCAAATCAAACAGTGGGGGGGTTGGTTCAGGCTGACCGACACCAGACCCGCTTCTTCGGCGACTAAGAGTAAGAGCAGGGGAAAGGCAACCTCAATACTATGGTGGGGAGGTACATAACTTCATTCAAGGCAAAAAATGGCATGGGGGGACGGGGGTTCCTCACACATCGAATAGATTCTCAATAGACCTGCAAATATATTGGCGAAAAGACAAGACACAAAAAATTGGGGGGGGGGGGGAACCCAGGGAAAACACAAAACATGGGCGCTGGGGACTCTTTAGTTAGGAAAGGGGCAGTAACCGAAGGATCGTCCGGAGTCTGGACGTGGGAGGCGAAGAATACGCATGAGGATGGGAGGAAAATGGGTTGTGGGGGGGCAATCTTCGTTCTGGACTTGAATAAGATGATCAGCTGGGATACCCATTAGGGGACTGGGTCCGTCTACTGGTGGCGAAGGACGGACGGGCGCGACCGAACTGACTCCTTTGCCATGTCTCGGATGGGGGAGGCGAGTCTTTTGGATCGTGAAGATCCTCAGCCGGCTAGCCGCCGGCAAGCTCCGAGGAACAAAAATCTGTCGTACTGACGACATGAGGGTAATCGGGGGAAAAAAAAGGGTTGACTATGGGGAGGTGACCTTACTCTCTCCAGCCAGGGCGCAGAGGTGTGGGGGATAGAGTCGCATTAAAAATCATTGATGGCGAAACATGGGGGCTGACCACGGGGCGCTTTCTATGTGGGGAAATCCGGGGAGATACAGCACATCATGACCTGGTGGATGCAAAAAGACGAACAACGACTTAGGGGGGGAGAAAGCGAGCGACCCTCACCCAACTGAGGTAGTCTAGACAACGATTTCTACTAGAACGCCCCACCTCCTACAGTACGACTCGCTCGGGGGCCCTTTATGGACGGATGTGGCCAGACGCCGGGTTCAGTTGAGGGAGGGGTGGGAGTGGAATCTATATCCGGTGTAGATACTGGACCATTCGCGTTCTCAAATAATTTGTGGGGTCCCTTTAGTACCTGCAAACCAGAAGAAAGACAGGAAAGGTCTAAAACGTGGATGACCTACTTGGGGGGTGTTCTTTGTCGGTTGAAATCTACCCGGGCGGAAGCAGGGAGTCAAGGGAGCGTCCCGGAAACCGGCTGGGTTGATAAGACCTGATTGTTTCCATTCAGTGAGCCTCAGGGAGTGCTCAGGTTTAAAGTCAGGTAAAGGTCGAGCTGGGGGGTCCAATAATGATGCCAGAACAAAAGACTGATAGAAAGGAGGTGCGACGAATAACTCTCGGTGGTTATGGAGAGGTCGAGTGACCGTTAGTTGGGGCAGGGTTAGAGATGCGGTCACAGTTGGGAGAGGTCAAAAAAAAAAGGCGTGCAAGGCAGTTCCGCTTTCTCAAGAAGAATTCTGTGAAGAAATCTCTCAACCACAAGAGAGGGGGAGGAGGTTAGTGCGACTGAGGGAAAAGGTATGACAGGGGGGATGAAAAAAGAGGTTGCGGCAGTGGTGAGGCGGAAAAGCCGTGACCAGGGTCACGTGCTCCGGGAAAAATCACGAACAACCGCTCGCGGGACGAAAAACCGGTTAAGCTGTCAGAACCCGGTCATCCTCCAAGGTGTCTGGCACAAGAAATGTAAGGAACACAGGGACGTGGGTAACTGCCGGGAGGGGAAAAAAGGCACGGAACAATTCTTATCCAGGTTTCGTAGGCTGGCATGAATGACAGCACTGGCTGAGAGAACAAAACCAAAGGACAGAATGACGCCCGGAAGGCCGTTCAGGGGGTAATCAATGGAGCAGCGGTTGATTAACCAGATACACCTCCCTAAAGAGTGCCCTGTATAAAAGAAGGGGGGGGGGGTTCAACAGCCCCACGAATGAAGGGTGACAAAATCTCGGACTCCAAAAAAGGGACGGGGGCGTAAGCTGAGGCATTCCCGATCAACGGAAGCAAATGAAGGGTACCAATAAACTGGGGAACAAGCCGGTCCCAGACGCCCGCGGCCGGATATCGAGGGGGAGCGTCAGGGAATGTGTCGCTGTCCACGAAGAGACGGGGTTGGGGGTTCCGCAGAGGCGAGAGTAAGGCGGGTTTGGAGGTCTTACAGCCACACGAGGGGATATGAGTGTGAAGCTCAAAGTAGTATCCAGTCCAGCGTCCGAAAGCGCATAAACAGTTCTAGAAGGCGGGCACGGGCTAGAACGGTCAGAGGGACGATACCAATGTCCTACAACAGAAAAAAACGTGGTGGTCTACTAGTATAGCGAAAAGGCCTTGTCCGTTCACAGCAAATCGAAGGACCGGGAGCAGACTGGTCTCGTGATGAGTCTATGGGTGGACGCACAAAGGAAGACAGAAAAAGGGGGGGGCGATGCAGAGGGATTAGGTCATTAACCTAAAGGCGATACAGGCACGATACCTAAGCAGAAAAGGCCAAGCTGCAAAGAGCGGAGCACAGGAACCGTGCAGGAAAACCACACTCTCGTGGGACGATGGGGGTCGAGAAGTTAATAACTGTAGCACATCCGCGGAACGCTAGACGACAGCCGAATGAGCTCCCACCCCTCTAAGGCCAAACGAAGCTTCTCAGTCCTCCAAGCTCCAGAGACACGCCGGGACCCGGGGCACATGCAACGTCGGGAAATTACGGGCACCAGGTACTTGGAAGGTGCTTACGTAGGCCGAAGATGAAGGGGGGGGCTCGTTAAGCAAGATTTTACGTGGGGTCAGTCAGCAGCAAGCACCCGGGCACGACCATGAATGTTTGAGGAATGAGGCTGGACATCACCAACTAGGAAGAAGAGGAGGGGTGTATATCAACACGCTTAGGAGAAGCAGGCGCAGAATAGAGGGGAGAAGGACTCTAGGGGGTTAATCAACAAGAAAAAAACAGGTGGACAGGTGCAGGGCACAAAGGAAATGGATGATCGTGAGCCACCTGGGAGGTGGGGCGGGGTGACAGTGGGTCCATGACGACCGGCGGACGGAATTGTGACGGGAGGGACGGTTAACCGGGTTTCAGGCTGAGGTACGGGCGACAGCCTAGGGGCACCTGACTTAACAAGGACGAAGAAAAGATGGTGCTGACCCTTTTCCACCAAAAAACCCGGCCTGAGCGCCAGTGTTTTGAAAATGGATTGCTACTGACACCAGAGCCAAATGCTAAAAATCGACAAGCAATTGAGGTAACGTGGGCCAGTGGATCACATAGAAGCCCAAAACAGAAGCCCAATAGTGCACCGGTTCTCTATCCGGAATGGAGGCGGAGCCGAATGGAAATAACGCTGGTCATACGACGGAGAGAAAAAGGAGCACCAGAAAAGGCGGGGAACAGGAACAAAGTTAAAGGTGAGGCCATGCTGAACAGCCCGTTGCAGGAAGACGCAAAAGATGTGCAAAACTGCCGTCCGGGGATCGATACATCAAGGTGCGACGGAACGTCTGGGTGATTAATCCCAGGGGGGGAAAGCACTCAAAGGAAGAAACCGCTATTTCACCAGGAAGTGCCGAAGGACGGAGACGGAGGAACCAGGTAAAAGTCAAGCCAAGTTCCCTCTGTCTCCGGGGACCATGTGGGCGCTCGGATCTGTGTGTGGAGGGGTAACGGACCTAATGTTGGGGGGGACTTTACCGGAAGAGGTGGCTATAGTCGTTTGGGGGGGGGACGGGCGAGAACACAAGGGATTCGGGCCCGATCCCTGAATCAGATATACTCGGATCGGGGAGAGAGGCAGCCCCTTGGTGAAAAAGTTGAAAATGCTCGTGTAGCTTGGGACTAACCACGGGGGAAGCAGATCCGCAAAACAAAGACGAGGAAATCAAAGAGAGTCACATGGAGGGAGAAAATAGTGAAACTGACCAGGCGGCGGCAGGGGGAAAAGCACCATCTCATAAATGTCAAGGAGCGATACGGATAGCCTGGACTTCGGGGGGGTGGGGAAGCTAGGAAAGCCTGCTAAGGTTAAGTAAACACTACTGCGCTCGACTCACACGGCCATGGGTAATTCAAAAAGGTGCTATTCTGCGCCACACAATCACGGGAGGGTCATTAGCTGGGGGGACAAAGGGGGGAGAACCCTTTGGATGCACTAGGGCCCTTGGGCCGGAAAACTGATGCGGCAGGAGAGCACAAATGACACTCCGTCCGGGGGGGAAATACACTGGGAATCTTACCCCGTCGTTTCAGGCCTGGAACAACAAAGTTGGGTTCTGACGGGCAACTAACACGAAAAAGTGCGGAGAAAAACAGGATACTGAGGGCACACGCTTTGCTACCTGTTGTAGAGTGGAGCCCGCGCCAATGTACCTTAGAAAATATTCTCGGAGGGGAAATGCACAGACGAGGGAAGGGCAGGTGCTCGGGTCTCTGAGAAAGGGCACGGGAGATAAATACAACCAGAAAACAAAAAGGTCCAGCGCTTGTGCTGGTCAATAGAATGGGGGACTGCATCGCATGGGGGCTGTAGGAAAGAGGGGATGGAGGGTAGAATTGCCTACTACAAGGCCGGAACGCGTGTGGAAAACTTGGCAAAAAAAAGCAGTGATTCGCGGGGTATGGGGCCAGGGGGAAGGGGGTCTGGATGTGGATATTGGAGAAACGGAATTGGATCGCTGGGTCGCGGTCGCGGTGCCGTGGGGGGGTGTTCAAAAGTCGTGCACAGACCTGGAGGGCGGCGCGGTTTTCGGAAGAGCCAAGTCGCCCAGTCGGCGAGAGGTGAAGGGGTAAGGGGGCCGGGGGCTCTCTAGACATCATCAATCAAAGGGGAGATACACTGGACGCTGCCGGTCGGAAAAGCCACAGGGGGGAGGACTCGGAGAAACGGACACAAAGTTGAAATTAATGAGGGAACTGACTTTTTGTCGCCGGGCGAATAAAGAAGGCCCCCCCGCTTGCCTGAGAGCGCCTGGGTGTCCCAACTCCGAAACTCATGTGGGAGGGGGTACGGGTCGCGGAATTCTAATAATCAGGGGGGTGGACCTGGAGAAAGTGTGGCTCATGATCTTACCATCGAATAAAGAGGACACGAAATGAAAGGAGACTAGCCGGGCGAAACGGTGAAGCGTGTAAAAAATGGCGATTCGGTAAGTTTCGACCAAAGACTTGGGGAAGGAATCTCCTTCTCTGGTAAAGATATACGACTAGAACGGCTTTGGGGGGTAAGGAGGAATGTTTTGTCGGAGGGCTGCTGAAAACAAAGGGAGTGAGTCCAAGACTCTCGAAGCGTCCGCATCTTGTCTTCCAGGCGGGACGACTGGAGGTCACCTGGGGCAAAGCTTTTGGATAGGGGACGGGCGCTGGGTCCTCCTCCCTCTAGCTGCTATTGAAGGGGACAATCGGTCACAGAGGAAACGGAGGTCGGGGGGGGATGTTAAATGTGGCCTTGGGGACCGGCGCCACCAAGAAAGAAAGAAGAGTTAGGAAGATCAGCAACCGCCTTCTGGAGCCAAGTGGATCAAACCGTGTGAGTTTAGGGGTTTGGACCTGCTAAGAGGCGGACATCAGACTAGCAGGCTGCGGGGTGCAGGCACGACGACAAAGGACTTCTATTAACATTGCCCGGACGAGCAACATGACAGACCTTCTTGAGCCCAGGAATTCAAATACTCTCGAACGCGGACAAGGCCGCTGGGGCAACGGAGTCGGTTGCCAGGAAAGACGGGACTTCTGGTGAAGACTGGAGGTCAATCCCGGGTATATGAAGTTGTAAGGAGGAAGGTTTGGCAGACCTGTGGGGGGGAACGGAGTAGGGAGGGCCTGCTGACCCCCACTACTGAACACTTGTACTCAAAAAAAACATCAAGGGGATTTGTCGTGTGGGGAACAACACGATTGCTACGCTAGGAGGACAGTCAAAAACAAAAAAGCAGCTGCGGGGGGGAGTGTTGCTCAGCCCCGGCGTGGGAAATGCAGGCACCAACAACCAAAAAAAAACGCACATGAAGCAGCTGTTAAGTACCGTCGAGGAATTCCAGACGGGGTGGCGGAGAAAAAAATAGAAGCCAAGAAAAAGGGTGCTGGGAGGAAAAAGTGCATGACAGAATAAAGGGCTTAGTGTGGTACTTAAAAGCTAGGCGGTGCTAGGGGGGGAGGAGGGTACAGTGGGGGGGCCGGAGACGTATGACAGGAAGTTTGGTCGAGGGGAAAAAACCGAAACACTCGCCCCGCGTCCCAGGGGACAAACAGAAAGAAGGGTAGGTCGGACAGGGGCAAACGAGGAGGAAGAGGGTCACGACTTATAGTTGTGGGTTCGCCAGGCGGAAGGGTGGGTGGGGGGGGAACCGAGCGCAGAATCTAGGTTAACAAAAAGAAGATATCAATGTGTCTCGAGTCAACGGGAACTCTGCCAGGGAGGGGCGGAAGAGGAGAGGCTGGGTGCACCACGGAGCCTAAAAAAAGCCGTGGGACCCGGGCTTCGTGAACGGGGGTGAAAGGGAACCACGGCATGGCACGGCCGCGGTCTATAAAAAGGGCAAGGCAGATTCGGTAGCAAAGGGACTGGACTTGCCGGCAGACCCCGGTGTGGCAAGAAGGCAAAGACCCATGTGGGGGACGAGACTTTCGATCCCAATAAACCTAAAATGCTCATTTAGACCAAGGAAGTAATTGGTTGTGGACAGACTTCTCCTCACACAAAAACATCGCTATATCGAAAACAAACGAAACAGGCTAAGGTCTCCGAGATGCATTTACGAAAACGTATCACGATAACCGTAGTCAAAGAAAAAAAAGGACCGGAACCTACCGGTACCAGGCTTATGGGAAAGACGCGGATGGAGTCTGAATACGTGGAAGGCCCGCATGTCAGGGGACTGATGAGCGCGTCTTTAACGAGTGAAGGGTAGGGTGTAGTGTTGAATCACCACCTTCAGATGCTTTCGGCGTTCTCTTAAGAGAAGACAAGTGTAAAAAAAAGAGAACGGGTGTGGAAGACATTTGGCGGGAGGCCTACCTCAACGACAGTGCGCGGAATGTGTGGGACAGGGACATCGACATTCCCTGTGTCATCTGAAAGAACCACTACAATCGAGTTGTTCGTGGCCAGGGGAGGACGGGGCGGGAACGCGAGGAAGGCGTTATGGAGTGAAAGGAACGCGCCCGCCGCACATCACGAACATCGCCTGCAAAGCAGCGTCGTTCAAAGAGGATTGACCAAAAATAGGAAATCGAGAAGTGGGGTCGACACTGACGTGTCAATGGAAACAGAAACCCCCAGAGGATCCCCCATCTCGTCCTATCAAAGCTAGCGTCGAAAGAAATTCGACGCCTTCATGAGGTGCCGGATTCAACTCCCAAGAGCAAAGGGGACGGGGTCTTGAGTCTTTCAGCCAAATAACAGAGCCCGAGGGGAGTCTGGTACGTGTTAGGCGTCAGTCCACCCGCACTCCAGGAGGTTTTGAAGTTCATGAGAGGAAGGGTGGGAATCACAAACATGAAATGGAGGGGGGATCTCAAGTTATCAGGCGCAACGAAAAGAGGGGGTTCACGCCTGTCAAAGCTTCCCTCTCGGGCAAAAAGAAGGTTGGCTAGCAATCAGGAAACCATTAGGTCAGGGCCACGTCTGGTAAAGAAGGGGTGTTCCTATGACGAAAGGGGGCACTGGGGTGGGGGCTTCGGCTAAAAGGGGATTCAAGTGAATGCTGAAAGCACATCTCCCAGGAACTGACGGCAAGGAAAAAAAAAAACTACGAAGGGGCTCAGGGGGGGTTATTCCTTTAAGAACCCGACCCATCGAATAATGGGGAAAAGAGCGTCTTCATACCACCAGCACGGAAAAGGTGTCTACCAAGGTCAACCTAAGTTTTCACGTTAGCAAAAATATAAAAAAAACACAACGACAAGCCAAGAGCGAAGAAGAAAGTGAAGCGCCTCAATTCAGGGGGCGCTGTATGGATACTTAGTCCTAACGCTGATCCCCAGAAAAAAAAATGGAAAGGTACAACAGAGCTTTAGGTCATAAGGGTAATATTATAGGGGGGGGTTGGGGGGAAACCAGGGTCCCGAGGGGAAGGAAGCGCTCAGACGGGGGACGCGGTTCCTGCACGGACATACATAAACGGCGGAGCCGGACGGCGTGCTGTATCCAAACGAGTGGGAGGGTGCATCTCCCCCCTAGCAAAGAAATAGAGCCGGGTCGGTATAAGTATAACGAAGGCGTAAGGTGATGTGAAAGTGCCAAGGCACCCGGCTGCGCGGGGCGGCGAGGTCCACCTTATGATTCTAAGGCGCCGGGGGGGGGGACTTGTGGGGGGGGTTCTGCTCGGGAAGGGAGCCCAGTAGGGGACGGGGAGGAAGACAAATTGTGGGGAGTGTGTAGGCTTCGGGGAAAGCGCTGAACACCCTAGCAAAGGCCGGAACGGGGCCGCTAAAACGAAGAACTGCATAGAGCCGGGGCCGGGGGGGCCTCAAAGAAAAGCTTGGAAGGTTGGCTTGTACAGGGTAACGAGAACCGGGAGCATCCTCAAAAAAAAAAAAAGGAGGGGGAGGAAAAGAGATTATTGAGACAAGGGAATCATTAACCAGACACAATTCCCGAAAAAGCCAGTTAGGCGCCTGGAAAAATCATGCGGGAGAGATGGAAGAGACTGCCAAAACGAGTTGGGTTTCAGAGTAAAGAAGAGAGGGAATACCAGTGAGAACTCTCCGTCTCGCCGTTTTCCTTTTCCCTTCTCGAAAATGCCAATACAGGCGTAAAAGGCATTTTATCGTCCAAGAAGGGGGGGAGGGAACTTGTGCATGGGACTGGGACGCTCAAAATAAAACTGACGGTGCCTGAAGAATTTTGGAACTCACACATTCGGTTGTTAGGGGGTCCGGGGGAGGGGGTGGAGGGGCGAACTCCAAGATAGGTTCGTATAAAGGGTACGACGAGTCAGTCAATAAAAAATTTTAATCCGGGGAAAAGTCTTTCAATAACGAGGGAGGGTGAGGGAGGGCAACTCGAACGCCCCCTTGTATGCGTGTGGGCTTGAATCAAAGCGCAGGGGGGACCTGTCCTGCTGGCCAGCTTTGAAATAGGGGTATGAACGGTTGAAAGGGACTGAAACTAAGAGACAAACGCCCTTCCCGTCATGGGAAACACTACGCTGCTGTATTGGAGCCTGTATTTTTGTCATGGCTAGGTTCAACTGTACGAGAATTTGGAAGAAGTTTAGTTGGGTAACAAAGCCCATCCTATGCTCACCATGTTCGACGAGGGTTCGGGTGTCAGCTAGAAAAATCTCCCTTCGGGAGCGGTGCCGTCCTTTTAATCGGAGTCCGGAAGAATCCTCAGGGCCGCCTAAACCACTTTCAAAAGGGGAAAGACCAGGGAGGCATCGGACCACTTGCTTCCACTCGAGTGGGCCAGAAAATAATTCCGGGAGACAAGGTTTTCTCACTAACATGAAATAAGCCGCACCGCGATTCTGCTAGACGCCTGGGGTGATCCCAAAGCAGCTATGGGTTCATGACTCTGCAATTACAATTCAAGAAAAATTGGGGTTGACGGGTTGCGCACGCAGATAAACGACACTCTAGAATAATGCCTAAACGAGGCACAATCTGTCCGGGGCGAAAAGGAAGAAAGAGAAGTCAACCTTCAAATGGCGGGCGCCTCACCCAAAAAAGGATAGAGTCGAGGAGAATTAAAGACGGAGCGGCGTGGAAAGTAGAGGGGGTGTAAGAAGGGGGGGGGACTGGTTCTCTAGAAAGACCCTTCTGGGGAAGTGGATCCCTACACCACGAAACGAAGGGATCAGGTTAATTATACTGAGGGAGCCGAAACTGGAGGGAAGCTGGGCCAGATTTGGTTTCTTAGGCTTCGGTCGTTCATTCAAAGGATAGGCGAGTACAGCCGCTCGAACGCCCGCGATCAAAGGTAACGTAAGATGTCTTTAGTTCGAGGTGGGTGCCAGGACGCCTGAGCCACTGGTGGGGAGGAAGAGCAGGAAGGGGCATTAAAAAAAGGGAAACCCCCCGTCTTGAGGGATTGGACTCAGAGCTCGGAGACATCATCACCAAAGGACCTTGATCACGACGACAACGTACCTTCTACCGCCAGCAGAAATCCCCTCAATGAGGAGAAACAGGCACTACTCTCCCACCGCGCCAACACTAGGCCGCGCCACCCGGGAGGGGACGGCTTGGCAAGTTCCCGAAAAGTAAAAATGTGGTTAAAATGAATCCTCGGGAGAGCGCTAAGGGGAGGACAAAAAGTGTGGGAAGGTATGAGGGCCTAAAAGCAAACCCCCAAAAATGCATTGAGAAACTTACACACAACGAGGGAGTTTTAGGGGTCTTTTTTACGAAACCGAGTCACAGTCAGTAAACCCCCAGCCCGCAAGTGCGTCGGCTTTTTAAGTCGCAGCATGAGGGGGATGTGGTCGAAAAGAAAAGGCGGCATGAGCCGCCCGCCCGAACATAAGCCGGTTAAGTGGTGACAGGAGAGGAAAACCCGAGAAGGCGAAATGGGAGCCCCCTAGCGGGACAAGAACACAGGGGAGCTCAAGATGACAAACCCCGAACGCGGTTTTTTGAGGTGGGGCCGTTGGGAGGGACCTCTGTGGCGGAAGGTCCTTGGAGTTTGGGAAGCATAGTGGTCGTTCTGAACAGGATGGGGGAAAGGGTCAAAAAAGCAAAAGCCCGCCAAAGGAAGACACGCCTGAACGTCATCGAAAAAAAACAACAAAAGGGGGAAAGGGGAGAGAGATTTGACCAGTCGGTAGTTGAGACAGTGGGAAGCGGTTCCTATGGGTGCGGTTACGAAGGTAGCAATAATTGGACCATCGAAGGCAAATAAAACGCGCCACCGCGCTCCATCATGAATACACCGTCGCTGGGATTACGTCCACAGCCTCCTCATGAACCCCGCTTCCTGGAATACAGGAGGATACCCCGTCGCCCCCTAGTTAAAAAGCAGAAAAGGGAACGGGCTGAGGGGGAATTTTCTCCGTCTTTCCTGCATAGGGAACGGGTGTGGAGGATCAATCAAGTCAGGACTTAGAAAGGAAAGAATCAATGGGTAGGTATGGAAGCGTGTTGTACTACACCTCCAACGGGCAAAGGATGGAGCTGGGGTCCTTAAGATTGTTTTGGGGGCAGCAGCAATCTAATACCGGACGCACGTGGCGCCAAGCAGATTAGGCTCACGTATGCATTAACCCGGTCACTCAACAGGCCGGGAAATGCCAATTTCCAAGCAGGGCGACTTGCAAACCTGGCGGCCGAGTAGAGGAGGGGGAGCGGTCCGGGGAATTGGGTCAAACTGAAAAAAGCGGCATGGAGGGCTCCGGAAGGGCGGTGGTAGTCTTGCACAACCAAAAGGGAGGCTGGAGGCTGTCGCTCAAGAAGGCCACAGCCGAATGGGCAATGTGTGGGGGGAGGAAGCGTAAAGGAAGCTATCAAAAGAAGGACAAAAAATTGGGGAAAACACGCGCCGGGACAGCAATCGGGAACTTAAAAGAGAGCTCTCATTAAGTTACCGGGAATTCAGCTTAATCTACGCTGAGGGCAGGAAAAGACCGCGGCCCAAAACCGATACAACATGCGGAACAGCTGCCCTCCCGCAAGAGTCGCGACAAGCAAGTTCCAAAGCGTGCTGTGATATCACGGATTACTCTATTTGGATCGACACCCTAGTACTCCACCATCGAGCTTCCAATCCCTCCCGATCCTCGCAATGATCAAGCGCCGGAAGTTCAAAGTAGACTACTCCCTACGAAACAGGGACGGTTGGGAAATTCTTAGATCGGAGGGAAAAGGATCGGACGGTCGGGGAGCGGGAAGAGTTAACGATCGGGGATCACGCGCAATCCATGATGTAAGGAATGCCTGTACAGACAACAAAATAGTCCCGAGATGGGTTCCCAATGGCCTACTACCGAGCAGGAGAGGGGGACGACACTCTGGTGCGAAGGAGACATTGGATTGGTCTAGGGCCAGAAAGCTAGGTAGGGAAGGCAGGATGGATTGACCATGCAAGCATTACGACCTGGGCATACAGAGGCGGCGGTACTGAATCTGGATCCTTCTGGACTGCTGATCTCGGGGACCTACCACAAAACGGAGGAATAAAACCTGGATACGACGGGTGCTGGCTTGGCGGCAGTACCACCCAACAAAACAGAAAGTCCATTGGATTCCAGAGAGGGGGCGAAAACACTCACCGTACCCTGCGACATAGAAGAAGGTGTACCGTGATCAAGGCAAAACACAGCCAGTCCTCAGACCAGGCCAGACACGGGCATGCGCGGGGGCACAAAAGGGTAAGTCACGCTGAATTGTCCTACTTGGGAGCGGGGGCTAGGAGAACATATGCAGAAAGGGTGTACGCGCTTGGCACGGTGATGAAGGAGAGACAGGGCACATGTGGGGGGACATCCGTACATAAAAGACGGCGTTTTCAGTAAGGGCAAAAACCAGCCGTTACTGGCCTGAAGGCTCAAAAGGCCATAAATACGGAGGTCCTGGATCCGACCTCGGCGGGGCACCTAAACCCTATCCAAGAACTGGAAAATTCGTTTGAAAACCGTCACCCTTCCTTCAGAGAGGATTCCGGGCCCGGGACCCTAACGCTTGCGCTCAAAGTTTGCAGAAAACGGATACAAATTTGTGTGGGAATCAGGACGGACGGGGGGGAGAAAAGCCACCGGAAAGGCTTGGAAGGGGGATGTGCTGAACACCAAAGAGGGAAAAGCCCTAAAGGCGACTCAGGAAGAGGGCAATGCATGAGCTGGTCAAAAACCGAGGCAGCCGACCTGGGGGTTACAGGGGTGCAGCGTTGAACAACTAGGAAAAAACATCATGATAGCGAAAACAACACGAAGGAAGAAAAAAAGAGGGGGAAAGGGCAGGGCCTCGTCCATGTACCGAAAGGAACAAAAAAAAGGTCACGACCGCCCAGGATATTTCCTCGACGAGACGGGGATCTTCCTTTCACTCGGGGTTGGAAACGTGCAAGTTCCACCGCGCGGCCTCAAAGTCCTGGTGAGAGGAATGCCCAACAGGCTCACAGGGTGGCGACGCGGGAACGGAAACGGGCGCCAAGAAAAGACGACCTGAGGCCCTGCAAGACTTGAAAAAACGGAGTACTTTTAGTAACGGGGGTAGGGAAAGTAAAAACCCTCTTAAATCAACAGAAAAAAGTCCCTGCAGGGGGAGTTAGAAGAAGTGGTCGCCTCTGGAAAGGGGATTTATCAGGATGACCTCGCTGTACTTGCTACGGGGGGGGATCCTCACCGCCGAGCTGGGCTGACTTGACAGGGCGGGGCATGTG
>Ga0179593_1343219_pt1 | contig 16937 bp, 36 predicted proteins | sample CZODoug2_1_08_16_FD_185931 | JGI IMG/M metagenome (GOLD analysis project Ga0179593, IMG submission 185931) | Vadose zone soil fungal communities from Angelo Coast Range Reserve, California, USA - CZODoug2_1_08_16fungal (PacBio error correction) | ecosystem: Environmental > Terrestrial > Soil >...
AAGACCATAAAAAGGGGAGAAAAGGGCAAAAAAAAAGGACAGCAACCTTGAGGGAGTGACGGAAAAAAAGCGGCAAGTGGCAATAAGTGCAAGGAGGGCAACAAACGCAAACAAGGGGGCAGGAAGGGGAACAAAAGACGAGAATCAAGAGTGGAGGAGTCATCAGTGGGGGGGTCGGGAAAGACAACGCAAAGAAGCGCTGGTATGACGACGAAAGAGGGGGGGGGGGGGGGAGGATGTCCATTTTAGTAAACCGGCAGGAACGGTCAGGTAGGAGGAAAAGGCACGTTCCCAACGGCACATCTCAGCAGGGGTAAATGTCATGGAAAAAGCCTCGGAGGTTAACATGAAACCGACACAGTCCAGGGGGAAACTGACACGGCAATTGCGAGGCTTCGATAAAAGGAGGAAGAGGGGATTCATGGAAAAAAAACAGCAAGGGGAGGGAGTCAAAACACGGCAAGAAGTTTCGCAAAGGAGGGGGGTTGGTGGCTGGAATGGCAAGGGGAAAAAAAAGAAGGTGTGCCACACATATCGGTGCAAATCACCGCCTGAGGCTGGGCGGGGGGGGGAGACCAGACACACCTATTGTCGTGAAGGGGAATAGGGGAGGGACCCAGAAATTAATTGAAACAAAAAACAAGAAGAAAGAACCGTAGAAAAGAAAATCGCACAGACAGAGGAACAAGATGAGAGGGGGGGGGAAAAGGTACACGCTTGGGAGGGGGGGGGAAATCTTTAGTGCGGAAAAAAAGGGTTTGGCCCAGACGGGGGGGGACATGCAAATGAAGAAGGATGACGGGCATAAGGCAAAAGGTGTCGAAGGCGTGTCAAACCAAAAAAAACGGGGGGGGGGGAAGTAAAACTCACTGCATAACAAGAGAAAAGGAAACCAACTACGACGGGAAAAAGCCTGGACGGGGACAAAATAACGCCAAACGGTTAACAAAGGGGGGGTGGAGACTACCCGTGGGAAGACGGAAATACGGGCGGGCAACGCACTTAGAATAATACAGACGGGGGGTAGGGGAGAAAGTTTTGACGAAAGTGGAAAGGTGGCCAGGGAGAAATTAGAAGACAGGTAAAAGTGGAAAAAGGAAATCATTGGCGGGATTCTGAACTTAAAAAAAAAAAAAGCTGCATAGCACACTGAAGAAAGAATCTCAAAAAGAGATGCTTTTCAAGATAGAAAATCGGAAGACAAAGGGGGGAGCCGACCAAGGGTGTCGTAAGGATAGGAGGTGCTGCCATGGGTTGGTGGATCAAAAAGTGAGAGATAGGGGACAATGTGGAAAAAGAACAAAGGCGATGTACTTCAGGGACTACGACATGGCCAAATGAGGTTGTCAGAGCCAGTGAAGTTTGTAGGGTGTGGTAATAAAAAAGCATTGGTTAAAAAATAGAAAGAGACATTGTCGAAAATCTTAAAAAGGCCTTGGACAGGGCCAGGAGGTGATTGGGTAAAAAAAAAAGGGGGGGGGCGGGGGGGGGAAACATAAAACGGTAAAAAAGGGGGGGGGGGGGGGGGGGGGGGTTCTCCAACGAACTTTCTGAAAGAAGGTTGCCACAGGGGGGAAAACTGGGGGTGTATTAAATGTGGAAAATCAAAGATAACCAAAAAAGAGGGAGTAAAAATGGTACAAAAAAAAAAAAAGGGGTGCACCATGTTTAAAAAGGGGGGGGGGGGGTAATCAGCGTGGATGATGGGGTGGGTGAAAAAACCGGTGGACTGTAGAAGGTGAGGATAGTTTAAAGGGGGGGGGGTTGGGAACATTACGCGCAGGAGATCAGCAATCGCTTTACGAGAACGAAAAAAAAAAAGGTGAACAAAAGAAAAGGTCTCACACTAGAGAGGAAGGGAACTGTGGTCGCTTTCTATAAGCAGGGGGCAGCTTCAGGCAGGTGTGTTTGAAAAAAGAAAAAGGTTTCAGCGCGGGTTCAAAGGGGGGGAACCTTAATAAATGGGAGAACATACGAGGCGATGGGGGAAAAAATGCAGGGGACGGGGGGAAAAAAATACTCTGGGGGGGAAACGGGAGGGTGAATGGTGGGTCGTGACCAAAAACCAACTTGTTGTGCTTGTGCAAAAAAAAAAACTTCTCGGAGGGTTGGACAAAATGCGGTCAATAAAAAAAGGCCATGGGCTTGGAAACTTCTTTCGCAAAGGTGGTTTGGTAGGGGAAAGGGAAAATCCGGTCGCTAAGGGGGGGGTGGACGTCGTAGGATAGGTGGGGTGTGTGAAAGGATGAAAAAGCGGAGGTTCGTCTGAAGACAAAAAGTTTGGAAGGGGAAGGAGTACAAAGCTCTACGGGAAAAAAAAAAACAAAAAAAAGGTAGGCGGACAAAAAGAATCTTGTACGATACTATGCGGGGGAAAAGTGGGATGCGAAAGAACCAAAATAAGATGGACTGACAAAACCACAGAAACACAAGATCGAAAGAAAACTGACGACAAATCAGAAAGCAAGCCAATGGGAGTAAAAAACCGCCATGTCTCTAGGACAGTAAAAAAAAGAATTGAAAATGCGGACATAAACAAAAAAACCAAAAAAAAAACCATGAAAAAGGGAAAGAGGGGGTTCCACGAAAGAACAATTAAAGAACAAAAGACAAACCGTGGAAAAAAGGCGATGAGGGGGCCGTCGCCATAGTCAATCAGACAGCGGAGGGCTGAAACTATGACACTGGAACTCGTAACACACAAAGGCTTACCGCCGAAAAAAAAAGCGATAAAGTTCAACGGCTTATACAGGCTTAAGAAAAAAAGGGAGGGATTCAAAAGGGATGAAACTAGGAAAGGGGGGGGGGGGGCTCTCGCGACGACGGGGAGGTTGGAAACAAGAAAAACTCTCTATGAAATAACGGGGGGAACGGTTAGTCCAAGAAAAAACTTAAGAAAAATTCTAACACTCAAAAACCAACAAAAAAAAGGAAAAAAAAAAGAGCCATTCAATACGACGGGCACGGGGGGGGAAACAATTGATCAAAAAGGGGGTGCAACTAGGTTGTGACACATGAGGGTCCAGGAAAAAAAGGGGGGAAAAGAAAAAAAACGGCCTCGGTAGGGCCACGCGACTCAAGGGGGGGAAAAAGATAAACAAAAGAAAGTCTTACTCTGGGGGAAACGAAAAAGCTAGTAATGTTAATTAAAGGGGAATACACCGGGGCCTCGAGTAAAAACTTCACGAACTCAATTACGGGTAAAAAAAGAAAAACACTAATGTTGGGGGTGCTAGGTGGAAGGAAAAAAAAACTAAAAAAGAATCGAGGGGGGGAAAAGTAAAAACGTATCTAGTGAGGACTACAAAGGCTGGTGACAGATGTCAGAGACTATAAGATGATCAACGCGGGGGAGGCATGGGGGACAAGGGTGAACTCAGGCGTCGTATAAAGAAACAGGCTCTCCAAAGATATTAATGAAGGAAAAAGGCTCATAGATAAAGCCAGGGGGGGGGGGAGCTGGTAAGGGTAATGGGAACGACAAATAAGGAAATGAAAAAAAAACAGGTGGGGGGGGATATGGGACCGTCAAAAGGAAAAAAATTGAACGGCAAAGGCGTAGCAAAAGAGACTAACTTATGGGAACTAGGGAAAGTGAGGGAATTGGAAGGAAATCCGCTGCGATAAATGGGAAAGAACGGGTGGGGTTAAAAAGGGGGGGGGGAAAGGTAGGCACAAGCGAACCCAGGACGGGAGTCAGAAGCTGGGGTGTCTGCGAGGTAATGGATTACTCTAAAAAAACAGAAGGCAAATCAGGGAGAAAAAGGGAAAAGGAAACAGGAAAAAAACCGGTTAGGCAGGACCAAAAGGGAACAAAAAAACTAGCGTTAAAAGAAAAAAAAGATTCGGATTCATCACGGGGAAAAGAGTTAACAAAAACGGAACAAAAAAATCGATTCAGGGGGGTGGGGGGGATAAAGGGGAGACAGTTGGCAGGAAGCATCTAAAAAAAGGAACTAAACAAAAGGGGGGTGGGAATGGGATGCGAAAAGGCCTTAAAGGGGTTCGGCAAAAGGGAAGTGGAAAGGGATACAGTAGGGGGTTAGGGTCCTTCAGGGGAACAAACAGGAAAGAAGACTTTCTGACAGGGGCTTGGGGTGCTTGGAAACTGGGTAAAGAGTAATCTGGGGGGAAAAGAGGACCAAAGGAAAAAACCAAGAAAAATCAAGAGGGGAAAAAAAGGAATGGGGAGGGGGCGCTCCAACTGGGGCCTTGAATTTCAATCGGAACTCGGGGTCAAAAAGCAACTGCGGCCGGGGTCCAGTTTCTACTTTCGGTCCAGGGGCATACTAAGTCGAAAAAGTAAAGAAAAAAAAGGGCGCGTACGAGTGGCGACAAGCAAAAAAAGTGTTTTCTGGAACTACGGGACAACGAACGGGGCACTGATTAAAAGGGGGAATCAACAAGGGAAAAAATTTCGGATGCAACTGGAAAACCTCTGGCTTGGGGGGTAAAAAAAAAAAAAACCCAAAAAGGAATGAGCCCAAAATCTTTACTCTGGGGAAAAGGGGAAAAAAGGGGGGTGCACATCGCAAGGGGGGGGAGTCTTTTGACAAACAAAGGAAAAAAACGGCCTCGAAGACGGTCAAGGCTGGGTCCGACGGGGGAATGGACTGAACCGTAAATAGCCGTAAAAAAAAAAAATAAAACCTGAACACGAGGAAATTAGGGAAAAAACAAAAGGGGACGCTCAAAAGTCCATTCAATGCCCGAAGAAAAAAGGGATCGGGGGGGAGGGAAACGGGGAATGATTGCAAATAGATTCGAAAAAAGAAAAAAAACGTCTGGAAAACCCATCTGGCGAGAAAAAAAAAAAAAGAGCCCCAGGGGACTATTAAGAAATAAAACGGGCGATCTCTGTTGGTCTCAGGGAACATTAAAGGAAATCAGCAAAGAATCGGTTGGGAAAGTCCGGAAACAGGTAAGTGCAAAAAGAGACAGGTCACGTAGAAAGAAAAAACAACTTCTCTACAGTCCCCTCCAGAGGAAACGCCGCCAAAATTTGGGTAAAAAGGCTGATTGACCAGGACTGAGGGGGGACACCCTGTTGCCGTGCGGTGGGAAAGACGGGAGTTGACCGCAGCAGGCAATGGCGGATATACGGCCTCGGAACCGTAAGCGGACGAAAGGAGAAAGAGGATAATCAGAAAAAAAACGAAGGGGGGGTGGAAAAGGGTCAATGTCATCAGAAAAAGGCCCGAATGGTTTCACGGATGGGTGCACGTAAAAGGACATTAACTCAAAAAAAACTCCAGGCAAAGCACCGCTCACGCCCATGAGGTGAGAAGTATTCAAAGGGGTGATGGAATACGGGGAAACGACAACCAATTCCCAGAACTCCACTATCCAAAACGGAGCCCAGAGCCCTGTCATGTCCTTGGACGAGAGTTACTACAACCTGTAATGGAGGCGTCCTCTAAAAAAAAAGCGGGAAGCAAAATCTCAAGACTAGGAGAAGTTCAAAGCTTAACAAGGCAGTTCCGAACATGGAAAATGTTGGGGATTGCAAATGTGGGAGGTTGGTAGGGAAAAGCTGCGGGGGAGGGAAAAGGGGGAATGGTGCCGCCAGCGCATGGGGAAGAGACCTGGGGAGGGTGAAACTTGGGGGGCCAAGAACCATGGGACTGAAACGTGATACTGGTAACTTGGCCACCGAGCGGGGAACAAGGGGGACATAGATTAAGCGTTCCCTGTCGAACAAAAACAAGGTAGTGGCCTCACACACAAGTAGCCAAGTAACTTTAGGGGGAAAACTAAAACTGGGGTAGCTAGCCGTTAAAGATCAACAACTGCGTCAAATGGAAAAGACCTTCGCAAAAAAAAAAAAAAATAAAAAAAAATGCAGTAGAGAACAGGTTTGCGAACGAAACTGGATGCACGGGTGTGAGAAGGAAGAATACACGTGCCACGAAAGGTGTCTGAGGGGAGTGCACAAAATGAGGGAGAAAAAATCCCAACACCTGCAAGAGGAATGTCTCGGGAAGTGAAGTCTGGCTGGCGGGGGGGTATGGAGGGTTATAGGAAAAACGCTGGAATGGGACTCCATAAGCAGTGGGCTTCAGGGGACTTCAGCAAGAGGGATAGTCTCAATCGGTGGGGGGGGGGGTTCAAAAAGGTAGATAGTTACGTTTGGGTTCGTGAAGAGAGGAGGTCGAGTTGAAAAACAAACACCGCGATGCACATTAAATGGGGGGAGAAGAAGAAATTGTGCAAAGGTGGGGGGCAATGGAGAAGGTGTATAGCTAAAAAAGACATGGGAGAAAAATCGGGAAAAAAAAAGGTCAGAGGAAAAATTCGTGGGAAAATGAGTGGGAGGGGGGGGGAACCAAAAGGAGAAAACCAAAAGGATTGTGTGACAAGAGGAGTTGGGGGGGGACAGTCACCGGTTGAACAGAATGGGGTTAAAAAATGTAGGGTATGCAAATTGGGGAACTAACCTTAAACCATGCAACGGTAGTAATTATTTAGGGGGGGAGGGGGGGGGTTGAAGGTGTTGTGGGGGGCAAAAAGGGTCGGGGGGGGGTGGGGGGTAAACAAAAGTCTGTGAGGACAAATAAAACAAGGGCGAGAGGTGGGTCTAAAAAAACCGTGGGGGGACCAGGTGAAAAAAAAAAAAGAAAGCAGGCAAAAATCAACCCAGAAAGAACATTGAATCGTCTGGACTAAAAAAAGGGGTGAATATCTGGCAAAAAAGGGGGGACCCATGCGTTGGCGTCTTCATCGTAGGGGGGGTGGGAAGATGGGGTCCTACCGAAGTAACCGTGGCAAGGGAAGAAAAACGTAAGATTTGGCGTAGGAGTTCACGGTCCAAAGGTCAATAGGGGTAGTCTAATTTCACAGGGGTGGAAACGACAGCATTGCGATCGGGACGTGGTGAGTCGGGAAGGTTGGCAAGGGGGGGTTGGGGGGCAGGGGAAAAAGGTTTTTTGCGGAGCATCAAGACCTTCAAAAAAAACGGGGGTTGGGGAAGAAGAAACATCCTGGGCAAGGCTTGCTGGAGAATGGTGAAAAAAAAGGGATTGGCTTCAGATGTAAAGGAACTGGGGGGGTGGGGGACTAGACGTGAGCGCCAAAAGGGGGGTGTAGTCCAGAAGTCGCTGAAATGACCACTAAGGGGGGGGGAAACAGTCGGTATGTACATTGGGGGGTGTGGGTCAAAAAATGGGGGTCAAGGGAAATCTGTAGTGATCGATAAAATCTCAACGGTGTGAAATGAAAAGCTTGCAGGGTATAAAAGATAGGTCTCATCAGTCAACAAAAAAAAAAAAAAAAGGAGGGAGGAATCGAAGTAGAAAGAGATGGAAAGCAAGGAAAAATGTCCCGGTTGGGAACGAGTTTGAAAAAAATCAAAAATACGAGGGAGACAAGAAGGCAACTACGAAAAAAAAAAAAAAGTAGCTCGGAAGAAAAAACATAGTAAACACGATCTGCTAAATGGCGGGAAAAAAGGGAACCATCTATGGCCCTATGGACCATCAGAGGGGGAAGGAAAAAGCTGGCCTCAATGCAACAAAGGGGTAACGAAAGCAAGGGGGGGGGAAAAACGATAGAATGGCGCCAAACGGAAGAAGAAGGAATCAGCGGCCCTAAGCAACAGAGCTTCGAAAATGTCACTGAGGGGCATGGGGGACAGTTAATGCATAACGCGCACGAATCTCGAAAATAAGGGGCAAGACAGTTTCCGTTTCTGATGCAGGGGCCAAGCGGGATATAAAGGGACGGCACGGAGGGGGCGTAAGCTGTTGGAACGCTGCCGGGGAGGGAAGTAAAAAAAAGTTAAAAGAAACGGAAAACAACTCTTCTGAAACTGGAAGGGAGGGGGAACTGCGGTGCTACGACACCAAAAAAAAAGGTAGAAAAGGGAAACCAAAAAAAGAAAGCTACCAGACCAACTAAGCTACGGGCAGGAGGGGGGGGGGCTGGTAGCCAGAGATTAGAACATCGGCTACAAGGGGTGGACACAAGGAAACGGCTTGACAGACAAACTCAATTGGCAGAAGGAAGGGGGGTAGCGGCTCACGCAAGCATTAAAAACTGGCAAAAGTAGCACTAAAGTAGCCACTTGGGGGAAAGACTACGACATAAAAGAGGGAGTGCAGGGGAAAAAAACAAAACATCATGAAGAGGGGGGGTGGCAAAGACAAAATTGGGCGTTACGGGACACTAAGGGACATTCAAGGGGGGGGTCGAAACGCTACAAGGTCTCGGGAAAATTCCTTAAGAAATGGGGGGGTAAAGGCATCCTCAAAAAAACAGGGAGGGAAAAGTACGACACAGAGGGTGGACGGCTGTGGACATCGGTCATATGAGGGAATATAGCCAGTAACCTCGGAAATATGATTTGAAAAAAAAATGATACGAGCATGCAGGGGGTGGGAAGGGAAGGGTCTAAATCCGAACAACGTTGAGGAATGATGCGCAAGGGTATATGCGTCAGAAAAAAGGACAAGGAGTAGCATACCAGGGATCAATCTATGTTGAGGGGACGTCGGGGGCAGCTCAAAAAAGCGGCCGTCGGAAGCAGAAGAGCTTGGTTTCACGGGGGAAGGGACAGGCATAAAAAGGATTACGGGCATAAAGAGGGATAGGGGACAAAAAAAGGGGGATAAAAAGCAGGAACCTCAGGGGGGGCGCATATTGCAGGTCGGCAGAGCACGGAGGGGGGAAAGGACAGGATGGGCCGGCAAAAATCTTGAAAAAGAAAAGGACACCTCACTGACAACCTTCAATCCGAAACCCCTTAGGGGCCCATGATCACTGGGGGGGGGGGGAAAAAAATGAGGGCATCAGGTGGCAGGGAGCATTCGGGAAAAAAAGGTTGCATCACTTAGGGTACGGGGGGGGGGGGTCGTCAATAACTAACGTTGAGTCAAAAGAAATGCAAAAAGGAAAAGATAGGGGGGGGGACGAGGAAAATAGCGGAATCGTTCGAAGCAGATGTACTTGAGGAGGACATGGGGCTTCGGGGGGGGGGGGGGGGGATTTGGACCGTGGGGGTCAAGGATGTTAAAGTTGGGAAAAAAGACCAAAGGAAAAAAAAAACCAAATTGAGGGGAATGAGGCAGAGGGAAACCTGGCTTTATCAGCAGTCGTCACGTGTCTTGATTTCTCATAGGGGGACTAAGTGACGGCCAGGCTGTTGGAAAAAAAAAAAAACGTAAGGTACTCTGCTGAAGGAAAACTCGCGGGGGCAACAGGAGGAGAGGGAAGGGCAAGAAACTAATGCAAGGGCGAATGGAGGAAACTGAGGTGTTTCACTGTCGACGGGTGGGGACACGAAGCATCGGCATGGGAAACGGTCGCCTCAAGGGGTTTCGGGGGCAGGATCATCTGGGGAAAAGGTGGGGGGTGCGTTACCGGCAAAAGACACGGGGAGAATGCGGCCAGAACTTAAAGAAAAAAAATCAGGGCTGAAGGGGGGGTTTCAACATGAGGGAAAAAAAGGGGGGGGCAGATGTCGGATCCCTTGGTCAGGGGAAAGACCCTAAACAGGTGCCGTAACAAAAAAAGGGGAAAGGAGTCCAAGTGTTGGAAAAGAGCGGGAATTGTGGGGAAAAATGGACTGAAAAAGCGAGAATGACGGGGGGGGGTAGATCCAAATTTAATATCTAATCATCTCTCAACACGAAACACCATTAATGGCGAAAACATGTGAGGAGAAGGGAGAGAAGAAGAATCTGCAAAGGACCTCTCAAACGATTCCAAAAATACCTTTGGAGTCGGGGGGGGGGGGGGACCGTGGCATGGTCCAAAAGGGGAGGGGGAAAAGGACAAAAACACTGTAAAGGGAAAAAAAGCCAAAAAAAAGGACTTAGGAAAGAAATTGCGAGGAAGAGACATGTGCTCTGTAAAGAAGAAAAAACACCATGGGATATCCGAAAGGGCAAAATCGTGTAGACTCGTACAGGGGGGGTACGGACCGGGGGGAAAAAAGGAAACTTCTGTTAGGCTCCAGTGGGGAAAAGGAAAAAAAACAGGGGGTGCGTCACAGGCAATCGATGAAAGCACAAAGGGGGGTGGCAGGTGAAGAAGTGAATGGGGACTACAGCAGGGGAGTCGTGGGAAAATAAGTAACCGGGTCCGAAAAAAAAAAGTATTGACACGGCGCACGTCCCCGCAGAACGATCGCGGTAAGAAAAGAAGCAACCTAGAGGTCCCGGGGGAAAAAAATCATCAACGAAAAGGGGTTGCTGGATTTTAAATGCAGGAATGTGAACGTTACTTGGGGAAAGAACTACGGGACCAAAAAAAGACAAAACACAAAATCCATTCTGTGAGAAGGGGAGGGGGGAATAGATAGGCACGAAACCGAAAAGTCGAGGAGGATTGTGACTGTGAACCGGTAAGGGGGAGAAACAGCCAAGGAAAAAAAAAGAAAAGCTTGAACGTTCCGAATACTGCATCACCCACGCGCACATCCGAACCTTGGAATGTGGAGAAATCATTATCGGTGGGGTTGGCCACAAAAGCTCGGGGGCAATGTGTGCGAGGAAAAAAAAGAAAAGTTATGAGGACGAGGGGGTGCGCGGGCACAAGAGGGGCACGTATGAAAACAAGAAGGTCAGAGCACAGTGCCTCTGAGCGCGCACGGGGAAAAAGTCAGGGGGGTAAATACATCTGCCGGAGAAAAGGGGAGGACTAGCCCGGATACGTGAGGGGGGGGCTACGATCCTTATGCAAGAGAGGGTAACAAAATAAGGGTGGAAGACATTGCAGGGGGCGCTGGGGGGGAAGAGACGATTGCCCTTACAACGAAGTTAAATCGGGAGAATTCCAGGTGGGAAGCGCGACAACCGGAAGGGGGCGGAGAAAAGGCAAGGAAACACCGGAAGAGCAAATGTAAGGGAAAGAAAAAGGCGGGAAGTTAAAAGCTTAACAGCACTCCCACAAGTGCAGTGAGGGAGAAAAAAAGATCATAACTATGACTAATGGGAGTGTCATGGGAGATACGATGGGAAGACGAAGGTTGGGGGACCCAGCGACATGAAACTCAACGTCGACATTCGCGATAGAGGAGAAGCGTGGGGGTGAGAAAAAAAGATATAGGGTTTGAAGCGGTTGAACGGGGGAGCTGGTTCAGCAGGGTAGAAAAGAAACTGATGACTGTCGCCACAAGCAAAAAAATGAAGAGTGGGCATGGGGGGAGGGGGGAGTAGCGTAATTGGTCAATTGGCACGAAAAAAGAGGGAAGAAAGGTTGTTAACCAAGTAGGGTCAGGGAAAAAAAGGGGGTAAAAACACGTCGTTACACAGGAGGAGGGCAGGGGGGATTAATCTGAGGTGGCCACCTCACACGTAAAAAAAAAGGATCTGTGGGGGGGAACCAAAAACACAACAAAAACGACCAGGGGGGGGGGCATCACTGTTGAAATAAAAAAAACGTTTGGGTCAGCGTTAGGTGTATTCTAACATTGGTAAACAGTCACCATCAAGAATCGAAAAGTAGATGTCAGGTGTCAGGGGGGGTGAAGGGGGGTGGGAGAGAGGTTTATTGGTTGGGGGGGGTTAAACGGTGGGAAAACGAGCAGGACCACGCTATTGCTAGATGGTTTTAAGGGGTTATTAAAAGTAGAGGCGAAGAGCAAAAGCCAAAAAAAAAGGGGAACCGGGGAGGGGGAGAAGAAAGGAGCAATACACATGACGGGGGGTGCCTGAAAAATTTTGAAACTGTTGACGATCATCTCATTCCGTCTCGGAAGGAAAAGGAGTGGTGGGGAGGAGGGATTTCGCCCAGGGGAAGGGGGTTGGTGGGACGAAACTCGTGGATAAAGGGGAGGGGGGAAAAGTCGGGAGAGGGGGCGCGGAAGGGGTCTCAGGTCTTAAGTTACTTTAGTTGAACACAAAGGGTGTGCATGGGGGGGAAAAGCCTGACGTCAAAAAATAATGTATGGCCAATGAGGACGTTCGGCCATCTTGGAAAAAAAGAGGGTCAGAAAAGGAAAAACTGCGTAGGGACGGGAGTAAGTAAAAGGTTGGGTTTGTGGATATCAAAGACTTATTTGAAGTCTATAAGGTTTCAAAAAGAAAGGAGAGGGGAGAAGCTAAAACCAAGAACTAACTTTAGAGGGAAAGGAAAAGGAGGGAGAAAATGGGTGAAAAGAAGGGAAATGGGGAAAACAACGTGTAATCGGCATTTCACACTAACCTGATGGGAAGAGGAAAAACTACTACAGCAAGACGTACAGCCAAACATAGTGCTGGAAAAGAGAAAAAGGAAAAATAGGGGACCGAAGGTCAAAGGAATAAGGGGTAAGATTTAAAAAAAGATTTTGACAGAGGACAGCTTTGAAAAACTCAACGCAACAGGGGGGTTTGTCACGAAAAAAAAGAAAATGAGAAAAAGAAAGGCACCCCAGGGGGGGGGGGGGGGGGGGGGGGGGGGGGGGGGGGGGGGGGGGGGAGAAAAGACAAGGAATGCGGAGGACGGAGAAAGTGGCAAGAAGACTTGGAGACACTCTTATTATCACTGCCGGGAGAAGAAGAACTTTCATAATACGGGATCAGGGACGAACGGAAAAGCGAGAAGAAAGCAAAAGGCAGTCAAGTTAAAAAAAACGTCACGAAAAAAACGGACAAGGGGGGGCGCAAAAGGTCTCAGAGGAACCTGTAAATTACAACAAAAACGAAAAAGATCTAAGAACGGGGGGGGGGGGGGGGGGGGGGGGGGGGGGGGGGGGTGGGCCGGGAAAAGTCAAATAAAACGCAGAAAAACTAGGAAAAAAATAGAAACAAGACACCTCGAACCAAGAGAATCTGGAAAAAAGGTGGATGGTAGCCAATGGGATACACCATACACAGGTGGACACATTCATGAAGGACAACCGGAACAGGGGAAAACTAAGACTGTGGGGGGGGAGTCCGCCGGGGGTAGTCGGGAGGCCAAATGAAGGAAAAAGGAAAAAAAACGTAAAAAGGGAATCCTACTTGACGAAAAAAAAAAACTGAAAATAGACATTCGGCTTAACAGCTGGCAATTCGAGTGGTTCAAGACCAAATGAAAAGGGGGGGACTACGTGAAAAAAATAAGAAAGTAAAAATGTCGAGGGTCGAAAGATAAAATTATGTTAGGGAAAAAAAAAGTGAACGAGCGAAAGTGGTCGATACAAAAAAAAGAAAGCTGTGACGTGCCGGGGAAATAAATGGAATACTGGCCTGGTACAGAGTGGAACAAAAAAGAACGTTTCAAGAGTACTATGGACAACATAAAAAGGAATTCCATCAGAAGGAATAGATTGATAGTAAGACACAAAGGACATGCTATGTGGGGGGGGGAGGTTTCAGTATAGAAGAAGCAAGTCCTTGGACACGCAAAGGGAGGGGGGGACGGGCATGTGGGGGGAGAGGACCGGTCAATGGAAGAAGAAAAGTGAAAAAAAAGGGGCCAAGGACGGTCAAACCTGGGAGACTTGGTCGAATATGAGGGTGAGGACAGAAAGGGGAGCACAGCCGGATAGAGTGATGAGAAATCAAACTTTTGGGGGGTTTAAAAAAAGGGGGATTGAAAGGGAAACCCGAGAAAGGGGGACAGTGGGAGCATAAAATGATGCAGAAAAAAAAGTTCATGAAAGAACCAATTCGGGAGCAAAAGGGGGGCTGGGCAAGAGGGCACAAAAAAAGAAAAACCGAGAAAAAGGGCTATTGACCACCGGAGTTGCAAATAGTGTCAGAATAAAAACTCGTCCGAAAGAACGCTATATCACAGAAAAGGGCAAAAAAGGATCCTGGGGTGTTTGAAAAGGGGGTAGTCAATGTGGGGTGCAAAGGAAATGCAGAGGCGAAGGTTCAGCAAGGCTTGTGGATGGGGGGAGCACAATTACGTTTTCAACGAGGGGGACAAAAGGACGAGAAACACAGAGGGTTGGGGGGTTAGGGTAATACCTGGAATTGAACGAAAATGCCGGATGGGAACAGGGGGCAGAGGGGTTTGGAAAAAGTGTTGATTGTTGAAGAAAAGGACGTGGCAAGCTCCATCATAGAAAAAAAAATAATTGTCGGGTTGGAGGGGAATACGGAATACCTTTGGGGCTCTGATTTCAGCACTAGAAAGGGGAGGGCCAAACTGGGGGGTCGCGTGTGGGTGGGGGAAATCATGGAAAAATCTAACTGGGAGGAAAAAGAAAAAAAGGATTCCTTACAAAGGGAAGAAGGTCGGAAATGAGGGGATAGGGAAAATTGTTTCTGGAACAAGACTTAACCAGACGGAAACTCAGGGCTGGGAAGGGACACCAAGACGATTGCGGGTGAGGATATCAAGAGGTTAAAACCGGGGGGAGAGCAACTGGATAAGTTAACTACCTTGGTTCATTTAAGCAGTTCACGGGGGGCGTTGTGGGAATCAGCAGGTGGTGGAGGAGGGGTAAATTAGGAAAAGTCATGCTCCAAGGGGACTGCTCTGAAATTAAAGGGTGACAGGAGAGTGGAAATGAAGGAAATGCGGTGGAGGAACGACACAAAAAAAAAAAAAAGGATGGGGGGGATAGAAGGTCCCAAGGGGAAAAAAAAAGGGGTAGCACTTTGCCAATTGACCAAAAGCCGCGGAACCATGAGATGAGGGGAACATTAAGGGAAAAAGGCCAGTTGGGGGAAATAAATGGACAAGAAAAGGAAGAACAAAAACCAAGTCGAGAACAAACCCCCGGAACGAAAGAATGGAAGAAGACTGCTTGCAGGTTGGGGGCGACGGTAGAGACCGGGAGAAACGAAAAAAAAGGGGGGGGGGCAGGTGAGCATGACCGGAAAATCAGACCGTAGGGTGCACTTAAGCCGGAAAAAAAAAGGGGAGGTAACTGCTAAGCTCGAAATGGCCAATCAAGGGCATGTAGGGATTGCCGGGCACGGGATTTGATGGAGCAACAGAGGACAGGGGGATACCGCAATACAAGGACAGAGAAAAAAAGTGAAAATAAACAGGAGAAAGAGGTATAAAAAAAGAACAAGTAAGGTCCGGAAAAGACACGAATCAACTCCCAATAAAGTTTTGGGCGGATAAGGAGTGAAAAGGAATAATCTTGGGCTGCTACTGACGAAAAAGGGAAAAAGGAACAACAGCAAAAGACCAGGGTCATAATGGAGGGGGGACGTGGAAAGAAGGAAAATTACAAACGAACGAATCACTGGTTTAGGGGAAGGGGGCGAAGTGTGAAAAGCGGGGAATGATGGAGGTCGCGCCAAAAAAAAAATGAAGAGAAAAAAAATGCGAAAAAGAACAGGGGCTACCAGAGCAAAAAATTATAAGGCGTTCAAAAAAATGGGGGAAACGGGGTTTTGAAAGGAGTAGTGGGAAAAGGGGGCGGCTTGGGACGAAGGGGAATGTCGTGAAAGTTTTGGGCTCAAAAAATGCTTTCATGCCGGGAGAAGGGGTATGGGCATCAACAATTGCTGCAAAAACCAAGAAATACGGTATGGCTTAAAAAGGTGCCGAGGGGCATAGCAAAAATTTCCCAAAGACATCCTCGGGTCAAAGTACTCACACGGGGAGAGACAATGTCAAAACCACCCAGGAAAAAAAACAAAAAATAACAGGGGGTGGTATGCTCAAGCACGTGAGCGGGGGGAAAAAAAAAGAAGTGAAAACTGAGCATGAGGGCTCACTCGCTGAAACAAGATAGAAATTGACAGGGGTTGGGACGGAAACTGGTGCCTTGGGCAGGGAAATGGGGGGTGCGGGGGAAAGATATAGCACGACTGGACAAGATAATGAAGATGCCGAGAAAATAGGAAAAACAATGAACAAATCCTCTTGACAAAGGCTTAGTATCAGAAAGAGATAAGAGAAAAAGGTCTGGTCAGTTCTGGCTGGGGAAGGAAGGCAAAGGGGGGGGGGGCCAGCGAAAGAGGTGGGCGGAAGGGCGCTAAAGGAAAAAGGGCTGCACGTGTGGGGGGGGGGGAAAAAGTGAAGGTTTGGAAAAATTTGCCGCGAACTGTGCAGCGGGTGTTAAAAGACGCGAAACATGAAAAGGTAGGTGGGGCGAGGCGAAGAAAAGGGGGGGGGGGGTCGGGCAACCTCATAAGGGAAGGCGGGAAAGGACCGAAAATGCAAAAAATAGCGTTCTGCTTGCCAAAGGGTCTTGGGGGGGGGGGGGGTCACAAAAAATTAGAAATGTGGAGGGTTGGGGGGGACAAAAATCAAGACTCTCGGACGGGGGGGAGTAACGCAGAGCGGGGGTGACAGACGGGTTGGCAACTAAGGGTTGGGTAAACGTGTTATTTTTAAGCCATGGGGAACATCATTCCCCCGCCGGGAGAGAGGGGAGGGAGTGGGGGTTGAAAGGGAGTGTGGGGGATCGCCTTCTGGGTGGGGGGGGGGTGACCCACACATTTTCATCGAACGACTGACAGGGGGCAGGATTTTGAGGTTGTGGGGGAAAAGGGAAATACACGAGGGGGGACGGGGGGGAAAACAGAAAGGGGAAACGCAAGGGAAAAAAAAAAAAAAAAATCCATCCAGGGGTTTAGCAAAAGAATCAGTGGGGAAGAAAAAGATAGGGGAACTGGGAGAGGGAAGTTTAACGTTCAGAGGAAAGACGGGGCGTAGGGGGGTTCGACTCCAAAAAAAAAGGGGGTAGCTTCGAAAGGAGAGGGAGTAGAAAAAGAGAAAAATCTTGCAAACGAGGGACGCTGTTTTTGCAAAAAAACGCGGGGGGAGGAAAAAGGGGGGATAAAGTGGAAAACACTATAAAACTAACACGTTTGGTATCAATTGGCAAAAGGAAGGGAAAACTGGGCGGTGCGATTTGGGCACATTCACGGGGGGTCACTGAAGGCAAAACTTTCGGTGGGAAGACGCATTTGGGTTGAAATTCGTTTCCAGTAGTGCGTCAGCCGCAGCAGGTTCTGCCTATTAGTAGGCGGAGTTGGGGGGGGAGTGTGTCTATACAAATAAACGAAAGTGAGATAATAAAAAAGGGGGGGGAAAAAAAGCGCAGACTCGTACGAGAG
>Ga0179593_1623537_pt1 | contig 16936 bp, 24 predicted proteins | sample CZODoug2_1_08_16_FD_185931 | JGI IMG/M metagenome (GOLD analysis project Ga0179593, IMG submission 185931) | Vadose zone soil fungal communities from Angelo Coast Range Reserve, California, USA - CZODoug2_1_08_16fungal (PacBio error correction) | ecosystem: Environmental > Terrestrial > Soil >...
ACATAATTAAATGTTGACGAAGTTGTGGTCAGGAAAGTTTAAGGAGGGACTTTCCCCTTTCCAAGACCCCTGAACTCAGAGAGATTCATACCCAAAAGTCGCAAGGTAACAACAAGACAGACCCCGGGGAGGGGCAAAAAGAAAAAAATGCCCTTTGACCCGGGCCTTTCTTTTGACATCCCCTTTTGATGTGGGGTGCGAAAAAAAACATGGGAAGAAAGGCGCAATCTCCTTTGCCGTCCCGAGGCAGCAAAGGAAAAAAAAGAACAAAAATTCTCGAGGGTAGGACAGGGAGGTAAGGAACGAAGAACCTATGGGGACTTGCGCGGCGCTGCGAAAGCTTAAGCGGAGGAGAGCGGCTGGACACGACTTGGGGTCGGCGATCGTGTTGGAGGGCAGCTGGGAAAGGTCAAGTACGGGCCTCTGACTGAGAGTCCGGGGGAAATCGGATTGCTACTAGATTGTCTGGGGGCGGGAAGAAGTCGCGATTCAAACTTTTGAAAGGAATCACTTTTCTCTGGATTTGACATGCAAGATTTGGAACAATGGGGAAGAGGGGCCTTGCGGCCAGGAAGGAACGAGAAAAATTGAAAATAGGACTTTCTGCAGGACGGGCCGGCACCGGAGGGACGGCCCCGGGGGGCGGCAATCAAAACTCTACGATAAGCAGAAAGAAAGGGGAGGATAAATTAAAAGTCGCACCATGGACGAGCAGTAAAAAACCATTCACCCTTTCGAGAGGAGGAAAAAATTTTCTCGCCGCGGAGAAGGGCGGCAGGAAGCATCTCATTCTCCCCCAAACGGCGACCATTTTGACGCGAGAAGACAAAGGGGGGCAGGAGGATTCGAGAGGGCGTGGCAGGAATGCACAGCGGGACAAAAGGGGGGGGGTGTGGGGGTCATCGTGAGAAAATGTCTCCCCCCGCCAAAAGCACTGGGGAGTTCTGGGAAAAGGAAAAGCCGCGCCGTCATTGATTGCTTGTCGGGGGGCTCCTCTTGCCACAAAGTAGACTAGTGATTGAATCTGAAGGGACTGCGTTAGGGTTGGAGGAATTGTGGGAGGGGGCGCAGATGGGGCTCAAAAGGTTGAAGTGTCGAATGTCAGGGGAGGAATATTTTGGGGGGAAAAGAAGAAGTATGCAAAAAGCTGGCGGACCATTGATTTGAAACTGGACGCCCGGACTATCTAAGGGGGGAAGGGCCAGTCGTCCGAAAGGCAAACGTTCCGTCCCTTATGAGTTCGCATCATTCGGTAGGGGTGGGGGGGGGGATTCCAGGTCGGAATCAACGCGGATAAAAATTTAACGGAGGGGGGGGCAACTATTTTCGAAGAGTTCCCTGGCGCAAGTTGGTGATGAAGAACAAAAAGCAGTTCTTCTTTGGGGGGGTCAAGAGAGCGCGTGGGGGGGTGGTGTGGTCGCGAGCATCATTGGTCTAAATGCATGAAGTATGAAATGGGCGAATTTAGTTCTCTACAGAGGCCCGAGGAAAAGAAAGTAATCCCAATTCGGTTCGTCAAAACCAGGGGGGGAGGGAATTGGAGCTGGTGGGGAGGACGTTTTTGGTTTATGTTACCTTCTCAAGACAAAAAAAAAGTCCTTTTGCCAGTTTTCCCGCGCTTACCGTTGCAGGGGCCGAGGAGGGGGGAGTAAAAAGGTGGTCCTTGGGAGTCGGAGGTTAGAGCGTCGGAGGGGGACGGTCGAAAAGAAAGGGCACGCGAGTCTGACGGGTCTTGCAGGGGTAAGAGGAAAAGGAGCATGGTGGCAAGAGGGGGGGGATCCTGCTTGCAACGGAACAAGGTTAGAGAGATCCCAAAACTCGGGGGAAGGAGAATCTTTCGCCAGCATCAGGAGAAGCGAGCGAAAAAAAACGTACTTTGAAAAAACGCAGTGAGGATGCAAGGGCTCTGAGGTCAAGTGGATTAACTAAGCATCGGCACCACATCGCTTGGGAAAGCTACGGGATCGCGTTTCTTCAACTCAAACTGAAAGTGACTCTGGAGGGGGAAGAGGATTCGGCAAAAGAGGTTGGGGGAGCAGATCAATCCTCTGTCATGAGATTTGAAAAATCGGGGGAAGTCATGTATGTAAGAATCTAAGAGTGCACCAGGGTGAAAAAGGAGTTGGTCAGACGCAAGGGAGGGAGGAGTTCCCATGAGTTTGGAAGGAAGGGCGACGAGGTCGGTAAAACTCTTATGGAAAGGGGGATTCTTCTCCTCTGTAGGGGGGTGGTTGAAGGACGAGCCTCCACAATTCTTGAAAAGACCCAGGGGAACCATAGATAAAAAAAAAAGGGGAGAAAGGGTAGGACAAAGGGCGTTAGCTGGGTCACCGAATTGAGCTCGGAATTTATCGGAACAAAAAAGAAGGGTATAAGAAAGAAACGGGGAAGAAAGAAATCCTCGTAACGGAGAAAGGAAAGAAAACGTAAATTTTAATAATCAGAAGACCTGCTTACCAGAAGAGAGGAAAAGGGGGAACCAGGGGGGAACTCTCTTAATAGTCACGACTCCAAGGAAGGAGCAATAAGGAAAAAAATCATGAAAAGAAAGAGGATGAGCAAAAATCTCCACACTATTTTTCGACGCTCTCCAGCACGAAAAGAATAAAATGAGTGCATGTGGTGCCCGATGGATAGAGAAGGAAAAAGAGAGTTCACCGACTCAAGCCACTGGGAAATCCAATTCCTTAGGTTCTAAGGGACCGGGAAGGAGAATATTAACTGTGTAAAACTCGGAAAAGATGGAAAAAGGGCTCCTACGGGGAGGGAAAAAATCAGAGGAAAAAAACGAACCAATGTCTGCGGAAATTTTACACCCAAAAAGACAAAGAGATAGAAAGGGCTCACCCCAGAAAAGAAGCGACACTTCGACAGAAAGCCGAACAATAGAGAAAAAAGGGACCACACCGAGGGAGAGAGGGAGGGACGAGAACAGGAATGCCAAAGACGCCGCGTTTGTTGCGTAGGAGAATGTAAAAAACAAAAAGAACCAAAAAACAAATGAACCGAAAACTGGGAGAGAAGGGGAAGGGGTACATGATTAGAAAAGATGTGCGAGAAAAAAAGTGAAGGAGGAAAAGGTCCTCTTCAATAAGGTGGTGATTCAGGGTATGGGAAAAGGGAGGGGCTGCAAAGGCAACAAGATAAACGCGATATCAACAAGGTGGAGAATTCTGCCTTCAAGGGGGGAGGGGAGTTTCCAAAAGAGAAGGGGGGAATGAGAAAAATAGCTTCCCATTACGCAGAGAAGGGTACGAGGTATAAAACTGCATCACCAACATCAACAAAAAGGCACCGGGGTTACTTCTTTTCTACCGGAGCAAGACAAAAGGGGAGGGGAGGCGAAAAAAGAAAAAAGACTTGGCTAAAAAGAGAAGCAGTGGGGGGGGGGGCCCGAGGTATGGATAAAAACAAAATCAGGAGAAAAGAACAGCAAAGGGGGGAAGAAATATAAACCGTTGCGCCAATCATGGAGGAACGAAGGACCAAAAAAAGAACCCATAAAGGGAGAAATCAAGTATTGTCAAGAGACTCGAAAGACGCGACTTTGGAGGCAGCTGACGGAGAAAAAAATAAAAAAAAAGTGAAGGACACTGACGGAAATTGCCCGAAACGGCTTGGTCGGGGGTCGATACTCCAAAATGTGATGTGAAACATTAAGGGAAAAGGAGAAACATAAAAGAAAATTTAAGAGGATCTTCTTCGCTTCAAGGGAGAGGGTGGTGGAATACTATATTCTAGTAGCCGCACCCGCGAGAGGCATGAAAATTGAAGGGAATATAAAACTGGGGGGGTTTGTCAAACTCCGTTATCAGGCCATGGAAAAAAAGTTTGGAAAGGGGGTAGACTAAATTGGACTTGAGGAAGAGAGACTATTTGGAGGGTAAAAAATGTCTACGCCTTGGTTTCAGAAATGCGGGGACTAAGGGGGGCGAGAATATATCACTCTCCTTCGCTGATGACTTCTGGGGTGGCGAAAAAAAGATGGGGCACCAATGGTTCCGAGGCCAAATTCATGAACTGTTAAAGCTCAGACGGACCGTTGATTGAAAACCGTTTGTAAGCGCGATCGAAACTCGAACGAAGGAATAAAAAGAGCGTATAGCGCTGAACATGTCGCCAGGAAAGAAACTGGGAAAGAGTCTGGAGCAACAGGACGCGCTAAAGCGGAAATCACAACTCGAAGGAAAAGGAAAAGGAACGAAGATGGTGCGTGTATTCAACATTACTTTTCAAAAAGATCGGAAGGAGGGGACGTTCGGCATCTTACCTCAAAGGGTCCTAAAAAGGGAGGAAAAGGCGCTGGGAAAAAAATCGAGGAGCGTTGATTTAAAGGTGGGTGGGGAGTTATGGATTTGGTGAAACAAAAAAATAAATGGATCGTTGTTAAAATAAAGGAGGGTCTTTAGGAGTTGGTAAGAGAGGAACAGAGGAAGAAGGGAGCTTTGGGGGAAAGTGGCACTTTTTTAATTAAGAACTAGAGGTAATTAGGTCTGGGTGGGAAATGGGGAAAGGGAAAAGGTTTCGAAAAAAATCACAACTCATTGGAGGGAATTTTTCTTGGTCATCTCAACAAAAAAAAGGAAGAAAGGGGAAAAAAGTATGATTTTATTTCGCACCAGATCGTTTCCTAAATTCCTGTGAAGGAAAAAACCAAGAACAGCATCGATTCTTTCTGTCTTAAGGAAAAAAGTCTCAATGGAAAAGAGAAAGGAGGAATCCCCTTCTGGGAAGGAAAGCAAACTTTCGTTGAAAAACGAGCCAGGGAGGACCCCCAACAAGGACATGAACACAACAGTGAAAAGAAGAGAAGGGCAAGGCACACGAAGAACGCACATGCTCGATTTGAGGAAGGGAGGGTACATCCCTGGAGATCTGCGATGTCAAGGAGGGTCGAGGGAAAAAAAAAGAGTGACGAACCCGACAAATAGCCGTCTTCACTAGGGTCGGGCAGAAGAAGGCAAAAAAAATTACGAAGTCCTGGGCGGAAGAAGCATATGACCTTGGTAAGAGGCAGAAGCGGCTACGAGCGTGGGACGGGGGAAAGGAAAGATTGGCAACGGGGGAAAGCCAAAGGAGGCAGGAGAAAGGTAATGGGACAGATTTTGCTCGCCAATTGGTTCCCCAACAGAGTGGGGAAGAACGGCGAGGGAGGTCATAGGAGCATGTGGGTAGAGGGGTAGGCAAACTTCGGAAAAAAACTGGGGCGCCCAAGAGTCGCGGTGGGAACACTCCCAACTCGATACTCTTCCCAAATCCATAAGGTTCTAAAAGGACAATCCGCCCAGGAAAGAGATAAACCACAGAACCGGTAGGTACTTCGAGAGGGTTTCAAGCATCCTGGAAATGCCGGGAAAAGGGTGGGAGCTAGCATCTGCTTCCATTCCCACCAAAAGGAGGGCACGAAAAGCGACATGGGCCATTCTGGAAAGAGGGGGTTGGCGGGGGTTTAGGGGTTAATGCACACCTTGGTGAACACATTTGGGGGGTGGCAAGCGTCGTGAGAAAAAAACTCAAAAAAACTTTTGCGGAATTTGAGGGGAGGAGCAAGTCCTGGTTACTTGTCTTTTGGCGAGAAACAAATTCGCCGAGGTTCTTGTCCGGGAGGCAAAGAAGGGAGGGTTATGAGAGGGAGGTATGGGGTGCAGTCCAACCGCATGATGGCGAAAAGGGGGGGGAAAAGTGAGTGTCTTTTATCGAAGATTTGGGAGAAATACCGAAAACAACAGAATTTTCAAAGGATTTTCCCCGCCGGAGTCTATCAGGGGGGGGAACTGGCAAGGCGAAAATAGTAAAGATTCCGGCCTGCGTGAAGACATTGGGGGACTGAGCTTCGTTTTGGCGGGGGGGATGAAGGAGGGGTAAAGGAGGTACACATTCGCGGTCATGGGGCTTGAAAGCTGGTTCGAAGAGAAACTAAAAGAAAAGGGCGGACGAGACTCAATTCCGGGGCCGAATAAGATGGGCTTCTGGTGGGAAAAAAAGATACTCTCGGGGGATCATTTGGTTTCAATTTGGGGGGGTCGAAGAAACCATCAGAAAAGCCGGAGGAACCAAAATATTGCCTATGAACATAACGCGAATTGGAGTACTACAAGGGAGAAAAGACCCTGGTCTAATATGTACCTTGAAAACACCAATTCGGGGGTCGTCAGGACAGGGACCGTGAGGATCTCTGGTGACTTGGCTTCGTTTTTGGTTGGAGGGGGGAAACCCCTCCGAAAAAAAAACGCGGCAGGTCTTTTGCCAGCCTCTAGTTCCGGGGGAAAATAAACGAGGGAGGGGCAGGGCACGAGGGGTGGGAGAAGGAGCGCTCCTTCGGTTCGCGTTCATCTGGTGGGACCCTGGGGCATCTCTGGGAGGGGGGTTGAGGGAGGGGGTGTCCATCGCGCAGCAATTTTCATCTTGGGTTGGGGGTCAGAGGGCATACCAAGGCGCTGGGGATACCCTCGGGAGGGGAAGGGGGGGACACATAGACGAAATTGAAGAACGAGCGGACTAAATCACCGGACCGGCTTTGATTTACAATGGAAAGGAAAAAGGGGTGAAGCCGCCTTACGCTACGGCAATCGGTCACACATAGAGGGGGAAAAAGACGGAAGAGGGGAGGGGGGAAACAAGACCGGTCATCGAGGGGAGAGGCGGCTTCGGAACGCTTTGGGGGGGGAAAGAGGGTGGCAGCGGAGGGAATCCTCTGGATGTGAAAGATGTTCTCTTCATGTGGGAGTAGAAAAGGGTGGGGGGCACAAGTTCCACTGGCGTGGAATTACGGAGGGGGGACAGACTTATGAAAGGGAACATTTTTGAAAAACGGAATGGCGACGTACGGGAGGGGGCTAAGATTATTTCTGGAGTATTCCGACGAAGTAGGTTTGTGAAAAAGCTTCGCTCTCCCCCCAATTCCGGTGTCCAAAAGAGAAGGCTGCCCCTGGATGACCCATCAATCTCGAACAAAAAAACACCTGGAGGAGAAGAGAGGGGCCATCAGGGCATTCTGATTCTTTGGCACGGGGGGGAATGAGATGAGGGGGTAATCCAAAATACCGTGGGAATCCAAGAAAGCGTGGTAAAGAAAATCGGAAAAGAGACAGAGGCAAAAACTCATTTAATAAAGGCAGGAAGTCCTGAGAAGTTAAAAAAAAGTGGTAACCAGGGGACTCTTAAGATCTTAAAAGAAAAAAAACCATGCCGGATCACGTGAAAAGCTCAAAAAAAGGATCCCGCGCCATCGCCAAAGGGGAATAAGAGGAAGACAAAAGATGACCTTAGTTTTGGCGTGGGGAATAACAGAAACGGGGGGGTTGAACAAGTGGTGGAGGAAGGCAGCAACGAGAGTACCCTAACTCGCAGAGGGGGAAAAATCAGAGGTTCCGGAAGTTGTCTTTAGTCGCATCGCTCTTGCTCGGGGCAAAAAAAAAAGAACACCAACCCAAAAAACAAACCAACAACCCCCCCACCCAAAAAAAAACCAAAAAAAAAAAAAAAAAAACCAAGGATTTTTCGCGACGCGGGAGATGAGACGCAGAAGGAGTTTCAATCAGGAGCAAAAAAGAAAGCCAGGGCTGCGCGGGGACACCCTCAAGAAAAATACAAAAAAAAGGTCGCCCCCATATGAGCGGACACTCCGACTAGCCAAACACTCTGAGAAGGGGAACCACCACGGCGAGCACTGCAACGGTAAGAGCGACAAGGATTCAAATACCCTGAACTCGTTTGTCGGGGAAAGAACCAAAAAGACGAAGTCCACCAGGAGAATTGAAAAAAACTTGCCTGAAGGACGAACGTGAGGGATACCATATATGGGAGACTCTTTCATAGATTAGTCAAGGAAGGAGTAGGAAGGAATTTGATCAGAAGGTATGACCATGGATGCCTGAAGCGAACCCAAGGAAACCAGTGAAAGTAAGACAAAGAACTAATTCGCCCGGGATGAGAGGGAGGTCCCAAAAGAGGAAGGGACGGAGAGAAAAAGCCCATGACCCTACTTAAATGTGTAGACGCGGATGAAAAGGAAAAAAAAACAAAAAAGGCAGAATGATGAACGCAGGCCGAACGGGGGGGGATGCTGGGGGAGACTATAGTCACAGGAGAGAGGGGAAAAGAAAAATCGGGGCGAAAAATAGCCATGTTGTTTCCGAATTTATGGGAGGGATCAAATCGAATCATTCAAGGCAGAAGAAGAAGAAGGGTCCAATCATTGAGTCTTACGCCGAAGGACTCCACCTCTACGCCCCATAACAACAACAGGGGAAAAGGGGAATAGACCAGCACATAACCGGCGACTTTGTAGAAGCTACGAAAGAACATTATTCGAAGTGCTCCTAGAAGGCAAAAAAAAAAAAAAAGAACCTCGTAAAGTAGAAAGACGCTTGAACAACAAAATTTAGTGTCCCCCAGAGTGACTGAGCAAAAGAGGAGATCGCATGGCCCAGCGTCGGAATTGAGAGGAAGGGTTATCCTTGTGGAGAAAGACGAGGAGCCTACCGGCGCGCTTGGTCGCGAAAAAGGGGATCGAAGAACGGGTGAAATGTGGGTGGCTATAAAGGGGGGGGGGGGAGAGTCCATGGGGAGATTTTGGATTAAAAGAACTTTTGCTTCTGGGAAGAAGTCGAAGTTGGTTAACACCGCCCCTTGGGGCGGCAGGTGGAAGGTGTGAGGAAACACTGGAAAACGGGAGAGGTGAAAAGTCGATGGCCGTTAGTCAAAGAGTCACCAAGGGGGGAAAAAAAAAGTATGGTCAAAAGAAGAGAAACGCACGGGGAACCGGGGAAAATTCAAAAAAAATGTGTTGAATCGCCGACAGGCGAGCGTCCCCTCACAAACGTCGGTAGAAAGGAGGAGCGCCATCATCTCATGTCAAAATGACTCCGCGGGAGCGCAGCACAAATCACCAGGGTAATTCCCGCTTATTGGGTCCTTGGGGGGAGAAGACATTAAGGTTCGCCGCTCCTTCGCGGTAAGTTTCTGGCGGGATCCCCTGTCCTAAAAAAAGATCATCTGTTCTCTGTGCCAGGGGGAGGGTTTATCGGAGTCGTAGGTGTATTGTTTTTTTTTCATGATGTCCTTGGGCACCCAAAGAAAAATGGATCGTTGAAAAAAGAAAGGAAGTTTCGGGAAAGGGTTTGGGTAGAGAAATTTGATGGACAACGGGAGATGTTGTGAAGGCGAGGTGGAATGAGAAGGGTAAGGAGGTCTGGTGAGGGGTAAATTCAGTTCGTACCGCTCTGGGGGGGGCAAGGGGAGAAAACATGGTGAGAAATGTTACCTGGGGAAGGCTCAACAACAACAACGGAGGAAGAAAGAGAAGGGAGGGTTCCATGGGTAACATGGTTTGTGGGGGTTCAAAGAAACGCGCGTTCCGCCTGCCTACCCCTTTCCACCCAGACCAAGAAAAAACAGACTCTTCTTCATTCAAACCCAGAAACAATATCAGAAAGACGTCCATCCCAGGCTTTCAGGGGATAGTACAAAGCAAAGAACAACTACTCCTGGGGGGGTCCTTTGAAACTATTGAAGGTTTGGGGGGGCAAAAAATTCAACCACCTTTACAAAGAAAAAAAAGACTCGAGGCAGCCTCCCGCGAAAACCGCGACCCTACTCGATGGGGAGGGACAGGTGGGTAAGAGAAGAATGTATAGCGCGAGTCCCGTTTCTCGCGAAAGAGGAAAAAAATTACTGATAAAACCAAAGTGATTAACGACTTTGTCTGGAGGTAGCGGGGTTAGGGGGGGAAGAGGTTCCGCCGACAGGCCTGAGTCCGCTCAAGCTTACCTTGGCTATGGTAAAGGAACATGAGGCACTATCGTTTTGGATGTGACGTCGGGCCACTAGAGGGGCAAATCAACGGGGAAAGAATTCAGCGGATTTTGACCAGCAGATTTTTGAATCGACAAATTGGGAAGATCTTTTGGATTGTAACGGCCATCGGAAGTCGAGAATGGAAGATTGCGAGAGGGTTCTGAAAGGCCCCGGGCGCCGCTTTTTTAACCAATAGAAATAGAACCACCGCCCAAGTGATGTCATAAAAAAAAAGGAACCCTGGATCGACACAGGGAGGAGAAAAAAGTCAAAGCACACCGGGTTCTTCGATCTCGAGCGCAGTTACGGCAAGAAAAAGGGGTACAGCGAGCATCAGACGTCTGAAAAAACGAAATTACGCGAAAACCGATCGCATGGCCAGGAGACGCAGAGGTTTGGGAGGTTTCAAACTCGCTGGGTGAATCACGTTTTTGGTGGGGGGGCGGAAGAGAACTCCCGCTGCAGAGGTGTCGGGGGGGAAATTTTTTACGAAAAAAAGCAGAGGGATCTTGTCTTTGTTGTTTGGGCGGTCGATGGAGGCGCCAGGGTATGTGCTGGCCACGGCGCGGAAAGGACTTGTTTATTGGCGCTTGCGTTAGCGGGTGTAGGATTGGGATCGTTCAAGAATCAATGATTTGGAAAAGCGGTTTTTTTGGGAGGAGTTGACGATTGGGGGCGAAGATTAAAAAATAAGAAGGAGGCAAACTACGAAGGTACTTTGCACCCTATGTTTCGGACGCCGTCGTCTGCTCTCCAAAGGAAGCTAAAAGGTATAGTTCATGCTACGTTCCGAGGCGCTCATGGCGGGCGGGGTCAACTTTGGGGGGGTGGGGGGGGTGCAGGAGGGGGAGGGGGGGAAAATCAAAGGATAAATTAGAGAGGACGTCATGGGTCTGGGGAAGCTATTTTTATAAGAAAAAAGGAAAGACTTTTTGTGGGAGGCCCTGCTAAAGGCAGGGGGAGGGGGCGATAAGATCTTGGTCAATAATGTACTTTACGAGGAAAAATTGTGGATTGGGGGGAGGCGGCAGATTCAAAGAAGGGGGTCAGTTGCCAATGCCGCCTAAATTATGGGACCAGATTACGAATGAGGAACGAAAAGAGGACCCAGAGGGGCTAATCCATGTACGCGTGAGGGGGAAAAGGGTTACAGGGCCGGGTCAGGAATTGAAATCCTGGTGACGCTGGCTTGTCGTATTTTGGGGGGGTTGGAGGAAAGAAAAAAAGAAAAGCAACAACGCGGCGAGGGTGCTTTGGACCAGGTGTTCTCGCTCTTACCGTGGCCGGGCCTTCAGGGGGGCTCTTGGTGCAAAGAAAAATGGGGGAAGGAGGTGGGACATCTTGGAGTGGCGGGTTCGGGCGCTCGGGTTCGGGATGGGGGGGGTTAACACGCTGGCGTCAGCGCGTAGGGGGAGGTTCGGGTCTTGGAGGGGCGGCGCACGACTTGGCAAGGAGGGGGTGTTGGAAACAGATCTGCTTTGCAAGGAGCCGATCGCGGGCTCAAGCCCCTCTTAAGGGAACATCACAGGAGAGCTGCTTGGAAAAAGGGAGTAGCTGCGAGCGTATCTCCGCAGACACCGGAGGGGAGCAGGAAAAATTTCCGTCGGGCCGGTTTGTTAGGGGGCATTTAAAAGGCGGTGGAGGAAAAACGAGGCAAGAGGCATCGGCAAGCAAGATCTTGCATAGAAAACGTTCGCTGTCGTTGTCGAAAACGCAAAACACATCGCGGAAAAAGGGGTCTCTATAGAGAGAAAGGCACTTTCCGAGTTGAGGGGTGAAGCGGGTCAATTGGACATTAGCTGGGAAAATCTGGTTCTCGGGCAGGGGCATGGAAAGACTAAGAACCTGGTTTCCAATTGGCGTTTGAAGATCTTACTGTCAGGAGAGGAAGTAAGTTTGCTGGATTTCGACTTAAAAATATTTAGGGGGGGAGAATTGGGATTCTCTCTGCGGTATGGGGTCGGCGATTCGCCACGCTAAGAGCCCGACCCTAAGATCGTACGCTCAGAGGACCAGTTGTAGAAGTCGAGTCTCATAAACAACTAACACAGTGAGACTAGGATATGGGATACAAAGGAGCGGTGAAACGAATTGCTGTTTAGTGAGGGCGCGAGCTGGGTACGAGCAATAATAAGCGTTTAGAAGCAAAAACTAGGGGGGAAGGCCAAACGTAGGAACTAATCAGAAGGGAGGCGTGAAAAAGGAAGCCAGTTGGAAAAAGGGTGGAGCCGAGACGTTCGGCAGTGGGGGGATAACGACGCTTTCAAATCTCTACAAAAGCCAGAGGAAACTGCATCTGCTCCAAAACTTATTGTGCTCGAGACGCACACTTCACTGAAGGGAAGGTTTTGGGGCTTTGGAAACTCAAGAAAGGGGATGTGGTGACAATTATATGTTTGGCCTATTGCCTTTTAGGTAAGCAAAAAAAGAAGCGGTCTATGATTCGCCAGCAGGTATCAAAGAAATGTGCTGGATCGGAGGAATGCGGCGCGAAAGATTCTTCTGTGTAAAAAAGCGCGAAAGCAAAAAAAACTGCGGTGGGGGGAAGAAAGGCATGGATAAGACAACAGGGGAGGTCCCAAGTAGAAGTATAAAAAGGCAAAGACCCATCGGCGCTAGCGCTCCATTTCTGGACCCCAGAACAATGAGACTGAGCGCGACCCGCGCTCCAATAATAAACCCAATTTTAGAGCAGAGCGGGATTGAAACGGGAGCAAAAAACAAGGATGCACAATTACCCTGTCAGTTTGTGTCGGAGTAGGAATTTAGACTAGGACAAAAAAGAGGCAGAAAGTCAGCCGAGGAAAAACGCAGAAAAGCAAGTGTGACTGACGAACACCCTAATGGTGAATCTTATAACAGAGATGGCGAAAAAAAAGTAGAGGATACGCGAATGTCTGGGGGCAATGGGAGGGAAAAAGTTCATGACCAAATGGCCTGCGAACGTGCCCCAGGAAAAAAAAAAGGATTCAAAAATATATGACAAGAACAAAGTGGGGCAGTCAAAAGACGGAATGGAGGGCGTATCCCCACAAAAGGCCGTCGTAACATAAGGGGAAGTCCAGTATTGTTATAATTGGACGCGGGGGATCATGAACCCCATAACAACAAAAAGAAGAAGGGGAAGTAGAGGGACGCAGGCGGGAGGGGCGGAAGGGCCAGAAATTAGAGAGACTACGAAATCAGCGAAGATCGCCATGTTGTTGGCTGGGAGGTCTCGTAAGGCTAGAAAAACAAACCGAGGTGCAGAGGCAGAAAGAAGAACTATAAACGGAGTTGCAGCCCAGAAGTTGAGCTCGCCCTACGGAAAAAAAATATCCATACAAGAGCGCATTTAGTAAAAAGGTAGGGGGGACAGGATCCAGAGGATAAGACAGAACGAGACTTTGGGCAGCGAGCTACAAAAAGACAAGGAAACTTTATGCGGAGGGTCCGGCAGAATAAAGGGACCGAAACTGGGCGGGGGTTCTCAGAAAGATGACCCGAGACTAATGTGATTGGTCCCCATAGTGGAGAGGAAAGCATAAAGAGTAGTAATGCTGGGGAAGAAAATTAGAAAGGGGGGGGTCTTAGGGAAAGCTGAGGCGCGTTGGTTGGAAGAAGAAAAAGGTTCTCGGTCAAGAATCGGCGAACTGGCGCTGAATAAAGAGAGGAAGAATACCGTGGAAAGTGGGCTTCGGGGGGGTCATTCCTGGGAAAATGGGGAGAGTTTTAAGATACTTGTCGTGGGGGGAGGGGTAAGAAAGAGTAGAGGAGGGTGAACCACCGCAGCGAAAAAAGGGTGAGGTCAAGCAGGTTGGCGCTTTTGTCGGTCCTAAATCCTGAATGAGACTACTCTCCTACATGCTGCGTTAATAGGGGATGGCAAAGGCACAACCGCTGCGGCACATATTTGGGGAGATTAAAAGGGGAGAGCTGTCAATATGGAGAAACTGCGTGGAAGAAAACTCGGGGGTGGGGGGGGGGGTGTTCTTTAAAACTGCGGGGTGATCGAAGGGAGTCTTTCTTCACCCCACAAATTCGGGTCTCTCGCGGTTTTCAAAAGACATATTGTTGTCTCCAATTCAGCGTCTAGGTACACAAACTCGAATTCAGGGGGGGGGGGCTCCCAAAGACCACTCAAAGGGGAGACAAAGGAGAAAATATTGGAAGTCAGTAATCTTCTCTAACTCCTGACTTTATCCGCGAGATACTGAGTTAATCATCTTACGACTTCGGCGAAAAGGGAAATCTAGCATCGGGCGGTTGGGGGGGTACGGGAATTCGGCCGATGTCTTTGGTATGTAAAAGGGTGTGTGGTTTGAAGGGGTGGTTGGTGGCACCCGCCGAAAGGGAGAGGGGGTATAAGAAGTTCTGGAAAGAAGGGCATTTTGGTAAAGGGGGAAAGGAACCTAAAGGGGGGAGTTGTTACTTGTCGCTTTTGGAATGAGAAAAAAGAAGGAATGGAGGGAGGAGTGAGGGAGGAACGCGCGGGCGGCTGAAAATCACTAACTCCCATGGGAAATTTAAGGAACAGGTATCTAAGAGAAACCAACATACAAGAGGAGAAAAGAGGGAAAGAAAGACAGGTAACATTCCATTACCCTGAGTGTGAAGTTTCAAGCGCACAACCCGCTCCATCGGAACTTTCCCCTTTCAAAAAAAAACCGAGTGCACCTCTTACGCGGAAGCTTTACTTAAGGGAAAAGAGCATAGTTAACATATCTCAGAGGAAACCCTGGAGGAGAGGAAAAATGGCCGCCGCCGTGCATATAACGAGTTTCTTTGTGGAAAAGGGATGTGAGGGGGTGGGAGCGGAAAAAGGATTAATGAACACAACACCGTCTAGCTATAGCCAAGGGAAAAGAGCGTCGAGGCAAAAACCGAGAAAAAGTAAAATGCTCGATTTGGGGTGCGTAAGAAAGGGGGTTAAGAGAAAAGAAAGAAGTGTATATAGGAAAATGTCCGGGCTCGCGGTCGGGGAAGGCTTAAGGGCTTAGAACAAAAAAGGAGGGAGAATGTCGAGGCGTGTGCTTGCGAAGTAGCGCTCTTCCTTTGAGGCGTCGAAAGGGTCGCTGGAAAAAAATGGCAGAGGGGGGGGAGAAAAGCAAACGTTTGGGGGGGATTGACTGCGTCGGGCGTATTAAAAACTTTTTTGTAATTCACGCCGCACGTGCTCGGGATTTTGAAAAAAAAGGCATAGGGGGGGGACTCGCAAGGTGGAGCAGTTTTTTGCGATTAACTTCCAGGGAGAGCGGAGGGCTGTGGAGAGTTATCGGCTTTCTCAACAGTGCACATCGGCTGCGCCTTCCCTAGAGGGGGGGAGTTCCGGGGTAACCAGGCTCGCCAAAAAGACTTGGGCAAGAAATTCCAGGGCACTCTCAAGTTCTGGAAAATTCAAAATGTACTAGACGACGCGAGGGGGCGAAGCAGCCATCAAGGAGGGAAATCGATCTGAGGGCAAGAGGGTTTGGCCTCTCGCCCTGTGGGTTCAAGCCCGGGCGGATCAAAGGAGGCTTCAAGACAAGGGAGGCCATTATGACGGAGAAAAAATGCGAACGACTTTGCTGTGGTTTACCCGGCACGAGGGTGAAAAGCACATTTTGGTGTTTGGGGTCTCGTCGGGAAACAAAAAAGAGAGGGTTTGCGGGATTTCGGGGGGGGGACAAAAAAATGAAAGGGAATAATGTCTTTGTTGTGGCGCTTCAAGTCAAAGTGAGAAGTTCGTGGGCTATGACAAAATCCTATGGGGATGGGGTCTTGTGGGAGTTGTCATGGGGTTCGATGTGCTCGACTCGAGTGTCGTAGCTTTTTATTTCTTGAAAAAAAGGGGTGAAGGCTGTCGAGATTGGGGGGCGAGAAAAATACGCTAGCAAACACAGGAGATCTTTTGAAAGCTAACTGAATCGCTGCGTTCTGAAAATATCTCTTATTCTTCTCAGACCTTTTCAAGAAAAAAAAGCGAAAAAAAAAACTACGTTCCGCCTGAGGGTCGCTCTAATACGCGGGGGAGGGTAGGTTGGGTGATGCGAGGAGTAATCCCGCGAGAAAAAGTTATGTAAAGGGAGGATATTTTCCTACGAAAGGGAAATTGGCTCTTTGTGGGAACATGAGCGTTCCTTAGGTCAAGGGGGGGGAAAAGGACTAAGTGAGAGGGGAAATGACGTGATCATTGTTTCCTTGGGGTCAAAAAGCAAAGATGGAGGCCTGAATCATAACCCAATTGGGAGGGAAATTTCGCGAAGGCTCAAAAGAGTCTCCTGCCCTCTCTGTTAGGGCGATGTGGTGAGGACGAGTTGGTGTTCGTCAGTAAGAGGTCAGCCAGGTAGGCTCCAGCTGGAGTTTTGAAGGGCTACGTGGGTCTGGGTGGGCGGTTGATTCGCCTGTGGTGCGCTAAAACGCGGAAAGGTGAAAAAAGGGGGAGTATGGGAGATAAATACCCGGCGCGGCCGAGCGGGGGATGGCTCTGAAAAAAAGGACGGTTGGGAAAAAAAGAGGAGTTAAAGCTCAGAGGGATTGTGCGCGTTCATGGCTGGGGTGGGCTCCTGGGAGTCGCGAGGCAGGGGGGGTGGTGTGAGGCACGCGCGATGCTTGGCAGGAGGTTTTGGTCAGGAGGGGGCCTAAAGCTGGACAAGGGCCTCTCACGATTGCGCGTTGGGAAAAGCAGAGACTCTTGGTCGGAAGAGAAGGCAGGCACCGACGTTGGATTTACCCACCGGAGGGGGAAACCTCGTCAGGGGGGTGTTCAGAAGTACGACTACGCGCATCGATCCGACAAGGAGTGGCACTCGGAAGGGAAGAGCAACGCAAAGAAAGGTCATCGGGAAAGGGATAGGGCGGGATTCCCACTTAGGGGGGGGGGGGTTGTGGAGGGGACGGGACATCCTTCTGTTTCCTGATCTTGGGGGGGCAAGGACGGGGGAATGGTTATTGGTGAGAAGCTAAGAGGGTGACCCTATGGGTGTCAACAAAGGAGTATGATCTTAGTACTCCGGAGAGGGAAGGAAACATGAACAGGCAATGTACGAGGATTTCGGTCTAAGCGCAGGAGGGGTCTTGCTGTTGAGGGTTCCGTATTTTGTTCCAGGAACGGTGGCACAGCTGCGAGACTCAATCAGGAAAACCGAACACTGCCTGCCCTGTGAATGACGGCAAGCGA
>Ga0179593_1615289_pt1 | contig 16934 bp, 27 predicted proteins | sample CZODoug2_1_08_16_FD_185931 | JGI IMG/M metagenome (GOLD analysis project Ga0179593, IMG submission 185931) | Vadose zone soil fungal communities from Angelo Coast Range Reserve, California, USA - CZODoug2_1_08_16fungal (PacBio error correction) | ecosystem: Environmental > Terrestrial > Soil >...
ACAGAACTGTGTGCGTTTTCAGTAGGGGCACCTCACGGCGTGGGCAGCAGGATTGACAAATGGCGCCGCGGCAAATCCCGTTTGAAATCATCATCCCGCGCGAAGAGGTCGGAAGGCCTGGGCGAGGGTACCGGAGGGGGTGCGATACTTCTTTGGTTACAAGGAGAGGAGAGTGGGAAGAAAAGGACTATGGCTGAAAAAAAATAACGATCATCCAACTGAAAGCAAGTAAAGATCAGGGCTTCGGAGACCGGGGGGAATGGAGCGGTCCACAGAAGCAAAAAGGCAGCCCGTGTCAGCCAAAAGTGTCCACAGAGTGAGGGGGATTGTACGAGGAAGGCGAAAGACGAGTGTGTTTCGGTGAGTAAAAACAAACAAAGGAAGGGGGAATACAGTGATCAACACGTTGGCACCATGATGCAGGTGGTAGAGTTTTGTTCACGCAACGGATGGGGTTTGGTGTGGCGTGGTGGGGGGGGGGGAAAACGTCGGAGTGCCGGGGCCAGGGGGAGACAAGAAAAGCGGAAAGGGGGGTCTTCACGCAAAAATAATTTTTCACTGCAGGGCAATGGGGCGGCTGACAGTGAAGGAAATAGGGCCGGGGCAAAATTGGACAGCGAAATTGAGGGGGGGTATCTCCGTGGCGTCGTATAGGAAAACCTCTCAAATTTTGGGGAAAACGTCAATTGGCGAATCGGTTGGTGCCCCCGTAGCCGACGAAAAAGGAAGACAGTGTAGGAAAAAGGGGGGGGGGAACATCAAAAAAGAGTCGTTGGGGAGGAGTGGAGGCTGGGCGTTAAGAATGGGTGGCGCGGGGTCGTATGGCGCATAAAAACTCTTGCTATCGCGGGCCAGGCCCGGCGAGAGTGTAATGCGGGGAAATCCGGGAAGTTTACGGGGAGAGAAAATAGCAGGGATCGCTGGAAAAAAAGAACGAAATGTGAAGTGAAAGCACCTCACCGCGTTGAAAAAATGGGTTAAAGGGGGAAAATCCAGGAAGCAGGCGGGGTTTTTTGAAAAAAAGGTTTGAAGAGCGTCAGGGGGGGTGAAGCCAATAAAAAAACTACCAAAATAGGAAACGTGGTCATTGGAGACCTAGCGAATGGGGATCGGGGCGCGTGAAAGGAACACGGGCACAGTGGCCGTATGCCCAATGGGGAAGAGCCATTGAAAGGGGCGAACTGAAAAAAGAGCCTGGGCCACAAAAGAAGGGCGGGGTACGGTTTGGTCCGGCTGGGCCTGAGAACTGTCGCGCGTAGATGCATGCGTGAAGAACAACCGGAAAAAAAGAATACATACGGTAACCAATTCCGCTTACACCCCCAGGGAACACGGTTCGTAGAATGTTTCGGAAACCGTGGGAGAGGGTTGCACCAAAATTGAAACTACAAAGGCACAACGACGAAATGGCGGAAAAAAGGAAAAAGGAGAAATCAAGCGGATTAACTAAGCAGGAAACGGGTCAAGTAAATACTCAAGGGCTCGGGCCTCCGAAGAGCCCCAAAGGACTGGTTGTTTGTGGGGGGGGGCGCAGGGGAAAAGGAAAAGAAGAACTAGTTATTGGCTTCGAAAAATACAAAGCTATGTTACATGAGAACCTCCGGGAAAGTGCATCACACGATGCGGGAAAAAAAAGAGCAGGGGTCCTTTCACATAAAGCAGAAAACAATTTGGCGACGTATTCGCGGTCACGTAGGAGGGAGCTGGGACTACCGTGAAGTCATGAGACCGATCCGGAAGGTCGAACTAAAGACGAAGACGGCCTTGATGGGGGCATCGCCGTGGAACGGGGCGTGGAACCTCTCTAGAACACACAAACCCCACCAAGGGGGGAAAAGAAGGAAAAAGAAAGAAAAAAGAAAGACACAGCGCCGTGCCACGTCGAAATCAAGAAGCACCTTCTCAAAGCGGCGTTCCTTTGGAAGAAAAGAACGACCGTGCTTGCCGGGTAGAACGCGCCACTTGGAGAGTCGTAGGCCCGACCTGAACCAATGTCACAGGAACGAAGATCGTCCGCGCGGCCAAATGTCTTTATACCACCCACCCCCCCCCCACCCCCCCCCAGCACAAAACCCAAACCCCCCCCCCCAACCCACCCCAAACCCCCCCCCCCACCCCCCCCCCCAACAAGTAGGGCTATTGGGTATTCGGCTCTCCAAAGCGATGTGGGTGACGCGCACACTTGCGGCGACAAGCGGGTAAAAATACAGCAGGTATCGCCTACACACGCAGATGGGGGTCCACGGGGGAGGGAAACCACTCACCAAACACCCCCGCAAAAACAACACAAAAAAAGGAAAAGGTATCTTGGTCCAAAAAACCATCAGGGGCCCGTGCGTGACCAGCTGCCACGACAGGCCGACAGGAAGGAAAGTTTTGGTGGGGGACACTGATTTTCGCAGTGGGGGGCCCAATTCCGCCATTGAAACAGGAGGCGAGGCGGTGTTTGTCTAGGGGAACGGCCGCACAAAGGGGGACCTCCGGCTAGAAGGGTGGCCCCAAAGAAACATTCTTGGCGAGAAGGTTTTTGTAGAACGGGCAAAGGGATGGGAAAAAAAAAAAATCCACTGGAAACCCCAAGCCCGAAACCTTTACCTTAATGTGGCGTAAAAATAGAACAACAAAAGGAGAAAGCATTGCCAGACAGAAGGCCGTTAGGCCGGAAGAGACGAAAAACCAAACAGTACACGCGAAAAACAAGCCCAATCTAATGTTCGTGAGACACGGGTTAGCAGAAAGTTCGCAGGACTTCATAGAATGCCCATCAACATCGGTGGGGTCACCCCGAAAAACGCACAAAGGGGGGACAACGTCAAACGTCCTTACCAAAAAACCAAAAGCACGGGGGGAGATTCAGGGACCCTCACCCGGTAGTGGTCGTGCGCCCACAATCCACGGTTGTCCGTTTTGGTGGGGGGGTCCCGTGCGGCCCCTACCCACAAACACAACGCTCCATTCGGACTCCAAGCAAAACAAAAGCACGGGCACGGGAAAAAACGAAAATGAGGACCGGGGGAGCTCCATGGGTTAAAACGGAAGTTCACGCTGGGGGCGCTAGACACCATCATGTTACCCACCATCACCCAAACACCGAAGTTAATATCGTGCCGAAGTACGCGCCCGTTGCGGGGAGCCAAAAGGTTCCCACCCCCAAAACGGGAATGCCGACAAAAACAGGGACCCGCGCCACACGAGGGGGGGGAAAACACGAGCCCCGGGAAACGTAATGCGCGTAAGACCAAGCGCACAAAAATCGCGCGCACAAGGCAACAAAGTCTCGAGAATACCCACTACCTCGAGGGGGGAAGGCGAAAAGGGGGGGGTCATCAGAAAATGACCAACGCCTTGGACCCGATTTTGACGGGTGAAAAACCTTTGCGGGGGTTCGTCCCCCAAAAAACAAAAAGGACGGAAGGGGGAGTTTTTGTTTTCACACGGTTGGGGAGGCCCAATACGGTACAACGTGGGACCAAAAGCAGCAACATGCGGACCATTGGAGGGGCTACCTGAGAAGAAAAGAGCGGAAAAAAAACCCATTTTTGCCATTCCAGCGCCCGGCGGCCACTCACACGAGGGAACAAAAAACAAACAACGGGGCAAACAACAATCAACCATCCCAGCGGCAATCAAACCAACACAAAAAAAAGAGATACTACCAACGAAAAACTGGGCCATGGGGGGGTTGCTCATGAAATCTTTTGGCAGACCGGGAAAACAAAAGGGAAAAAAAGATCGGTTTCGGATCTAAATGCCTAAGAATCTTGCCAAGGACAAAAAGAACCTGGGGGAAGGAAAAAAAGGGAACCACAATTGCTGCGGGAGCTAGAACAGCCCTGAGTAGTGGGGGCCCACCTCGAAAATGATAGAAGAAACAGAGCTGCAGGGGCCAACTTTACTTGGTGCGTCATGATGACAGGAAGAGCAGCAGGACTCGCAGGTATCCACGCAGGAATCCCTTTAAACTGGGGAAAGACGTGAAAGAAAATCGCAAAAAATCGGCCCCCGGACAGGGTGCTCTAGAAATTTCGTGGGCGCAATGCTGTAAAAAGAGCACGAGAAAAACCATTCAAGGCGAAAGAGCCCTTCAGGGAAACCACTGGGAGCCACCAAATTAAGAAAAGGAGATAAAAAAGATCCAGGTGGGGGTGCTGCCACACGGTTTTTTTCAAAGAAAAGACGCCTCGCGAAGTCAAGAAGAGAACGGAAAGACTTCCAAAAAGAGAGTGATGTTTGAAGTTGTTTTTTAAAGCCTTACCAGCAAGTAGCACAAGGTTGGAATATGAAAGACGTAATTGTGAAGCGAAAGTAGCCCCGGCAAAGTTAAGACCGCCGTGATCAGTGCGGGGTCAAGAACTCCTGAAAAAGCAGGGTTGGGTCCAAAGGAACGGGAGTTTGTGGGGGATTGCTTCCACCACGTGGACAAAAGCGGGGGAAAAAAAAAAGGGGTCAAACTATAAAACCCCAGATGGGATCAAAACCAAACAGGGGCTAAACGGAACCACCGCCATGGGTTGGACCTGAACACCCTCATTCGCAAAGGGGAAAAGCCAAGCAGGGAAAAACATCTGGGCTCAACCAGTGGGTTGCGATCCACCGTTGCCCAAAAAAACAACCCCGGGTAACGGGTATACACCCGACAAATGGTGAAAGGAAAGGGCAAACCAATTCCAAGATCTAACCACTGCGGAAGGCCAAATGTTAAAACAGGTAGGATTCCATGGTTGATGGCCACAAAGTGGTCTGGGGCCGTTGTTTTTTGTCCCCCCAGGGGCGGGTGAAGCGATAAGTAGTTGGGAAGTTTGGCCCAACCCTGAGGTACCCTTTCGGCACCTGTGGGTCCCTCCGTCCCTCACCAACCCACTTCGGGCGAACGTTCAAGAAACAGCAAAGTTCTGGGATGAAAGCAGGGTAACACCATTCAAGCGTGAGCAAAAGCTGACTGAAAAACCCCAAAAAAGTATTTTAAAAGAGAGGTACATTTGCTCCATACGTTACTTGCAAAGAAAAGGTGGTCACACGAAGGTAAGGGACAGAAACTGAAGAAGTGGAAATGGGGGCAAAGGTCGGGTGGGGAACGGGAGGAGGATGCGAACGAAACAAAACAAAAAGAGAGTGGTAAAAAAGCAGCCTCAGAGCCCTCAATCGAAACACCCTGCGCCTCACACCCATGAGATCAATGTCAGAAGAGCAAAAATCCCCTCTCCCGGGTCTTTTCAAAGCGTTGTTGTGCAGAGACAGAAGGTGCAAGAAAAAAAACTGCCGGTGGGGAAAAGGTTGCCAAGGGGTCTCGGTGGGCGCTGCAAGGCCAACGGACGCCCAAAGGAAGGAACAATTCAAAGGTGCCCTTGTGGGGGGGTGGGGGAAACCGAAGCCGCTGGGGGTTGGTTCATCGTGTCAGGGACCGTAGGGTTAGGGAAGGTGGGCAGAAAACAGGAAGAGCCAAGGTGTTGTCACGACACCGGAAACTGACGGAGAGGAGGTGGATGGCAAATTGCTTGGAAGGAAAAATTCGTGTCCCAAACGCCGGGCGCGCACGGGGGTATGTTCACACACCCAAAAACAAAAAAAAGCTCCCGGCTGCAACGGTAAAGCAACAAAACACACAAGGAACCAGCACTAAGATCGATCCCCGCCTGGTCTAAAAGAAAAAAAAAGGCGTACAACAGAGCCTGAAAACATTTGTAAGGGAAAAGCTACCTTTGACACGCGGTAAAAAAATGGGGAGAACGAGAACCGGACGAGCCACGCTGGGGGAGAGAGGGACCCTATGAGCGTGGAAAAGTATTTGTGGCAGCAAAGGGCGCTGGTGACGGGGGGGGGGGGGAACTTTTGTTGTTGGGACCACATTGAAGGGAAAAAGAGAATTGGAAAGGTGCTCGGCGCCCCGCAACCGTATCTGGTCAAGCCCCAGCGAACCAAGGAAGATACCAGGCGTGGGGCTAGGTTGGTCGTGCAAACACCCCGCGGGGCAGGAAAAAAAAAAATAGACCGGGGAAATCAAAAGCCGTGCGGGGGAAAAGTGATAGGAACATCACGACAGAACTGAACCAATGTGAGACAAAAGCTCTTCGTCGCCAAACGAAATGTCAAAGGTGCCACGTCAGAACAGTGACAGCACGACGCCCCTGAACAGTCGGCGGACCGGGTAAGAAAAAAAAGCGGAAAGACGAAGTGGGAGGCGACTAAAAAAAATGGGCCGCCGATCTTCCTGAGGAAAAGGGTGCCCATCAAGGTGGTAGGGGTCAAAAGGGGTGATGGGGGTTGGACGGACCAACGCCCGGGAGCCGCCCCGAGAAAGCCAAGAAAAGGGGGTTTCTTCGAAGGGTGAAGGTTCCCCGAAGGGGGAGAGAAAGGGAGGGGAAAGGGGGGGTAAAAATTGGGACAGGCGAAAGGGCCGTCGGGTGCGGGAGGGACCTAAGAACCGCTCAGATGGGGGAGACAACTCTAAGAAATAGCAAGAAACAAAAGAACAAAAGGTGACCATCGGGGCGTTTAAGTAGGAAAAAAAAAAAAAAAAAAAGAAAAAAAAAAATCTGGAGAGAAGGTTTTTGGGACGATGGCGGCAAACGGCAAAAGAAACCGTTCTTGTTCAAAGCGGCGGAGGTGATCGGAAATCCAAGGTGCTTTGGAGAGACGAAAAGAAGAGAAAGTCTCGGGGGACCAGGAATAAAGTGCCATCTTAAAAGATACACACGAACGGAAAAAGGCAGGTCTTTTCAAAGGGGGAAAAAAAGAAAAGCGGTCCGTCCAACACGACGGAGAGGAAAGGGGGGACCCGGGTCGAAGTGGGAAAAAGACACGGGGCAGAGAGACGAACGGGGCGGATGGGGGCGATTGTCCGGGAGGGAAAAGCCGTGTTGGGGGGGGGGGAGAACAAAAAAAGAGTGGCACCAGAAAATGGACTGGGTGGGTACAGTAGGGCTTTCCCCCTGCCCTTGATCCAACTTCAGCAAAACGACAAGGGAAATATCGAGAGATTGTCCGCTCCACAAGGAAAAGAGGAATCAACATAAGGACCAAAAAACCGTGGGAAAGCCGCCGTAATGCGCGCCCATCTCGCGACTAAGGAGGGGGGGGGGAAGCATGGGGAGAAGAGAAAGTAACTAAGGAATCAGGAACATCAAGAAGACGCTTTTTTGTGGCCGCAGGGGAAGCCTGAAGGGAAAAATCTGCAAAAGGAAAATTTATAGTTGTGGAAGGGAGAAAGAAGCAAGTGAAGAAAAAAAGAAAGAGCAAGATGGACATGGGGTTTAAGAAAAAGGGTGTCTACTGATGAAAGTGCAGCGGACGGAAAGTCGTGGCAGGAGCGCGGGAGCTCGTAGGAGGCACGCCAGGCTTGGGAAAAAGTCAGGGGGAAGGAGCCTTGGGGGAAGGGATCCTAAAAAAAACACAAACGGGATGAGGAAAAGAGAAAAGATATCCCGAAACCAGGTCCACAGGGTCTAGTTGAGGGGAGAGAATGGAGGGGAAGTCACTAAAAGGGAGGGTTTCTTTGAACTTTCCCCTACCTTCCACAGGAAGCCTTTCCTCAACGCGCACAACGGGGAAAATGAACGGCTTAGAGGGGGAAATCAACCTTGAGGGCCAGGAGGCAAAAGATGGATGGAAGAATCGCCTTGGCGGGCTTCGAAAACATGTGATGCAACTTTGAAAGGGAAGTACCACGTGACCCAGAAAAACGACAAACCCCCGCGGTCCGCCGTCAGGTTTGAGACACGTTCACGATTCCTCAACCACAGCAGAAAACACAACCAAACAAACAACAAAAGGGGAAACTTTCCCATGATCTTGAGCTCAAAAAACCACACACCCCAACCCCCCACCCGAAGAGGGCGTCGTTCCAAAAAAGGGAAAAGGCCTCCCTCGGCCGGAGCGAAAAGGGACCCAGGGCAGGCCATTAAGCATCCCCGCCGATTTGGGCGCGGCCCCCCTCCGGAAAAAAGGGAACCTGGGACAGATCGGGTGACAAAAGTGCACAGGGGACACGACACCGTAAATGGATCCCACAAGGTGGTCCGCAAGGGACCCCCGTCCAAGGTGGTAACGCGCACAAAAAGGCCAAGCCGTACTACAACACTGCCCCCAAAACCAAAAACCGTAAATTTTAGGGAACGCCAGTAAAGGGGTGGGCCAGCAGTACGAGGAGAGCCGTATGGAAGGGAAGCTCACCATGGGGAACGAACCACGTTGCCCCCCGTTTTGGGGGTGCGCGAACCACACCAGAGCCCCCATGAAAAAAGGGGGTTACAGAAAACACTGGTTTGCACAGGGGGGCTTCACGAAAATACTTCAAAATCAAAACCCACGAAAGGCTGGCACAGGAAACCAGGGACGTGTGTAAGAACATGCCCCCACAACCCAGGTCAGGCAACCCCACTCACTGCAAGGCGGCTCCCTTTAACGGTTATCCATGTTACGCTCCAGGGGGGGGGTAGAGAAACAAAAAAAAAAAGTTCACCGGGGGGAAGGTCCGGAATAAATCATCCGAAAAGATTGGCACACGGGGCAGATTTGGAAGAGCATCAAAAAAAAAAATCGTCTGCCGGGAAACAATCCCGAATAAGGGTCACAAAATGCCCCACAAACGCGACCGTCGAAAATGACCGCTTCGCGGTGCACAAAAGGAGGTCCACGGGGCGGCGACGGAAAGGGAGGGGCCAAGCCCGCAACCAAGAAAAACGCCTCATTGAAAGGGGGGGGAGTCAAAGAGGACAACGGAAACCGAACATGGCAGGACTGCCAAAAATTATCCTGCCGGTGGGACCAAACGTGACCAAGCTTTTGGGCAAAAAAAAGTTGAGGATGGCGCTCCACCTATTGCGAACCACCAAAAGAAGCCCTGGTTGTAAACTAGGGGCTGCCGAAACCTTTGCCTCCGCAAAAAAAAAAACAAATGAACACCGAGGTCCACACACACCCCCAAAAGGGAGCTGGAAAAACTCTGTCACAAACTACTTCAGGGGGGCCAAAGTTGTTGGGATGAAAGGAGCCACCGGGGGGGGAAACACTCTCCAGCAAGGGGTTCGCTCAACTCGACAACCTCTTCTCAGTACACAATCCAGCCGAAGGGTGTACAGGGAAAAGAACCCCCCAGGGCCAGGAAGGATTGTGGGGTTGAACACTCAAAGAAAAAAAGGGGACCCACCACCCACCGCACGTCAAACGATCTGCAAAAACGGTTACACGTGGGAGAGGGAAGGGAAGAGCGGGGGATCAGAAAAACGCGTCGTTGGGAGGGGCGAAACAGACCAAAGAAACTTTAAAACAAGGGGCACACGACCAAAGGCCACGCCTTCAGACCCTATCATTCGTGGAAGAAAAATGCTAAATACAGGGGGGGGCATCAAAACAACCACGAACGAAGAAAAAAAAAATCGCACGAGGAAACCTAAATATGGAAAACAACCTGCGACAAAACCCGGCAAAAGTAACTCATAAAAAAAGGGAACAAAAAACTGAAAACAACTTTTGCATAAAAATGGTTCTTCAAAACCCCCAGAGGGGACGCGTCACGCCCCCCAGCCACCGCCCCGGCCCAGATAAAACCGAAAAAGTCACCCAAAACTCCCACACGATAAAAAAAGCGGTGGAAAAATCCACGTGATCGAAGTAGCTTTACGCAAATTTTGGGGGGGGAATAGGACAACGTTAAGGGAACTAAGACAAATCACTAGCGGGGAAAACACCAGTGTGACAAAAAAGAGGATGGGGGGGGGAAGGGCCCTGTGATTATTGATCTGACCCGAAAGTATCAGCCGGCGAAAGAGAGAGCAAAAAAAAGACCCTTGGGAAAACAAATACAATAGGGGGGCAAAAAGAAGCAGAACAAGAAAACAGCGGGAATTTCGCACCGGAAAACGGGAAAGTCGGGAAAAACAGGGAAAAAAAAAGTTTGGGGAAACTCGAACTGAAGCACCCAAGCAGCCAACAAGTACGAAATCTAAGAGAAAAAAAAACAAAAAGGGCACGTAAATGGTCCCATAGGAGACCTTGAGGGGGGAAGGAACCCAGGGGTATGTGGGGGGTCCCAAGTTGGAGGTGGTGATTTCCGGAACCCCGAAACACAACAAATTCCCAACTGGGGGAGAGGTTCGAAGGGACAAAGACGTGGGCGGGGGCCGGTTAAAAAAAAGGAAAGTGCTAAAGGGGGGTACAACCAAAAGAAGGGCAGGGGGGCCCCCGGAGGAAAAAACCACAGAAGGGCCCCGCCGCGCACCGGTTTCAAACACATGGCGGGAAAACTCCGAGGAAAACCTGCATTGAGGAAACGGAGCCCCCAAAGGGAAACACCTCCTCGAAAAAACCAACAAACCCACCCCCCCCAAAGGAAAGGAGGAAGGCAAAAACCCCAGGCGCAATTGGAACCAACGAAACACTAACAGACCCAAACGCCAAAATTCCCTGCCGGACGGGTCACACGAGACCAGAATATGCAAAAGACTCCCGAGCCCGAAAAAAAGAGTTCTAACCAATATCAGAAATACAGGGGTTTATCCAACAGACGTCTGACAAACGAGGGTGTTAGATGACTGTGCAAAGGCAAACGGTGTGTTGAAAAACAAAAAAAAAGTCTGGTTGGGGAAGAGGGGTGGCAACAGGGACCCTAAGGGAAAAAGAAGTTGGATACGAGAAGAGGAGATTTCCGGGGGGGGCAGACCGATAAACAGGGGGAACGGTGTGTAAGAACAGGAGAGCTATTGAGCGTTGGGGTGAAAAAAAAAAAGCGAGTGTGGGGAGAAAAACACGGGGGGGAGGACGGGACGTATGATGGTGACACCGTTGGAAGGAAAAGCCACCGAAAAAGGTAAACTCATGGAAAACAGCAAGGGAGGAAAGGGAGTCACAAAAAGGGGGAGAAAAGAAAAAATTTGAAAAAGTAAGGTCACCAAAACAGGGGGAAGGTAATAGAAAAAGTAAGGGAGGGGGGGAAAGGGAAAGGACCCGGTAAAAAAAAGAAGGACAGACAGCAACTTCACGAAAGTGCCGGAGGGGTTTGTCAGTTGGGGCAGGGAAGGAGCATTGACATGGGGGCAAAGGTGGCCAACAAGGGAACTAAAAGAAAGAGGGTAAGGACGAAATCAGAAAAGAACTGTAAACGTGCACAGAAAAAGACAACGAGGTGGAGTGGCTTAAAGGGAAAGACACGGCATAAAAATAAAGAGCAGCGCGCACAACAGAAAAAGAAAAAAAAAAAACTGGGTCAAGAAAGCGGTCTACCTCATGAAAGGGGCGCACAAAACACGGGAACACTGAGGGAGGAGGGTTCCCTAGAGAAAAAAACAGTTGGGCGTGAGGGAAACCAAAGAGGTTGGACTCCAAGGGAATTACAAAACACCATGCGACAGTTAGCGAGAGGAGATTTCTGGAAACAAGGGGGAAGTGTGTGGGGGGGGGGGGCGGGGGGGGGGACAAAATCTGTTAAAGGGAGACCGCAAGACGCCAAGAAAATACCAAGGAAACAAGGAACCTCAGGGAAAAGTCCAAGAAGACACAAGAAAAAATTGCGGAGGGAGGGGTGAAGTCACCAGACGGAGGGTGAGGGATCGGGGGAGCGGAATAAAGCAAAAGGGGGGGGACGAAAAAAATCATACAAAACTAGAAGAGGGGTACATCACGGCGAGAGTAAAGAGACCCACTTCCGCACAGGAACCCTGAACCTATGCGCGCAAAAAAAAAAAAGAACACCTAAAACCCAATACCGGGGGGATAAAGTACTTCCAACTACAAAGAAGAACTCGCGCCGACGTTGCGGTGAAAAGGGAACAGGGGAAATAAAAATGAATAAATAGTCCCCCCCAGGAGGGGAAAAAAAGAAAAAAGGGGGTTCCACAAACACAAAAACAATATAAACAAAAAAAGAGAACAGCGGACTGCCAAGAGAGGAGGAATTCCACAAAAAAAAAAAGACAAAAAAACCATGGTACAACAACAGGAATTTGGGTAGAGGGGGACCACATGGGCACGGGTCAGGTACATTGGGTAAGAACGCCGTCTTCCAACGCGGAAAAAAAAGGGGGCAAGTGAAAAAAGAAACACAATTACAACAACAAAGGGGGGAACCTAAGGAAGGGAAGCATCACTAAACTTGAAATAAAAATGTGGCAAAACGGGGGGGCGAGAAAGGGGAAAAGAGAGAACGAAGGGAGGGAAAAGTTTGAAAAAAAACAAGAAGGTGACGACAAAAAACGCATGAGGGACTCTGAAAAAGAAAAAGACGCGGTGGTGGGGTGAAGGGGGGGATCCTGGGAAAAACGGAGGGGTCGGGGTAGACCTCAAAAAAAAAAGTGCAAACCTCCTAGGAGTCGGTGAGGGAAAAAAAGAACTCAAGAAGGGGGAACGACGAATTGTCTCGGGAAGGAACCGTGGAAGAAAAACGTGTGAAAAAATTCAGGGAAAGAGAACGCAGTTGGCAAAAGTTCGCCACAAACATGTCGCGTTGGGTAGGGGGTAAAGATTCGACAAACAAACAAGAATGAGGGGGGGTACAGCGAAAGCCCGTTCAAAAAAAAAAGCAAGTCCAGCAAAAGGAAAAACTTGGTGAGTTTCGGATGGAGTGAAAAACGACGGGAAAAACAAGTTCCGGCGACCGGCACGCGAGGTGAGGGAAAAAGAAAAAAATGGGAGGGAAAGACCCAAGAAAAGGGGTTTTTGCAAAAGAAAATCGTGACACGGGGGGCAGAAGGGGGGGGGGGGGACCCGCGATGGGAGGAGGTTAAGGAAAGGTCAACGGAAAAAAAAAAAATACACAATGGGGGAGCGAGGAGAATGAATGCGAGAAGAAGTAAAGGAGTTCTCCGAAAGACATTTTTCTAGTGACACCAAAAAAAATTACGGGCCAGATAAAAGGGTTGGGTTCATGTGAAAAAAAAAACGAAAAAAAAAAGGGGGGTTCCGAAGGGGTTGGAATAGATCCAAAAAAGGGAAATGAAGGTGAGGTTTCACGGGGGGGGGGGTCAAAAAAAAAGAGGGGAAGCAGAAGGAAAGCAAAACAAGTAATTAAAAGGTAGGGGGGCCCAGACTGAGGGGGGACGGGAACCCAAAAGTCGAGGAAAGGAAAATCGACGGGAGGCAACGGCAATGGAACCAACAAACAAGAACAGAATAGGGGGAGGGGGTAAGGGTGGATAAGCCCAAAAATAAGGAACCGGAAAAGAATATGACGGGGACAGAAAAGGAAAGGGGGGCCGGGTCAAGGACACCGAAAACGTTGTATAATCGCAAGTGTGCACAGAAATATGGTGGGGGGTCACTTGGGAATGACACGAATGAAGGTCCGCAAGAGGTAACAGAGCGTGAGGCGCATCTGGTAGGAGGGGAAAACTAACCCTAGAGGGACAGTCAACGACCCTCTTTTGCAAACCGGCACGGGAAGGAGACCAGTATGGGGGAAAAGTTGAAGTGCCACGAGAAGGAGGGGGAGGGGGAACAAAAAACGAGGAGGGAGGAAAATGCTCCTAATCCACAGGAAAGTCACAACAAGAAAAAGGTTATGAAGACGCGGGGATCCATGTGGAAAGGGGCCCCCAGGAAAACAAGAAAAAGGAGCGGGGAACGCCCACGTGAAGGAAAGAACCAAGGTAACCCCAACAGACCGGCAAAACCTGTCGGGCGTTCGTGTAGTCTTGGCAAGAAGGCGAAAAACAAGCCCAAAACAGCCGAAAGGAAAAAAACAGGTTTTACACCTTAACAGGCCCGGGGTTTCCCAGGAGAACAAAACCAACAGAGCCGTGGAAATGGAAAAAAATGTCTGGGAACAAAAGTATAGAAGATCAAGGCCCAAAGTTTGAAGCCAAAGGAAAAAGGTTGGTGGTCACTAGGAACGACAAAGGGTGGAAAAAGCAAAGGGAAACCAGGAAACAGAAAAGGGGGGTAAGGAGTCAGGCAGGACTCTGACTCATAAAATAAGGCAGGTAGGGGGAAAGGGGGGGGTCCCCTGGGAAACGTCGGCGACTGAGGGTGAAAAAATCAGTATCATGGGCTCGCCGCGGTGAGTTGTGCGAAAAAGAGAAAACAAATGGTGTACTTTGTAAGAAGGTGAACGGGAGTGGAAAGGATGCTAAATCCTGGTGAGGGGGCCAACCAAACCCAAACAAAGGTCCTGAAGGCATCTAAGGCGCCCCGGTGGGGAAAACGGTTGGGAACAGAAAAAAGGGGTGGGAGGGTGGATGAAAACAAAATCGAGCCACGACATCTTGGGGGGAAGGAGGAGACCCAAAAAGAAAAAGGCCCATCAAAACTTCTAAAGGAAACTCCTGCAAACAACCGCCGTTCCTCAAAAGGGGGGTAAACAAAGGAACTCGGTCAGGACCAGGGAGAGGGCAACCAGCATTAAAAGGGGAACCACAAAACGGACAAACAACCGAGGTAAAAAGAAAAAACTCAATAGGTAAAAGAAAGCTCAATTATGGAAAAAAACCAAGGCAAAAAAATCGAGACTTCCTTGGAGAAAAAATACGCCCACCCGCCCGGGGCTGGTTGGGAAGGACTAGGGGGTGTCCAAGAAGAGAAAGGGTTTGTAAAACCCGAAAGAGAAAAAAAATCCCACAAGAGAACCCGTGGGGGGGGAACATGGTGATATACCGCCAAAAACTGATACCACGGAAACACCCAGGCAAAGAAAAAGGAACCGGCCAAAGCAGAAAGAAAGAGACTAAAAAGAACCGCCCAAAAATGGGTGTGAAATATACAAAAAACTCTCCAACAAGAGGGGTGCGAAGTTCAAAAAAAGGACACACAAAAGTGGTGGGGGGGGGCGAAATAGAAAAGAGCTGGAAAAGCCAATTAAAATGGGGGTAAATGGCAAAAAATCGGCATCCCCCCACACCCGGGGGGCTTAAGGGGGAAAAAACATTGGCTCCTTTGGGGGAATTTGGTTCAACGTGGTAACGGGCAAGCCACTCAACCAGGGAAAACGGGATTCGAGAATTCCAGTGTTTAAAAGAAACAAATAAAGGTTAGAAGGGTCTTACAGGGAAAGATGTGGATCGTGGGAATCAAAAACAATAGTGGGGAAAAAATTTTCGAAAAAAAAAACGAGAAAAAAACTTCAGTAAAAAAAAAGAGATGATCCCCCAAAAAGGAAGGTCCATGGACCTCCGAGACTGGGTGGCCCAAAAAAAGGGTTCAGAGGGAAGGGGTAAAAAAGTGCGGAAAAATCATCGCCCGCTCACAGGAAACGTGCCCGGGGGGTACGAAAGCAGGAAAGGCAACGGGGCAGAGGAAAAATGTTAAAGAAAATTAAAAAAGAGGACGAGGGGTTTCCCGAGAAGACTCGGAAAATGGGGAAGAAGGGGAAGTAGGAAGGGGGGGCAGAAAAGGGTGTGGTTCAATCGAAGGGGGGAGACTTAAAAGGAAGAGGGGGGCCTTGGAACAAGAAGTCTGGACGGCAGGGCGGGAGAAACAATGGTGAAAACCGGAGGGACGAAGGAAACAAAAGAACCCTGGAAAAAAAAAGGTCAGAAATAAGTCACTATTACGATGCGAAGCGAGCTTGAGGGGGTGCGAGGGAAAGGAAAAAAAGAAAAAAAAATTTTTGTGAAAGAAGGGCCATTTACTGAAAAGAGCGGCCAACTCCCCGGAAGGGAAAAAATACCGGGCCGAAGTTTAGGGGAAAAAGTTGCAGGAAAACTTGGTGACGGGAGTCGGGAAGCTAAAGGGGGGTCAGAGGGGGATCAAAAAAGAAAGGCCAAGAAAAGGAAGGTCTGTGGGGGGGGGGGCGAGGGTAAAACAGAAAGATGGAGGGAACTGGAGCTGGAAAAAAGAAAAAAAAAGACTGCCTTCCGAAAAAATCGAGAAGAAAAGATGGACATGCAAAAGCGTCATAAGCATGAACGAAAAAAAAAAAAGTAAAAACGGTAAAAGGTGGGAAGGGGGGAGCGAGGGGAAGGGGTTGAGCGAAAAAAAAGAGTCAAAAAAGGGGACCCTTCGCAGTGTTGGAGTTTACAAAAGAAGGGGGTGTGGGGGGGGGGGGGGGGGTGTGGAAAGAAAAGACGGAAAAGTTATAAAAAAGGTCTTCCACGGAAAATCCAAGGGGCCCCCAAAAACAACGTAGAAATGTTCAAGGGGCAAGGCTACTTGAGGGAAAAGCAAACGTTGGGGGGGGGGGCAGCGCGGGGGATATCAAAAAAAGAGGGAGAAAAATTCTTGTGCAAAAAAGAACCCCCAAGGGTGGAAAAAAAAGAGGGAGGCAGATCAAAAAAAAAAGGAAAAAAAGAACAAAAAAGGTCATAAAAAGTCGTAAAGCTTGGTGAAAAAAGTCCGATAACGCAAAAAAAAGGGGAAACATGCAATTCGGAAAAAAAGAGACTTGGAGGGAGGACGCGAAAAGGGGGTCTCGTCCAACACCGCGAGGGATGCCCCGGGACCAAAAGGAACCGTGAAAAAGGGAGTGAATTGAAACCTGTGGGAAAGGGGAACCCACGACTCCTAAACCCAAAGGGCAGGTGAAAAAACAAAGGGGGAGGGGCAGAGGGGAAAATGAGAAAGTTAAAGGGTCCTGGGAAAAGAAAGGGGTCCCAGTACGCCAGGCCGCCCGGCTGCGTTAAGAAAAAAAAATGCCAAAAAAGAAATAAAGCCCAGTTCTACACACGGGGGGGAATTGCAACGGGGGGAAACAATAACTTGGAAAAAAAAGAACACACCTTGGGGAGGATCCTGAAAAGGAAAAAGAAAACCAAAAAAAAGGGAAATGGCGAAGAAAAATTAACATGAAAAGGCCAGAAGGTTCCACAAAGTGTGGTTGGTGGTCGGAAAAAACTGAAAAAAAGAGGGACGGCAAAGGGCAGCCAGAAAAAAAAAGGGGACAGGAAAGGTGATGTCAAAAAAGACATTGGGCAGGAATCTAGTCAGCAATGAAGCCTGGAATGGGGAGAGGACGAAAGGGGAGAGAAAGGTCGTCCCGGCAAAGGGTTCCAAAGGACCGCAAGAAGACTCTC
>Ga0179593_1375017_pt1 | contig 16932 bp, 14 predicted proteins | sample CZODoug2_1_08_16_FD_185931 | JGI IMG/M metagenome (GOLD analysis project Ga0179593, IMG submission 185931) | Vadose zone soil fungal communities from Angelo Coast Range Reserve, California, USA - CZODoug2_1_08_16fungal (PacBio error correction) | ecosystem: Environmental > Terrestrial > Soil >...
GGTCAAGCCGCGGCAGAACGTGGAAAGCGCAAGGCGCGACAGTGGTTGGTTCGGGGTAGACGCAGGGAGCCAGAGACAAATAAGCGATTACTGGAAGCCGTGTGGGGAGAAGGCACTGTTGGGGAAGGAGGAAACCTTGACGGGATCAGGGCACTTGTCCTGGTCCACAAGCCAAGCATGCAAGAAGGGCGGTTCGTCGAGGCAAAGGGGACGAAGTAAGTAGAATGTCCGTGGGGGAGAGTTGAACGCTGATCTCTCAAGGAAAGTCAAGGTGCTACTGTAAGACACGGAAAGAGACAACGCGGGGGGGCTATACTTCGGGGAATGGTTTCGGGGCGGACGTGGGGTTTTCGGCGGAGGTCACAAGTCCATTATCTGTCCCCTATAGGCCCGGGGAAAACGCGAAATAGAGCAAATAAGGGAAAACGAGGTGTAGCCAACTGGAAACCGGAGACGAGCTGAAAAAAATAAAATAGGTGCGAAACTTAAAATCTTTCGATACCCGAGGAGACGAAGGGGAAAGAAAGGGCAGCCATAAAAGACGCGGAAGCTATATATAAGGAAGGGGATATTTGAGTCGCGGAGCTAAAATCCCGTAAAAAAGAAAAGATAGGACTCATGCGGCAAATGGCCGGGCACGCCTGGATAATCGAAGCCGAAGAATGGGGTGAGTTTGGTGGGGTTGCTTAATTTGCCCGTGGCAGGGTGGAAACTCTCGAAACCAACGCAAAATTTTATAGAAATGAGCTGCTTGGAGTTTCGGGGAAATCCAGACGAGAATGCGTTTGACGCAATCGGATTGCGGGGTCTCGCGAATGGACATTTGAAAGGGGCAAAATCGGAAACAGAAGGGAGGAAAGTTACGTGGCTCTAAGGTTACGTGTTAGGAGATTGAAATGCCAGAAAGGGCGGTTAAATATTCCAACGTCTTTGACTGCAGAAGCCCGGGGTACGTGGTGGCGTCTGGGCGGTGGGGTTTCGTTGGGAGGAAAAAAGGCCAAAGCAGGGGTTCAGCAAACGGGAGAAGTCGATTTAAGCCAGAATTGGAGCTGCAAATAATAGTAGGAAGTGAGGTTCAGAGTTCTGGAGAGCGTTAAAGAGTCCGAGCTAGGCAAAGTTACAGGTGGTTCTGGGCGAGGAAGCTTGAACTGGGGGAGGTACGAAGTGATTGAGGTTTGCATTAGAGTAATTCTAATAAATGGCAACCAAAGACACAAATTTTTTTACCCCTAACTGTGCGCTGAGGATTCGTATTACGTGTGGAAGAGACGCCGCAAGTATGCTATGGCAAGTAGGAAATCAAACTTCTGGGATTCTGAAGCCACTTTCGTCCGGGGGGGGGTTTAAGCCTAGGCGCCCGGCCTAGAAAAATGAGGGGGGGGGAGATCGGGGTGGAGACGGAGATATTGCGAAAACTGTGTGCTGTTGACGGCCATTCAAAGGGGTAAGATCGGGTAATAAGTTGACAGGAAATAAAAAAAGTTAATAAAGGTATTCACTGCTACCAGTAGAGGCATTTAGCGAACGCGTAAACCGGAGCATGGTGTGGGGCGGACAAACTCCAAGAGTGGACTGAATCCAAACAAATAAGCATGGCTTGACAGGCGGGGGGGACCAGGATTGTGACTGACGAAAGCTGAAGGGAGGGGACTCTGGCAGCGCCTGACTTGTTTCGGGGGGGAGGGGAAAGATGACTTTCGAGCAAGTGGAAACCAGGGTTGGCTTGGGTGTTTGAACGAATCGGCAAGCGAACGGCAAAACGGGCCGAAGGACAGGGGACGCCGAGCGGCTCTAGCGCGTAGCACCCCGGAACTAACCGTTCGCATATGGACGGCCCGATCGTAAAATAGTTGACGGGGGACGACAACTGCCGACGTCCGCGGCATACTGCGGAGAAAATGATGCAGCAAAAGAACAGGGACAATTGCAGCGGCTTGTACCAGCGGGAGACCAGGGGGAGACGGAAAACGAAAACGGGCTCGAAATCTTGGGTGCGGAGAAGATTCAAAGCAAAAAACGCGGGGGGCGACCAAAAAAACTTGAGTCCGCGTGTGAATTGGCGACGGTCTAATCAATGAGGACTTGAGACCCTCAAGCAAGGATTGGGGGTGGATAGTACGGTACTGAAAAACAACCAACAGCAGAGAGAGTACCCATTCCCGGTACAAGGCAAAACCAAATACCTTGTATTTGATAACAAAGGGGAGAGCCGGAGCGGCCCCACGGTCACAATTTCACCGCGGATGGGCGGGGGGAAAAAAAGAAGCATGTTTGATTCAGCACAACGATTCATCCTTCTCTCGTCAAAATCCACAACTCCAACCCCAACATGGACAGCAGCGCAGATCACGATTGTTTCTTTCTGCGACAAGGAGAGACCGCAGGCACTGGGGGACGAGAGGGTCGCACAAATATGTTTACCAGCCGGAAGGAACACATAGGTGTGACGGGGTAAACTAGAAGGAAATGAGCGCTCCGGCGGCGACAGCATCCTCGTCGTGTACCTTACGCGACGGAAAGGACATGGACGTAAAGTGCCCGGGTTCCAAAAAAAAGCAACGAAGCCGGATGCGGGACAGGGTTCTATCCGATCTAAAAGAGAAAACGCTGCAACAGTACTAATCATGGAGTCAGCGCAAAGCCCGGGCGAATCCGCAGGACAAAGAGAGCAGGTTGGGGGCCCGAGGAGACAATAAGTTGGGAACGAGAACGCGCGAGGTTAACGCTGTCGGCATCAGATGCACCGCAGGGTAGAGTTGATCCCCACGTCCCCTTTTTGCCGGGAGAAGAAGTCGCGACAATTGTTTACGCAAACCCAAAAAAGCAGAAGCGAGTGGGGCCGGCGATTCCGATACCAACGAAAGTCGAGACGATCGAAGTCAAAAAAAAAGCCGAGCAGTGGCGGCTGGCCAATGAACAGTTGCGCATAATAAAGCCATAATGGGGACAAATCTGCGATCAGAGCGAAAACGTCCAGAATCACCCGCACAAAATTTCGCGCGCCACAACTGTGTAGACTGGGGGGCGCGCAATTTGGAAACGCAGACCGCGCAGATCAATCCGGGGGAAAGTTGAGTAGCACTTCGCGCTCACCGCGCACATACGAAAAAAAGAAAAAACGTGAAAGGGAGAGCTCCATCAGGTAATCTCCATAAACAGAATGTTTAATCACTCTCAAGTACATGGGAAGACACAATTGCTTCGTTAGGGAAGAAGCTCCCACGTTCTTTTGAGAACTGCTGGTGCCTACCCACCTCAAAAAAAGACCATACCTAAAGGCATGGGGTCACACGTAAGAAGAAAGTTCCAAAAAAGACTAGAAATACTGCCATCGTGAACAAGGGCTTCGTCGCCACTGGTCTTCCCATGCATGGCCGCTTCGTCCCGAGCATATATCTGCTTAGGGAAAAGGAACGGGCCGTCGTTTTGCGGGAAACCCGGAAGCTCGAGGCATGACACCCATCACAATCTGGAAGAGAAACTTCAGTAAAGTGGTTTGTTCGCGCTCTCACAGGCCGCGGTATTCAATTAAACAACGAAAGAACCGATCGCGCTTCCGATAGACAGTCTTAGGTGGCAACGCATGAAGAGAAATACGTCTGTATAAAGAGGCTTATTCGCTAAGTCAAATCTCCTAAGGCTATATAGACGTCAGGAGGAGGGGCTGGCTGCAAGAGGGAACATAGGAGACGGCAAGGTGAAAATATCGGGTGGAAACGATTCTTGGTTAAAAATGATCAAAAAAGTGCAAAACAAAGTTAGGTAAACTTCCGCACAAAGTTCGCGTGGTCCGGATTGGGTTTGGGAAATATAGCGCTGCGTAGTGTAGCCGACCTCCTGCAAATCCAGAAAGGAGTCCCGACAAAAGCCGGGTAGTAGCTAAGCAGGGACAGCACAACATCCAAGTGGAACTGGGGGAGAAAGGATACATTGCGTATAAGAAAGGTAAATTGATAGACATGGCTCGCAAACCCGCAAAACTCGTCCCATGATTAGGTCGTTGAAACCCTGAGCATAAAACGAAACCTGCTCGGCTGCCCAACATTGGCAAGCCCAGAGAGGCAAAGAAAACTCGTAGGGAGAACCAGATAACGAAAACTAAAGAAAAATGGTTCGGGGGGGGAGGGGGGAGGGGGGGGGGACGGCCAGGATGCCTCACTGTCGTACGCCACCAGGCGAAGGGAGCGTGTTTGAGTTGCTTCGCAATGCGAATTCGTACCCGCAATCGAATGGCGCGGGACAACAACAAGGAAAAAACCATGCGCTCCGCAATCACGTAAGTTCGACGCGGAATATGAGCACAGGAGTGCAGGTGAGAAAGACCACAGCACTGACAGGCCAACAGGAGGTAACTTGGCGCCGAGCTCACAGGTGAGGTGTACGGGCTGCTTACGAGAGACGCAGGGAGATGCTTAGGAAATGTTAATCGCGCATGGCGGGTTCGGTGGCCAAATGACGAGAGAAAAAGACATGTGGTATCTGTACTCTGGAATTGGCCAAATGACGCAACAAGAAGTAGACTACTTGCTTCATTCATTCGGCAGCAGGGTCTCGCCTACTAACAAACGAGGGAGGGGAGGCGGAGCTCGCCACCGCGATAATGTTGGCCAATGAAGAAAACAATTGCAGGAGGGAAGACCAGGGGGGGAGGTTCCGACAAGCAACGGAGCTGAGCGGTTGAAGGAAAGAAAAAAAAAAGAGCTGAAGACACACCTTGTGGGAGTAACGTTTCCGAAAACGGAGAACTAAGGTGCCTGTACTGACTTGCCGGAGGCAAAAGAGGGAAAAATTTGGTCAAGCGTGACTCGATAAAATTCGTTCGCCGCGAAGACGCGATGTTATTCTTAACTTCTGGGGGGAAAGGCTAGGGGAGGGCTGTATTATTTCTTGTGTCAGCGGAGACTCCAACGGAGAGGGAAAAGAAGTGAAAGTAAATGGAAAGCCCGCCATAAATGAAGAAAAAAAAAGATCAACATCGCGATGACTAAGGAAAAAAATAACGGGGGGGGAGAGGGGACTTGAAACAAGTGGTGCGACGAGTGTGCGGGTCAGTTGAAAGGAGGTCGATCGAAGGATGACAGGGACACTAGCGTTTGGGGGGACCGGAAGCTCGAAGGACGGCACAGAGGCGCATACCAGGCAAGAGGGGGTCATAAAAGCCTCTGTTCCATGTAGTAAGGGCTATAAATTGTGTTTCATTATAATGTGGCCACAAACGGGGGGCCAAAAAAGGCGCACCGAAGCTACGGGGGGAAATGAAACGACGATGGGCTACAATTGGAAATAGTACGGCAATTTGGGATAATGGGAAACACAAATGTTGGTGAATAACAACAAGATACCAAATGATATGTAAGTAGGATATTTTTTTACCGTAAAGAATCTGACAAGGCGTCTCTAATCGCTACCAACCGCATAGCTGTGGGGGAATCGTAATCAGCGAGCACGTGAGGCCGCGTGTGGAGACGTTTCCGAGGGGGAAAATAGTTGATAGATGGGATTTATAAAGTGCAGGAACAGCAATCCGTCGAATTTTCCGTGGAACTCCGGTTTGGGAAAAACCGGGACGTGGCGCGTGGCGCGCCACTGCGAGTGGATTAGGAAGAAGGGGGGCTAAGTAAAGAAAACCAAAAACGTTCGTGAAAACGACCCTGGCACGCACAAGTGAAAGGAAAACAGTTTCCGGGCTCGGGATCGGACCTTGAGTTACTGGAGAGCAGGGAAGGGGTGGGGCAGGTAAGGCGATCAGAGCGGGGGCGGGCAGGGGTCAGTTGGAAAGAAGGGCACGCAAGCATGTAACGGCGGTGTACAGGCACGGGGCAGTAATTCCTTTACGTACAAATGATAAAGAAGGGAAAGTGTCAAACGGAGGGAGGGACTGGGGTCACTGGCCTGCTAAAGGACACCCAAAAATACTTCGGGACATTGGCCGGGTCGAGTGGACGGAAAGCGGAACATGTACCGCAGTGATCTCCACACCTAAATTAGGCACTGGGAAAAAGCGAAGCTCGCAAACAAGAAGAACAACAATGGGGGTACAAAAAAACGGTCAAGTAGAGGACGGGACGCATAATTGTCACACTGAAATTGTTCAAAAAAATTCGGGGACGGCAGATAGGTTTGGGGTGATAGCCCGGGTGAACTCCAGGCAAGGAGAGGGAGAAGGGGGCCTGAGGGGTTTGGACAGGCGCGAAGATCCTGTATACAGACCGAGTGGCCATTCCGGGAGGGGTGGCCTGGAAAGTCGTTAATCAAGACGACCGGCGGGGTTGGGGGGGGTTTAAAATGATTTAAAGCGCTTTGGCATGGTAACGAAAAAAAAAAACGATACGTTCATAATGTCTGCTTGATTAGTTTGGGCAGCCGAAGAAGAATCTGATGGGACCCGGGAAGGTGGCGGTTTGAGCGAAGGTAAGAGAGGAGCAAGAGGGCGGTTCCAATCTTTGATCGGGGGCGTTGTTCAGAGGATTGGTCTCAAGAGATTGCGGAGCGCTTCAGAGTTTCCAGTTTGTACGAAGAGTTGGACAGGGGCGGTTCTGGCGGTTTGGTTCAGTGTAGAAAAAGGGACAAAAGGGGGGTTACTAATCGGAAACTGCAGAGACAGGTTGACAAAAGAAAATGTGGGGCCTGCAATAATAGCAAACGGAAGGAGTCAACAACGGAAAACGAAGGGTATGTATCGATGCGCGGAGAGGGTTGGACATGGTTTTTCGAGGGAGCGGTAGAAAGCAAACGGGGGATAAAAGGAATTGTGTATATGCGGAAGCGCGGGGGCAAATGGGCGAGCAACACTCTACACAGTGAACGCCGCACCTGCAGGGTGAGCAGGATGACGCCAGGATCGCCGGGACAAGAATTGAGGGAGGCAGATTGCACCGAGCACTGAGTGGCGAAACGCAACTTTCGGCTTGAGGTTTTGAAAGAAGGCTAGGCGGCCACGAAAGGAGCTGGGAAGGGAATCGAAGGACACGCGAGTTGGACGCACTTCTGTGGGTGGCCGGCAAAGAGAGAATAAATAGATGTAATGGTTCACCGGGGGGGAGAAACTGGGGGATACAAGGGGTACAGCTGAAGGCATTATGCAAAACGCCGATTACGCGATGTAACATCGGGAAAAGACGGGGGCGCTGAATGCACAAAACGGAATGAAAAGCAGGGCTTACGGCCGGTGGAGTACGCCGGATGTTTCTGGATATGCTCGAGTGGGGTCTGGGGAAAGCGGTTAATCAGGGGGCCAAAAAATTTTAGGGGTAAGGCTCTAAGGCAGGTACGAATGTCAAGGAAAAGGGGATTGGTGTTTGTAAATAACGGCAAACGTTAGGGTCACTGGGCCTGGACTGCAAAACACGACTGGTACAAATCCGGGGGGGCAGGGGAGGATGTAGCACAGGGCCGTTGCGGGAACCGCATTGTGGCTGCGCATGGCTGGGGGTAAAGTCGGGACACTGCCGTAAGGAATCCGCACAGGCAGGTCGAAGGGGGGAAGAGACTGAACACAATCGAGTCGCGCGCTTTTCAGCGGGGAGCCGTTTGGATGGGGCGAGACGAGCGCGGCTAAAAGGGGGGGGGCAGGGGGCAGAAATTTTTAACACCTCCATCAGAACGGTCAAACAAATTTCGTAACGGGGGAAAAGTGGGGGAACGCCGCTCAAGGCGTAAACTCATCAAGTTGGGTGTGGGGAGTAGGAATGGAAGGGGGAAATTACTCCAAAGAAGAGGAAAAGATTCCCGCTTCGAAACAGAAGAAATCAAACCCAAATCCATATGTTCCACTCATGAAACACGCGCAGGGACACAGATAAAGTTTTTGCTGTCCCACGCGACGTAATGTCCAAAGGGGGCAATCAAATGAAAAAGTGGGGGAAACTTCATAGGCCACAAAAAAAACCGCTCAAAACCTGTACAAAAGAAGATAACAAATAGGAAGGGTGTCCCTGTTCTTCAAGGTCGAAAGCGACCGTAAATTCCGATGTACTGCCGGCAGGAAAAGGGTGTATGTGTTAAAAAACCAGGAAGAATGCGAAAAGTTTGCTAAGCCCGCAGCACGGCCGGCTAGGGAAAAAGGCGAGTTGCGAAAGAGAGCTAGGCGGCAGGGAAAGGGGAGCGCACTCGAGGGTCACAGTCAGGAGACGACGCAGGGAAGGGTGAAAAACAAAAAAAAAAGGTCCTGAAAGAGAACTTGGTTAGAGAAGGTTCCATGAGAGTTTCGCCACGCAAACGCGGACCCAGGAATAAATAGTTCCGCAAGCATACGGCCCGCAAACCGTAACAAATGGGATTCACATTGGGCCCAGCGCAAGGTTGGGTCCTATGCCACCCAAGAGGGGCGGAAATAGGAACCGTGGCGGCATAAAGACCAGGAAGGATATTGATGAAAAACACGTTGCTTCATATGGAAGGGACACGTCCGAATACCTCGATCGACATGGTGGCCGTCAAAAGCCAAAACAAGAAAAGGTTTTTCGGAGGGGAAGAGCATGTCAAGAGAGAAGATACCAGTTGAAGGTCCCGCCAGGGATCACTAACACCAGAAAGTGACGGCCTTTGGAGAAAGGACGCAAAGTTGCCGCGCCAATTACTTGCGAAGGGGCAAGCGCACTCATAAAAGTCATAGAACTCCCTCCTCGACGGTGGGGGAGGCAGCGGGGCCAAAAAGGGGGGGGTAGGGCGAAGAAGTCCCGACGTCCACGGAAAGGGGCAATATCAAATAAGGGCCAATTTGAGTCAGCAAAACGAAGCTAAAGCGCCATAAAGAACAAAGGGTGGCCCGCAGAGGCCCTCTGCAACGACGCAGGAAAAAAGGGATCATTTCTTCGCCGGATATTGGCAAGAGGCCACAATTTCTTCGTGCATCCGCAGGCGGGAAAAAGGGTAAACTTTCTTTTGCCACGATAACCGAACAAAACCGGCCATCAGGGGAAAAGGGAGAAAAAGGCGCGCCTGGAAATATGAAAGCGGAGCTCGCTAAAGGGGTCCATAGGAGAAAGCAAAAGTACGCACAATTAAATGTAGTACCATGCCTGAAAGATGAAAAACTTCGTCACCGAGAATAGGAAAGAGGAAAAAAGTCCTCGTGCAATAAACGATGAGCTGTCTAACACGAATCTAAAAAGCAGAGAATTTGAACTGAAACAGCGTGTTGTGCGCGTGGAAAAACAGGAAACGAGCATTAATGAGGGGGACAAAAACTCCCAAACCACTTCTCTGTTGAACCGCAGTGAGGAAAAGGAAAAAGGGGCCGCAGGGCGCCTAATCGAGGGGATACGCGGTTTTAGGATCCGAAATCTCACGAAGGGCAATAAGAGGGGGCTTATGTCGGGGGAACAGCTCTAAAAATGAGCGGGGGGCTAAGTCTATAATAGAAAAGTGGGGAGGAAACATTCGGTTTCATCGTAGAAAGGGTCTCAATGTCAACAGGGTTTAACTTTTCGCCGGAGCTAGCGGGGTTTACCACAAGGAATAGGGAAAAAGGTGGGGGACAGAGAGAGGAAGCGCGTGAATGTCCGGCCGCGGCCTAAAAAGCAAACAATGGGATGGAACCGGTAAGGAGAAAACCGTGGAGGAGGAGCAGGCTACACAACCGCACTCCAATCGGTTGACGTTCCCGCGGAACGTCAATCTGAAAAAAGGAATAGAGGGTAATAGACCCGCTCAAACGCGAAACCAGAAGATGCATGGCATGCGAAGACGGGCTGAGTTAAAAACCATGGTGCCCGAGCCCGAATTCTAAGACAAACATTTGAAAGCCAATCGAAAACAAAAAGGACAATCCGCGCTCTGGATCGATCCCGATAACGAAAAATTTTGTTCGAGAAGGGTGGTGACGGGCCTGTGCGAGCGGCATATGTTTAAAGCCGGAAGGGGAAAGTTGGAACTGGGCGATTAAGGGCTATAGGAGGAGAAATGAAAGGGAACCCGATAGAATTGGCGCTAACAACACAGAGATCCAATCTTCCATCACGACAGAACTAATTACGAAAACAAGAAATTATGACACGACTAGGCTGTCGCTCAGAAACAATAGAAACTTGACGTGTTGAACGAGTTTGCGGAAAAGGAAAACGGGCCTCAAAGTGACAGGTTGTACACGCTTACATTACGATCGGCAGCCTATGCGCGTTTTGGAAGGGAGCGTCCATGACGGGGGGGCTTGTGGTAGAAATAGACAGAATGGCGGTGCGGAGGTATTGGCCCGTACATGGGGGGAGGAACCAGGGCAAAGAATGTCCAGACTAATGGATTCAGGAAAACGAAATCGGGGAATCAACCGAGGCTAAAAAATCGCTGCGCAGTGGGAAAACGCGCACGAGTAATGTTGACCGACAAGGGAATGAAAGAAAAAAAAGGGAAGCGGAGCCTACCGGGAACAATTTTCAGAAGTCATGAGGTCATAGCGTGCATTCATGCAGGCCTTTCCGAGCGAGTCCAGGTTGGACAAAAAACGGGAGTTATAGAGGGAACCCAAGGGACAGTCAAATCCGCACTTAGAGGACGCATGATGGAAAATGACGGAAAACAAGGCAACAGTCGCACCACTTTGGCAACGTTAGATTCAGATTGAAAAGTTAGGAAGAGAGCATAGGGGGGGTGATATTATTGGCTTGTACGAGGCCGCTGGTGGGAGGAAAATGTAGGATTCTGAAAGGGGACACGGGAAATGCAAACAAAAAGATGGAGTAACAGAATAGGAACTGGACTGGAATTAATAAGCCAAACACTAAAGCAGACGGCCAGAAGTATCAAACGAACGCATCGCGAATGCAATACTGCGAAAAGATTTGGAAAGAGGGGTTGGTATCGGAAAGTGAAATGGTGCGGAGTTTGCCGAAAATGCAAGTCAGGGGGAGAATTTCAGGCGACAACTCAAAGCTTATGGAACGAAAAGGAACAGAGGAGAAATGGTGGACTAACACGAGATCAAAGGCGGCTGGGCCAAAAGGGACATTCAGAAAAGGACGACAAAGGGTCCGAGAAGCCACATTTCCATGGAAGGGGCTAAGGAAGGAAAAGGTGTGAGGCATTCTGGGTCAGAAGACATTATCGCGGTGGCGGGAGAACTAGGGCAACTCGCCACCGTTTGGGGGTTCAACGTAGGCTGAGAGAGGAGGACTTACTACGCAATTAGGCAGACACTGGAAGGGGGCGGTCAAGGGAACAATTGTACTTCGGGCATACAAGAAAGCAAAAAAGTAAAACAAGTATAGTCTGAGTTTTGGGGAATCCCAAACATTCGTCTCGGCACCTAAGAGCCACGCAGGATAGGACGAGCGGAATGACAGTAAAAAAATGAGGCGGGGAGATGAGAAGGGAAGAAATTGGGGCATCGTCAATGGATCTTGGAATTTCGAGCGAAGAGAAAAAAAGGGTGAAACATAAAGGGGTGTTCGCTGGGGGGCGAAAAGGATGTCCTTACTCTAAGGAATTGCCACAGCATGGAAGAACTGCAGCACAAGATGAGAATGAATGCAAGTCGCGAAGTACTTCAGGGAAAAAAAAAGCAACGAAAGCGCCGGGGAGAGGGGAAAAAAAAAAAAGCCGCGGCAACGTCCGGGACGAACAACCAGGAGTCTAAACAGTTTTCGTTAGGTATCGAGAAGGACGAGAACGAGAATGGACCCTTGGGAAGGCTTAAATTGGATGAGATCTAGGACCAGGTGAGGTTCCAAGAACGAAAAGAATGGCAGAGAAAGAAGCAGCCCTGTTCGAGTAGGACTTGAACTTATTGGACGCATGCATGGGGGAAGGCAACGATGGTGAGGTGCGGTAGCCTGCTGAAGATACTACCAACTGCGAATAATTAACCTCAATTTGGAAGTGCTCCTTGTAGGGAAGGGGAGAAGGGGAGTATCAGTAGTACATATATCTTGTAACCTAATAGGGAAAAGGTGGAAAAAAAATAAAAAGACAAAGGCAAAGAAGATGGAAAAAGTTCCAGAAAATAATAGGAAAAAAAAAAAGAATGTAAGGGACAACTTTCGATCTTGAAGAGATAAAAATGGAGAGAAGATCAAAAGAGGGGCCCACGCCAACAGAAATGCGAAATGCGGGTAGGAGTCATGAGAGGGAACGTGAGAATAAACAAGCCCTGTGAAAGACGATGAGTCTCATTCTGAAGGGTGGCCACAACTGGATAGACGGAATCTCCTAATCTTGGTTGTGACTGTGTGAAGAAGATCGTGGGGGAAAAGGTGAGAGGGAAAGAACAAAGGAAGTTCATAATATATTCAAAAAGGGCGTGGTCAGACAGACGCAAGACATGGGAAGGGTTACGCAACGCCGGAAGACGTGTGAGACCGCGATGAATATGAGTTAGAAGCGGCCAAGCTGTCGAAGGGAAGAAAGTTGCGTGCACGATGGGGAAGTTGCGCACTATGGAAGATTTCTAACATCGTCGAGTGAAAATTTGCCTGGGGGTTAAGCGCCTTTTGTAAAAGTCGGGAGGGAGGGGTGGGAGGGTGGGTGAGCTGGTGCCCACGCGTTTGATAAATCGGATTGAAACCGTGATGAAAGAACGAAGAAATGGTGGGAAGACTAATAGAGCAGGAAGAAGTGTTCCAGGTGAGCATTCCGAGACTTAAAGTATTTCGAGAAAGGAGCACGGACAACGTGGGGGGTGGGTGTGACGCGGCTCTGGTTGGATCTCGACCGGCTGAAATCAAAGTTGAAGTGATAAGAAGCGATGGAAGCGGGGGGACGCGGAAGGGAAGTGGGGGAACTGGAGCGCCAACCGTACCGTACACAGTGGGGTGAACCGATCAAACGTCCAGCGGAGGGGGATGGAGGGGACGAGGATGACGCCTAGTTGACCAAGAGGCTAGGGGACAAGTTGACGCGCAACTGGATCATTTTTGCGAAAGCCAGCCATTCGGGCGGTTAGGGTGGTGGTTGGTGAATCTCCTACCCGGCGCGAAAACGGTAATATCGAAGAACGAAAGTGACGAGTGCGGCGCGAAATACTTGGCGGCTGGGTGGGAATGCCAATGAAGGTAGATCGGAGGGAGGGCAGAGGGGCAAAGAAAATAAGTGGGATCAAAGAAAAGCAACCAATAGGAAAATTTATGAAACACGCATAATCGAGGTTGACATGGTGGGCGCGTAGACTCGCGGCCACTGGAAGGCCCAAAAGATCCGGGCTGGGAGAGGCCATGGCTGATTAGAGGAGGATTTGAGCTGACAGAGGCAGAAGTGACGGGTTACTGTGCAAAAGAGCAGGTTTGACCTTCGCAACCGGGCTATGGAGGATCTAAAGTGATGGACTAGAAGGACAAGGGTTCTGTTGTTGAACGGAAGGCAAGCGACGGGAATGCAGCGACGTGCAAGGGGAAGAGGCCGCAGAAGAGCTGGCGCAAAAATAGCCCCTGGAGAGATTGAGACGGCAAGTTCGAACAGGGACTCCCAATATTGAAAGCATGGAGGAGGGGGAAAAATAAATACGGTTGAGAACCACTGCCGGGTAAGTAAAATCAAAGCATGAGGGGGAGTAAGGGATGAGAGAAAGAAAAAAAATGGAACAGAGTTGCTCGGGAATTAAACAGAGTTGACCTTTTGGGGAGGTGGTACGGAATATCGCATTAATACGCGATGAGGCGAAAGGGGTCAAACAGATGCGCTCCGCGCAGGGCAAAAACAAAAAAACTAAAATGGCGACACTGTGGAAGTGAAAAACTGGGACAGATCAATCGGAATGAAAGATCAGAAATATGGGGGGGATTTATCGGAGGGAGGTGGAACTGACAGAGAAACAACACGAGGAGGAGCGTTGAACCAAGGAAATTCCGAAACATACCCCAAAATCCTGTGCTGAGGGTATCCTGGCTGCCAGGTCGTGTAAAACGCGGGGCTATAAGTTGTGTGCTGGGAGCCCGCGAAAGTATCGGGAAATATTGCTAAGAAAAGGAAAGGATCGCAAAAACGGGCCGATCGTCGAGGAACACAACCAACCTGCAGCAAACTCGTACAAGAATGCCGGACTAGGGTTAACACGGTTGAGTCGAGAATCCAACCCGAATCCGAGAAGGACCGTAAAAGGTGGGTTCGAACCGGAAGTTAGGGTTTGGAGCCCAGAAAAGAAGAGACAAACTGTTTTAATGTGACACACGGGGCGGTGAAAAGACAAAAGGCAGGATTGAGCCAGTAGGGAGGGGAGAAGACCTGCGAGAGGCCGTGCAAGGGGAAAACCTTAGAGGGAAGATTTGAGTTCCAAAAAAAAAAACACTTCTTTGGCAGGCCCAACACTTGGTCGATACGTGCCAGAGAAAGTTTGCCGAACAAAAAGCGTACCAGAAGTAAGAGGCAAGATTGACGTTAATCGAATGCCAATCAACCGCCAGTTGAACGTAAAGTAATGCGTATTCGGGGGGGCATTCAGCGCAAGCAGGGGGAAAGAGGGTTTGTCCATGCACAAAAGCGCTTAGGAACAGCTTACGCGTTAAAGGAATCAAAAGACACATGGTCGGAAAGTGTATAACCAGGGCGTACAAGTAGTGTAAGGAACAGTGGGAGGAAGACAGAGAGACCAACTGGGGGAGCAACCAGCCAGGAAAAATTTGTCTCACGAAGTGGAAGTCAAGATTCGATGGCCAAAACGAATGAGGAGGGGTCTCGCCGGTATTACAAAACCAATAAGGGGATGCTTTCGCAATGACCAGTTGCGACGGAGGCCGGAAGCGCATAATTGGGGGGTTCAAAATACGTAAAAAAGGAGAGAGCAACGTCTACCATCACCCGCTGCAGGCGAGATGGAAAAAACTGTGAGAACTTTTACGAGAAGGGGGGAAAAACGAGCAACCGCGCAGATATAAAAAAAGAACGGGCACGGAAATTTAGTCATAACCGTAAAAATCAGGAGTCGCCCTTTCACAGGGGCCAAGGGGGTTCCAAACGGGTTTGAAGGTCGAAATCAGCGAGGAGGTAAAACTCTCTCAACCGAACTGGAATCAGTCTCACGCTCTAGGTATAAAAAGTCCATTTCTGAGGGGCACACGGAAAAAACTGGGATGTAAGAAAAATGAAAGGTGGGCCAAAATCATCACCGAAAAACAACAACCGAAAGAAAAAGCCACGAAAATTCTCCTAAATACAGAAGATCCTCGACCAAAACCGAATGCAAATTCCAGAGGGAGAGTCCACTGCCACTCAGGGACGCCATGGGGGGGGGGGGGGTGGGGGGGGGGGGGGGGGGGGGGGGGGGGGGGTGCAAATTTCAAAAGAGGAGAGGCAGGGCTTCGGACCAAAAAATATGAAGAGCGCGAGAAAAAACCGGAATAAGTGCCGGCGGGACTTAACCATCGGAGCGGGGGGGTCGGAGTTGACACAACGCAAAACGTTTAGATGGGGGAAAAAAAAAAGTTTGGGGGACGGAGCAGGGGAGAAAAGACAAAAAGAGCTAATTCAAGTTAAAAAAAAAGAACAGCGAGAGGTCGCTAAAATAGGGGATCCCGGAGGTCCCGTATGGGAAATGCGCTAATCGGCATGGGAAGGTAAAGCGGCTTGGAATTCAGAGACGTCGAAAATGAAGTCATGATAGCTTGAATGATTGATGTGGGGGCAGTCACTGCGAAGACTAGATTCGCGAAAGAGTAAAAAGGGAGTTGCGAACTATAAAAGGGGCAGAAGTAGAGCAAGGAACAGTGCGACAATTTCAAAAGAAGGTTTTAAACTTCTTTGGGGGCGAGAGCTCGCGTTTTTCCACAGGGAGTGTGGGAGTAGGAACGCGCAGTAATCTCTTTTCCAAAAGTCCGGAAATAACTAAGAGGACCACGAAAAAGAGAAAGGGATTCGAGTTGGGGGAGTAGGAAGAAAAGAGACAGGTCCCAGGGTTGAACTGTAACCTCTTGAAATCATGCGTCAAATCTAAAAGAAACTTTGTATGAATGAGGGAACAGGGGCGATACTAAACGTCCAGACTGAATGGCTGTAAAAGCTTCTTGATGGAAAAAAAATGGGTGAACCCGGAAGCGCCTGCTCGCAGACCAAACATTTGAAGCCTCGAAAAAAGAAGGGACATGCTAAACAAGCGCGCTGGGGGATAGATCCCGAGAAACTGGGAATTGGCGAGGAAAAGGCGAGCAGCGGCTGAGAGGCGTTCAAGCCGAACAGGCGAACTTGTGGGACGGGCGGTTGGGAATAGGTGAGGGGGAGCTCAATGCTAGTCAGTGAAAGGACTGAAGTGGTCGCGCAAAGCGAATAAATGCGCTCCGAAATCAAGAAAAACCAAGGTTTCGGGCAAAAAGAAAAAAAATTATCACACGACTGTGCTGGAAAGCTCAGATCCATCCATAAGATTAAAATTGACTATGGGGCCCCACTTCGAACGGGTCTCATAAAAGTCGACAAATGGCTTTTTAATCGTCATTACGAAAGGACAGCCTATTCGAGTGGTGAAGACGGGGAGAGAGAGGCAGAGTCGGAGGGGTGGAGGGGAAATTTAAAAAATTCTGGGCCTTGGCCGGGGGGGAGGTGCCCGAGAATTTGGTCCAATTACCGACAACAGGATCCTGGAAGACTCTGGCGTAAGTCATGTAAAGGCAAAATATGTGTCAGAAAAGAACCGGCGAACCGGGGACGAGGGGGGTCTGGAAAACCGATAGTGGCCCAGGGGAATTCAGAAAACAATGGAATGCCGTTAATGTAACGGGAACAGAGGGTTGGGGATAACGGGGGCTTGCATGAGATATGCAGGAGGAGTACTGTCCGAGGCCTTGAGTACAACAACTGAAAGATATAGTTTCCAACGGAAACCTACCATACCGGACTGAGGTGTCGCTGGAATTAAAAGGGCAGGGAAATCCAAAAAAAAAGGAAAGAAAAAAGAGGGGTCAGCTTCAGGAGAAACTCGATTCACAAGAGGGTTCTCGGGCGCATCGGTTGGAGGTTCTTGGTTTACTTCTGCAGCGCTTCGGGCAGGGCTGTATTATGTAGGAGGCATAGAAA
>Ga0179593_1564561_pt1 | contig 16931 bp, 16 predicted proteins | sample CZODoug2_1_08_16_FD_185931 | JGI IMG/M metagenome (GOLD analysis project Ga0179593, IMG submission 185931) | Vadose zone soil fungal communities from Angelo Coast Range Reserve, California, USA - CZODoug2_1_08_16fungal (PacBio error correction) | ecosystem: Environmental > Terrestrial > Soil >...
CTGGTCATCCTAGCACTCAGGCTTGCCGTACGGGAAAAGCGAAGAGGTAGAAAGGGAAAGAAAGAGCAAGGCCGTGAGCCACCGGGATTCTGGGGGAGGAGTTTAAGTGACTACATTATTAAGGGAACAGTTTCCATCCCCGCAGACGAGGATGGTAATTCTTGGGAGGCGCGTTGGGAAAAAGGGCACCCCAAAAGCCCGGGAGTGCTGGAACTGGCATCAGGAAAAGGGGATCTCTTTGAGCGGGGGGGACAAGGGGTAATCAAAATGCGATTATCAAGCGCAATCCTGGGCAGTGTATCATCCAGGGCTGGGGTGCTTGTAACCAAGAAAAAGGCCTCAGAAGAATGTGATAGAACTGGACACCGGGGAGGAAAAGGGGAGTTTACGAACGTGGAACAGGGAATGGTGCACATCGCGAATCCACACTGTTCATCTTACTTATTAATGCGCTTTTCCGGGGGGGAAGGGGTTTGCCTCGGCCGAAAAGAAATTAGAATGAAAGAAGGGAAAAAACGGAAGGGGAGTGCTCACACTGAAGAGAATTGGAAGACTTCCTCTAGCAGCCCAACAGGATGTTGACCTTAGAAAAAGGAGGACACGCATAGAGACACCAAACAACCAGGAGTGGTTACTCGAGTCTTGTGAAGAGGTTTAAGAAAAAAAAGTCCTCCAGAATCCTTACGTAACCGCATTATGGGTAGGTGGAGACACACCGGCTAAAGGAAAAGGGAGGGAGGGTTCAGGAAAGGGCCGAGTACACAACTCGGAGTATAGAAGAAAAGACGAAGAAAGGGAGGGATGCCCGCACTCTTAGTCACACTCGTGGGAGAGGGGAAAATGGTGAGAAAAAAGCGGGAAACACGGGCTAAAAGAAAAGGAAGGTAAAAGGAGCGTGTTCGAAACCCGTGTAAAAAAAGTGAAAAAACCCCCTCTGGGAAAATTGAATTACGATACCGAATGCAGAGGAGAGGCGAGAGTTCCGTAGGAAGGGAGATCAGGAAAAAAAGGAGTGTAACCCGAGGGAAGCGCAAAGGCCAACAAAGAAGGTGGCAGGCCCGAGATGGTACTTGCACCTGAAAAGCGCGTGCGCCGGCTTATGGGGGGGGACCGTGCCTTCGAGAAAAAAAAAATAGCCATAAGGAAGGACCCACGTTAAAAAAAATTGGGAAAAGGAAGAGGGAGTCGTCTGTTTCTAGTAAGAATAGCGAAAGAGGGCAAAGAACGACTAGGGAAAAACCGAAGGGGGAACCTCGCGCGCCTCGAGATGGGTTATGCAAAGGTGCAGAGGCACGTGTCGCAGGGGACCGGAACCTTAGAGAAAAAAAGGGAGCAGAGAAAAAGTAAAAATAAAGGTTCGGGGCCTATTACCGGGCGAGGAGGTGAAGGGAAAAAGGGGGATCTAGGTCCGATCCGTCCAGCCGCGGAGTGGAAAAGAAAATTGAGGAAACGCTCGAAAGTGCTCTGATAAAAAGCAAAAAAAAACTTGCCAACCGCGAGATCGAGTAAAAGGAAAGAGAGGAGACTTCCCGGTTCGACGAAGCAAAAAAGGAAGAACACTGCAATGTCTGATTCGGCGACCGGCCGACGCGGGAAGAACTGCGGTGGAAAAGGCGCAAAGAGGAGGGAAGGGAAGAAGACTATTCCTAGAAAGAAGAGCGAAAACTGGTCCTCGGCGGATCCACTTGGGAATTGTGGGGGAAGTCAAAAGGAAAGAGCGGAGTGATCGCTAACAGAAGATCGAGGCTGAGGACGTAAAAGGACGAGAGCCCGTTGTGCGAAAATCTGAACACGCCAGCACCTGAAAAAGATTTAAAAAAAAAGCGGTCGGGACTAGAAGGACTAAAGCGAAATCCGCACTGTTGGGGGGGGGGGAAGGGAAGGCAGACAACGGTGAGGAAGAAGAGTCCGAGCTGGGGGGGTACATGAGCGGGAGAAATAGCTGGGGGAGGGACCAAAGACTAACTGGCCCTATTTGGGAGGGAAACTTTCCTTCCGTACGGACTCGAAAAAGGTCATCCTGGAGGTGGTACTAAAATGTCGGGGGGGAAGAAGAAAGGGGCCTACTCCTCAGCTCTATGGGGGTGGTATCGGCTAGAGGGAAAAAGTGGGGGGTTGTTGCCAGGGGGGGAAAAAATGAGATAAGCGGTGCGGTAGATGTCGCCAAGCAGGAACTTATCTTTTGGGCGCCTAAATTTGACCGAAAGGTCGGACAGGCTCCCCTAAGGGATAGAAAGAAAGAGGAGAAGACTGGCTCCTGGGAGAGAAGACTCCGCCTAAAACTTCTTTTACTCAAAAATCTTAGCACGGAATGTGAAAAGATACAGGGAGGAAGGGGAAAAGGGGGTTTGCCCCGGAACAAAAGTCCAGGAAACGGTGGCGCCGCGGGGATGCTTTTCGTGGATGTAGTCTCCGGACGATTGCGTAGAAGGAAAGGCTTGGAAAAAAGAGAGAGAGAGCGCGGAAGCTTACTCCGTCGTCACCGTGTTGGGGGAAAAGGGGGATGAAGGGTGGAAGAAGGAAAGAGGGAATTGGCAGGGGCCATCGGCCTGAAAAGTAAAGGAGGAAATCCCCGGGGAAGGGAAAGGGAGAGGAAGAGGAGAGGAGCGAGAAGGGGGACTTTTTTACGAGGGTGGGAAGAAATTTGGGGACCCAAACTAAGTGGCAACAAGTCCATGGTGAAATAAACGTCGCAAGAACGTTACCAGAGCCGAGGGGAAATTCTCAGTAAAGGGAACGGGGAGTCACAACGTTAAGACGCTGAACTGGTTCAGAAGACACCGATCGCGGGGAAACTTTAAGAAGGGAACAAAACATCGAGGGAAAAAATTACTGAAAAGATCTGGGAACGGGACGGTTGGTTTCGGACATTGAGCATCTAATGAGTTGCGGGGGCAAGGGGATCAAGCACGCAAGGAGGGGAAAAGGAACAAAAGACAGAAAGAGAAGAGATGCTTCTCCGGGAAGGCGAGAGACTGTACTGGCCTATTCTCGCAAAACCGATACGGGAGGGAGGATTCGAAGGCCCTGGATATAAATCAAAAGTTGAGGACCTATGCACAAGGAATTTTCAGGGGTTCCTCTAGGACTCAGGGAATCTACAAAAATCCATCCCGATACCCGGAAGACAATGATCTGTCGACTTGGGAAAGAAGAGAGGGAAAAATAACCGACAGGTGGAACTCTAGAGGAAAGAAATTGTCGTTGGGGGAAAAAAAGGGGGCCTGGTATGTCTTCACCGACTAACTGAGAAAAGAAAATAGAAGGGGGGAGCGCCTGCGCCTGCCAAAAACAACCGAGCGACTTTTAGAGGATACTTGTGGAGTCCTATCTCTCAAAATTCCTGAGCTTGAGAGGAGGGTTTGGGAAAGCTGGCTCCGAAGGGGGCATAGGGGGGAAAAAACTCCCCCGCAGGAAAGAGGAACGCTCAAAGGCGTCCGAGCCCTCCAGAAATTAGCGGTTCCTTAGAACAACTTGCTTATATATATTTTGAACAGCAATCCTGGTTGGACGGAGCTCACAACAAAAAAAAGCGAGAGAAGGAAAAAAGGGAGGAGGGCTATGGATCATTTTGGGAATAAACAAGCTACGAGATGGGGAAGGGACGGCGCCTGAGCTGGGGATTATCAGTTTTCTTGGGAAGTATGGGTGGGGGGCCAGAGCCACCAGACCATATTGAAAAAAAGAAATTTAAAGGGCGAAGAGAGAGCACAAGACCATTAGATTTGACAGAGGGGGACCGAAAAGAAAAGAGAAAAGAGGATCAGACGTCTCATGCGCATCGAAAATTCCTTCATTTTCGAGGGATAGTCGGTGAAGGAAAGGAAAAAAAAAGTGAGAAAAAGAAGGGGGAAAAAGAGAGAAAGGAAGAAAAAATAGAGTAATCATTTACACGGGTGGGAGTGGGGGAGGGCTGAAGAGGGACAGAGCGGGGACGTCCGGGTCTTCAGGGGAGGGATCTTGGGTTGAACCAGCAGGGAAATGCCATTGAAAACGCAAAGGTTGAGGAGGGGGGGGGAGAGGAACAAAAGAAAGAAAGACTGGGGGATTTTGATAGCAGAGATTCGAATTCGACGAGATCGTTTACGCGAAGTAGCCAAAGTTGGAGGAACTGAGAAAACCAAAGGACAACTTATAGCTGTTGGAGGGGGGAAAGACGAACGGCCTCGGAAGGGATTATGCCGCCATATGAGAGCGCAATGGGGGGGAAAACCAAAGAGGGCGAAAAAGTTGGGGAAAGGCGTTTGCAGGGGTGACGACCCTGGAGAACTACGATGCGGTTTCCGCATGAAAAAATTTCGCGGGGGGGGAGGGAAAGGTTGGAAAATTGAGGAAGTGAAAGAGAAAACAGCTTCCTTCAGGGCAACTGATCGAAGTCGCACAGGGGAAAAAAAGGGAAAAGGGGAAACTCGTGTGGTGAGTCAGTCCCAACTGTTCACGGAAAAAAGCATGGCGCTGCGGGAGAGATTGGTCAAAAGACAGGAGGAAGGAAAAGGAAGGTTAAAGTCCATGCCCGCTATAGGGGACACTTTCACGAGGCCTTAACTTCAAGCACCCTCCGTATTCATCGGCACTGGGGCAGTGAACAAACGGTGGAAACCGGAAGAAAATGGAAAAGCGGAAGAAACTCTTCGAAAAAATGGAGTGATGAGCCTGCTCAAGATCCACTACCAGCCAAATTAAAAAATTTAAGCTGGGTGGACGGTGGGGAAGGTGGAACACACTAAGAATAGAAAAAAAAAGTAAGAAGGGAAATCCATTACGAAGACTATTTATTGTACAAAACGGAGAGAGGAGAGTGGGAAGGAGATCAGGATCAAGGGGAAACGGGAGAAAGGGTGTTTTAGGAGTCGCGAGGGAGAAGAAGTCCTGACAATGCAACAGTTAGGGAAAGTAAAAGAATGAGAGAGTGAGGAACCAGGGTCACCAGGTTCGAATCTAGGGAAAACAACACAGCCAGATATACTTCAGGTTTAGGATCAAAACCGGGAAATCTCGCTGGATTGCGGACGGGAGGGAGGGTTTAGTAAATAGAAGGAGAGAAAACCTGAGAAGAGGATAAGGTCCAGGAAGGAAGTACCAGGAATATTCCCAAATTGGAACGAACGAGATACAAATAAGGGAAGAAAATACGTTATAGAGCTATAAGGGGGACGTGATATCACAAGATCACAGAGCGGCTCAACTTACCACGTTTCCCTTTCGTTAACTACAACCTGTGCGTCGTTCCTGTGGACGAGGGATAACTAAAACGAAATGGAATTCTCAGGAGGGGTTAGGCATTTGGTCCTGCTGTGTAAATAGGAAACGGGCGATTCGTAATTACTCCTTTAAATCATCATTACTATCGGCTGGTCAGGCTCTCAAGGAGGGAAATCTAGGTCACGAAAAAAAGAAAGGGGCACCTGGAAGGGGTCTATGGACCAGTTTGCTTCGACGTGCGTGGGAAGGAGAGAGAAAGTAGGGGAACGAAACGGGGAAGATATTTGGTTCGTGAAAGGGAAGAGTGATTCAAATCGGCGCGGGTCGCTGAAGTCAGAGGGTGGAAGGGTCTAAGGGATAGAAAGGGACAAGAAACTCTGACAACGTTCCGGGAAGAGGCGATTAGCAGTTTTAGAGGTTTGGGTTTACTACCGCTCAATGTCGAGAAGATACCAGAATGGGGCTTTAGTTTCGTAAAGTGTCTAGAGGAAGAGTACCATCTAAACTGGTTAAAAGAAAAAAAAGAAATGCGAAGGAGAGAGGTCATCTTTAACGCGAACAACTAAAGACAGATAAAGGGGTCGCATCAGGGGGAGGCTACTTCCGTAACCGGAAGAAAGTTTCACGCTCAAATGGCTACCCCATTTCGGCGAAATAAGAGGCGGAGGGGAGATAAAGGGGAAGAGTACGAGGAGGGAGGTCAAGAGAAGAATCAGCAGCGGAAAAACGATGACCATGGTGGGGACTTTAAGGCAAGGGTGAGAGGCCGAAGTGGAGACTGGGTTGGGTGTAGAAGGTAAAAGCACAGACGCCGTGCGCACGAGTCTGAGGCTCCAGAAAGCAAATGCAGGGTCGGGAAGTAAGGTGAGGGGGGAGGTCAGGGATCTGGAACTGGGTTAAAAATTTTCGAGCTACTAGAGCATAGTCTTCGTGCAACGCACATTAATTACCTCGCTGTTAAAGAGAAAGGAATGAGAAGGGGGGGAGGTACATTTTTGGGTGTAAAAGGGGGAGAAAATTTGTCACGGCCACAGCCGTCTGCCAACCAGCCCCTATAGGGGGTATGGAAAGTTTGAGAAAAACATAGGCAAAGAGGGTGAGGGGCAGGCTGCCTCGAGAGACATTACTGAAGAGAGAGGCGTATTAAAGGCTGGAAGGGTGTGGTCCAGGTGTCGGGGGGTGACCGGGGGACGAGAGTCCTCGGTTCAAGGTGAGCAGGTTTTTGGCACAAAAAGGAGGAGGGGTTAAAGGGGATGGAGGGGGGCTTGGGAGGCATAGGAAATGAACACGAAGCGCGTAAAAGACTCCAGGGAGATTCTAGCTTGGAAGTAGAAGGGAACAGTCGCAACAGGTTCAGTTTGGCTGCGAGGTCATGGCACGAGCAAATCGATGAAAGGGAAAGGGCCATTTCATGGGGTAGAGGTATTTCACCTAGCGAAAGGAACTCGATTCTTCCGGAGGGCAACGGCCACGGCCCGGGAGCGACTGGAAGGATAAGTCACGATGAAAAGGAGACACATCCGAATAAAGACGGAGGGGGAAAAAGGTCGAAAAGTGTAATAACCCAGAAGAAGAACAGAAAAGCAAAAATAGGGCAATTGAGAGAGCCATCTTATGTAATCAAGTTCAGGAGGCCCAGCTGAAAGAAAAACGCAAGACCAAAAATTCCTGGCAGAACTGCAAGATGGGCGCACGGCATCGCCTGGAACAAGGCTAAAAAAAAAGCGCGGGGGGAAGAGAAGGTAAATAGAATGGCGTGGGTTTTGGGGTGGGGTCACGTGCAAATAGGGGGAAAGAATTACGCCCTAAGGAGAAGGGAAAGCGTGAGTGAATTCGGGAAAAAAAAAGAAAGGGGATCCCAAGAATCATCAAAACACTGGGGCGAGGCCTCCTCCGATCCGTACAAACTACGAAAAGAAGGTCTTGGGGGGAGAAGGTGGGGAGCCTAGGAGAAAGCTGCAAAAAAAGGAGAGACGTATGCATACAACAGATACATCACTGGCGATTCCCGCTAAAGTACAAAGGAATCGCGGAGAAGGAGTTCTCACCCGGGATGCATCCGCAAAAAAGTGCCGATGTGTATAACCCGTGGATTAGACAGCAGAAGAGGGACCAAGAAAAATCAACTAATTAAAGAGAAAGGCAAAAAACCAAGAAGCGAAATGTTCACCACTCCCAAGGCACACAGCGGGTGAAGGGGGGGGGCACAAGAAACTAGAAAGGGGAAGCGAGAAACGGAAGGCTAGAAGAGTGGAGAAAAGAGGGGCGGAAACGGGGGTTTTTTGTACTGGCAGAGCGTGTACAAGGTTAGGGGGTGAGGGTAAGCGATAATAGAAGAAAAAACAATAGAAAGCAGGAGGGACCTGGAAACGCGACATATTTACATAAAAAATAGGAAGAGCGAAAAAAGAAGGACAGGGGGGTCCTCGCTCAAAATGCTTACTTGTCCGTCCGGCGCGCAGGGCATCGCCGAAACTGAAAATCCGTCCAAAAATAAACTAGAGACCAAGGAATCAGGCACGCCCATCGGGAACAAGGCCAATCTTAACACTTAAAGAATCCCAAAGTGTAAGGGAGAGAAAGGATAAGGGGATTGACCATGTGCATGAGGTGGGAAGAGGATTGTTGGTGGATGGTTGCGCGAAGCGCCAAGCATATCACAAGGGAAGAGAAAGAAACTCGGGGTAGAGAGGAATCGGGTGGAAAGCAAGGAAGGTTGTTGTGAGGTGCCTGGTGGGGTCTTCCCTGAGGAGGACAATTCGACGAACTGGGCCAGTGGAAAATGAGTATTGATAAGAAACTCAACCTGGGAACACTAGAGTGACGAAAAAGGGTATTAGAAATTCTAAAACCACCCAATCATGTATGGGGACGAAACTCTGCAAGAAAAAAAAAATAGAAGGACAGGGAAAAAGTGGTTATCCTGATGAGGAGGAAGGATCTTGAAAGAGACGGTTACTGGAGTCGTATCGAAGATTCCGCAACGCGGCCGAGAAGAAAAAAAAAACAAATGGGGAAGATTTCGAGAAAGCGGTTAAGGAAAAGCCACTATGGATGAACGCGGAAGTATTTCATCCGCTGGCCTGGCTTACATTCTTGGATGACGGAATAGCGGAAAAGAAAGAAAGGGGGCAATGTGGGCGGCGCGCGAGAGGCTCGAGTTTCCGACTTAGATCAGGTGGGAGATGGAAATAGCGGGGGAATCGATAACAAGAGCCTGGCGAATTTTGGATTGATTCAGGGGCTCAGAAGAAAAAGTGGGGTTGTCGAAAGGGGGCTGGGAGGTCTACGATCACTAGAGAGTCTCCAGGAACAAATGCGATAGAAAAAGGGAACAAAAGGAAGACACACAAATGTGTCAGCAAAGGGGGGACGGCATCCCTCAGAATAGCAATTTCTCCATGCAATTTTTAGGCGTCGAAGATGAAGGGGGGCCACAGAAGGCAGAGAAGTAGAGAATCTACATCATGATTAGGGGGGAGAAGGGGGGGGAAAATGGTACGGATTCTCCGCTTCAAGAAAGAATAAGTAGCAAGGGTCCAGCCAGCTAGAAGGCAGAAGAAACGGCATAGGAGAAAAGGAAGGGGAAACTCTTCTCATACAAGTAAGGCCCAAAGGGGCGCGGGGGAGGACCGAAGAAGAGTTCGTTAAAGAATTCCATTACTATAATCGTAACCGTCGGGGGCCTTCAGAATAATGAAATCTCAAGAAATTAAAAAAGTCACAAGTAAAAGAATGAGAACGTGTCAGGGACGACGGAATTCTTTCCGGTGCGACTGTCTTTTGAATAGAAAGGTGCCGGGGAGTGTTAAAAAAGGTGAAAAAAGCCATGATTGGGGTCAAGGCTGCCCAAATAGCCAGAAGTTACAGAGTCGAGCATTGAGAGATCATGGAAGAAAAGCACCCTTCACAAAAAAAGAAGCGTGCGAAACAGCTGAGAAACTTAAAGAAAAGGTCAGGAAAGGGTTATTTGTCCGGTGATACAGGGAACAAAGGCCATCGACTCGACCGTCGAGACGGCCTAAATGAGGGTGGGCGCTGAAGGAAAAGATGGTGGAGAAAGTCCAGTGAAGCGGGGGAAAAGTAAAAGAGAGGGGAACGGTCCGAAATTTTGGGCGAAAGGTGGGAGAAGGGCTTCGGAGGACGGCCGGGGTGGGCGATCTCGGCGAGATTCGATGCAAGGGAGAACCCCAGGGAAGGGCTGAGAAGAAGAACGGGAAAAAAGGGGGAGGAAAGGGTGTTCAGAGCAGAAATCTGCCAGGCGCCGGAGGTATTTGCTTCGGGTGCGGGATCTCGCAATCCTCACCGTAACTGACGGCAAGGGGAAAAAATGGGAAAGGAGGGGGGTCGGTTTTTAAGGCTGACTGAGGAAGTTAGCGCGGACAGGTCATCGAGGAAATGGAGAGGGACGGGGGGGAGGGAACTATGTTGTGGATTAGGGGGATTTTTGACACAAGCTCCGCGCGGAGGGGGGAGGGAAAAAAAAAAATTGGTTCGGGGAGGAGCTTGAAAAGACGGGGGCAGACTGTTAAAGGGTCTGCCGAAGGACACAGCTGGGATTTGCGCGGAGAGTCGCCAGAAGGAGACATTCCGCGCGAGGAAGTGCTAGAAGAGTTGGCGAGGGGAGATGGTCGGAGACATAACTCTCAGCGGGAGGCAAAGGAGAGCGCAAAATTCGGAGGCATTGGTATCTCTTCGAGAGCGGAATGTACTTAAAATCTTCGGCTGTTCTCCCCCGGGGGAGGAGGAATCATTCTGGGGGGAGAAAACATTAAGGAGGGGAAAACTATTTCGATCTCCGCAATAGGGAAATGTCAGGGAATTTTGCAAGTCACCCCAAAAAAAGGTTCACGCACTTCTCCGATGCTTTGGGGAGAAAGGAAAGGAGCGGGGACAGAGTTAGGGTTTGAAGGCCGTCTATCTTCAAGCTAGGAAGCAGTCAGAGAGGGGGCTATCATAAGGGTCTGGTGGTGGAGGACGAAGAGGATTCCGAAAAGAGGGAAATGGGGTGATCTTCCAATTAAAGAATATGAGGAATGGCGGGGACTTCGCCTGTTTTACACTGGGGAAATTTGCACACCGGAGGGGAAAGGAGTGAAAGGGGACGTATAGATCAGGCGAAGGGTACCGGACTGTGGAAGTGCCGAAAAAAAGAGACCTGGGGAGATAGTAACTAAAATTAAAACTCTTTCTATAGACAGAAGTCCTCTCAATTGCTCGGCAAATTGAGAGAAAAAAGCCCAAAAAAGGGGGAGAAAAAAGTTCAAGGGGAAGACATCTGAAAAAGGGTAATCAAACAGGCAAGTTGACTCGTAGGGTTCATAGGTGGAAAAACCTATGACGGGAGAAGAAAAAAGTTACGTACCGAAAAAGAGTAAGACAAAAAAGAGCCTTTAAAACGCGTAGGGGGCGGCCAAAAAAAACTAACAGTAAAAAACGATGTATCCTACAGCTCTTCACTTACCGCCATACGCTAAGAAAAGGGATGGACCCAGAGGGGGGTCCGATTTCGTGGTTCGTAAGAGAGGGCTGAAAAAGGAGAACATTGAAGGGTGGGGTATAGTCATGGGCCATGCGAGCCGTCGTTGCTCAGGGGGCCTGGAAAGTTACCAAAACAAATGAGTCAAAAAAAAGGGTGGTAAGGAGAAAGGGAAAATGCCAGCGGAGTCAGAGTACTGCTGAAGGCCTTGTCCGCGAAAAAAAAAAAAAGAAAAAAAAAGACAAACAAACGGGAAGAGGGGGGGTTAAGATTCTATCATCAAATTCGGTCCCAAGTGAAGATAAAAAACAGTGAAAGTCATAACAAATAGCTTACTGGGAACAAGAAGCGGGAGAACTGCTTATGTTGGAAATTGCCTCGATAAACACACTTAGCAAAGCGAGACAAAGAATACCAGAGAGCCCAAAGTGAGAGGCTCTGAACGTGGCGTACTGCGGAAGGGAAAAAGGCAGTCGAACTAGGGACATACCGCCTCTTACCGCGCCCTGTCCTGGACGAAAAACTGGGGTTCAAAGAAAGAAATGTTGACGACGGGGGGAGGGGGACCTAAACGTCGAATCAAACACCCTGAAAAAAAGCCGAGTTTAGAAAGAGGAAGTGGGGGAAAGATTCCAGGGGACTGAATTACATTCGGGGGAGTTTGTGTGAAAGGTGATGCTGCGGTCGAGAGTCAAAGAGCTCAAAGGGAAACAAACCGAGGTGCAAGGCAATCGAACTTGAGAAAAATAATAAAAACTGAGAACCTCATAGGGAGAGAAAAGGACTCCTCAACGTGTAAAAGGCTCCTGAAGTATCTACCGGGTATAAGGGAACGCACTTAAAGAAGCGCATTTCTGAATTAAAGAGCGACCGCGCCTGACTAGGTTACCTCACGGGGCGGGTGGCAGGATGCGCATAAGAACCACGGGAGTAAAAGACAGAATTTATCCATACTTCTACAAAAACTGGTCAGGAGATGAAAGGAAAGGAAGTTAAAACTGGTGTTTTTTAGGACCACAAGGGGGGGGCTGGAAAATACGGTTCTTCCATCTCGAACAAGAGAATTGGGGAAAACAGCCGCTAAGATCTCCCGGTGAAAAAAGGGACAACGCCAGGACCACCTTCGCCCCGAAATATGGAGAAAAAGGAAGTGAATAGAGAAGAGAAGGGGGTATCACGACGAAGACGAAGACTGTTGTAGTGAAGAAGGGCTGCACACTGTTAGGAAGTTCCGGAGGTCTTGGGAAGAGTGGAAAGGTCAAGAATCGTCTCGGTAGGGAACGTCAGATGGCCGCCTATAAGCCCATTGTACTCTGAAAGAAGACCGTCCGTGCGGAACGCAGCGAACCGTAGGGGGGTCGGCAAAGGGGCCGAGAAAGCAGAGGAGAGCAGAGGGGGGGGGTTTTGTTGGCTCAAGCGTCGAAGGGGGGGTTGGGGGGTCCATTGAAAGAGAAATAATCTGTTCGGGTCTGCGGACATTCTGAAATCGGGGGGAAAAAAGGGGAAAAAAAGTGGGCTACGAGCAAACCCAAGAATGTAAGAACCCCCCGAAAGTAGGGAACGTTTGAACACTCCTTAGGGAGATCGCCGAAAAGACCGCCGAACCCGCCGTATGAGCAGAGAGAGACTCAGGTCCGTCGGGAGGGATGGCGATGTGTTGGCACCGGACCCCTTCAAGCCATGAAACCTGTGGCCCAAATGTGGACTAGGGAAGGGCGAAGGTTACGAATTGAGGAATCTCCCGAGGAGGAAAAAAAACGCCGGGAAAAAACTCGAGAGAAAAAGGGGTCAAAAGAAGAGTGGGGAAAAGGGAAAAAGTGTAGGCAAGAAAAGGTAGAAAAAGTGTTAAAAGGGCAAGAGAGGGACATTAAGGCAGAGAGAAAAGAATCCGCCTGTGAGGAGCAGCAATATATTCTAAGCGATGTCTTTGGAGGAAAGTTGCCGGGGGAAGAAACACCACCGGAGAAAGGGAAGAGGGGGAAACGGCTAAGGAGAGGCTTGCCAGAAGGCAACAGTTCAGATTCCAAAAGTACGCATTTCAAGTTGCGCACATCCACGGTAAAAAGGAGAGGCAAGAACGAAAGACCTTCGGACAGGGACGGGGATTGTGCAACCAAGAACAAAGTGACGGCAAAGGGTTTTTTCCGTCAAAAAGTAAGGGGGGGGGTTTGAAGAGATAATATAGGGGGAGAGATGAAAAAGAAAAAAAGGAGTTAACGCGGGAGCCACTCCCCAGACTAAGTCCTCGTGAGGGGATTCGAAGCGCAGGGCCATCTGTAAAAAATTCTGCGCGATACCGCGTCGAAGAAAAAGGTCAAAAAAAACAAAGGGGGGGTGGGGACTCGTTCATGGGAACAGACGAATCCTTACGGTGCCTATCGAAAAAACAGAAGGCCTCTATGGTGCAAACAAGATCCATCCCGGAGAACCCGGCCGACAAGGATCTGTACTTGAAGAAGAGACCGGGGGGTCACTCTCACAAAAAAACTCTACTATTGACAAGTCGGGGGGGGGGGGGGGGGGGGGGGGGGGGGGTGGGGGGGGGGGGGGGGGGGGGGGGGGGGGGGTGGGGTTGGGGGGGGGGGGGGGGGGGGGGGGGGGGGGGGGGGGGGGGGGGGGGGGGGGGGGGGGGATCAAGCCTTATCTAGAACCTACTACCTTATGATCAATATAAAAGTTAAAAATAAAAATTTACTCAGCCCCTTCGCATGACGGAAAGAAGTCTAGGGAAAGGGGTGGAAAACAGCGCTCAAAACTCCTGGGAATAGTCGATTCTCCATTCAATGTTTTATAAGAGCGCGGCCTGGTGAGACCCCCATACTCCCCATCAAAGATAATCGCCGCTCATCTTCCTGGGGAATCCTCCATAGAGGGTCTATTCAAACGACTCCAAGGGGAAAAAAAAGAGAGAAAAAACCACTGGAGGAGAGGAAAACCAGTTCAAAACAGGTTTGGCAGTTAAAATATATATATGTGGACTATACCTCTCAACCACTGGGAACTGACAGGGGAAAAGCGCTGATGAAGGATAGGGGGGGGTGGGGGGCAAAAACAGAGGAGACCATAGGAAGAGAAAGATGAATGGCGAAAGGAAACGAGCGCACCGCGGAGATTTTGAGCGATTGAGCTCACACTGTAGGACAGAAGAAGGGAAAAATGCTCGAAAAGAAGGAGGAAAGGGAACCGACAATTTTAAGTAGGTAGGGAAGCGTCGGGATCTCCGGCCCTTGAAACGTCCTTGTCCAAAGAGAAGCGCCATATCGACGAGTGGGACGGTCGTATTTGGGGGGGAAACCAAGTCCGTGTCCGGGGAGGGGAAGTAAAAAGGGATGCTTGGTTTTGATGAGTCAGGCATGCAGGGAAGGGAGGAAAACCAAAAGGGGTCGCGTTGCATCGGGAGGAGCACCTCAATTCTAAAACCCTTGGCAGAGATCCAGGAGGAAAATGGAGAAAGAGGGGGGGGGTCGCTCCGAAATGAAAGAATCGACGGCCCACTTCACGGCCACGAGACTAGAGCTATTATTGCTGTGCTTTTTGGTTTCCTTTAAACGCCCAGGGAGAAAAGGCAAGAGAGAGAAAGAAAACAACTGCCCGGGTCAAAGCAGAGCTTTGCCAACTGGTGCAGCTGATGCCATTCATAAGACCATAGGTACCGTTGGAAGGCGATCGTTCGGCAGGATAAGCGTATTAAGGGGGGGACGCCATGGAAAATGCGGTGGAAGAATCTGAAATCGTCGGCCTTAGGCAAACCGCTCTAAGGGAAGGTGCAAAAGATTGAAAAGAGGTGGGCCTCAAATTTCAAATGGTTCAAACGCAGACTTGCTCTGCGAATAGAGATGGAGGGGGCGAATCTAGAGAGGGCGGGAGAAAAACTTGGGAAAATAAACCAGCCCCTGGCCGGCATAGGTGGGGTTCCAATCCCCCTCGTAGCATCGACACTGTTGTGAAACCCAAAAACGGTGAAGGACCGAAGAGAAAAAAGAACAGGGGGGGAAACGGAGAACCCTTTCAGAGGGGACAGCGAATCGAAGGCGGGGGACTTCTTACCTGCTGCTACCGAGATGACACGACCAAAAACTTTCTCTTGGGCCCACCCTGCATGGCGGGGGGGGTTTTACGAAGAACACGAACGAAAAGAAAAAACGGGAAGGCAATGGGGTCTGAGAATATTGATGGAGCTTTCTTTTCTATTGTCGGAGTTCGTGCGAAAAAAAGTTCAAAGAGAAAGGAAAGCCGTTTTATTACAGTCAAAAAGCTTCGTGGAGGATGGATGAACCACATCAGTTGAAAAACAGAACTGAAAAGAAGGGAGAAGTGCACACAACGTAATTTCAGGCGAAATGGCACAAAGACCAACCTGTGCAGATCCTGCAGTTGGAAAAAAAAATCGCGCGAGGGCAGGAGCGTTCGGGGGGTGAAAAAGGGGAGTTTCTCCCCCGCGACCGGGAGGACGTCGCTGAGACTTCCTACCTCTTTGTAAAACATTATTCCAAATGGGCCAGACAGGGGCGGCTAAAGGATCCCGAGCAAAGATCAGGAGACCTAAAATGTCTAAAAGATGGCTCCTTATAATCACCGTGTAGCGTTCTCACTAAAAGAAGGTTAGCGGAGGATAGAAACGTCAATCAGACCTATCGGTATCTCAAGCTGGGTCTCTGGTTCTGGCAGGTGTAGTTCGAGGGCTGTAGAAGGTTTCCAGGAAGGGACAAAAGATCTTCTTTTCATCCAGACTAAAGATGGTCTTCCGAGAGGACAACAGTAAAAAAGCCACGGCAGGGTGAAGAAAAGAAAGAAAGTTTGGGGGGGCGGCACTGGAGGGGGGATCAACTGTCGGGCGTCCTCCAACTGTTTTCGTCAACGTGCTTTAAACCATTGAGTCCAGGATCGGAGACGGACTAAAAGGGGGAATTGTTCAGATGGGTGGAGAGTGAGTTCGCTAATTGGGAAAAAAACGCCGCTTACCAACCGTGCGGGCCGACTCGATTCGAGGTCCAGGGGGGGGAGGCAGCTAAATCTATCTCTAAGAATATGGTCAAATCCCCGTATCTCTGTACGAATGAGAGAGGGGTCTTAGAAAAAAAAAAGCAGGTTCTTCTGAAGACTACGGGAAAGAAAAAAATAAGGAAGTCGCTGACAATGACACTTCGTAGGGGTCATCATTGTGGGGGGTTGAAGGGGAAAAAAAAAAAAATTCACGTGCAGCAAACGGCCAACTTAGGGAGTAATGCTTCTGTTCATAGGGCTTTCTGACAACGCCGAAACGTGGAAAGGAGTTCAGGCCAGCAGAACTCCGAACACGAGGGTTGCCACCGTTGAGACGCTCGCGGGGCAGGCCACAGTGGGAAAGGTTTGCAAAATGTCCAGAGGAAGCAAAATCACATCTGGTAAGGAGCTACAGGCAAGCAAATCGGGGTTCGGAAGGAATGGAGGGGGGGGGGACGGGAGCGCTGAACGTGTTGGACGCATTTTCAGGGGAACCTCAAGGAAAAAAAATCAAGAATCAAAAGGTGACCGCTTTCATTCAGATCGGCTGAAAGGAAGCAGGGGGGGGCTGTAAAGAGTGGTATCAACTGGGTTGGCCCCAGAAGGAGCAACAAGCTCTGCAAGGCTATCCCCACGACTCAAGTGTTTCAGGGGGAATCGGTTGCGAAAAGGGGGAAAAGGGGGTAGGGAGTCCCTAGCGTTCGGTCGGCGTCAATTGGAGACTTCTGATATAAGAAGTGAGGGGGGCTGAGAAACCGAGGGCTTTTTTGTTCCCACCTGAAATTCAAGGCGCATGGGGTTTTGGTCTGCACAGATGCGGGAGGTCAGGAAGAATGGAGGAGGAGGGGTGGGGGGAAAGAAAGTGACAAACGCGCGGCATAAAAAAAAGCCGCGAGGTGGGGGGATCCGCTTACGTTTCCTTCAAGGGTCGGCACCGAGGAAAGGTCGAGAGGTTGGAGACGACAGGAAACGAGATGGGGGACTGAGGATCCAGCCGTTTCATCATTTAATTCCTCGAGCCATGAAGAGGCGAGGAGAAGAAAAACGGCCCCCAGTAACGAAAAAAAAAGGGAGAGTACTGCACAGGCGCATTCAAAAAAGAGGTGCAAATTGGGAAAGAAGTTTAATAAAACACGCCGCCAAAAAAGGGGAGAAAGAACAGCGGGAAAAGTCTTAAAAGGGGAGGGATTAAGGAACGCACAATCATCAACCCAACGCCCTGGCTGATAGAAAAAAACCAGAATGCAGAGCTATAATCTAGGGGATG
>Ga0179593_1341709_pt1 | contig 16930 bp, 17 predicted proteins | sample CZODoug2_1_08_16_FD_185931 | JGI IMG/M metagenome (GOLD analysis project Ga0179593, IMG submission 185931) | Vadose zone soil fungal communities from Angelo Coast Range Reserve, California, USA - CZODoug2_1_08_16fungal (PacBio error correction) | ecosystem: Environmental > Terrestrial > Soil >...
AACGTGACCTCCAAAAAAAAAAAAAACAAAGTCTCCAACGGAACGCGGGGGGCACTGCTTGTAGTCCGGTGCCTGGTCGTAATTGGTAGTAAAAAAAAATGTCAAAAAACAATGCACGCAAGGCGTGTACAGGGAAAAAAAACAGTCATCAAGCAAAAAAAACGAAACCCGTCCTTCGCAACGTTTCAACAAAATTCGGCAGCGGAAGTGGCAGAAAGAACCGTGTCAACACCGGTTGGCAAGAAATAACGGGCCAAGGGCAAAAACCGAAAAAGAAAAAAAACCCGGCAAAAAACTGGAAAGAGGGGGGTCAGCGCCGGCGTGAAATCATCAAAAACTGGTTCAAACGGTGCAAAACCCTGTGGGGGTGCAAAGAATAGATCGCCCCGCCCACTGCCAGTAGGCGGGGAAGAGGAGTAAAACCCCTTGAAAAATGGGACGGGAGGTGTACTGAACCAAAACCGAACCTCCGGCAAAACAAAAAAAGTAAACCTCGAACTGGATAGGTGAAAACTTCTGTTGGGTGTACAGGGCAAAACGCCCCCGAAAGAAAAAAAGGGACGAAAAAAACAACCGAGACTACACATCCCTGGAATCCAGACTACCCAGCCAGTCGACGCTGCCATGGCTTGCAACAGAAAAACCGGCCCTACCAAGGAATATCAAAGAAATCGTTGCAGAAGAAACCCCAAGAACAACGGCCGGTATACGAGGGGGGGGAGAAGAGTCCCACGAAAAACCGTTGGAAGGGAGTACCCAGAAGGTTGACGGGTGTCCAAACACCTTTTGGTTACCCGTTAAGGGCTCGGCAAAAATCTGAGTAAAGGAAGGGGTCCTGTGTGGATTAAAAAAAGAACCACGGAAGCGACGGGGCCTAGGGTACAGCCGTACTGAAAAAAATACTGTTCATCCGCTAACCGAAGATCTGTCCCCCTAAGGTATCACCACCTGAGGAGGTGGTATTTTGAACACGGTCAAAAATAGTGTAAGGGGTGGAGAGGTTGTTGGGAAGGGGGGCGGGGCGCGGAGTATAAATACTAAAGCCTTGGTGGGCATCGGCGGACAAGGGATACTGGGTTACGAATCAGGTTACCGTAGAGCACACGAGGAACCGGTTTTCGTACCGTCTGGGAACGGGACGGGGGGATAAGAAGCCCACAACAAGGTGGGGGGGGATCAACGGCGGTGAGGGTCGGCCAAACGAAAAGGTGCCTGGGGGGGTTGTCTCGGAAAGGGGCGTTCCTATGAAAGGAATGAAAAGGGACAGGGCGTGGGTAAGTACCGCCTAAAAAAACTGGGGGAAGGTGCGTAGGTGAAGGGCCGGCGAAAGAAGGAGAACCAGTCAAAACAAAAAGTGGAGATATCAGATCCCGGAGAGTCGGCTGCAACGCGCAGCGGAAAAAGTGTCATGAAAGTTTAACGGCTCCCACAGCAACCACTGAGACAGGGGCAAAAATCTTCCAAAAACAAACACTTGAAAATCTCGGGCGGAAACACAACGGCTAGAAAATGAAAGACAAAAAGAAAAGGGTCAAGCGTCTTGTCAGGCCGTGCGGCAGTCCGGCGGGGTTGCCGCAAGGCGGTTCCACCGCAAAAAATAGACAACGCCGCAAGATGGAAGGAACTGCAACAGGCTCGGAAAATCTGAAATAAGTGCGAACAACGGCCTCCACAAATGGGGCTCGCGGCTAATTTAGACGGGAGGGAAAGTCAGAGGAGGAGGGGAACAAAAAAGGGTGAAAAGGTTCCTTCCTACGGTGAGAAGGGTTACTCAGGGGGGGACAGTCGCCCCGTCGGAAGACACGCAACGGGAGGCTGAATAGGGATATTTTTGTTTGTCGACGATGCCTAAGCCGAAAAGGGGGGACGGCCGGGGGAGTTGCGGGTTGTCATGGCAGGGAAAAAGTCTCAGAAACGCCAAAGGAATCGAACAAAGGGGGGAAAAAACCAGGCTGTTCTGGTTTTCCCAAAAAACCAAGCCGAACAAAACGCACAGAAATGCGCAAGGAGGGGGAGGGGTCCGTCTATGTAGGGGGGACATGAAAGCACGGGGAAGGGTAAAAGCCAGCCCGACTGCTGAAGAATCCCGAAAAAAAAGGCACGATGTCAAAAAATAAACTACCGGGCGAGTGGGTGAGCGCCCACGGTGCAAAACCCTGAAAAGTTTCAAGTAGGCGGGGGGATGGAGCCGGGGGAGAAGGGAAAAAAAAAAAGGGGTTTCGGGCAGGGCGTTGTGCCGCAGGTGAAAAAACGGCCAACAACGGGGACAGATAGAAACGCGATCGAGGCAGGTCGTGAAAAGCTTCAGGTTCGAAGGAACTAAAAGAAAGGATGAGGTGGGGGAATCTGGGCAAGTCAGGTGGGGGGGACTTTATCTCTTGGAAGGGGCAGGTCACAAAAGAACGACCCCCCCCCCAGGGGAACTCTCGCCATGATTTGAGCCGCAGAGAAACCGAAATTTTCCTCACCAAAGGGGAAAAGAAAAGGGACACGAAAAAAGAATCAAAACTACAACAAAAAAAAAAGAAGAAACGAACTCGCGCTAGTTTTTCTGGGGGGGGTCATGGTTGTAGGAAGTGCGGGAAAAAAAGGGACAGGCGGCAGCAAGGTAAAGGAGAAGGCGTGCACAAGGGGAAAAAAAAAAGGCATGTCCAATCCGGGGGAAAAGAGAAAACAAACAACTATTGACCTCGACAAAACAAGACGTAGTCAGGCCCTGAAGGAAAAGGGTAAGCAAAGGGAGAAATAAACGTCCAGTGAGGAGAACGGACCTTCAGGGCACACACTGGACCACGCACAGAGATACGTTTGTGGGGTAACAAGGACAAGGAGAGACGCCGACGGGAAATGAAAAGGTCAATTTTTTTGAGTCGGGTTTGCAGGCTAAAAAGGAGCCCGGCATAGTGGGGAGGCTAAAAATCTGCTGTGCGGGATACGGACGCCGGCGGGTCTTGAAGGTGAAAAGGAAGCAAAAAAAAAATCAAAGCACCAGCACGACGGCTCGACAACTAAAAAAAAAAACTAGGGGGGGAGCGTGGTTGACACTGACGGCGAAAAAAAAAGAAAGAGGGTCACCATGGTTCGCCTCGGGTGGTACCGGTCCTCTGGCAGTAGAAGGGGAAAGAAACATCAAAAGAAAAATCAAAAAAGAAGGTCAAACAAGACTTCACTGAGAATACGGCACGGACACAAAAAACACATAAAAGTGACGAGGACCAAAAAAACCCAAAAGATTCAGTAGAACAGACGCACCTATTAAATGGAGAAATCGGGGGCCATGCAAATCATCAGGGTGTGGGTAGATCAAAAACCCTCATGAAACTACGAAGGACCGAAAAAGAACGTACTAAAAATAAAGGGTGATGGGGGAAGTGGGGACCCGAAAGAAATGAAAAAAGGAATAAAAATTGCTCTAGACCGCATTCGAACATATTGGGAGTCTTGTGCAGGGAAGGCCTTCTTGGAATGCCCTCCCTTACATGGAAGAAAAAACCAGGAAAGGAACCTAACGTGAAAAGTTCTATGCCGAATTCGAGAGGGGTGCCGTAGAAGATTAAAGGGGTTGGCCTCCAGAACAAAGGAAGAGAGAAATTGGGGGGTGAAACGATGAGGGATCATCCAAAGGGGGCGTTGGGAGGAAAAAACTGCCCAAAAGGGAAACCCCGCCTGCGCAGGAAACCAAAAAGACAAAAGCCCGGGACTTGATAAAGGGAAGACCCTCGGATACCGGCGAAGAAGGTCAAACGAAGGAAGCCTCACTGGAAAAAATACCTCCAGTAAAAAGTCAGCGGAAGAACAGTCCTAAATGGGTATGGACAGACTCGCTAAAGAAGGGCCGGATAAAAAAAAAGGGGCACAAGGTAACCATAGGAAAACTAAAAACTGACCAGGGAAAAAAGAAGGGTGGGGTGCTTGAGGATCAAGAACACCGAAGGTCGGCAGTGAAAAAACTTAGTTTGAGTATGCACCAGGGGACAAGAATCGTACCAGGGAAAGCGGCAAAATTAGAACACCACCCGAGGAGCCAAAGACCCCCTAAAAAATAGGAGACCCAACGGGAAAATAGTATCGGTGCAGAATGTTGCAAAAATGCCACTCCGATGATGTGGGGAATAGCCGGATACCAAAGACTCTCAAACTCAGTGAAAAATGAACAAAGCCCGTGAAAAAGAGGTTTCAACGACAAAAAATTACAGAACGAGTAAAAAAAAGCCCGCCGACCACCGAAGAAGACTGCAAACCACAAAGATTTGGGGTTGGCAAAACCGCGAACAACTCCCATAAAGGGGGGGGGGTGGAACCCTGAAAAAAAGGCTTACTCTAAAAGGTGGTAGGGCCGGACGTCCAAACACAAGGGGAAAAGGCCGGTGATCAGCACAGGGGGACAAGATTCAAGCTGGGGGATCGGAGGGTAGGAAAACACACACAGGAAAGTTGGACAATCCGGGTAAGAAATGGATGGTGTGGCGTCAAAGACAGGGAGAGTTTCGTCGGTCAAAGAGGGGAGGCGTGGCACTGGACCCGCCCAAACACAAAAGCCCAGGGTTCGGAAAAGGTGAGTGGAAAGGAAAGAAAAGGAGGAATCTGTTGTTCATTAACAAAACTACGTAAACTTCCAGGTCCAGGGAAAAAAGCACCTGAAGGCACAGAAACTGAACGCTGGGAGGCCAAGCAAAAAAGATCAGGGAAACAAAAAGAAAAAAAAAAAGGATGAGGGCGAAACCAAACTCTGGAAAGAGGGGTAAAAACGGCGAGACCCGACATTACATGGGTAAGGGAAGGGCGCGGGGGATAGGAAAAGAGGCAACACGGCAACCTTTATCTGGACACAAGCAAAAAAGGTGAAAAGGTAGGATGAAACAGGAGGGAAGACCTAAAGAGGCAAAACGTGCCCGAAGGAGGTGAGGGTTAGGATATGACTTCTTAAAACGACATCGAGGCGCAGGTTGGGGTTGAGAAAAGCTAAGGGCAAAAAAAGAGGGTCATCAAAAGAACCCGAAAGACAAAAAAAATCACACGAGCAAGGGACCGGGAGAGGGGGGGACAATGGGGGGCTTATAATCTCAAACTAACAAACAACATGCCGACTTATCAAAGGAAAAAGATAAGAACGCAAGACACAAACCATAGGTCATCCAAGACGGCAGAAGGACGCGCGGCCACCTAGAGGAGAAGGTTAAAGTAGGGATTTGACCTGGGACTCCAAGGATGATCCAAAACACAAAACACATGAAAACTCGATGACGTCCCCATGCAATTCATCTAAAAACAAACAGGACAAAAAAACATCACTGACTGGAACAAAGGAACTCAAATTGGCGTAACGATCAGTGCCAAAAAACGAGGGAAAAAGACCGGGAAAGCACACTTTGCACGATACAACAGGCCAACGGGGCACCCATCAAGGTCAGACAAAAAATAACAAAAAAAAACGACGGGCAAGGAAAAAGACCGTCAACAAAAAAAAGTAGAAAGCGGCAGCCACGTGCGGGAAAACATCGAACAGACACTTGGGGGGGCTTGCAGAGGATAGAGAGTGAGGGGGAGGGCAACGGCGCCCCCGCACACCGGGCCGAAGGAGGTCAAGGAGGGCTGGTCAAACTTCACGGGGGGGAAATTTTGGGGTAAACTGTTAAAAAAAAAAAAACAACATCTAGTAGAGTAAGGAGTCGGGGCAAAGGGAAACTCCGAAAAAAACTTTGGATGGGTAGGACAACGGGGGTAAAGGGGTTGTTTTATAACTTTGGCTTTCAACAAGCCCAAAGCCAGGGAAAAAAAGGGAAACACAAAAAACCGCTCAACCGCCTGGGACAAAAAAAAAGAACCAGTAGTGACACCATGTGCCAGGAAATAGGCACATGGTGGATGGTCATACCGAGCACTTTTCTACCAAATACCGGTAAATCCACGTTGAAAAACAGGTGTCCGAAAAAAAGGAACCGGAAGGTAAATGTGTTGGGGACTCCGAACCTAACCACGTCCACTTACTCCTGGGTGAATGGGTCGAACCCACCGTTCGTCATTGGTATTTAGGTTTTTCACTGGGGGGGCCCAAACCTCAGACGGGCAGAGAAACGGAGGCGTGTATAGTATTGGCGTTCGGGGCCGGACTGCTTAACTGGGGAAATTCGAGGGGTACAGCCGTCATGGTCCGCTTCAGACCGGGAGCCGGGAAAATGAGGGTTCGTAAAAGGAACTACACAGTAAAAAAGAGGGAACGCTTAGGAAGAGTCGTAGGGAGGTTCAAGGTGGGAGATGTAAAAACCTTGACGAAAGAGGAGGGAAGCCGCTCAGCGTAGTACTTTTTCATCCTCCGCGCGTTAGAGAGCTCAATTGGGGATTAGGGATGACAACATGCAAGGACAAGGAATTAGAGTAGACATGAAATCAAAACAAATAATTGCTTTTGGGTATTGTCACGGCTAAAGACATCTGGCGGTTTCTGTCTGCTTGAGCTAATTGTGACGGGATCGCTCATGAGCTCGGTGCTCTCATGTGCGGTACGGGTGTGCCGCTTTTCTGAGACATGAAAATCATGGGTTCCGGGTTGTGGCTTGTGCGCGCAGGGAGGGTGGCGCATGAAAATAGTTGGGAGAAATCAGGGGCGGAACTACCAAAAGTGTGGACGATAAGGGGGGACTTTCAAAAGTTAAGGCACCAAAAAAAGGAAGGGGTGTTACAACGTCACGGACAACGAAAAGGGTCGGGGTGTCAGGGTATCCTCACAGGGCCACACTGGAGGTAAGTCGCCCGGCTAGGAGTGCACTCTCACCTGAAACCGACGTGGGGGAAGGTGGGGAAAGAACTCAGGAACACAACGGGAATGGGGTGAAGGAGGAAAGGGGGTCCCACAATACCAGCTTTAAAGGTACCAGTGGGGAAAGGCGTCGGTAAAACCGGCTGGAAGGATGGGTAATTTGGTGTAAAAGGGGAGGCACCGAACCGGACCATGTAAACGCAACGAAACAAGCGAACCGTTGTAAATAATGAAAACACGGGAACCAAAATTATTCGCACAGGAGGGAAAGGCAATGGCGCCCGAGACGGACCGTTAGGGGGGGGGGACATTGGGAACGCCACAGACAGCCCAAAAATCGAGGACTGGGATATTATAAGCCACAACAAACTCGGCTTCCCAGAAAACCACTGGGAAGAGGGGTTGTTGTGTTGTGCGGCCTCGTTGCGGAGGGGTGGACACGCGACCCAGCCCCTTCCTCGGGTACGAAGGCCACAAATCCAAAATTTGTCAAAAGAGAGGTAGACATTGGATAACGTGGTAAAAGGGGGGGCATCTGCCGCTTCGCGTGGGGTGTTCCTCATTCTCTGTAAAAGGCCCGGTCGCATCCGACAGAAAGCCGCAAGTGGAAGAGTGTCAGCCTGAGAGCTCTGCCCAGGTAAATTCACGCCTTGGGCGAACCACGTCTCCCACAGCGAAAGTCCGACCGCGGAAAAAGGGGTTGGGTCGTAGAGGGGGGAGGGTTTTCGCGGGAGCAGAACTCACACTTTTCAAATAAAAAGGGTGGGACAGGGGGAAGAGGGGGGACGTCCAAAAAAGGTTTTTCCGCGGTAAGGCGGGAATAAGGGAAACACTCGTACGCTAAAGGAAACCTCGAAATGCGGGGGGTTGCGGGGCGAAACGGCTCCACAGTGTATTTTTCAAGGGCCGGGGCCGGCGGTGGGTTCAGGGGGGAGAAAACATGGCGATCGTACTCCGTCTAAAAGCCCCGGCAGGGGAAAAACCGAGGCGAACATGTGAAGGCGGGGGGTCGGGTTGGGTACAAACAAAAAAAAAGCCGAAAAGAGCCCAAAACAGGCGGGCAGAGTTGTGACCCGAGCCGGTCCAAGGATTGCGTGTGCAAAAGGAGCGGGTCACGTGAGCAACATCGACGCGTAAGGCACAGATCCCGCAAACCTGGAAGTCATGGCAAAGCAGAAAACATGGGGGCTGTAGAAAGGCCTCTTTGATCATCACAAACCGACGTCCAACAACGGACAGGGGGGGTCACGTCGGGGGGGGGCACGAGGGAGAACCGTTGCGACGACACAAGGATCTTAAAGAAAGGTGGGTGCCACACAAAAGGTGAAAAACAACTGGTTCCTGCCCTGTTGGCTCTCTAGGCGAGGCCGGAAGGCGGGGGCGTGAAATTTTACTGTTGGGAACACGGGCGACGACGGAAAGTGCGAAAAACGTGGTGGTCAATAAAAAAAAACATCGGTGGACTGGTGCACAAAGAAGGGGACCAGGAAAGGGGGTCACCAGAAGCACGCCCAAGCGCATGAACGGAAAAGCTCAAGCAGACAAAAGCAAAGAGTGGACCGCAACCATTGACACACCGAACAAAAAATCTATTAATTAAGAGACAACAAAACACACCTTAACTTAGGACTTAAAGCTGGAAGAAATCTGATCGTATTGGATTGTGAGGGTTCCTTGGGGGGGAGAAGGGCTGGGGCTAAACTGCGGCACAGTGATTGCGAGGAGGCGTCACGTGAACGTGTGGGGGTCCTAGGAAAAAACCACCCCTAATTGAAAGAGAAACCAAACTCATAAGGTCGGGCTCTTGCGACAAGAAGTTTACGGCCGAAGCCGAATGGGCACAGTTAACGATTCGTGAACGTGAAAACGGGGCACCTGGCAACAAAGAAGCAGAACAAATAACGGGGTGCCGGGTCAGACAGTGCTCTCACCAGCCGACGGGAAGCAACTTTTCAAAGGTGGGACGGAAAAACCGGGGGGGGGGCTACTTTCAAACGAACAACACCAGTCATAAACCGGTCTGGCCAGAACAGACATCGGGCACAAGGTTGTGTCATGGGTGAGGGTACCGTTACGTTGATACCGGGGGCGCCCCATTAAGGGCACTAAAAGCCAGGAACAGGCCTAAAGGAACACTCCACTGAAAAAAAACTGGGCGTGGGGGAATGCAGGCTAAAACCCCAAAAACGCCATAAAAAACATGGGTTCAAAAGCATATTAAAACGACCGCCGGCTGAAATGGAGGTACGACAGAAAAAAAACAACGATAACAAAAAAACCGCATCACGCAAAAAGAATGGATAAAGAACAAGGACCCTACGGCGAAACCGGAATTGAAATGGTCCCAAGGACAAAAAAACCTTTCTGGCGGAAGATCGACCTGATTGAACTGTTAGAAGACCTGGCGGACCATCAAAAGGCTCGCAACCTTGTAGGTCACAAACGCAAGCAAGAATAAGCGCGAAGACTCTCCTCAAAGCATCGGTGACGTCCGGGGGTTCCCAACCTATGGACTCTGGGGTAATTATGGTACCAGGCGCAACAACCGTTAAACAAAAACGAGAGTGTGCGTGGTTGCTGCCGGCTCGGTGGCACCGAGGCGGGACACGACAACACCTGACGAAGGCAAGAAGAAAATACAAAAATGGTAAGCTAGGAAACCTGGGGCTATGGACGGGCTCGGGTACACAGGGTGGGGGCCAAAAACCATTCGAAGGGGGGTTGTGTAAGATGCTGACCTGGGAAAAGACGTGGGGGGGCTTGGAAGTGACAAGGGCCAAGTGTTCCGCACCTGCCAAAAAAACAAACCGGGGGGGTAAGAAAACTCCGCCTGCTGCAAAGGGATACAGAACCCACTCGGACCAACTGAAAGGTAGAGTGCCCCACCAAGGGTGACAATTCCTGACCGGCCCCGCCGAAAAATGAAAAAAATAAGAGAAAAAAAAAAGTAAAAACAGAGGGAACTCTCCAAGCGGAAATTTGTACGAAGGGGGGGAAATATCACCAACTGACCCAGTATTTCTCGGCCCAAACCAAGACGGAGTACTACGAGGTGCACTGAGGAATAAACGACCGGCAGTGCAAATGTCGAAAAAAATCCGTGGTCCGGCTAGCCACTACGGAAGAGAGAACCATGAATGAGGCGACAAAACACCCGACGTCAGAAGAAAAAGGACGCCCCGACTCAAACCCGGGTAAATCTCGTGCCCGAAAAGGGTGAAAAGACCACGAAGCGGGGGGTACGAACCAGGGAAGGACCAGCTCGTCAAAACGGCGCAAAAATAACGATGCCCGGGAACGACCCTACGAAACCGCAAGATTGCCCAAAGCAGAACGCAGTACACCTGGGACGTAAGTAGGGCCGCAGAGGTTGGCCAAAAAAGGAAAAAATACTGAAAAAAAGGTGTGGGGGGACACAAAAAAAGAAAAAATTCTGAACGACGGACTGGTCGTGTCCGGGACACAAAAAAAGTTAAAATCCGGGATCGACGTAAAAACCCGGGGATTGGATCTGGAGGGGGTCGAAAAACGTTTAGCAAAACCAATGACAACTGTGGGAGGAAGACCCCGAAGGGGGAGGATGTTGGGGCGTCGGCCCGGAGGTCTGCCAGGCGCGGCCCTTGGACCCGCACCAGGTGACCGATAAGGTAGAAAAGGGCAGCGTCGACCCGATGGGGGATATTCGGTGGGGGAGTAAACCAAGACAACGGACTTGAAAAAGGACCGCAACCTGACCGGGACTCAGGCACCAAAAAATACAAGGGGGTCAGCCAAAAATAAACGCAGCAGAGCAGGAACACCACAGGGCGTCGTGCACCTGCCACAACACGTGGCACGTGACTAGTAAAACCAAACGGACCGGTACAACGATTTGAGGGGTGGGGACAAGGGGCACGGACGCCGCCGAACCACAGGGGGAAACCAAAATACGCGGGGAAGGCACAGGGTAGGGGGGGGGGCTGACACTGAACGTCCCTGCCCGTGCAGAAAAAACTGAAATATGCAGGGGGAGGTCGAAAAAGGAAACACAAAGAGGCGTGGCAGGGGGTGGGGTCACTGAGATGACAAGGAACGAACAGACGCAGGGTTGATCCAATCCAGTTGCAGGCCAAGACCCCAGGACGAAAAAAGGACCCACAGAAACGCGAACGGGAACCTGGAAAAAGCTAGGGCCTGGTGGATGCCTGAGCGAGCCACACAAAAAAAAAGCAACTCTGATAGGGGAAAAAGAAGAAGGCAAAAAAAAAACACCAGGTCTCTAAAAAAAACCGCAAAAGTGGAACTCCCCAAGAACCAAACCAACCGGTAACCCTGGCTTGTAGTCGGTCGGGCCAGTTGGGTGATTAAGCCCAGTGCCCCGGGAGATCAGAAACGGACCAGCAAGGATGACGTAACTTCCGGGAAGCGCCGAAGAAAAGAATCGACCAGGGTCCTGCAGGGGACCAACGTTTTCTACAAAAAAATTGAACCACGACGGGCCAAGTGGAACGCCCAGGCATGGCAGGCGGCAATTCAAGCGACCCGGGCGAAGACGTGCACCCACCCCAGGGGAAACGGGTGCCAAGACCGGCCGGCCAACAAAACTGAGCACGTCAGAAACAGACCTGAAAGGAATTGAACCGCCCGGCTGGGAAACTCCAGGGAGACAAACGTGTGTGGGGTGTAAAGGTGAAAAAAACGCTAACAGGTGGGTTGAAAAACGGGTGAGAAAAAGAGATTGAGGTGGCGGCAAAGAAGGGGAACAAGAGGTGACCAAACAATTCGTGGTCAGGCCGTTCACAAAAACGTGGGAACTTAAATGGGGGGTCGTTTGGGCACCAAACACTGATCCATTCGGCAGAGAAACAGGGCCTAACCCCTAAACAGGGATAGACACGGGTCGGGTTGGGGACTGCAAGCGCCAATCAAAACGGACCAAACAACTCAAGGGGGAAGACGACTAACCCCTACGGGGGAACCGATAAACAACAAAAGGGGCACGCGCCAGGGATTGACAAATACCCGGGCGAAACAGCCCGGAATCAAGAGAAGGCGTCAGTGGAAGTTGAAAGGAGCCCCGAAACCTTCCCCTGTGGGGTAACCCGTGTAGGCCAGCAACGAGAGACTGTTCCGCTACAAACAAGTTTGGGGGAAGACTTTTTCCCCACAAACCGGTGGGGGTTAAGTAGTTCACCCCGGAGGGTACGGGCCAAAAGGTCCTTACAAGACTGGGAAGTCTGGGGGGTGTCACGGGGGGGTATTGAATCTATGTACTGTGGGAGATGTGCCGAAAAAAAAGGGGTCCCTGGGGTACACTGACAGTTCCAGACAGAAGAAATTGACGATCTGTGGGGGGGTCGGACAGGTAATCCCCAGAATGTCGTTTTTATGAATTGGGTCACAAGAAGGACACGGACACCGGAAAGGGTTACCTTTTGTTCTGGTGAAGTCTCGTTGGAGGGATGGAGTGGGGGCGCAAAACGGACGACATGTTTTGGGGGTCCAATCTGCGAAATCCCTCAAATTGGACGATCAAGTGAAAAACCGGCTGAGGGAACACAAGGTGGGACCGACGGGAGAACTGGGTCGGGTGATCAAAAACCGTAAAGCAACCCAACCTTAGTACGGTAAAACACCTTAGGGGGGGCTAGAAACAATGAACTGGCGCGGGGGTTTTCAAACCCATTCCCTTCAAAATTACTGACCATGGATAGAGGCACGGGCAAGCCAGTTGGTTGCCTAAGGGAGCAAAGGGGGGGGTGGTCCCAGGTGAAAAATGAGGGCACGGGGATTGGGGCAGGGGCCAGGAAGGGACATAGACCGTCGACGGGAGAGGGCAAAACAAACACATTGAAACTGGGGGAAGAAAAACGGGGCTAAGGGTCTTGATTAGGTAAAAAACCGGCCACCTCGTACAGACCTTTAATGGGAGACCATTGGGGGGGTACGGTCCCCCGAAATCAAGACCTCGGTACAAAAACGCGGATTAACCACATCGGCAACAGCGGCCACCTTCCCCGTCACGTGGTGGGTCTTCCCCACCTGCCGGGTGCCTAGGACGACTTTTGCCTAGCTAATTGTGGTCCCTAACTGTCCATTTGCCCGGGGGAAAAAAAAAACTGGTGACAGTCGGAAGGGTTTGTGGGTCCACCGCAATCTTTTAAAACAAAAAAATGACCAGCAACCCAACATAAGCAGGACAAAGGTGGCCCCGAAAAAAAAACACCAAGGTTCATACGACACCGCGGTTCCGACGGGTGCGAACCAACACCGACACCGAAAATTCGATGAGCGGGGGAAGTTGTATTTCCGGGCACCATACTGAGGGCAGACTTCGAATCACTTCGCTCACACTGTGTTCCTGTCACTTTACCTTGGACAGAAAGCCTAGGTCCAAGAAATTTAAAAACTCGTTGGGTTTCATTCCTATTATTTGGTTGGAGGTGGGCATTTCAGGGTGTCCGAGTCCGGCGACACCTCGCTTACCGGCGTGGGTCGCATCTGCCCCCGTTGGCAGAAGGTGACTGGGTTGTGTTTGGGTACGGATACCCCGTGGGCCGAGTGGTGTACTGTTATCTCAAGAGGTGGCACACTCTTTTCCCGTCATGTGGACTATGGCTTGAGGGAAAAGGGTCCGTCAAAACACGTGCTAAAACAGAAGGGCCGGTAAAGGAGAAACAGTGTGACCGGGGTTTGGGAACGGCGGTCAACGGCACGGGGCCAAAAAAGCCCAAATAAAAAATCACCATGCGTGGGGGTAGGCCGCATTCCCCTTGGACCGGCGAGGCGATACCACCGTGCTCACCCACCGCTGGTAACTTCCGTCCCGTCCAAGGACCCAGACCGTGGCCTAGGGGGCTGACCGGAAAAAAGAGCAAACTGAGGTATCCTGTGCCGCGTTTTTCCTCCGCGGCACCTCAAGCCTCTACCCACAAAGGAGGGTGAGGGAACGAGGTGGTGAGAGGGCACGTTTACCCGCCATGGATTGGCTCCTGGCGAGTGCCAGGGTATCCTAAGGGCGGGGCTCTGTTCTGACACCGGATGGGAAAGGAAGCGAAAGTGGAACCGTCGGCGGGGGGGTGGCCCGGGGAACCCCAACTGTGTTGTGAACGGTGCCACCTCTCCGGGGGGTTGTACCGATGTGCGGTCGAGTCGGGAGAATGCATGATGTCAAGCAACAGGAGGGGGAACTTTGGCTTGTAGGGTAAGTGCAGACCGACGTCAAAACCGTCGTTTTGTTTCATAAGGGGAGCCCAACTTTTGGGGCACTGGGGTGAATCTGCGGTCACATGGACCGGGGGGGGCAACTAAACCCCCACAGACTCGAATACATTCCATACTGAGGTTCGGGCACTTCTCAGTTAAACAGCGAACACGCACGTTGGGTGCGCAAACCAGGCCCGAAAAAAAAAAACAAAGCTAGCGGGCACACCACGAACGCGGAGTATTATGACAATAAGAGATGGTTTTCTGGGGTCAACCGGTGGGAAGGTAAGTGGCTTCGTATCTGGCAGAAAAGAAATGAAGAATGAAGTCGGGGAAACGGGCATGGACGCCAGGAGTTAAATCACAACCCAGATGGCACAAGATCAGCAAAAAAAAGGAAAAAGGGACCTGGGCAGTAGACAAACTAAGGGACGTCCGGGACTCTGCGCCGGAAAGATCTAAAGATGGACAGGGCTGTTTCAACAGGGATTCAACCAAACGAACCGGAAAATCAAAATTTGTGTACCATACTAGAAAAAGCAACGAACTACGCGGTTCACCGGGGTGGTGAAAGGGGGTGTGGGGGACTGCCCCGGGGAGGCCTACGCACAACGGCGCCACCAAAGGCAAGGGTGGGCGACATCGGGAAACGGTCGGATTACGTAACGCTTAAAAAAGTGTCAATGGAAAGAGTGGAGCACGCATCAAATCCCCTCCCGTAACAAGGGCTAGCACCAACGTACCTTGCGGTCATGTTAGTTGGGTCGACCTGGGGTGGTAAAGGCCCTAACGGGGCCTTCAAGAGATGGTTCGAGACCTCTGGTTTGAGCAGTCGAAGGGATAATACACATTCCAACGAAAAGGCACAAAATATCAATGACATGATAACCGGAAATAACCAAAGAAGGAGAGCATGCAGAAAGTCCACCAAGACCGAATTTCGTCAGGGACGGACATCAAAAGACTGAAGACCGGCAGGCCCAAAACTTTCAAAGGGTCATCAAAAGGGAGTGTCGTAGCCGAAAAATAACCTTACACGAGGACGAAAGAGCCCGCGAGAAATAGGGAGGTTGCGGCCCCGTGGGGTAACCTACAAAAGGAGGAAAACGCGGCCAGAGAAATAGCCTCGAAAGACATAGGTCGGCGTGGGTGGCAGTTGGGGGGGAACTGGGAAGGGGAGTGGAAAAACCCATGGACAAAAGGGCAACCAGAAGAATGCCCGCAACGGCAAAGTTAGCTCCCTGTGAGCCCGGCTTATGGCGGGGGTCGAGTAACGTTTGTGGTGAAAACCAAAAAAGAGAAGTTTTTGGGGAAAAAATGCCGGGACAGGGAGAGTGGGAGGGGATGGGGCACGGGGGGAAGGGTAACGCAGGGGCGCCAGGTGGCACGCCACGAAGAAGGACAGGGAGGGCCACAAAAACCGTCAGAACGGACATCGGAGAACTGGGTCTGGAAGGGAGAAACCGGCAAAATGCCAACCTCCGAAAATAAAGAAAAAAAAAACCAACGGCGGCTAAACCAGACAGGGAAAAAGGGGATTTTGCTCTCATCGTACCAGTGGTAAGGGTCCAAAAAGGATCAAAAAAAAATGCCAAAAACAAAAGACGGGGAGAGCCCAGAAACCCCGAAAAGGGAAAGGAAATACTTTTTGGAAAATGAGAAGAACCGGGAACAAAACCTTGACGGACACGGGGGGGGCGAAAACAGGTCGGTGTGGGCTACGCCCAAAACCCTGAGAAAAAAGGAAAAAGACGGGAAAACGTATGAGTGAAGACAAAGATTACAAACAGGGGAAGTGGAAAGCAGACGGGGTAAAAGAACCGTGGAACGAGTTTGGATAGAGGTGCGGCGAGGGAAGACGCGCTAAGGCGGGTAGGAGGGGGAAGGAATGCTAGTAAACAAAGTCCAAGAGATGGACTCAAAGGTGACATAGGGGAGGAAAGAGATAGTGGGACGGGGGACTGTTAAAAAATAAAAAAAAACCCTACTTCGGGTGTTAGGATGATAAAACAAGAGGGAAACGCGAGGGCGTCCCCGAAAGAGACAGTACGCCATTCCATCGTCAACAATTAGTATGAAAGGACTCAAAAGGGAAGATCCCAGGAAAACCTAAGAAATAAGGTCATGCACAAGGGGTTTTTCCCTACATACGACAGAGGGTTTTGGAAACCGGACAAGGACAGCAATCACTCCTGGGGAAGGGGGTGGGCAAAGGCAGTCCAAAACCACGTGACCCCTAAGAGGGATCTCAAACTTGCCGCGGACAATTGCGGGAAGGGCAGACAAGGGGGCGGGGGAAAAGCCTGCGAGAACCGGCTGGGGGTCGGCGTCCAAAAAGGGGAAAAGAGGACGGCGTACACTGGGAGCGGCGGGGGGGCAGAGTGCCATGAAACAATCAAAAAAGCAGGCAGAGCCATTTTCGGCCGAAAACGGACAGGACGAAAGGTGCGCCAGGCGTGGGGGGGGGAGAAAAGGAAAAAACAAAGTCACAAATTTCCACATGGGGGAAAAAAGCCCTGGAAAGCAAAACGGAACGGCAACAAAAGCGAGCGCACAAAACCTCAACACGAGGGGATCGGAAACCAAAACACTTATTCAGGGGGGGGCCAGGGGGCAAAAACGTGGGGGGGAAGACGATGTGGTTTAACTCCCTATCTTACCATGAAGGTGTCAAAAGTGAAGGGGTCGGGAACTAAAATAAATGGGAGGGAACTTCCTGTCTAGAGAAAATGTTCTTGAAGACGGGGGAGAGGAAAAGGGGGGGCGGCATCCTAAGGAGAGAGGAAGTGGTTTCAGAACCTCAAAAACGGTGTTGTGGGGATGGTGTAATGCGAGACAAGAGACGGAAAACTTCAAAAAAGATAGAAAAAATGTTTAAGACAAAAAATAAGGGCTTTTCCAATCAAAGAAGAAAACTGAAAAAGTAATCAGGAAGCCGCGAGGAAGCCAGGGTTGAACTTTCTATGACTGGTGTATGGCCAAAGGGGA
>Ga0179593_1549064_pt1 | contig 16930 bp, 25 predicted proteins | sample CZODoug2_1_08_16_FD_185931 | JGI IMG/M metagenome (GOLD analysis project Ga0179593, IMG submission 185931) | Vadose zone soil fungal communities from Angelo Coast Range Reserve, California, USA - CZODoug2_1_08_16fungal (PacBio error correction) | ecosystem: Environmental > Terrestrial > Soil >...
GACTTTGTCTAAAAATGAGGTTGGGAAAAAAGAAAACACCTGAATTCGGAATTCGGAAGAGTCATTGGTTTCCAAGCCAAGGGGAGGCGGCGGGTAGAGAGTGAGTTCTCTGATTTTTGAAGATAAGGAAATAAAAAATATTGGAAGTCTCGAAACGGACCGGGACCGTTTTTTAAGAAGGAGGGCACGGGAATCTCGACAGGCTCGCCTGAATGCTGGGTACGAAATCACTTCAAAGATCTTTGAGACAAACCGGGGGAAAAAGGGAACTATGTGGGGGGAGTAGCGGTGGAGTCTTCTTAGGGGACCGTTTGAAGAAGCTAAGGGGGATAAGACGGAACTTACACGGGAAGCCAAGGACACTACTTTCAAGAAATACCCATCGTTTCTTCAACGAAAGACTCCCGGAACCATTGAAGAAAGAGAAAGAAAAAACTTATCAGTCCCAAGTAGAAAGACCCGTGCAAATCACGCAAAAGCTCAATTCGCTAAAGAAAGAAAAAGACGAGGTTAAAACTTGGGGTGGAAAAAAATTTCAAAAAGTTCGCGTCAGAGGGATTGGGAAGGGAGTGGGCCTGTATGAGATAAGAATCCTCTATCAGCTAGCGTTCCTGGGCGGAAAGAAAAAAATAACGAAAAAGTAAAGTCAAAGGAATGTTTCGAGTCGACAGTTGCGCAAGACTAGTGGGAAGGCCATGGAGAAAAGCACTCTTCTAGAAAAAAGCTATCGCTACACTGGGAATTTTGCTTGCCGAAAGATCCGTCGGGCAACCCCGCGACCGAGTCAAAAAAAACGCGAGGTTTTGTCAAAAAAAAGAAGTGTCGTAGGGGGGGCCCGGATGTGTGCTGACCATGTAAAGGGATCACACCAGGATGAAAATCTCCGGACCAAAATGATCCGTATAAACAAAAGAATCGAAAAGAGGGGGGGACGGCCTTGGGACCGAAGTGTCGTATATCAGAAAGCTCAGGAGAGGAGAGAGAAAAAGTGAGGGGGAAGTGCAGCACCCAAAGCAAAAAAAGGGGGGACTCTCTGAAAAGAACCGTCATTGAGTGAAGGGGGGGAATAAGGCCTAGGGAGGAATCTCCGGAAAAAGGGCTGCGGGGAGCTGGCAAATCCTTAGTCCTAGTGCAGTAAGCCCGAGAAGGACGAGAGACCCAAGCCTTGGGAAAATATCGGGAAAGGCGCTTAGTAATGGCACGCCACCAAGAAAGGATGCACTAGGGGGATTCACGTTTGGGTTTCAGGAAGAGTCTCAGGTCTTTGAAATGGGTGGGAAAAAAGAAAAAAAACGAAGGGGCCGGGAGGGAAATCTACGTCAGAAAATAGAATTGATGATCGGCCTTTCGCGTGAAGACAACAGCCGGCTTAAGAAGGGCAGTCAAAGAGGAAAAGGTGATCGGTTGATTTCGGAACTTTGGCAGGCGGACCCGAACATAAACAAAAAGGAAGCGAATCGCGGCCAGCCGGGCTGTGTGAGCGGGCAATTTCTACAGCTGCCGGCGTAGACAAATAGAGGGAAAGGGGGGGAAGGCTAAGAAAACGCAAGTGGAAATCCAGAAGAACACTGACCTTTCAAAAGGGAAGAACATGAGAGGGGGAATGGGTTAGGGAGAGGGCTTCAAGTCGGGGAAAACACTATGGTGCGACCAATTCGGAAGAAAAACGCAGCAAAACAGAAAGAGGTAAGGAAAAACAGAGGCCAACGAGAATGGGAGAGGGAAACGAGTGGGTTGAAGGGGATCCCCCCGGATAAAGGGTTAAACTCATACAGTGAGGGGGAAAGTCTCCCACAGTCTGGAACTGAAAAAGAAGGTGGTAAACTCTAAGTAACTCCTATAGGGTCAAGAGGGGGAGGATCGCTTAAGCACGCGGCTATTCATTCAAAAGGAGACTGAGGACCAATGCCTTAACTCTAACAAGAGCAAAAAAAAGGGGAGGAGGTCCGAAAGAAAGAACCTCACAAAAGACTAAAAAAGAGACTTCACCGAGTATTATTAATTACTTCTCTCGCTCGGCCGCCTGGGAACCAGAGAAACACGACCGGCACAGTCATCACCAACCGGTCTAAGAAAGCGGACCTCCGGGGGATAGAGTCGCCAAAGTTTTCTCTCAGGGAAGGACCAGCAAAGGTCCTCCCATTAGGGGCGCATCGGGAATGATGTCCTCGAGTGAAGACTTGCTAAAAACGTTGCACGGCTCTAACATAGTAGCAAAAAAAGCCAAGAACTGCTACAATCTCAAAAGATGGGAAGGAGATGCGGGCTCGAGGTGACAAAGCAACCAAAAACTAAATCGGCTCCCTCGGTGTTAAAGAATCGGGACGGCAGTTGGGGGTCATGAATTTGGCCAACCTCAGAAGAGAATAACAGAGGACCTTGGAAGAGAAAAACGAAAAACCGAACGAAAAAAAAAAGTCACCACATCCCCTCAATCGGCGCAAAATCGGTAGGGATACTCGATCACTGGAAGAAATTGTTTCTCCGGAATCCCAGCGGAAAAAATGGGGTAGACAAACTGAACGCTCATTAAACGAGTCTCGAAAAGGGGGAAATTCAAAAGACTTCAAAAGACTCAAAAGTCTTTGTGGGGCGTAGAAAAAGTCTCAAAAAGGGGGTTCGCGGGGGAAAAAGGTTGGAAATCCACGAGGGAAGGAGCAGGCTCTGTAAAATTCGCGGAACAAAGAGTCCTCCAAGAGACTGGGCGAAAAAAGGGAGAAACGAAGGGGGAACTTCTATTGAAGCCTCAAGATTAGGGGAGTTGTGAGTCAGGAAGACAAGCAGGGAGAGGGGGCAAAAAAGGGGGTATTGCAGATCGAACAGAAGCCGGCTTAGGGTGAAAAAGGATCGACACCAACAATAAACTCTAGAGATAAGCAATCGGCAAAAAAGCTGATCTGTTCTATCTGGAAAGGCACTCGCCGTGTGTAGGAAAGATGCGGAAGGGAACGAAAGAAAAACGCTTTCGAGAAAAAGGGGGGGTTGCCAGATCGTCAGTCCGAAAGGAAAGCAACCGTGAGTACTCTGGGGGGGGAAGGGACAGAAGGGAATCCATGTCGAGTGGGGAAAGATGCATCGGGGAGAAAGGCTTAGAAGTGATAAAAATCCTCAGGTGGAAGCACACAAAGTGGAGTCGGGATAATTAAGGGGTGGGTTCATGGAATGGAGAGCGGGAGCATTCGAGATTGCATGAACAAAAAAAGGAGGAAAGGGGGTATCCGCAATTCCCCTAGGAAGGTTAGGATCAGAGGGAAAAAGCTGACGAACGACTTTGCAAGGGGAGAGTTGAGTTTAGGCGGGGTTTATTGTGGAGGTAGTGGGTAGCATGGGGAAATTCGGACACATCCGGAAGAAAGCGAGTTCTTGCGGGAAAGGGAGGGGTGGGAGTTAGAAAATGGAAAGGAAGAAGGGGAAGGCACAAACCTGGGCAAAACATGATTTCGGGAAGTTTGTGCGCGCGATAAACCAACTACGAAGAGTGGGTTAGCAAGGGGGAGTTAAGGGGTGGCAATTGGCGAAAAGGCCGGGGCCTCGGGAGGAAAAAAATGAAAAAAAAATCCTTGGGGGTCGTTTGGGACGGGAAAGACCTCTTTGGGACTAGCGTCCTCTCCGCGGCGGAACCGACAGGCGGCCTGATGGTGGGGCTGCACTTGGGGGGAGCGAGGAAGGTTGTTGCTCGAAAAGAATTCTTTCCTCCAGGGACCCAGCGAGACGAAAAAGGTGGAAAGAAGGCCATCGCAAAAAAGTTGGCGGTTCTGCGTGAAAGTAAGGCACTCACGGGAGGAAGTTCATTGCAAGGAAAACACTCCTTCTACGTAGAAAAAGAGGAAGGAGAAAGTAGGAGGTTATCGAGGGAAAATGTACACTACAAATGGGGGGGGGGTCTAGAGGAGGTAATCATCCTAGCAATTTGGAGAGGAAAGAACTTTGAAGGAGGGTCGGGCGTTAAAGGGTATTCCTTTTCTAGAAAGGGGGGACAGGTGGGAGGGACATCTCATCTTAGGTTTTATGCCTGGGGGGGGGGGGGAGCCATAAAAATGCGCTTAAACTTCAAGACTAGGACCACATGAAAAAAAAAACCACAACATAAAAAAAACGAAAGTTAAAAAAAAAAAAAAAACAAAAAGAAAAAAAAAAAAAACAAAAAGAAAAAAAAAAAAAAGGGGGGGAGGGGTGAGCACGCCCTGTCTTGGGTCACATTGGGAAACTGTCGTTGTGGAATGAACAAGGACGAAGGGGGAAATGACTGCGAAGTGGAAAAAAGGACATGGACGGAGAAAAGCGTCAGAAAGTTTGCCATTCTCTAGGAGAGGTAATTTAGAAAATGAAAAGGTTCAACGGAAAGACACTGGTTCAGCGGAGTTTTGAAGGAAAAAAGCATGAAAGCAAGGTCTGAAAAAATCAGTAAAAAACCGAACGGGGGTGGCGGCTATGGGGAAGTCTGAATCAGCGCAGGAGACAAAAAGATGAGAGGGAAGAATTTGTCAAGAATATGAATTCCCAAAGAGGGGAATAAAAGGGGGGTGCTTTGGGAAATGGAATGTTTGAGGGGACGCGGGAAGAAAAAAGGCTAAAATTTGGAGGTGGCATCGCCCAGCAAACGTAGGGACGGGGAGAACGGCACACCTATCACGAAGGGCAGAGTACCGCCTAAAGGGGGGAGGGGAAGGAAGTTAATGTATCCGGACTAAATAATTAAGGTCGGAGGAAGTTGAAGACGGAATGTTTAAGGGGGGTGGAATGCCAGAACGAAATTAGGCAGAACCTTAGGCATGATCGTGAGGATCTAGAAGAAAAACAAAAAACTCCTGTAGAAAGATTGGGGGTATGGGGAACTTTCCTATACGGGTCGGTAAGTTTGTGAGGTCAAGGGGATATGGGGATTCGGGAGAGGCAGCTTTTATATCAAATCACAAAATAGTGAGGGGATTTTTCTTATTAAAAACCTGTGAGACAGGGGGAGGGGAGGGGGGGGGAGGCCTTATAGAAGGGGGAATTATTTAGGGAAGATAGACAAGCTTTCTGGCGGGGATGGAAGTTTATGGTACTAGATGAGGAACAGAACCAATACAAAGGGTCTCTTTCTTTCCCCACGAGGGAGGAAGCTCAGGGGGAAAGGTGCAAACGAAAGATTCTGAAGGCTATAGGACCTTAGCCAGAGCCCGCGAAAAGGGGGAGGGGGAAAAGGGACCCCCCGAAGAACGTTGCAAGAAAAAAGCGCGGCTGCGTGCTTGGGCAATGAAGGCCGGGGAGGGAAAAAAAGGGAATTCATCCCTTTGTCTGTATGTTGAAATCTTACGGAGGGGAGGGGGAGGGGGGAATAAATTTGTCAAGGAGAAAGGGGACAGTGCCTGTGGAAACGCCTAATTAAAGAAGGTCGTATGGAACTTGCAGTCAGAATAAAAAAACACACTGAAATACGGCATTGAGGTTTGGAGAAAAGAAGGGCGTTGACTTACTGCAACGTGAACGTCAATAATGCGAGGGGGTCAGGTGAAAAAAAAAGGTGCAGGTGTCGGGAAAATGAAAGGACGCGGTCTATACACAGAAATCTTAAAGGCCAACTCGAGAGGAAGACCAGCAAAGATCCGAACTTAAGTGGGGGAACACGAGTACCGAAGGGCGCTACCTGAGAGGGAAGAAAGTCGGCCCTGAGGGGGGAATCACAGAAAGGGGCTCCCAGGAAGGTAAGTCTATCAAAACACGGCGGAGGGAAAGGAAAAATATATAAAGATGGAAGCCGAAGAAGTAGGGGGAAAGGGAGGATCCGGGGAACGAAGCTGCCTTCAGGTAAAAAGAGGGTTGTGTCCGGCAGAAACGGAAGTGAGAGGCGCGTCCGTGACGGGAGAGCTTGGGGGGCGTAAAGATATCGGGGGGGGAAAAATATGTGATTTATCAAAAAAAAGAAAATTTTTCAACAGAAAGCTCGAAAACTCTCAGCCAGGAGCGAACTCCGTCGTAGAATCGTAAATGCCCTTCATCAAAGATCGAGAAACGGCCCCTTCCCTAGGGAAGCGTGTGTGTAAGGAAAGAAGGGGTCAGTCTTCCTTCGTTAGTGAGGGGGGCCCGTGGGACAGAAGAAACAAGAAAGGTAAGTTATAGATGTGCAGGGAAACAAAGGAAGTAAAAAACCCTGTAAGAACCATCGTGTGAAATCGAGAAAGAAGAGGAAGACCTGCACCTTGACAGCGAAAGTTAAATCAAGCAGAGGGGGAAAGCATTAAGGAAAGGCCCTACGGAATAAGAGTAAGGGAAAGTTTCCAAAGCTCTTAGGACGGGTTAATAGCCGTCAGACTCGCCCTGCTGCCGGCGGATGAACGAGACAGGGTCGAAAAAACGGAATACGGGGGGGGGGAATTCGTTCTGGTAGAAGAGAAAGGGTACGAACGTCACAGGGCGCGCGAAAGAAAAAAACTTGTAAAACTTCAAGAGAACTGACTGTGCACTGCCGTTGCGATCTCCGAGAAAAAACGAAAGTGCAGAAGGACGGTGGCCGATACAGGATGGTAACGGGCGATTTGTGCGGCTCCAAGTCAAGAAGGACCTCCCTGCAAGATACTAAAAATTAAAAAAAAGCCGTCCGAAGGAAAAGTTCCAAAGCCCCCCGATAGAAATAGGAGAAACGGAAGTCTGGGGACCGGAGTCGTTATCCTAAAGCTCAGGAAGGGGGGTGATTCGGAGGGTCGGAAGATTCCCAAGACAGGCAACGGAAATGAAGAGCTGGAACCAATTATGATTTGGTTATAAGCTCAGTAAAGACAAAACTAGGAGGCTGGAAAAGAAATCCTTCGTTGTCCAGGATGAAACCTGGATAAAGACTGCTCAGAAGGGGGGCCAAAAAGACAAATGGGATAAAGGGGGTATTAGCACGTCAGATAAGGGGAGAGACACCCAAAAACTTATGCGAGAAAAACCAGGAGCAACGTGGGGCATGATCTCTAAAAGTTGAGAGGGAACGACACTTGGGGTAAGGCTGAGGACGGGAAACGGAAAAATGCCAAAGAGGCCCGAAATCTTCGACAGGACAGGAGGTCAACGGAGGTTGGGGGGAAGGTCGAAATAAAGGGAAGGAGGTGTGCTCTTAAAGAAAAATGGGGCTCTCTTTTGGCATTAGACCCGACTAAGGGCATAGGGGGGGAGGTCACAAGCTCCGAAGAAAATCGGGCACCCTTGTCCGGGCTTTGTTCTTCAATTAATGGCGCCGAGGAAAGGGAAAGAAAGAAAAAAGGGGGGGAGACACGCAAATTACACAACCAATTAAAACAGGAGCACTCCCTTGAGCATTTAGGAAGGGGAGGACTTAGGTCAAGGCGTGACGGGATGGGAAAAGATACTTTCCCTTCAGAAGGGTCAAGTGAGGGGTGACCTAGAAAATTCTTCAAGTTGTTCGCGAATCCCACCTTACCCCGCAGAGAAAAAGCCAGGACTAAATCCAACAGAACCTATTGCTTGAGTTAAAAACTAGGGACATCCGCTCTTTCTTTTCAAAAGGATGATACGAAATAGCGGGGAGCAAGAGAGGTCCAAAGACTAGGGTAGAAAGGGAAGAAGTAGTGCATCCCTTTAAAAACTGACCGAAAACCGTCTATTAATACCCGACCTCAAAGAAAAGGAATCGGGGGGGTTCTAGAATCCGGGGAAGCTCGAGCGGGGGTCCATCCGGATAGAATTCTCCAATCTAAGGAGAAACCAAGAAGGAAAATTCAGAAAAGTTACGACACTCTGACTCCCGGCAGCCGAAAAAAGGAAACGGCTCGTCAAACAAGATGTGGAAGGCTGAAAAAACATCTCTTCAAGCGAAAGAAGGGCCTCGAAAGGAAGAAGGGACTCCCGGATCAATTGGGGAGAACCTCTTCCCCGGGGTTGCTCGAAAACATATGAATGGCGTAAAGACACCGCAAGACAAAAGGGGAGGGCTGGAAAGCGGGAAACTTCACACCAAAGATCATGTAGGATCGGCTGTTGAAAGCTTGCATCGGGAAGGGGGCACTGAATGGGGAACCGGAAAGGAACCGAGTTTAGTCTGAGGAGAATTCAAAAAAAAAAAAAACACAGGCACAAATAAAATGCGGAAAAAAGGATCATGCCATTGAGCTATCATAACAAGGGGAACTATTCTCTCCAGACAGTCAAGAATCCACAAGTGTGGCGAAGAGCAGGCTCAAAGGTCGACATCACAATGCATAAAAAAGATTACAAAATTTGGACAGATCAAGAGTTGCCTGAGAAAGGGAATCAACTTTTTAAGGGGAGACAGGGGAATAACAACGATGAATCTGCCCAAGAAGAACGAAGGGACGAGGAACTTCTTCAGGGCTTGGATTGACCAGGGGGGATCAAAGGGTACCCACGACTCCAACTCGGGGCCACAGGGAGTAGCCCTACAAGGAAACTGAGAGAGTGAACTTTGATCCAGTTCCATTGGGATACACTCACCCTCATTGGCCAGGGGCAGAGTGGCAAGCTTAAAAGGAAGCGGAAAGGATGAAAACAACAAAAAACAACGATGATTAGGGAATATAGTGGCATAGGCGGGGGGGGGGAAGCGGAAGGGGGAGCAATACGAAGTTTTGGGGGGGAAGAAGCTTCCCGGAAACAAGAAAAACTCAACTGAAGAAACTAGAACAGATACATAGTCGATATCGCGAGGCCACCTCAATGAAGGTTGTACTCGTCATCGAGAATGCAGCCAGGGGCTGATAGGGGGGTGTGGAAGAGTGTGGGAAAGGCTGAGCGAAAGTTTAATAAGGTTATAATCAAAGAGCAGCAAGGAATTCAGGGGAGGGAGGGGGGGACTCGTTGATAATAAGATTCATTCATCCACCAGTTTACACGCTGGGAATTAGGGGGGGAGGGCCAAGGACTATTTCGACGTTAAAAAAAAAAAGCTCCGAAGGGGAAGAGGACAGAGGGGGTTTTTATGGGGGGATTCGGTGTATCGTGGGGAGGAAACGAAAAGAAATCGGGCGGGAGGAAAATCGCTGCGATGGAGTTCAAAAACCGGGCAGCATTCTTCCAACCGAGGGGGTCGATAGGACATGAGGGTGAGGGGGAGTATACAAAAAAAGAGTTGTTTGGAAAAAAAAGGGGGGGAGGTTCGGAAAGGAGGGCAAGAAGGTTAGAGGGGACTCCTTTCTCAAGAGGGAAGGAAATTTAGGGGGAATGCCCAAAGAAGGGGGAATTAAACGGTCCTTCAGAAGGATAGTTGGAAAAGATATATACAGAGGGATAAAAAGGCTCAGTGGGGGGGTCTGACTTTATATCTTGGGGTGGCTAGAGGGGAAAAATTAATAAACTATGAGGGAATTTTGGAGAAAAGAAAATTAATTCATTAGGAGTGAGGTGGTTTGATTTTCTTCTTGATTTTCTGACTAGGTTTTGAGGAGATTAGAGGGGGAGGACAAAACGTCGAAGGGGAGAAATGATAAGGATTTTGTATAGGGCGCACGCGGATGGGAAAGATAGCAAGAAGAGTCGTTTACGTCGCGGGCAAGAGAGGGCATGTCAGCCCTGGAACGGCGGAGAAAGAAACTTTGCGGAGAAGGGTCGGGGGGGTGGGGGAAGCTAACGGGGAGAAATTGCGCTCTAGGGAAGGCACGAGGGGGGTACCCTTTTTTTCTAGAAGAAATTGAAAAGAAAGGAAGACTAGACCCCGAAGAGAAAGGCACCAAAATGAGAGGGGAAAGTTATGAAGGATGTTTCCTTTGGAAGACTGGGGAGTGGAGTGGGGGGCAGAAAAATTGAGAAGGCTTTCGGAAAAGAGAATGAAAGGAAAAGAAATGGGAACGCGAGCTATCAGGAAGAGGCAGGGTTGCAGATAAAACGAGGGTTCCAAATTGCAAAAGCCAACACCGTCAGCTGAGAAGTGGGGGAAAAAGGCCAATCAAGGAACATGATTTTACTATAAATCAACGCTCAAAGTCCGAGGGGGACTAAGAAAGATGGGCAAGCAAAAAAGCTATCCAAAAAAAAGGGAATGTCCCGAAAGTGTCTAGAATCTGAAAAATACACGTAACGCGTACGGGAAGTGGGGCATGCAGAGTGGCTCTTATAAAAGGAAAAGAAGACTCACTGCTAAGACAAAACTAAACAAAGTTTGGGAAAGGCTTTGTATTTCATCAGAGATAGTGAGAAGTTAGGGGGAAGGGATTAAAAGGAGGTATTGGGGGGGAAAAACTCCGAAAAGGAGGAGATTAAGGTAGGAAAATCCGAAATTTAACCAAAAAAGGGGGGAAAGCTTACTCGGAGGTGGGGGACGGTAACTGGGGGGGATTGGGTTTAAAGGGAGGCCGGGGGAAGTCAGTAAAGTCACCAAAAAAGGGAGGTAGTAGCTCGTTACTATCGCAGACAAAGGAAGGAAAAAAAAACCGTTGAAGGGACGGAATCGGGGGGGGGCGGTTCCGGGATTGGGGGGGGGGTTCTTGCAGGCGTGGATGAGAAAGTGTGATTGAAGGGGGCCTCACAAAGAAAAGCATCAAGAAAAGAGAGTGGTCTCGGAGGAGGTTAGACTGGAAGGCGGGACCAGTATATCTCCAAAAGTGAGATCGGAGGGAAAGGAAAGAGTTCGGAGGGTGGGTCTGAGGTATACGACGAAAGCCGATGACCCGGGAAAACCAAGACATATTACAGAAAAAATCTGGGGAATGTTGGTCCACCGGAAAAGGGAGAAGAGAAGTTCAGACCGTATGGAGCAGAGGACGAGCCGGTGAAGTTGCACCCAGAATTAATATAAGGGGAAAGTAGGGGCATCGATTATGGGACTTGCCGCACTATTGGTATAAAGTTGGAGGTTGCTGATATTAGGGTAAGACTTAGGGTTAGGGCGAAAAGAAGATGGTCAAGGAAATTTGTATACACGCCAGGTTCAAGGGGGGGAGGAAAAAAGCCGTCTCAATAAGGAAAAAGAAATATATTGGGGAAAAGGTCGATACAAAAAGGAATACAAAAACATCTTTCTGACAAAAGGAGGAAGGGGGGTTAAGGGGAGGTGTTGACGGAAATTTGAAGGCAGTAAAAAACCCAAAACAATCATTCAGACAGGGGGGGGGATCTCATTTGGGGTGATCTGAGGGAGGTAGGTCTGGAAAGGAGATACCAGGCATCTGGCAGGCACAACGGACGCTATCTTCAAGAGAGGCCAGCCCGAAAAGGGAAGCTCGATCCGGAGTCGGCAAGAAAAAAGAGTCGGCTAAACGGAGGGGGGGTCGGCCCGGAAAAGAGTAACTTGGGGAAAAGGGGGGCAAAACTGTGTCGGAGGAACATTCATTTTTGGGATATCACAAGATGAGGAAGAAGAAAAATATGGGGGCCAAAAAAGCCACGAATGTATGGTTACCAAGATGAGAGACCGGCACTAAATCGTCAGATGCGCCCCGTCGGGGGAAAGAAAAGGGTAAGGGATATCTGAAGGGGGGAAAAAAGCCGTTGAGGGGAAGAAGGGTGAAGGATATCGTTCCGAAAACTTGAATTCCCACAATGTGATAGGAGGAGTGAAAAAAAAGATCCAGAAAACCTCTCACCAGATCCCACACAAAAGAATAAAATGACCGGTTTATTAATGGCGATCTTTCGGAAGAAACAGGCCCCGTAACTTAGTAATCGGGGGGCATATTATCTTTCTACTAGGGGGTCCCAGGGGGGAAAATAAAGACGAGAGGGGTCGGCTGTTTTACCAGGACACATCCTTAGACTTTCCAAAGAGGTGGGAAAATCTTCGGGGACTTAATAGGCGAACATTAAGAAGCAACGGCATTCATTCACCGTGGAGAAGAATCCAAAAAAAGTCAAAAAAAAGCGCTCAAAAGGGAAAACTCTAGGAAAAGTCGTAGGAAAAGGGGGGCAACTGGAAGGGGGGAAAAAGACGGTTCTTTAAGAAGGAAGGCTACTGTATGCTTGAGGAGAAGGGAAGAGAAGAAAGAAAAAAAGGGAGAACTGAGAAAAACACGAACAGGAAAGAACAGTCCTTTGGGAAACGACCCGAGAAACGTCCTCATGGAAGGCAGGGGAGTTCGGGAAAAGAAGGAGTTCAGAGGTGAGAGAAGCTTTGCTCGACTTCTTAGAGCGTACTCTCGGCCGAAGATGAAAAATCCGCGGAAGCATATCACCTTCAGTGTGGGAAAAATAAGAGAATGTCGTCTTGATTTTAAGAATCGAGAGAAGGTCGAACCCTCAAAAGAAAACTCGCAGGGGGGGGGGGGAGAAAAAAACAGGATCAAAGGAAGGAAAAAATGGGGCCAAGTTCCCCTCCCCCGATCGAAAAGAACGGAAAAGGCTTGCTCAGAGGAAAAGGAAAAGGACTTAGATCAGAAAGGATCATGGGATTTTGAAGAACTGGAAGCCCTATTCAAAAAAAAAACAGTCCCTTTCGGGGGAATCCGCGAAGAAGTAAAATTAGCAGGCTCAACAGGAGTGAGCGGGAACAGATCCTATCTAAATACTCTAGAAGGGAGGAAGAGGAGGGGGGGAAAAGGAACACAAAGCTTTAGATGAAAAAAAGGTCCAAACAAATTGGGGCAAGAGGGGGTGGTACCTGGAAAGGGACGCCACCAAAAGGCACTGATGCAATAAATCAAGGGAAGGAGGCAAGATCAAAAACCTTTTCGTCACAGGGGGAAAGGCAAGGTGGGGAAAAAAAGGAGTCTCTTCTTCAGAAAAGAAGGGAGAAAAGAAAGAAACATTGAAAACAGGGCGTTGAGGGATGAAGCGTCAAGACGGGATTAAAAGCTCAGGAAAGAAAAAAAATTCTCCGCTTACGGGAGAAGTTGATTCGCAGGGGGGGAACTTTGGGGGCAGAGAAAAAAAAAGACGCGGAAGAAAAACTTAAGGCACAAGGACCCTCTCTGCCATTCCAGGGGTCAATTTGGAAGGGGTCACTAATTTCTCCTGTCCCGCAGGACGCATGCGAAAAGGGAAAAAAAGCTGGGAAAAACGAAAAAAAACCCATGACGGAAATTGGTGGGGTAATGTCCTTTATTCATAATCGTCAAGTCAGTAGGAGGGGGGGCGCAACCTGAGAGGAAACAAAAAAAAAAAAAAGAAAGGGAGGGGGAAAAACGATCCACTGAAACCGTCTCTGAAAGGGAAGAACACCGGGAGAGGGTCAGTTCTTGGGGCAAAATTTCTGTCCCCTTCCAAAAATTCGTTAAAAAATCTAAATCTATTAAGAATAGGCGTGTCAATAGAGAGGGAGAGTGAGTTAAACTGCCCAAATATGTGGTAAAGGGATTCGCTTAGGGGCCGAAGGGAAAAACTAAAGAAGGAGGGTCATTAAAGAGAAGAACACTCAAATCAAAAAGAGGGGGTTCCAATTGAAAGAGGGGGAAGACTTCCTCGGGGATAGGGGGTTCTTGAAAGCATTCTCTCAGAGAAAACAAATGAAAGGAGATCCACCCACCGTCGTCAAAGCCGCTGTAATTAAATCGCAAAATCGGCTGGGGGACGTCGATGAAAAGAAGGACTTCAGCCGCCCCATGAGGATCAGGCATTCCCTACATTCAAGGAAAGACTTGCGACCAAGCTTCAACAAAGCAATTATTTATAGCAAACGGATAAAAGTCACGCAATCTCCACAGGGAGGCGAGAATCGGAGAGCACGCAGGGGAAAAACCCTCAGGGAACTCGTTGGGGGGGGGAAAAGCGCGCATGGGGGGGGGTCAAAGGTGACTCGCTAGTTGGCCAACCTCGAAAGAAAAGAGTTCGGGGGGGAGAACTGGGAAGCTAAAAAAAAAACCGGGGGAAGCCAAGAAAAAGAAAAACATCACTCAATCCCTGCTTCAGAGGCGCGATGGCTACTATTAGAGGTCAGGAAGTCACTCTGTCATGACCGGCCAGTCGGAAGTTGTGAACTTAATATCTTCTGAAATGCTCACCTATTAACAGAAGGGAGAGAAACATTTGAAGAGCATCAAAGGGAGGGGGCTTCTACAATGATTATTCTCAGGTTAGTGTAGAGGACGTTCCCCACTATTCGAGGGGAACCTCGAAAAAAAAAGCAAAGATAGGCTGGATCGTAGAAGGGGAAGGGCCTTTGCGAGTAAAAGGAGGGGAGAGGGGAAGGAAAAGGCAAGTCTAGTTCTCACAGTTGCTTCAAGGTTCGGGGGGGGGGAAAGCAGATCCATTGTGGGGAAAAAACGGAGGAGTCCTTAGGGGGGGAAAGGTAGAACAGAATCAGCGGCTGAAGTTTCCCGGCGAGCATCAGGAGAAAAAAAACAAAACGAGAGATAGAAAAAAAGGAGAAAAAGGGGACTTGATGGGGTTCTAGTCTTCAGAAAAATAAGGAGCCCAGGGGGGGTCTTATTTCACTACCCAAAGGAGACGGAAACCGAGGCGAAACTCTGACGCATAAAGCGCGGAAGTACTCGTCGAGTGGAGAAAAGGACGCGGCATGGAAAAGAGCCTTAAGCCCTCGGGCTTATTTCTTCTTTGGGCAATCGTGTTAGGGGGAGAGAAGGGAAAAGAAAGGGGGGACATGGAATCTCTGGGACTGCGCTCAATTGGGAAGGAAAGGGTTTGGATGGAAAGAGGGAGAAGCTTTATCATGGAAGGCCGATATTCAGTTGCACAAACAAGGGTCTGTTGAAGGACGGAAGTCCAGGTCCTTGCTCCCTGATGATGATCGATTAAAAGACATCGGGGGGCGCAGAAAGGCAGGGCTTGCGTATTTTAGTCGGGGTTTGTTATAGGGGGGGTCGAAGGTTAATAAAGTAACGAGGAAACTTCGGGCGGGGGGGGGGGGGGGGCCAAAATCGGAGGGTGAAAGTGCAAAATTCAATCTGCCAAAAGGGGAGAAAGACCGAGGAGGCTAAATGGAAAGAAGACGCCATCTAAAGGGTCTAGGAGGAGGGGAATCATGGGGTTTCTATGCGACACTTTCAAAGCAAGAGGCATCGATTAAGTGGGGAAAAAACTCAGAAGAAAAGAATTGTCGTGGTCAGAACCGTCAAATCCGAGTGGGGTGGGACGATAGTTATAAGGCGACCTGTGAGAGACCGGACGGGGAGATCGGGGGGTCTCCGGGGGGGGGTGGTGGGAGAATAATTCAGTAAGAGGGGGAGTAGAAAACTTGGAGTGGCGGCACTATTTCTTTTTATTGATTTCCTGACTCTACGAGGGCGGAAAGGGCAGGAAAGAAGGGGTAGAATAGGGGTCCTATAGGAGAAAGTTCGATAAATAGGGAAATTGAAATCAAAGGGGACTAAGAGTCGCTTTAAATCACTCCTGAAAGGGTCAGCCCTTTGGCGGGAAAGAAGTTGAGAGAGAGAGATCGGTGTCGCAAAGAAAACCTTTTCGCTCGAGTTTAGGGTCAAGCTATTAGAAAGTTGGCTTGGAAGGGTGCTCAACTTTACGATTGCAAAGAAAAAAGACATCTACTACCCCAGAGAGGGGGACAGGGAGTCACGGGGTCGTGTTAGGGGGGGATCAAGCCTTTCAGGGGGGGAGGTTCAGGAATTGCTGGGACAGGGAGAAAAAAAAGTTAAGAACACAGCCAAAAGGTAACAGGAATAGAGGAGCGTTCATGTTTCCTTCTGCTTTGGGAAAAGGTGGCTGGTCGACCTCAAAGTGAAAAAGGGAACTTGACGAGGGAAGGGGGACTTCCACGAGCGGGGATTTACGAGATCAAGAGTCCACCTAAGGTCGCTTTTCTTAAGAAGAGATGCAGAATAGAAGGAGAGAAAAAAAAGTACCGTTGAAGAAATGGAACGGATAATCTGATGCCAAAGCGGAAGAGGGGATTCGTGCATCATTGAAAGGTTGGAGAGACAGGGAAGAAAGAAACGGGAAAGACAATGGTGCTGGGGAGGTGAACCTCTATCGTTTATCAAGGGAGGAGGATGGTAGAACGCGAGAACAGAAAGGATTTTTTCAGACCGCCAGATCATCCTGAATGGGGGGATTGCCGGAACCGCAGAAAGCATGTAGAGGGAGCAGCGGAAGGAAGGGGAACGGTTTGCAGGGGGTTAATACGGACGAGCGCGAAGGGGAGAAGACCATGCTCATGGAAAAAGCTGTATCTACAATAAGTGACGATCTGACAGCCGAGAAAATAAGAGTTCTCTTTGACTGGCTGGTCCGACGGGGATTGGAAGGGTCAAGGAGGGTTTGGCTGAATGAAAAAGAAGGCGACATTTGATTTAGGGGAGGGGCCAAAACGGGGGGGAGAAAAGACTACATTTATTTTCTAGGAGAAACGAAGGGGGAGGGTCGAGGGGGTGGAGCCGGGAGAGAGGGAAAAAAAATTAGAAAAGGGAATGCAGAAAAAGAGGAGTTCGGGGAAGGGGGGTCGTAACGTCGAAGGATACTACGCAAAAGAAGCCAGAAAAGGGAAATTCGCAGGGGGGAAAAGACTGTGGTGAGGAGGCGTGAGGTTAGAAGAACTATATCGAAGGGAGGCCTATTCATCGTCATTCACTAATCAAGTAGAGACGAAAGGGAGGGGGGAGGAAAGGGAAAGGACTACGTGAGAAAGTTAGCTGCGGAGGGGCACTGCTCACTTCTGTCGGGAGAAGGATCAGAATGGCATTAGTCGGGAGGGAAGAAGATATTAATCTTGATTGAAGAGGTAGATAACTAAGAGGGGGGGTAGGAAGGGAATTCACAGAAAGTCTCCAGACTTAGGAGGAGCGATCAAACGCGATAAAAAAGAAGAAGGGGAAACAAATAATTTAGAGCGAAAGATCGTGGGGGAAACTTGCCTAACGCAGGAGGGCGATTACGTTTTGGGGAAGTTTTTATCGCGAGTGTCTTGGGAAGGAGCAGGGGGGGGCGAGGGGAACATTCCAACTATTGGGCTTTACTCGAGAGGACATCACTACTCTCCTCTAGAAAAATTAGTGGCTGGAAGGGGGGGTACTAATGAAGGGAAAGTACTATCGTCAGGGTTAATCATCAAAAACCCCAATAAGGGAGTGGGAGAACGGGAAAACAGGAAGAT
>Ga0179593_1333703_pt1 | contig 16929 bp, 20 predicted proteins | sample CZODoug2_1_08_16_FD_185931 | JGI IMG/M metagenome (GOLD analysis project Ga0179593, IMG submission 185931) | Vadose zone soil fungal communities from Angelo Coast Range Reserve, California, USA - CZODoug2_1_08_16fungal (PacBio error correction) | ecosystem: Environmental > Terrestrial > Soil >...
TCAAAAGGAAGGGGCCAGTACAAACGCCTATGGCTTGGTGTCGCTCAAGGAAGGAAGTAGAAAAGGGAGGGGGAAAAGTCACGGTCAATATCGCGCGAACTGAAGAGAAAATGGAAAGTAGGAGGGTCGTGGGACAAAGTAAAACTTCGCCCCATATCCTCGCTTCAAACTCTAAAGATCAAACGGACAACAGAATGCTAAAAGAAGGCCAAAGGGAAGGAGAAAGAGAGTTGGAGTTAAAAGCGATGAAAAACACCACCTTTGGAGAGAAGAGAAGAGGAAACTATGACTGGGTCGCCTCAGGGGGAAGGAAAAACAAGCCTTTTGCCAGGTGAAGCAAACAAAACTCACCAAGAAAAGTTCAGTCGGGAAGCAAGGCAGCCGGAGGCCGCTCAATGCTCGGTCAGGGGGGAAAAAGTTTTGGATCAAGGGGTAACAAACAATGGAGTAACCCGTCGTCTCGGAAATGCACAAAAAAACCGTGCCCGGAAAAAAGCTTAAGGGGAACCGGGGCGGGTTTAGAAAAAAAATCCGATGAAGGTAAAAACCGAAAACGGGGGACAAGTAAGGGAAAGGATAATACTTGGGAGGTGCGGGCCGGGGGGCGCATAGCTCAAATTGAGCCTTTGGGCGCGGGGGGGACGGGGGCTTGAAAAAGCCACCGGCGAGAAAGTTGGTTCGGGGGTGGAGCGGGGAAGAGGGGGTCGGAGGCCGGGGGAATCGGAGTAGGACTGGCCGAAAAGTGTCACCAAGTATTCCCCAAGAAAACTGCGAGCTTGAAGAACCTGCGACAGAACTCGGAAGTATTCTAGGGGGTCGAAAAAGAAAGCTAATAGGGGGGACAAAACCTCAACCTTTAAATTGGAAAAAGGGTGACGGGAAACACCCTCAGTGACCTCAAAATAGGTTCGCGCTAGAGTCCAAAATGACAGCAAGAACGCGCGGATCGCTGGGTAGTCTGGTGCTGAGGGGGGGCGGGACAGGATATTTCATCAAACAATTTTCAAAAACGACTGAGACAGGGTGGAAAGGAAACTGGGAAAACCGAAAAGATTGTTATGGGTCGCGGGGGGGGACTTCCGGAGGACGCGAAAAAAGCCCTCGTTCCGTTGACGGGTCCCAAGGAAAAGGGACAGAGGACAATTTAAAAAAATAAAGCTGACTGCAGAAGATTGGGAGGTGGGAATAGTCGAAGCTAGAAAGTGCAAAAAAGAAAACTCCACGTCAAGGTGGTTCCATATCAACCGTCTTGGAGCTATAGGGGAAAGAGAAAAGGTTAATAGGGGGATAAGAAAAAAGTGTTGCAAGGGGGAAAAAGAGACTTAAACAGGAAAGCCGGGAAAAGAGGCGAGGATTTGTGTGTTCGCTGCGAAGTGGCCACTCCTTAGAGGCTGGTATGAGCCCCGGTCAGAAAAGAGGTTTTTGAGGAAACACGTAACTCTAAAACAGGAATTCCTCGCCGAATTCACAAAGCGATGCCTGGGGGTTTACATCGGAAGAAAAATAAATGTAGTTTCGGAGGAACCCAAAAGAGAAAAAAAAGAGAAACCCATGATCTCTAAAACAAAGAAAACAGAAAGAGACCGGGCTGAGCAAAACTGCAGAAGAAGAGCAACGAGGTGGTCTTGCTTGCTCAGGCATAGAAAAAAAAAAAAGCCGATCGCAGCTTGGCTGATCAGGCAAAACAACAACAACTGGGATGAAAATGAAGAAGAAAAAAGAAAAAAGAACAAGCTTTCCACGATCGAAGGCAAGAAACGGAAGAAAAAAAAAATCAAAAAAAGAGAGGGGAGAAGGGGGGGTAATCGGAAAGATGGACGAAAACTGGGGAAGGAGTAAAAAAGGGGCGCCACTTGAATTCTGGAGAAAAAAGATTTAGTAAAACGAATACTAGCGAGGGACATGGAATTGAACCTGAAAGGGTGGACTCGAAAGGGAGTCCGTGGGGGGCGCACGAAAAAGGGCATGAGACTCTGTTCAGAACCAGAGATTGCATGAAGGGCCGCCTAAGAGAAAGGAGAAGGGAGATGACGCCGAAAAACGACCGGAGACGGCAGAACAAAAAAAACCTCCGTGGAAATTGGAAAGAGGGCACGTGACAGGGGAACCGCTATAACTAAAGGGCAGGGGGAAAAGAAAGGAAAGTTAGACCACCGTGCCTTTTAGGGGAGGGTTCAGCAAGAAGATGGGGTAAGAGCCGAAAACACTAGGGGCGGATGAACAATCTGGGTTAATTATTTAAGGTCAGAGGGAGCTTTCCAATGGGGTCATTGGAGGGAACAGTAAAGGAAACTGGGGTAGGGACTAATTCCTGAGGGAGGGGTGGCGTCATTCTAACTCAAACGCATCAGTATAGGAAATCAGGCTTGGAACCACGAGACGACGGAGGGGAAAACGGGGTGAGAAATAATTAGTCACCAAAAATCATCAAAGAGGAAATCGTCCTAAAAGTAAAAGGATCCAAAATTTTGAGTGACCGGGGGGGACTCTCGCCGCAAATGATTTTGGTAGGTGAATCGTTTTAGGAGAAGTAAAAGTTTGTTTAAAAATGCAAGGAAAGGCGATCCGATTCTTGCTGCGAAAGCCTGCAGACTCTAGGTCTTGGGATAAGAGGAGAAACATACCGGAGGAAAGAAGTTTTAACAAGAGCGCCATCCTCCGCTTAAAGGTCCGCCCCCAACCCCATCAAAAAAAAAGGGGGGAAAGACAGAAAACGTACAAGAGAAAAAAAGGACACGAACGCGAAAAAACAGGTCTCTCACAGGAGGAATTCGAAATAAGCCGAACAAAACCGATATAACAAACTACGCTGGAAAGCTTGAATGAAGGTGGAAAAGAAGAGGGAAGGTGGAGTAGAAAACACAAAACTTTCAACATAAGGCCGTTCAGTTTTCCGGAGCGATACACTGGTTAAAAACAGGGGATTTTTGGGGAAACCGGAGAAAACTCCGGAAGGGGACTCAGAGGCAGGCTATCCAGATATCTAAAAAAAGGAAACAAAAGAGGGTTGTAATGCAAAAATTGGAGCTTGAGAAAAAAAAGGGGACAAATACGTTCCTTAGGATGAGAAAAGACACTCAGAGGGATAATCAAAAGATCTGAAAAATGCAAATAGGGCTTATTAGAAAGATAAAGGCTAAGTAAAGGGGTCGGGGGAAGGTGGGACATCTTGGTGACCGGATCAGAAGGTGGAAGGGGGAAGAATGGCGAGTGGTAATAGGGTTGGCCCAAAAAAGGAAGAAAAATAAGTAACCGGGATGAAGAGGAAGTAAAGCTATATACTATGACAGGAAGTTAAACCAACGGGGGGATCAGGGAGTCGAGAGAGCGACCAAACGAAGAAAAGGAGGAAATCCATCATGGGGAATCTAAGAACACACCAAAGGAGTGAGTAAAATAAGGTAAAGTTGCGTGAAGGAGGAAAACTATGAGTGGGAAAAGCGATTAAGAGGGGAGAAACGTAAAGGACAGGATAAAAAGAACTGTCAACTAGGAGCAGGTCCGATATCCGGCAGTGAAAGGGAGGAATAGACAAACCGAAACTTCGAATATGGCAAAAAAGGAGATATTATTCGAAAAAAAAAAGAAATCAGGCCAAGGACGAGTCCAGGGTAGAAGATTTTCACATCGCCGGGGTCAAAAACAGGTGGGACGGAGGCTAAAGGAGAGACGTCGCCACGAAAAAAATTCCCAATCCGGGGAAAGGGGAAGAAGAATTTTCAGAAAAACTCGAAAGCAGTTGAAACCGTGCGGCGGGGGGCATCCGGCAGAGGGAAAAGCAGAGGGATAACGTCGTTTGCACCGGAAGTTGGATCCGGATGAACAAGATGCTGAACAATTAGGTATAGAAATGGCAAGGTACACAAGGAAAGGCACTTAAATAAAATTCGTTGGGGGAAAACATCCTAGGACCTTTAAGGGCAAATAACCCTGCCCCCGGTGGCCAGACGGCAGTGGCCAGGTTTAGGAGGGGGAGGGTCGTCGTATTATTGCTAAGACCCGTGAAGTTGGGGGCAAAGGGTCGTTAAAACTTTTTCGAGGAAAACTTCTAGGAAGGGGTGGGGGGGGTGCGAATCAGGGTCCGAAAAGTGGCAAAGTCGAATTTAGATAGGACCGAGTCCTTATCTTGTCACCAAAAGGTTAAGCCTGCTGAGCTTGCCACTGTACCTAAAAAAAGAGAAATCATTGCGAATCTAAGAAATCGGGAAAAAAGAAGAAAAGCCAAGGGAAAAGATTGGAAAGAGTGTCGGTCGCTCCCATATCCCAATGCAAATAGTTTTGCGCGCGAGCTCAATGTTCTGAAGCATACTAAAGATGGCGGGAGGGGGTAGAATCAGGAAGGATTAACGAAAGTAATTTCTCAAAAAGGGAAAGAAAAAAGGCTGAGGATGGGCACTATTTCCCGAACTTGTTTGGGATAGGGGGGAGGGAGGAATTAATCAAAAAAATAAGAAGTCATCCCAGGTGAAATGGGGGCCTGAAACAAAAAGGAAATGTCCAAGCAGCATAACCGTTCAAGACGGCAAAAAATCTGCGGCAAAAACCATTTTGGGACATAACGGGAGCCTAAAATTAACTAGCAAGAAAAAAACGAGGGGGGGGTAAAATTCAACCTCAGGTATCGGGCTTTCACTGACGAAGGATGTGGCGACGAAAAGTTGGACACGTTGAAAATCGGAAAAATGAAAAATGACGAGCTAAGGATGGTGGTGTCTGGGGGCAGAGAAAAAAAAATCGTGCGATTATGGAAAAGGAAGAAATCAAATGAAACGTGAAGCGTCCACAGCACGCAGAAGGGACGCTCAGAAAGTAAAAAGCGATACCGGCAGAAAAAGTGTTTCATCCGGAAATCGGCAAAAGGAGCGAACGTAAAATCCCGATTCAGGCAGTCCACCCATGAGAGGGAGTCAAAAGGAAAGAAAGGGAAGCGGATATCCTGATCAGAAAGCGCGGGAAAAGCTGGAGGCGTGAGATCAAACCAGAGCAAGGGAGAAGGGAAGGGATCCGAGAATTCAAAACACAAAAAATCTTGATGATAAACCAACCAACGAGGAGTACGAATAGAAAAGGAGGGGCAGGGAAAGAAAAGAGATAGGAAGAAAACCCGTCGAAACCGAGCAAAATTCAAAAAAGGAAACCTCTATAGGAAAAGAACAAGAGGGAGAATCTGTTTCGGGAAAGGGGGGAAAAGATCATGAAGGGCGTGGAAATCAGGCACCCGAAAGAAGGCTTAATTGATCAAAGGAAAAAAAATTGTTTCACAGAGAAATTGCTCGAGTTTAGCAGCGTGCCGGCTTCGGCAGTTACGCTTGACACAAACCAATAGGTGCATTAATGGGAACGCGAACTAGGAGGGACGAGACCAAAAAAAAAACTCCGCAAAAAAAAAAGCGACGCAGTTACAGGGGGGGAATGCATGGTGAAAAGTGAAAATTTATGAGCAACCCCAGATAAAGAAAGGATCCGTCTCAGTTAAAAAGGGCATACCCGCCAGGGAAGCTTGAAAAAAGGGCCGTTGAAATGGTAGCTCTCAGGAAATCTTCCCGATTCCTCAAAAAAATACAAGCTTCAACAGAGGTGGTTGACGGATTTAACGGGATTCCTGGGAGGGGGAACCAGTTGCTATGGGAAAAGGGGGAAAGAACTAGGCTGCATGACACGCGTTGGCTTCATGAAAACAACACGGAAAAAAAAAAAGTACCATATCGTGGAAAAGCAACAGGGCTTTCACAAAAAAGTGCACGTCGTTGAAAAACGTGGTATTCGGGAACAGCCACAGAAAAAACAGCTTAAACTAGGGGAAATGAACGAAGAAGCCTCGTTCAAGCGACGTCTAGAATATTGGGGGGGGAGTGTACGAAGGTTTAAAGAGAAGTAAATGTTGCATTCAAAGAACCAGTTCTGAGACGGGGAGGGGACTTGTGAGAAGGGTGGATGAGTGCTCCTTTCGTGAGCCGTGCCGTGAAAGAGCATCATTACGAATGGGAAAATCTTTTTCCAAAGAGAAGCCTACAAGCCGCTGCCCGGCCGAGCCACTTTTTCAGCAAACAAGGAAACAACCAAACCAAACAAGGGGGGCAAAACAGCTGCACGAAAAGCCAACAAAAAATTAGACCCCAAGGCGATACCTGAGAAGATAAAAAAAAAATAAATAACGACAAAACTAAAAGATGCCCCACTGCCGGCCACCGCGTGCAATTAAAAAACTCGGAGGGAGGAAGAACAACTAACTTTGGCAAAAAGGAAGGCCCGTGCACGGTGTCAGTCACAAAAACGAAACCGACAGGTGGAACAGATGAGATAAACCGATCAACGCCGGTGACAAGAGATCGACGTAGGAAACGATGATAAAACAAGGCAGAAAATAACAACCTAAAACCCCTGTGGGTGAGAGGAGGAAAAGGGGGTGAGCTAAACCTGGCAAAGGAAAATTGGGACGGACTTAGGGGAGAAGTAACAAAGAGGGGTCTTGTCCTCTCTCGCTCCCAGGTCAAAATCGAAAGGGGCTCCCAAATATGAGATTGAAAAGACTAACTTGAATTAGTTGGCGCATCGTTGCCGGAGCATCATGGGGATAGGGGCTGGGAGGCTATAAAATAGGGGGCTACTTGGGGAGGGTTAAACGAAATCCATACCGCGAAAAGCACGGTCTAAAGAAAAAAAACAAGCTATAGAGATGAACATTAGGGGAAACGACAGGGTCAGGTCAAAGCGAGAAACTACCACAAGTCCATAAAGACCGGAAAAAGAAAGGGGAATGATCGAGAAAACACAACACTTAGAAGGAAAGAGAGAGGTCAATCGGAAGGCAGTCCTCATCTGGGAGTGGTTGGAGAAAACTTCGCTTACAGGGTAAACGGGGGAAAGACGGTCAGAGGAGCGGGAAAAACTTCATAATCATACGTACGTGAAAGTTCTGATTAGGGAAAAAAGGAAACTTCAGAAAAAGTCTCGCTCCAAAGATCTTGAAAGAAAATATTCGAAACCATGAAAAGGAGGGAAGTAAGAGAGGGGGGGAAAAAGCCATTTCACGCAAACTTGGGAGAAGCAGCTGAAATGAGGGCTAGGGAAGACGAGAAAAAGAAAAAAGAACCCCCAAAACCCAAAAAAAGGTGACAGGTGAAACTCCAAATCACAGGGGCGAAAGCGACCAAGTCCGGGTGCGGGAGGAAAAGGGCGCCGGGTCAGCAGAGAAAAGCAGGGAAAAAGGCCAAAAAAAATTCTCGTCGTGGACAACGTGTAAGTTAGGAGACATGGGACGGTGAGACCCGGTCCTCTATAAAGGGAGAAGTCACTGATTGGGAGACGTTGGAACACATCAATGAAGGGGTAAGTTCAAGCCCTAACAAATTGGACAGGGCAGTGAAAATGGGGGTCCTGTCTTCGGAAAGGGAGATCAGGGGGGGAAATATAGAAGGACCGTTCGTACTGTCTTTAAAAAAAAACGCGAGGGGAAGGGGGGGGGGCGGCGGTTGATAGGGGGGTCGGAAAGTTTGCTTAAAGGGAAGGCAGGTCGGAAATGGCAAGTCTGGAAACCAGTATTAAAAAAAAAATGGAATGAGTTCAAAAAGGTGGAAAAATTCAAAAACGAAGCACCTTAGAGGACAGGAAAATCCATCTCGCATGACCTCATCCCGGGGTGGGGGGAAAAACGTTACTGAGGAAACCCAGAATCAATCCAACATCAAGGCCAAAAGGCACTAAGAGGAGCTCAAGGAGGGATAGGAAAAAAAGCGGAACAAATGTGATTGAATTTCTGACCGAAATTTCTCACAAGTTTGAAAACGACGGGAAGGCGCGTGTGAAGACATTAAAAGGACCGAGAGGAGGGAGCGGTTGCTTTCGAATTAAAAACCGAAAGAATGCAGAAAAGAATCTCTGGAAGGGGAAGTAAAAACGAGAAAAGATGGACCAGCGCATTGACCGGGTGAATCCTGCAAAGTGTCATTCAAAAAAAATTGGAGGTGGAAAGCTCAGAACTAATAACGTAGGAAGAAACGAAACGTCAAGTTGGGTGTCTCAGATTCCCGGGCTTATCGAGAATTTCCGAGGCCGATAGAGGGAGGGAAGAAAGGGAAGTAAAGGCCAGGAACTGGCGCTTCGGTCGAAAGAGGTGGCATGAAGAAGAAGAAACGGGATGCCGCTGAGTCCAAGAAAATGCACTCTCTGGGGGTCGGGAAAAGTAGTACCGACTCAAAGGACCTCGCGAACTGAAAAGAAACTGCAAGAAAAATTGGGTAGGCAGGTCTCATGCCCGCGCTAGAGCGAAGGGAAAACGAGGAAGGACTAAAAAAAAAGAAAATCACAAAAACAGAGAAAGAGTCGGCGAAATCCACTGCACCTCGGGAAGCCAAGAGGTGGGCATTGCGGTCTCAACTCCCGGGCGTCGAAAAAGATCGTTATTCAGGAAGTCTTTCTGAGCGCTCACACCCAAGAGTAAAGAAAAGAAAAAAAGGCGCACGCCTATCAAGAAGAGGAAAAACCCGTCGATGCCAATTAAATACAATAGGCGACGCGAAGGCGGATCATGCAGCTCCCGCTGTCTGAGAGGTGTGACAGTGGAAGTGGAGGGAGTAAATGACGAAGGAAGAAGGGGAGTCAAAAGAAGAGAGAGGAGGGATCCCTTATGAAACTGGGAAAAAAAAAGAATATTGTGACTGGGGGGATCAGACGGACTGAGGTCTGTGCCTGAGGAAAGAAGGGTGGAAAAACAGAGCAGGAGAAGGAAAATAATCGCCAAACGAGGGGGGAGAGTTAAGACCTAAAAAAGCGGAGAAAGCAAGACAAGAACTTTCGGGGGCCCGTATTGAACTGGAACACTGAGGAGCCCATATGAACCGGGGAAGGGGAAAGATCCAAAATCCCGGAGAAATTACCACGGTTTAACCTGGGGGATAAGGATAACCAAGGGGAAGAAGGGGGTAAAAGCCAAACCTCCAAGGAGGAGGCAAAAAAGTGTGCGTATTTAAATGAGAGAAGGGGCAATGGCCTGGGCTCTGAACGTGGAAAACGAAACTGTAGTGAGGAGGGAGAATCTAGTTTCTGCATGTCGAAGCCATCTACCAACAGTATCGGTAAACAATTCTTTCAAAAAAAACGGACGAACGTGAACGGGTTAATCGGGTAAAAAAAGAAAGCAGCTTTGCAAATCTATCCTCAGAAGACTAAAAGAGGGGCCAGCCCGAAATATGGGTATGACAAGGGTTATCGCAGGGAAAAAAGTGGGTAAAAGGAAAACAAGGGGAGGAACATGCGATCGATGTCTTGGGAAAGGAGATAATTAGGAGAACTGCTTGAGACGAATCCTTTAAGCGCAACAGTCCCGCGTTATAGAGGGGGGTGACAACAGTCTCAAAGGAAGACGCCGCGGAAAAAGGAGCGCGGCCACGGTTCCGAAACAAGAATAAACACTACGCAAAAACAAACCGGCGAGCCGGTGACTCCAAACAAAGGAACAAAACGGATCCCAAAAAGGGGGGGGAGAAACGTCACGGAAAGAGAGAAGCCACCACCCCGTATATAACGGGCAAAGGCCAGATGGAAAAAGGGGAGGCCGTAGGGAAGGAATGAGTCTGGAAAGGTCGCCCAAAGTCAAGCTTGAATTTAACTTTCATACGAGAAGACGGGCAAAAAATTCGGGAAAAAGGCAAAAAGACAGGGGAACAAAAGGCGGCAGGATTAGCAGTTTCTCGAAGTCAGAAACCGGGAAAAAAGGGGAAGGGGGAAATGAGCAGGGAAAAAGTGAGAAGGAACGTTCAAAACTTCTGAGGGCTGGAAGAATAGGTCATGCCCGCGCTCTGAGACGGGTTCATGATAAGTAGAAATGCTCAGGCTTAGAGCAGGAGGAAGTTTTTCGAATTTTTGCCGGACATAAGGTTATATCTTGGTGGACGAGAATTTTGCTAAGGGTGGGGAAGGGGGGAACGGAAAAACCTCGAAAGGGAAAACAATGATCATGAGGCCAGACGAGAGAGGAAGAATTTCCAGCAAGTGAATCAAGTCATCGAAAAGCGAAAAAAACCAAAAGGGATGCGCAACATCTGGATCCTCTCAAAAAAACCAAAAAAAGATATTCAAAGGAGGAAAAAAACGACTTCAGAATATTGCTGGGCCAGAAAAGAGCCTGGACCTTACAAAGACTGGAAAAATCAAAAGAATAGTCTGAAGATGCCGGAGCATAGAAAAGGGTGAGATGTAGGGAGGCGGGGGGGACCAACCGTACAACTTCCTCCAATATATCTCTCCAAGAACTAAGATGCTCAAAGGACAAAAAGCTGAACGAGGAAAGCGGCTAAAAAAGGGGGGGGGGGGGGGGGGGGGGACGAAGATTTTTAGACCACAGACAACCCTTGTAAATGAGTCAGGAAATAGGAGGGGAGGGCACGCCTAAGGCCGAAAACCCAGCGGAAGTTTCGGCCGCTACCAAGGAGGGAATCCAAGGCTGTTTTCAAAGCTGCCTACGCATCATTCAAAAAATGGGGGGGAAAGGGGGAAAGGCTCTGAGTGTTTCACCGGCGTTGTCGGGTATCCCCCAAATGTCGGGAAACCGTCCGGTCTCGCGAAAAGAAAAGGGGAAAACAAGGATGTGGGGGGTGATGACGCAAACCTTCCTTGAAAGAAAAAGGGGGTGCAAACTCCTGTGGACCCCGGAACGTGGAAGAAGACTTGGTGACTTTTCTGAAGGAAGAAATAAAAAGGGATAGGAAAATTTGGGTGGCGAAAGTCAATGGTACCTGGACGGGAAAGAAAAGCGACTTGACCTTTGGGGGTGGTACTCGGGGAGGCTTTTGGCATTAAAGACTGAGGCGGCAAACGGGGGGGGATAGATTCCGAAAAAAGATCGAGTAAGCGGCACTTCAACACAAGAAAGCGGAGCAAGCTTATCGCCTCAAAAAAAAGTGAATAATCCCGGAAAGGGGGGGGGGGGGAAAAAAGGACTAAGAAACCCTAGCATCAAAACAAAGGGGCTCGAACATCAGAGATCAGCCTCTGACGAGGGAGTCGGACCTGTGGTGATTGGCTGACCGAATTGGAGTCGGCACACGGTTCACCCGGGTAAGGGGGTCTAGGGTAAAAAAACGATGGTAAAAGAGGGGGGGAGGGTGAGGTTTGATTTCGGAAGAGAAAAAAAGCGAAAGTAATTCATATACAGACATTTTCCGTTTCCGTGTCACAAGCCCATGTACCTCGCATGGAAAGGCCGAAGGGAAAGAGGAGAAAACTGCCATGGAAGGGGGTTGAAACTGAAGCTACATGAGGGGGAACCTCCCCGCACGGAGTTAGAATCCCGGTCGGTAAATCTTTTTCCCCGGAAGGGGGGGATAGAGTGAAAAGACAGGGAATCAAATCTGCGCAACATGAACTGAGGAGGAGATTGGAAAAAGGGGAAAGTTGGGGGAGGAGTCAACGTCAAGAAGTACGGGCAAATCTTAGACGCCCTTCCTGCAGCGCCTGGGGGGGGAAGACACAGCGTCTCCATTCACCCAGCCTTCAGCTCGGGAAAATATAAAGAAAATGGTGGGCAATCCGGAAGAATCACGCATAATTCTATGATCAACACCTCGAAGGGAATAAACAGAACGCTCAAACTAAAAAAAAATAGATACCGGGCGATACACATCTCGGGAACAAAGAGGTTCTGGAGGGAGAGGCAGAGGGAAGGGATAAGAGAGGCAACGGCGAATGAATTCTAAATCTCACACAAAAAAAAAGAAGAGAAATTAAAGGATCATAAACTCTCATCCAAGAAGGAAGCTACCTTCTATGCCGAGCAGCACCAAAAAGTTCGAAAAGCGAGGCTTAAGAAGTATTCCGCTTGTCTAAGGAGTGGGGGGGGAAATCATGGGCGACCTTTGCGGAATCGGGGTATCAAACTAGCGATCAGGGAAATGGGAAGAAGGGAACAAGGGTGGGAAACGCGGTCAGTCACTTGGTGAATTCGCTCGGGTGCTGAGGGAAGGGAAGTTACTCTTGGAAAAAAAAAAGAAATAATGCATGAGGGGAGAAAAGCGCCCTAACGGAAAGTGACATGACTCCTAAAAAGACGCGGACAAGCGAGAAAGCCGAAGGTCCTTGTGCCCGCATGATTTTGAATTAAACTTTAAACTGCGTCAAAAACGGAACCTGACGCGGGCGATAACCCGCCCGGGAAGACGAAACGGGGCCTGGAAGGCTGAGGAAAGAGAGCTAATTAATATGCAAACTCAAAACCCCATTGCGAGCCTCAACTTTTGACCGTATGAACGGGAAAGTTCTCAGAAATGGGAGCAGTGACACGGAACAAACCTGGAATGAGGGTTGGGAGGACAGGGACCGGGAAGGGAGGAGGGTCATTAAAAGCACAGGCATGACATAAAGATCTGGAAAATCAGGGGCGTGAAAAACTAATTAAACCGGCGTTGAAAGGAGATAATTAGGGCGCAAAAAAGAGTACAAGAACGGGCAAGACGATGATCGTACATTGCCGCGCGCGCTTCGAAGGGGTTGACGAGGGGGAGCAGTAAAGGGTTTGATTTCAAGGGGAGGAATGAAATGAAAGCGATGTCTTGTTCAAGCCAGGCGAAGGGATGCTAGAAGTTTCCAGGGGGAGAAACCGTGCAATCAGAAACTGTCCGTCGGGAATACTGGTGACACGAAGCAACAACCGCCGCTTCCAGGAAAGCCCCACTGACGAAAACCCCATAAAAAACCACCAAAAAGGGAAGGACGGGAAGGGGGGATTAAAGGGAAAAAGCCACGACCGGCGCCCAATTCTGGCCTGCGCAAAGTGACCACACCCAAGGAAGATGAGCCAAAAAAATATTAAGACGGGCCACTGCCGTCTGGCAACAAAAAATGAGTGAACGGAAAGGACTCGAAGATCACAAAGACGTAAAGCACGTGCCGTGCAGGTGTCGAACGCGAAAAAACGGGGAAGGGCTCAGAAGAAAGATGGGATAAAAACAAGACAAAAAAAAAAGGGAAAACTAATAAAAGAGGAAGGGAGGTACCTTCTTGCTAGCACGGAACCCGACAAACATACGCTGCGAAAGGTGAGAACAGGGAAGGAGGTTTTGTATGAGGGGAGGCGAGCACGAAGCTGGGATGGCATCAGCTCATCAAGTTGGGTAAGGCGATTGCTACCAAATAAATCTGACAGATGGAATGGGGAAAGAGGGGGGCAGGAGAAGTAAGCACTTAGCCGAGATAGGCGAAATGTTTTAACGGTTTTTGGGACCCGAATAAGAAGAAAGAGGAAATGGTACACAAGTGCCGGCAACACGATCTATCCTTATTTTCCCGCGTGAGAGTTCAGCCGAAGCTACCAAAAAAGAAACCGAGAAAAAAAGGAAAAGATCTCTCACAACAACAGAGAAAGAGAGTGCCAATTCGAATCGGCAAAAGTTGATTGGGGGGGAGGGCGAGATAAGGTCCTATCAACCTGAGGGACTGTCAGCGCTGGCAGGGAAAGAAAAGGCCAAGGACTATTAAAGGCGGTCGGAAACCAGGAATTCGCCCATAGATGCGCTCCAAGCTCAACTAAAGGGAGACGGCAACATATGTCGAAAGAGGCAAGCGGGCGTCCCATGAAAATGTGGTCAAAAGAAACAAAAAAAACCTTTGGGCGAAAAACTAAGAAAAGCTTGGAAATCCGTGGGGAATGACCCCAAGGGAAAGTTTTCCAGGTGGAAAAAAACATGCCACAGGGGAGGGACACTCACCAAGTCAGGTGGGTCAGTGAGTCCGTGAAAAAAAAAAAACCACCGCTGGAGCAGCAGGAGAGAGGGGGTACACCGGCGGGTCCGGGATTCCAAATGGTCTTGAAACCTGCTTGTCAGAGGGGAGGACCAAAAGAAGGCAACCTTTGAAAAGGGGGGTATCCGGCAGAAAGGGGAATGGCTGTCAGGACGAAAAAACGCCGGTGGCCAGCTGTCAGGAATTTAAACGAGGGGGCGGGTCGATTATTCGCATATGCCCAAGGTACCTTGGTTGAGACTGGGGGGGAAGGGGAAGGGTAGTTTTACTAACAGAAGGGCGGCCCGTTTGGGGTGTCGTGGATGACGGGTGCGTAAATTGGAGGGCTGAAACGAACAGGACGGAGATAAAGTTGTCCCAGTAATTCAACGAAGAAGGCTGGAAAGCAGGCACGTCCAGAAAAGGAAACGAACCTTATCTCCTAAAAGACAAGATCGATGCATCCCCTAATTGGAAAAAAAGGAAAACGCTCCCCCTCGGAATCCACCAAGGGGTCAGGGGAGGCGCGGGACATAATTCAAAGACATCGGGGGGGGAGGATGGAGAGTGAGACTGGCGGATTGGGTGACCCACGAAATGTTTCTGAAAAAAGGGGTAAACACGAGTCTCTGGGCCCTGCTTTCAACCGATACTGGTGTCGCTGATTTGAGGGGGCCAACGCGAGAAGACAGATCACCAGGACGAAACGTTTCCCGTTCACGAAAAAAGCCCATTCCCGCAGCAGATGACCGGAAAAGAATAAAAGGGGCTGAGAGCAAAAGGTGTAGTGAAAAGAAGTCAGAAAGCTGAAAAAGTCCGGAAGAACCAAAGCCCGGACAAGGGGGTTCGCAGCTTCCGCGTCGTTATCGCTTTCCCCCCTGCTCCAGGGAAGGAGGGGCTAAGAAGGAACGTGGAAAAGAGGGAGGCCAATGTAACGGCGCAGGGGGCTGCGCGGATGGTGTTGTTGAGCAGGAAGAAAGCCGGAGTAGCTGGGAAAGGAAGCACGAGAAGGTTGTGCAAGTACTCATGCCCGCAAAGGAAGGGCGAGGAAATTCACAAAGCCGGCGAAGGGTGGGGGAATTTCTCTAAGACGGGGGAAGAAGAGGTGAGGGTTTAAAAAATACACCCCCCGATGACCCTCAAGGGCCCCAACAGGAGAGAGCAAAAATCAAAGAAAAAAAACAGAGGGAAAAACACATCCGCGCGGCTCAACTTTCTAAACGAAGCGCAGGGAGAAATAAAGGACGGAGTACTTCAGGAAAACTGCTGAGAGAAGAATCACAACAACAACGTGAGTGAAGGAAAATAGGATCAGGCAGCTCGCCTTGAATCCGGAACCAGACAAAAAACCCGAAAAAAAAGGAAAAAAAAAGAAACAAAACGCCTACATAAAAAAAAAAAAAACAAAAAACGATAAGATACATCTTTCGCACCCCCTTCGGTGGGAAGGGCCATCAAAAAGGTTGAGAACAAAGAGAAAGAGTCCCTCTTTAAGAATTATATTGAATCGTAAGAAGAGAATGGAGGGAAAAAGAGGGGAGATATATGATGACGCTCCTATCGAGAAAGAGCCCATGAAAACAATTTTTGAAGAGACAGTAGCAAGGGGGATTAAAAAAAAGAAAGGCCGGCTTCGCAAATGGAAAGAAAAAAACCATAGAGGAAATATCCTAATCAAAAAAAAAGGAGTGGAAAAGAAAGCAGAAAAAGCCCGCAGCCCTCAAAAGATCTTCCAGGGTCAATGGGTCAGCATATTGTTTCAACGGAAAAAATGTCTCGCCCAGATATCCGAAAGAAAGGAAAGGCGTAAAAGAAGGAAGAGAAAAATCAAAAAAGGGAAGGGGATTGCTCGCAGGTACTGCCTTAATATGCAACGCCAACCAGCCAATTCTTCTGGAATACAATTTGCCGGGAAGACCAATGCGCGGGAAAATGGGCCCTTGGATAGGACACTAACATAACTTAGTGGAAAATGAGGCATTCCTGAAAAAACTCGGTTGGTCATTCGAGCAAGCGAAATAACAGTATAAGAAAAGAAGGGAGTTCACCAACTGAAGAAGAGTCAGTTGGAAAGGTGAAAAATTCGGTCATCAAAAAGCATAAAACAGAACTGGGAAACCAGGGGGGGGGAACGCCGCGAGGTGATAGGACGGATGCCAAAAGGAGGAAGAAGGGTGAGGGAGGGGGGGAGAGGAACTGAAAAAAAGGGTGAGTCGGGATGATGCCAAAGCGTATATTCTTGCGACTGGCGGGGAAAGAAAATCTGATTGGACAGACCGTATACAGTCCGGCGGAACTTGTGCAAAGATAAAGTCCGCCTCCATCTTCACAGGGACCGGAAAAATGGAACCCCGCACAAACAAAAAAACAGCCGAACTTTGGCGTAAAAACCAAAGGCCACGACCGTAGCCCAAGGCGGAACACCAGGCGCCCTCATCTACTCCACAATAAAAAGGGTAAATAAAGAAGAAAGGGGGGCCAAGTCCAAAGTCGGCCAGGTAACGAAAAGACTCTTGAGTTCTTCAGACACTAACGTTTCAAAAGAAGTCAGGAAGGGGGTAGCACCTCTAAGACATAAAGGAACGAAATGAAGGGAGACAAATTATCAAAACCCAAGGGGGGGAAAAACGACTATAATTCTCAGGGGGCAAATTAGAAGTATTCTCAAACCAGGGGCAGAAAGGAACCGACTGGTTTGTGAGTGCAACTTGAGATGAGAAACTGTCAAGTCAATTGGGGGCCTTCCGGGCGGAACATGAATTTGGAAAATGGGAATAAGACAGCCAAGGGGAAAATGGAGAGGGCCAAGAAGTGGGAGGACGCGAAATGAAAGGTGGAGCTTTTGCCTCATCCTTTATAAATTTTGAGAAAATAGATATGGGGGTTTAACGGGTGGGACAGAAAGGGCCAACAAAAGTCCCTGCTTAATAGACAAGCCTAGAGGATGGACAAGTTTTTTCCAAAGGTTGAGCATGGCATTAGAAGAGGGAGCGAACCAAAATGAAATAGGAACGCTTGAGCAGAATCAGCAACACAAAAATATGAGGAAAATTAGATATTCCAACTTGCGTGCACGTCTGGCCGCCAGTATGGTTGGTGTCGCGCGCTTGCGCTACCGATAAAAAGTAGGGGAAAAAGAGGGATAGATAGGAGCGGCCTGCCAAAAAAAAAAAGGCAAAGTGAAGGAGGGAGTGAGTCACCGTACACTTCGCACAT
>Ga0179593_1344349_pt1 | contig 16929 bp, 18 predicted proteins | sample CZODoug2_1_08_16_FD_185931 | JGI IMG/M metagenome (GOLD analysis project Ga0179593, IMG submission 185931) | Vadose zone soil fungal communities from Angelo Coast Range Reserve, California, USA - CZODoug2_1_08_16fungal (PacBio error correction) | ecosystem: Environmental > Terrestrial > Soil >...
GGGACAATGAAGAAGAAGAGAGGTAGGTGGAGTAGTGGGGGTACGTGACGACCACAACACAAATAGACAAAACAACAACACACCAATCAAAAGATAACAATAAAAAAAAAAAAAAAAAAAAAAGGAGAGGGTATACGTGACGAACATACCTCATGGTCAGAAGTGGAAATGAATAGTCGGGGGATTCAGGCAAAGTCCGATGGGGGGAGGGAACGAACGGACGATCTCGAAGTGTGCCAGTCAGCAAGAGGCCGAGGTACGTACCAAAGGGAATCGTAATTCAAAGGCAAATTCGAGACAACAGGCACCTCGCGCCCAATAACCAAACCTGCCCGCGCACGTACCCAGAGGAGGGAGAAGAGGGAACAATCCGCTCTAACTCTGCGAAACTTGAAAAGGAGATCGGACGCGAGAACCGCGAAAAGAGTGGAGGAAGACAGGAAAGAGAAACTTTAGGGAAAAGGAAGGGCAAACGACCCAAAGAGGGCGGCGGGTGCAGATCGACGGAGGAGAATCCGGAGTAGGGGGGGAAACTACGTAAATACTGACAAAGGAAAGGGGGAAGGAGGAAGGGGAGGTCAGGAGTCGGAAATTCTAGGCCTAAACAGGAAACCTGCGGACTGGCACTGCTGGAACTATCCTAGAAATCTGGAAAAGAATGAGAACTAGGAATCACCGGAGAAACGAAGGCAGCGCAAAAATAAATAGGCCCATAGGCTCGGGGAACACGGGTGGCGAGGAGGAAATTACAAGAAGGGCCGTGGAGCGCCGGTTAATGCTCGGCCGGGGAGATTGACGCGCGATTGCAAGAAAGGGAGCAGGACCGCGTCACGGCGGGAAAGGAAGGGGGGGGGACGGCAGAGAACTCGAAGGAAAGTCTAGGTTACAAACAATAACCCGCGGAGAGTAAAGAGCGCGTTCATAAGCAAGAGACCCAGCTTAAACGACCAGAAAAGACCTGAAGGGTTGAGCGTAGCGGGGGTAACTGATGAACTCGAACCAAAAAGGGGGGATTACCCTCTCTTAGAACCTCTCCTTGTTGGAAGCTTCCTGAGGAGTAAGCAGAAAAAGAAAAGAGGAATAGATGCACGGACTCTCCAAAAGAGAGGCACGCTCAAAAAATATTATTCTGACTCCGAGGGGTCGGGGACCAGAAATGGGCATGCGTCCCAAAGCAAAAAAGGTATTATCCTTTACTCCAAAGCTGCAAAAAGAGAAGAAGACGGGAATGTGCGATGTATGATAAGTCCTGGGTGTCTGGTGGAAAGACACTTGGATCGGGAACCAAAAAAATCAAACGTTGTTCGCTTAAAAATTTAAGAGGGGAAACCGTTATGGTAAGCGGAGGGTAAGGACCGTTGTTGGACTTCTCAAATTTCACTGAAGAAGGGGGAAAGAGTGAAGGAGAGGGGGGCTAAGGACGCCAGTCATAAAATCTAAAAAAAACTTGGAGGGAGGAAAAGAGGGAGGGATGAAAAACTTAAAAACGTAAGGAGCCAAAGAGGTCCTGATAGAGACGAAAAAACGTCTACGTAGAAAAGCTTAAAAGAAGGGTGAGATCACGCTACTAAGCATCCAGGGAGAGACCGGGCAAACGTTGCCCCAAAGAACCAAGCATCTTTGAAAAATCGGCCCTTTCATCAGAGGAGGAGCTCATTGGGGGGGTGTGGGGGTTTTGTGGGGGGGGGGGGGGTTGGGGGGGTGGGGGGGGTTTGGGAGGGGGTTTGGGGTTGGTTGGGGGGGGGGGGTGGGTGTGTTGTTTGGGGGGGGCGTACGCTACCGAAAAAAGAATGCGAAGAAGAAGACTCGAGGGACGCAGAAAAAAGGCTAAATGAACCCACGCACAAAAGTAAAAGGACTCTCAAAAGTCAGAGGGGTGTTGCCCGCGGACGGAACGCCGGGACCGCGAAAGGGCTCAGGCTGCAGAAGAAACGAGCAAAGCAAAAAGCCACACTAGAAAAAGGGGAGGGGTTAAAACTGGGGGCCAAAAAAACACAAAAACGAGTAGATCAGAAACCGAAGAAGGGGAAGCGTGGGGCGAAGAGGAGCTGTCATTTGAGGTTTGTTAAAACGAAGAACTCAGCAGAGCGGCTCGATTTGAACGGCACCGTACAGATGGAAGAGACGGAACGACTCACGAGTCACCAATCAACTAAAAAGGGTGGGGCAAGCGTTCGAGGCAATCTGTCGGGACTGCTCAATCCTTAAGAGGGAAAACCGGAAGAAAGAACCTAGGGGTCGGTACAAAACGTCGTAATTTCCATAGCCTCCCAAAGACAACGTGCGTTTGAAAAACAAAAGGAGGCCGGCAGCGCGATTACTCTCAAAAAAAGAGGGGGAAAGCCGCCAATGTAGTTAAAAGAAAAAGAGGCGCGAGGACGCTACGGATGGAATACAAAGTTCAGCTCGGGAGAGAAAGGCATTCCAAAACGGAACTAAAGGAAAGGAAATCAACTTCGGTTCGAGGGACAAAGTCAACGCTACTTCAAGAGGTAGCGAAACAGAGTAGGCCAACGCAACCCCTCAAAACTCGCGGAATGAAAAGTAAACGGTGGGGGAGGGATGGACTTGTCAAGCCGAGGGATCGGGGGAGTCAGGTTCGAGAATCAAGAGGGGTGATCGATCGAGGGTACTCTTCGGGAATCGGGGCAAGGACACAAAGTTCGTTGGGTGGGAAGGGCGAGTGGGTCAGCGATCAGTCTTGTGCTAGAACTAGGGGGAGGTGAACGACATTAGGACCAATAACATGATCAGCAAAACCGGGAAGGAGGGGGTGGACAAGAAGATTTCTCATAAAGCGGACGACGGGATGGGCACAACGAAAGGGGACAGACGCGGGATAAAGGAAATTTCCGGACCGCCGGAAGATTTTCGTTGCCCGACAAAAATGAGGAAGGGCCAGTTCTCCGAATGGGTCTACGGACCAACGCGAACTTCTCGATACATATCACGAGGAGAGGGGAGACTATGCGGGAGTGGCTTTTTACCTGCTCGGTGAGAAACTAGGGAGTCGGAGTATCAGGAGTGGAACAAAGAAGAGCCATACACCAGGCTGGCCAAAGAGGGGGCGCGCGAGTGAAGCTTAGTCAAAAGATCTCCTTCCCTGCCGTGGGGCTTGATGATAGGGCGGGAGGAAAAATCCTTCCTAGAAAAGACGACGCTCAAAGCTGGGGACACATGAAAGTGGGCACAGGAATGGGAAAGAAAAAAGTCATAGCAAAGCCAGGGAACTAATGCCTCCAAGGAAATACAGAAGAAGGCTGGAGGACAAGAGTCAAAGGATGAAGGCCGTTGAGCAACGAGGAGGAGTTTGCGGAACGTTCTCATAAGGGGGAGAAGAGAAAATCCTAAGAGGATTTACTCCTTTAGAAGAACTCGAAAAGCGAACCAAATTCCTTTAGGTAAAGGGGAGCTCGACCGGGGAGTGAGGATAGAAAATTAGAGGAATTTGGTCTCTAGAAAACCAAGTTCAGAAGAGAAGAGGGGAGCCATCGAGCATGGGAAAGTCAATTTACGATTTCCCTTCCTAACCAGAGCGCTTGAAAGGGGGGAAGGGTCCACGCTGCAGAAACTGCTCGGGAAACGAGTGGCTGGTCGGGGAGGGAAAGTCGAATCGCCAAAAAAGGGGCTCAGGACTGGGGAGAAGGAAAGAGAAAGCGCCGACGCGCGATTGCGAGGGGCCGCCTCAGGCAGACGCGCGCTAAAAAAAGAAAGGAAAGGAAAACTGGCAGGGGACGAAGGGGGTAGAAGGCGCAAGCCAAGTTCCAGTAAACGGACCTCAACCGGACTAAGGAATCTAGGAGAAAGGAAGGCTAGAGCCAGATCGTCGCTGGAAGTCCCGCCTAGGCACACTGAATCAACTCTGGGAAAACGAGCAGCGGCGTCGCCGCTTTACAGAAATGGAAGAGCGAGAAGAATGGCGGATGTGTTCACCAAAAACAAGCAAATTACAGGAGGGAGGGAAAAGAGGGAACGACGCGTCAAAGGAGAAGAGAAACGAACATGTCGCATGAAAGACGTCGTAGGCTGTTGCTCGGCAAATCGGGGGAAAGGGTCCAGGGCCATGACGGCATTCGCAGAAAAATCTCAAGACGACAAGATCAGAAAAAATGCCGTCAAGGGGCCGCAAAGAGGCGAAGGGCGCAAGCCAGCCGAAACGAATCTGCGCCATGGGAAGAGGGACAAACTCGCCAAACCTAAAAAAAACAAAAAAAGGAGAGAAGTGGCGCGGCGAAAAAACAAAAAAAAAGCGAGCCGTCCAACCTGGGCCGACGAAGACGGGGAGGAGCAAAAAAAAAAGGAAAAAGAACGTAAGAGCGAGGACCAGTCTTATCATTGAAAAAGAATTCAAATTCGGACCACAGGAGCGCCGGAGGAAGGGGGGGGCTCGGCCGTGAGGAAAAAAACAAGGAGACAAGAGTCTACTCTAAAATAAAAAAAAAAAAAAAAGGGAAAAGGGAAAAAAAAAACAAAAAAAAAAAAAGAAAAAAAAAAAAAAAAAGAAAAATAACGGCAGTACCCGGGATTTCTATCTCTCCTCTCGGAAAAAGAAACGAAAAAAGCGAAGGAGGAAGAGAAAGAAACAGTGAGGACAAAAGACTCGTGGCAGCTAGTTCCCACTTCCGCTCCAAAACAATACCAGCAAAGAGAAAGGAAAACAGGAGGGGAGGCATCGGGGGTTAAACAGTTGCACCTTCACACGCGGAAGGAACCATAACCGAGGAGGGGAAAAAAAGGACGCTAAAGAGAAAAGAAAATCCTCCTTAGAACAAGGGAACTAGGGCGGCCTAGAGGTAACAACTCGAAATCAATGCTGAGCGAACCAAAAGAATGGGAGCCTCTAGCGCCAATTCCAAATAGGATCTTCAAGGGAGAAAGAAGAGGGGGCGCAACTAGGATTTCGAGGAATATCAAAACACGCGGAACAATAACTAAGACAAGAAAAAAAGATAGGGGAGGGCAGAAAAAGGGGCCTCCAAGCATAAGCCGACTGATGACACAGAAAGAAGGATGAGGGAAAGAAACGCGCGTCCGCGGGCGCTTCAAATGGGGGGCATAAAATTAGAGGGGGGACAAGAGCGTCCACCAACCGAGAGTTGGAGTCGAAGATAGAGGAAAGGTGGAAAGGAGAGCCGAGCCCCGAATGGCACGGCCTCGCAACATCGGAAGGGGAGAAGACAGGCGGTGGAAAAAAAGAAGACTACGTCAGATCTCCGGAGATGAGGTAGCATGCAAGAAAAGAGAAGGGGTCGTGGAGCGCAAAATCCTGTACAACAGACGAAGAGGGGAGCACAGGACATCGTCGCCAAAAAACATAGTATGGTCATAAACCGGATCGCAAGCCTTGACGAAGAAAAAAACAGGCCCGTGCCGGGGAGTTTCCATTAGAAAACGAGGGGTAGGTGGAGGGAAAGGCAAAATAAAGTATCAGAAGTCACAGGGAGGGAAGAGTCGGACTGGTCATTAAAACCGAGAGAGCGGCGAGAGATAGCAACATCGTAAAAAACGCAGCATTCAAGGGATTTACAAGGTCCGGGTAAAGAGGAAAAGGAAAAGAGAGACATGCAAAATAACGGCTATCGCGAAACCAGTAAGGGAAAAAAGGAAAACAAAGAGGACGAAACAGCCCGAGGTAGTGCAGGGGGGAACGTAATAACTCCGAGAGAAGAGAGCGAGCCTCCAGAGATAACCTTCAGCGAAGAGGAAAAAACGAAAATCTGGCTCGGAAAAAAGCATGACAAACTCGGCAATACACGAAAAAAAACTGAAGAACGGAGGGGGGGACGGTAGTGCGTTCAAGTCTCTTCAACTACTTGAGCGAGTTTTGATGGGGGGGGGGGAGGGAAATGAAGGAGTCGAGGTTGCGGGCGTCGGGACCAGAGAGTAAATCAAAGGAGGAAGAGGGGGGGAAAGGAGTGGGGATCCGAAGGGGGGGACGGAGCGACTCGGTCGGGAACAAGCAACCACTCGACAATCGCGAAGATCAAAAAGGAAGGGGGGAAAACTCACCTTGGTGGGCAGGACTCAAAGCCTGCCATGGGAAGACACTTATGCCAGGGTAAGGTCTCGGAGTAAACGGACCTCTTGGGAAAAAAAAAGAGAGGAGATAACTAGGAAAACCGAGTGGATAAGACCTCCTTTTCAAGGAAAAGGGGGGTGGGAAAGAGATGAGGCGACTGGGGGTGTAAAAACATTCGTTAAACCAAATCTGGCATGGGGGGAGAGGGGAAAAAAAATTCCGATGGCTAAAATCAATCTGACGGTTGAGGAGAGACGGCGGGATGGCACGACTACCTGAATGGCGTAAGGGACAGGGGGTACCCCAAATTTTCAGGTCGAAGGAAGAAAAAAGAGGATCGAATAAAAGGACTAACCAACACTAGAGAAAACAACTATGTCTTACGAAGCAAAAAGCAACCTCGCGTGATTTGGCATCGAATCATGAAAAAGGGTACTGGCGGTAAAACTCTGCCAAGATCCTGAAGCTCGAAAGGTACAGGAGGATGTCAATAAAGCGACCGGAAACAGGCCGTTTGGTTAAAAAGAGGAAGTGGGGGGGGATGCTGGGGGGGTGTCAAAGGCTGCTGGATCAAACCACAAAAGAAATGGCGCCGGAGGTAAAACGGCGATAAAACTTATTGTGTAACACTGCAAAACGTTTGGGGGGAAGTAAAGAAATGGAGGGTCACGTCGGTTAGGGGAAGCGCGCCAGAAGGAGAGAGCACCTCCAAAAACAAGGGGAGAGAGGGGAGGAATAGTGGGGGGAGGGAATAAGAAGAAGAAAAGGACCATAGCCTAAACGTCAATCAATCCGTTACAATAAGGGGGGGATCGGCAATACCGGCAAAGAAAAGGGTCAGATCGTGGGTGCAGATCAAACGGGCCGGCCCAAAAGGAAAATAGAAGTCACATCGGCAGAAGGAAAGGGAGGGGCAAGGCGGAAACGCGCCGTCCTCTCTTCCCCGAAGAGGCTGGCATTGGAAAACAGTCGGCGAAAATTCATGCTTAGAACCGAAGCAGGATCAGAGAGAAAGAGAAATCGGGGGTTTGCCGAAGGGGCTTCTCGCGTAGGCAAGGGAGAAACGGCAAGCGAAATTTCAACAGGGAGAGCGAAACACTGGCATCAAAGAGAAAAATGTAGGGTGCTCGTTGACATCATCCAAACGAAGAAGGGGGCCTAAAAAAATACGGGAAAAGGGAGGAGTGTCCGCTAAAATGGGGTCGGGGGAAGCTAAAGGTAAAAGGACGAATAACTTCTCGGAGGGGGAAAAAGGATGAAGGTATCCACGTGCGATCGGTTCTCACCGAAACGGCTTTAAAAACAAAGACGGGGGGGGCGGCCGCAAGTAACGTGGTGAAACTCTGTCGGGAAAATACAAAGGCGAGAATAAGGACAAGCGACCAGGAAGACGCCTGAAGAGTCCAGGGGGAGGGGGAAGTGGGGGAGCTCGAAAAAGAAACCGTGTGCCTTACCAAATTACGAGAGGGACCGACTAAGTGATCAAGGGGGTGTCGCAGAGTTCAAGTACGCCGAAACCCTCCGAGATCAAAGAGGGATGAAAAAAAGGGGAAGATCGAACGCTGCACAGGGCGCGAAGAAACAGGACGCCCCCTAGAAATTTAGGAGGAAAAAATAAACGAGGACGTTCAAGAGTTCAGCCAGAAAAGGGGGGAGAAAAAAAAAGGAAAGGTAGGGGAATCAACGAGAACCAAGGCCGAGGGATTTTGGTACGGCATTGGAAGTGGGTTCGGAGGGGAAAAAGGAAGAAGGAGTTTTCGCGTTCTCGAGTGCTCTTCTCAAGGGAAACTGAGAGGAATAGGGGGAGAAGGGACGAGGAGGGGATAAACGTGACTACGTCAGACGTACGAGGTAAGAGCGTGCCGGGGCAAGTCGAGTGGGGGGGGAGAGGAGCGAACCTTTGCGAAAAAACTTGTGCTTGAACAATGAAAGGAACCAGGACACTGGACAGGGGACCCAAAAACGCTGCCGATTGACAATGTTTGCTCGAGAACCCTCTAGGAAGCCAGAAAGAAGGGAATCAAAACGTGACGGAGGCGCTGTCAGGCAGAAGAAGACAGAGTTGGTAGATGACCAGGAGACAGAGTAGAAGGGTCATATGCTTAAAAAGGGGCTAAAGAGAGAGGAGGTCCTGACTTACGCTTGAAAAGGGAGCGGCTTAGGAAAGTTTGTACAGGCGCGCAGACAAGGCCGAACGCGGCTGAAATTTACGGCCGGCGACCCAGAGCTCCAGGGGGAACAGAGGTAGACGCCAAGAGGCCCTTCAAACTTTCAAAACGGTACACCGCGCGCCGACTTAATTCGTGGGGGGAAGGAAAAGTGAAGGGACCGTGGCTGCGTGCAGAGAGCGCCAACGGGCCTTAAGAGCCAGACGCGACAAAAAAGTCTGATGACAGCATAAGGAAAGAGCCGAGCATGGGCCCTAGCAGCAAAAAACATGGACGCGCGGGAGGAAAAAAAATAGTCCTCAAAGAAGATGCCGAGAGGCGGATCAACTTAAAGGGGAGACCATCAGGCAGTTCCTTCGGTCGCGGTAAAACTCAGCAGTGAGGAAATCAACCGCGTCACGGAGGGGGCAGTGGAAGGACGCGACCCTTAATGGGCCCACGTGCATTTCGCTTAAAGTACCGGAACCGGAGGGCGGGAAACCAGAGCGAAAGATTTGGACCTACGAAGAATAAACATTCGAGGGGAAAATTCGAATGGAGCAGGAAGAGGAGGGGAACATTGGAAAGTATGTAGATGCCGCGTTTCCCCTCTCGCGTTTCTGAATAAACAGGGGGAAAAGAGGAACCAGCCCTGGATCTTCGGAGGCTCGGGGGTCTTTTTCATAATACTGGGGACGTACAGGCTGCCAAAAGCCGAGGCGAAAGGGGAAAGTAACAGACGCGATTGCTATTGTGGGCAGTCGAAGGTCGCTCGGAATCGATCTCAGTTCGAAACGAAGAGTCACAAAGGGGATCGCGGCTCCAAGGGAAAAGTATTCACGTCGGTCGGACGCTCAGGTATCCTACGAAGGGAGAGATCGTGGAGAGTAAGAAAAAGGACGCAAGGTATCTCGGTCAATTCAAAAAGGGGGGGAGGGACACGCGTCGCGGGGGGGGCGATCAACCTGGAGCAGAATCTGTAAGAAAGCTTCAGTATTCGGAAAGGGCGGCTTTGTGGGCGGCATCACGAAGGAAGGAAAACGATGGATGATAGAGGCGACAAACGAAGGGCGCTTCACTTGCTCATCGACCGGGGAGAATGATCCTCGGAGAGGAGGCGCGCCCTGAGGGGAAGAGTGGAACTGCCTTAAAACGCGAGCCAAGCTATCTAACCACCAGTAGTAGGATGTCGCGCGAATGAAGAAAGAGCCGAGGGCCGCGCCACGCCGCACCGATAATCTAAGACCGATGAAGGAGGGAGCCACAAAGAGACCGCAAAGCGACGCTCATCGTGAGCTTCGAGCGAACAAAAACCAGAGCGTCGCTCATCCGAGACGAAGCTGAAGCAACGTAGGGGCATATGCAATAGGGAAGGGAGACAGCTGCGATACTCGCAGACTGGGAAAGAACATATAGTAAAACTTCCGGAGGCACTCGGCAAGGAGCGAAGTCGGGGATACGGCAGAGGTCCTGGGATCACGAAGATTGCCCTCTTTGCGGAAACGTCAGGTCCGCGAGGGGAAGAACGGGCGGACCGTCACCGCGCCCACAGCGCAGCGACCCGAGCTTTACAAGGGTAGCAGCCTCGCTTGAAGAGAACGCAAGGGCGCCATCGAAAAAAACCACATCTACGGAGGCGAAAGATACACCCTCGATAGAGGGCGGGAAGACTGCAAAGTGAAAAAGAAAACAGGGCGGGCGACGGCACCCCGTAAAAAGGCAAAATCGGCTTAGACAAGAGGAGGGAGGGGTGGTCCAGAAGTTAGGCGGCGAGCCAAAAGCGTCAAGGGGAGCCTCCCGCCCCAATCTCGCCCTGTCAAAGAACTCGTCGAATCGTAGGCGCAGGGAGAGGGAGATCTGGAAAAAGCAACTCAATTCCGCGCGAGGAGGTGCGCATCGTGTCTTAACGCTTACCCAAAAGCGACTAACTCCTTCGTAAAAAGGCATGGCCTAGAGAAGGGATGCCCGACGTCGAGAAGTGAAAAGAGGCGAAAGAACTTCTTCTAAGGAAGGACTGGCGGCAAAATTCCTTTTGGGGCGATTGTCATGGAGAGTTGGTCCACTCGGAGGCTGCAACAGAAACTATCGATCGGGGTGCTCGAGAGTCTGGTTGAAGGAGTGGGGGGAGGGGTGGAAAGAAGCGAGGCGCGCATCCGGCGCGGGGCAAGAAGCCGGACACATCTAACGGCCGGCCGCGCAAGCGCGTTGGACACCCCCTCAATCTGAGGAAAATGTACGAGTGGGGTCAAAAACCAAACCCCGCAATCAAGAGCCGTGGGAAGAGCCACGGGAAAACGAGGAAAAAAAGAAAAGCCGCCCGAGTCTAAAGGGCGTAATCGAGAAAGGAAACATAAATCGAGCGCAGGACTTGGTGCGCGCATCGCGCATGCCCCCGCAGGAGGGGGGGTCAAATGGGGATTCGGGACAAGCGGGGGGGCGGTGCTGCAAAAAACAGACGAGGGTACCTAAAGATCAAAAACGGATAAATCAGAGCATTGCCGAGAAGTCTAGCAGAGAGCTAGACAACATCGAGCCATATCAATCTGCTTTAGGGGCGAGCAAAAGGGGAAACGGGGGAGAATCGTCAGTGCAAGAAAAGAAGCTTCGCGCAAGAAGTTCAGGAGCACCCAAAGACTCTAAAAGACGAAGAAAGACCGGTGCCCTTGCGTCAAAATTCAAAAAAGGAAAGAACCGAAAGGACTAGGCGTGAAAACTTGGACAAGAGGGTACAGGAAAACCCGAACACGTGCTGGGCGCGGAAATCAAAGAAAAAAAAACTTTCGAACCAGCGGTGGAAACGAACCAACGGAGAAAGAAGGGAGTGGACGGGTGGGAAGGGGGAGAATCGACGTCGTTCTTCCGTCTGCGAAATCAGGCTTGAGGAAGAGGGGGGGGAATGGGGTATCGAACCCAAAAAGGAGTCGAAAGGGGGATGAGAGTTAAGAGGACGAGAGCACGGCAATGCATCTATGCCGGCAAGAGTGTTTCCAAAAGTAAATAGGCGACGCCGACGGGACGCGGCGGAAATCAACCGAGGAAAAAGGGGAAAAAGAGAAGACGCCATAAAGTGAAGTGCTGTAACAAGAAAACGGGGTAGGGGGGCAGAAGCGCATTTCTCCAGAAAGTGAAGGGATTTAGGCTCAAATTAAGAAGCCTAGTTTGAACTAGCGATTGTATTCCCAGGGAAGAAATGAAAACGACCACGAGTGCGGGGAAAAAGACGCAAGGTAGTCGGCGTCTCATCGATGAGATAAGGGTGTGTAACCCAAATCCGTTACCAGGAGCGCGTTCTCATCTCGTAATACTGAAGGAGGAGAACGATGGGCCCGCTCCTTCGGGTGGAGTCTTACCGGTGGAGGGGGCCAACTACAGAAACAAACGCTCGGTGCTCACAAAGTTGGGTCAAGAGATCTCATCAGGAGGGAAAAAAAAGCGGCGCTTCCCAAAGGGAACTACCACACCAAGAGGGAGAAAGGAACGAGAAAAAAAAAACGAAAGTGCTTAAACTCAGAAACTCGTCGTTCTAATACGTCATGGAAGTTCACTCGAGCAGCACGGGGGGAGAAGAAAGAAGACGTTAAAAGGGGGAAAATCCAATCTCCCATACCTCTCCGATGCTGGAGGGGGGGGGGGGGGGGGAAAGGGAGACTAATGGTCGTGGGGGGGGGTTGGTTGCCAGTGGTCGCAACAAATCATCCGTGTTTCGATTTTATGCTAGGATAAAAACCGTGATTGGGCGGAGCGTGAGAAAGTTTTGTACGGATCATAGCAAAGCGGCGCGGCGACTAGAATTCAGAGCTTAACAAAAACAAGAGGAGGTGAAAAAGAATTGAAGGAAAGTAGCCGAGACGAGAACTCTGCACATTCTTCGATTAATCTCTTTATCAGGAAAACGGGTCGAGAAGAAAAAAGAATCAGAAAAAGACTGATCACGGGGGGGGGAAGATCAACATGGGCCTGTTCAAAACAACACGTGAATCCCGATAGATGGAGAAAAGAGGGCCTTTCATCGCCGGTCTGACGAGGCCGTCGCGCTTCAAAAGTCGACCAAAGTGCTCTCGTCGTGGGCAGAACCAATGAGTCGAGGGAAACTCCACGAAGAGGACTGAAAACGAAGCACTTCAGGAAAATTTGGTTGGACTTCCTTTTCGAAAGTGGGTGCTCGGAACGGGCGAGTTCGACTGAGACGAAGCGGATGACCCACACACAAAGGAGATCACTCTTATCCCATGTCTTCTGTTGCAAGCGGGGGACATCAGAAAAACCCAATGAAGACAAGGCCTCACCCGAAAGATCATAGCGGAGCGGGGCAGGCTGTGTCCGCGGAAGCGGATCGGAGGATGACCCGAGGTGACCGGCGGGCACCGCGCCTCGCCGGGAAGCGAAGAAAAGAAAAGTCCGGGCCCCTCAACTCGTTGCCGAGTTCTGTTCGCAGATTTACGGGAAAGAAAATATCTCGTAACGGAAGGCGGACAGAGACATCAACGCACCGGGCGTCACATGAGCGCCGCTCTTCAAAAACCCCGTGGAAAGTGCTTTACAACCGAGTCTCCCGCCGAAATATTGAGGGAGGACGTTCGAGGGGAACGCGGACGAGTGGGGTGATATGGCTAAGCTAGAAACGATGGATTGGGGAACGACGTACTCTAACTCTGGGGGAGTAATGCTCAGGAAATGAGTCCCCGAAGTAGAAAAAGGATATTCCGAACCCCCGCAAACGCTTACTGGAACTGTCGCGCTGAATCAGGAAAAATCCCCAAAAACCTCTCCGGTGGGGTCACGGGAAAGGGCAGGGTCAGGTGGGGGGGGATTGTCAGAGAAGAGGGGAAAAGCTACGAGTCGCTCTGAAAGGGAAAAAGATAGAGGAAGGCTGGCATCGACGCCCGGTAATCGTTGATCAGCCGAAGAGGGCAGTCGGCAGTTGGACTCCGAGGGGGGAAAACATCTTGGGAGGTCCTATTTTTTCTAAACGATGAATGAACCGACACGTAGAAGCCACATCACTCGGAACATTGGACTGCCTAGGAAGATAGAATCGCGTACGGGTCCACCGAAACTGGAACGATAAGGGGGGAATGAAAAAAAGTCGGAATTGCCTCTTCAAGGCCCTCCTCCCATCTAAGTCCAATTGCTCGAAGAAGAGACGGCAAGCGGTATGTCGTTCGTCGTCAGCCTGAGAGATTAAAGGTCGGATCGATACGCAGAGAAAGGGAAAGGGCGGGCGTTCGAAATTTTTGTCGCGTTCTCTCCAGAAGGCGCGGATCTTGGAACCGGGGGGTAGGCCCTCACAGAGAGACACCTGACGCAAGATGCTTCTTTCGGGAACAACGGGAGAGGGGGAGGAAAAACTCCGTGGCCCTTTCGCAAGCCTTGATCTGTGGCGCTGAGGGGGGAGGGGAACGCCTTCCGCGAACAAGAACTGAAAGAAAAAGCGGAGGAGTACTCAGCATCCGAAGAAACGGGGGGGAGACATGGGCCCTCGAAGAAGAACGAATGGAAGAGAGGAGCTAAGGAAGGGCTGATCAAACGCATTCTTGCGGCTGTGCTCAATGAGGTTACTGACAAAAAACGAGAGGCTTTCGTGTCCTGTCGCTTAGGGTCTGAAGTGAAGCGGGGGGGGAGGGAACCCGAGCCTCGGCTGACTGATGGAACGGCAAACCGCCTTCCGCAACTAGGGGCTGTTAGAGCGGCTCTAAGGCGTAGGACCATAGAAAAGTTAACACAGCCGCCGCCTCGAAAAATCGATCGTTTCATCGTGCGTCCTGCGTTAAAAGGAGAAGTCGAGAAGGGGACAGCAAGGAGCGTTCGCCGCTCTCTCTTTGGTGGCACTTTCATTCGCACTCGGGCGTCAAAACTCCTCGGGGGAAGGGGAGAAGGGCTCGAGGACGAAAAAAAGAAAGAGTCACCTGCCGCTTCGCGGCCCCTCGATTTGCGAAAAGGGTTTGGGGAAAGGCTCACAGGGTGCCGGGAAACGGCAAAAAGAGGCGGGTCGAACGGGACTGAGGAAATACGCTTAGCCTCGTTTCGGGAACCCGGAGCCGACGAGAAGAAGACGGCGCTCTCTGCCGGCCCGCCAAGTCGCGGGAGGTACCCGACAAAGCAAAGCCAAGCTTGCAAAAGCATGCTCTCGTATCATCTTCGGTAATGATGCCGAGGTGAGCTTGGGGGGAGGATCGACCACAACGAGGACGTCGCGTGCGCCTAGGGTCTCTTCAATTTCTCCCTGGGGAAGTGAAAGAAGAATAAGAGGAAAGGCCGGGAAGGGCAGATCAGTTGATTGGCAGCAAAGATCCTCACAACACAAAGTTTAAGAGTCGTGCTCGACCAACACGCAAGGAAGATGGCCTCCAGAGACTAGGCATTTTACTCACTGAAGAGCCTCCATCTTCGGAACACGCAGCCAAGAGGGGGGGGGAGTGGTCGATTCTCAGCACCCATCGCATCAACTCGAATAACGAGCCCACACGACCAGGAAGATCAGTACGGGCAGAGGAACAATGAAGAATTGTCGCAGCGGATAAAAAAGCGATCTTCAAGGAATCGGCTTGAAGGGGGCGCAGCGGGGAATACGCAACTGACTCTTCGCAATCTGAAACTGCGCCAAGAGCGGAACCGAAAGCTAGGTCCGAGGGAAGGCACTGTGCCCAAGGCCCAAGAATCGGGGGAGGCAAGAGGAAACAAAGGAGCCTCAGAAGGAGGATACCTACACGAGTCCAATTCAAGAGCGAGCAAAAGACAGAAGAGCAGGGAGGGAGGAAGAAGGAAGCAGTGCACCTACACGCGAGTAGAAAAACCGGAACCACGACCTCCGGATACAATGCTCGAATCTCGGCAAAAATCAAAAGTCCGCTTAGACAAGTGCAAAGTTCGATGGCGGCGGGCAAGAGGAGACATCGGGCAGACGACCCGAAAAGCCTTTCGCCCGCCCGCGCATTCCGAGAGGCGGGAAGGATGGGAGGATCTGGGCAGAACGGCGCCCTACTTAAACTAGTATTTGGCGCGCATCATCCCCTAGAAGAAAGAAACACCGAATAACAGAGCATGGCCTCGACGCGTCCTCAAGAAGGAGGCAATGGAAAGAGAGAGATGGACATAGTCTAACGCTCGGCTATAAATTTGCGTACACTTCGGGGGGCAAAGATGAGTCTGCGACGACGGGGGGCGCAGGGAGAATTATGTTCGTTCGCTTCGCATCGCCAAGGACGGTCAGTCCAGCCACGAAGAGAAGAGGCGGTGGTAAAGACATAAGGCATCGTGTGCTGGAGAGGACTTTCTGAGATTATGGTAGAACGAAGGATCAGCCTTAGAGAAAAAGCCCCGCGAAATGCTATCTCCGGAAGGAAACTCGTAGAAAAATATTCCAGCCACAAGAGCGTATCGATCATGACCTCATTAAAGAAAAGGAGAGTGGGAGGGGACATGACGCATAGACAAGGGGCGGCGCCTGCTGGAAGCCGGGAACAATTCGACCAATAGGGGTCTAGGCAGCGACAACACCGGGGGGCCGACTGAGGGCCCGGACCAGTGACTTCTGCATCCCGAACTAGCGCGAGAGAAGAGACATCTTAGTCAAATCACGTCCATCTGGGGGGGGCATTGTCACCAAATCGTCGTTAAGCATGATGCGGAAATATTCCGCTCTCGGAAAACTCAGAGGGGAAAACAGGCCAACCCAACTTCCTCAAAGAAGTGGCGGCGAAATCAAAAGCCAAGGCTCGGAAGGAGTGAAGAAAGACGGGTCCCGGGGTCCCGGCACGAGGCAGAAAAACCGGAAGGCTAGAAAAAGTAATCCGTCAAACTTGCCGGTCCCCCTGCCGGGCGACCAAAAAGAGAGGCGGCGGTGCATGAACTTTCGTGCTCAGTCGTGCGAAAAGGAAGCCGTGTTAGGGGGGGAAAAGGAAACGAAACCTAAGGGCGTCTAGGGGCGCGCCGCCCCCAGATGAGAGCGGGCACTTAAGTTCAAAAATTCCATCGAAGGGCGAAGCCGTGGGGAGCGGCGTATGAAAGAAGCTTTGTGGGGGGTCTAGGGACAAATCATAGCTCCCCGCAAAAGAAAAGGCGCAGGTTGTTGAACGCAACTTTGTGGGGTGCGGCAGAATTCAGAAAAATGGAGCCCGTATTATCGTCAGTAAGAAATTAGGGAAAGAAAGAAGCATGACGCGCAACTCCCGATGGGAAATTGTAAGTGAAGGACAGGGGGTCGTCTTAAGGCCACTCTATAGGTGGAACTTTACGCCAAGAAGAGGTAAACCGAGAGAAGGCATAGCCGCTGTTCAAAAAGACCAAAAACCGCTCTCGCAGTTCGAAGGAGAAGGCGTTTTGGCTGCTGACAGGGGCGTGGGGTGGGGAAAGAGAGCTACCCGACCATCAATCGTTAATGCGACGGTTGAAGGCGCTTCGAGAAGAGGAAGCGGATCGAGGACCTCGTCCCACTCTCAAGACAAGAGAAAAAAGAGCTTCGCGCTGAGCGCTCGGCTTGCGTGTCCTCAAGAATTCTGCCGGACAGCAGAGGAAATGAGGGCCCTGAAGCGAGAGGGTACAGAAGGTCCGCCAAGAGCCCCAAACCAGCATGAAGGAGAAAGGTCCGATGTGACGAATATGAGGTTTTGCTTCCGGTGGGTGGGGCACGGCAATCGGTAGAGAGACCGGGGATGGCGGGGGGAGGGGGGGGTTCGTCTGAAGAGAAAACAAGTGATTGTAAGAAGTACTTATACTGGTGATGGAAAAGTTTTCTGCGGTGGAGGAGAACGCGCACAGGAATGA
>Ga0179593_1348354_pt1 | contig 16929 bp, 16 predicted proteins | sample CZODoug2_1_08_16_FD_185931 | JGI IMG/M metagenome (GOLD analysis project Ga0179593, IMG submission 185931) | Vadose zone soil fungal communities from Angelo Coast Range Reserve, California, USA - CZODoug2_1_08_16fungal (PacBio error correction) | ecosystem: Environmental > Terrestrial > Soil >...
GGACTAGCTATGGGGAGAAAGGGAGTACTGCCTGGAAGTTAGCGGACGAAAGGCAAGGAGAAATGCGATGCGTCTCATATATCCGTTAAAGCTGTGAGGGGGGGGGGGGGGCATAAAAAATTTGTACATGTCGAAAAAAAGGAAAAAAACTATCCCGAAAAGTTCCTTTACTGGAGACAAAAGGCCGGCCAACCAATCAAAAAACTCATTGCCAATAAGAAAAAAACAAGATGGGGGGAAAAAATCAGTCTAAAAGAGCTCCACAGAGAACAGCCACGGAAGCATAAGTCTCCAGGTTACAGTCGCTCAGGTAAGGGAAGATCGCTAAATGGGGGCATGGGCACGAAGGAGCCCGAGCCCCGAAGGGGGATCCCGGGGAAACGAGTGCGAGTCCAGAACCCAAACTAGAATAAAAAGGCTCCAACTAAAGGGGGATGGAGGACTCATAAATGCAAAAAAGGGAAAGAGGCGGGGTGGGGGGACACTTCTAAGATTCCGGTCTGTCCAAACCGCTATGCAAAACAAAAATATGTCGGATAAAATGTATAGGAGCCGTCAAAAAAAGCGTAAGGGAAGTGATTTCACCCCTCCAAGCCGACCGATCATTGAGCGTTTCAAATTCAGAAAAAAGGGGAAAGCAGGTTGGCGAATGGAAAACGTCAAAAGAGCGAATTGCAGGGGCACTCAAAAGCACACGAGAGGGGGGTCAGAGAAGAAAAAGTGGACGTCAAAAGAAATGGTTTACCGGGATAGGAAGGGATGCAGGAGTACACCAGCGAAATTTCTGCGTGTGTCACGGGAAGACAATGCAATTGAGGCCGCAAGCAAAAGGGGGGTGCCCAAAACCTCAAGAATTGGGGAGTGGGAAGTCGGTAAAGTGTATTGACTCCGGCACACACGATTGTGGCAGAAAGGGCAAAAAAAACTAGATGAAGCGATTGCGGGAATTAGGAAGGAAATGAAGTAAAAAATCATGGCTAAGGTTCGCGCCTTCGGACGTGACATCTGTTTCAAGGAAAACAGGGGTGGTACCAACAAAATTAAAGTCAATGGTTGTTCTCAGAACAGATTTTAAGGCACAAGAAAGAGAGAAGAAAAGACTCCAGCGAAACGCGCTTTCCCAGTAAGGTAACGGATAACGTGCGACGGGAGCGCTCCGGGGGGGAAGTTATCAGATTAGGGGGGAAAATCAGCAAGGAAAAAAATCGGGAAGAGAAGAGCAGAGTGAAGGGGTGAAGGAGACCTGGTAGCCTGAGAGATCTACCCCTGGGTTGCCCCATTTGGGGGACACGCCAAACCGGCTCCGAATTAGGAACATCTGGGAAAACGAAAGAATTGTGGTAGGAGGTGGAAAGAAAAGTGGTTAGGAATCGGGAAAAAAATCTTTCGTCTCGCTTGGCCCACTGGATTCGCCAAGCCACAGCTCAAGACAACCATTCCGGAAAGGGGGGCAGAGGGCAAGAACTAGAATCAGGGCAGGGAATAAAGACTAATGGGGGGTTGGGCGCCGAAGAAAAGGGCTAGCGGAAAAACCGAGAAAAGGGGGGGGGGCGTTGGGGGGGGAGTTAAATGTGTCGGAGCATAAGCAAAACCCAAGGACTGCAAACGAAGGTTGTGAAAAAGAAAGAGCTGGCAGGACGTAGTTGTGCTCATTCGGTGTGGTTGCTCAAAGCTAAGCAAGAACTCGCTGCTGGGGGGCAAGAAAACTGAGCTTAACAAAAACCAGAATAAGTAGCGGGTACGGGTGGCTGGCGTAGATTAATGACTTCTGGAAAGCGGAATCACTCAATAAGATGGAAAGGGGAAGGGAAAAGAGGAAGCGCAAAGCAAGCAGGAAAAAAACTAAGACTCACAAATTCTGACCATCTCTCAAAAACAAGAGAGGAGGAAGAGTATTCGGCACTAAGGGGAGTGGAGGGGGGAGGGGGAAGCAGTGTTCCAAAAGACGTGCGAGACGAGCCCTCCAATCGAGTAACGGAGAAAAAAGGAAGGAAGGTATCTCCATACTACAAAGAAAGGACAATAAAAAACCCGAATTGAGAGAGGTGAAGACTGCTGCATCCGCTGAGTTTCGAGTACACACAGAGAAAACCAAAAGAAGAAGACCAGGCAGGGCAAGGGAGTGAAACTGCATCGCATGATCTGAGGGAGATATGGAGGGAAAGAACGCAAAAAAAAGTCCTCCTAAGAAAATCTTTTGAACAGACTAGCCAATTTTCGAAAAAAAAACATTTTATCGCTGATTACTACGTGATTCTACGTACAAGGGGGGGGGGAAAGTAGAAAAAAAAAAAGAACGGGGTTTGGCGTTAGTTATTGCACTGGGAGCATCGGAGACTCAATACGAAAATTTTTGAAGAAAAAAAAAAAAAAGAGCGAAAAAAAAGTACTGTTTTCGTGGGGGTCATCCTCACTGTCATGCGTAAGGAAAGAAAAAATGACCAGTGTCAAGAAAAAGGACCTCCGGGACTGGTCTCCGGCAAATTATGAAACAAAAATCAAGAAAAATTCAGGGACTGGCCGAAGGACTTGACAAACCGTAGAAACTCAAGGGCGAGCCAGGGGAGTACTTTGACAGTTAACTAGGGGTCAGAGGGGTTAGGGGAGATCCTCGAGGTGTCAGGGAAGTCATCACGGGCTGGATGAGGAAAAAAATTACCTGGGGGGGGGAACCTGGTTTGGTACGAATCATACCGACACAATATAAGGGGAGATAGAGGACCTGAATGAACTTAGCTTTCACCGAGTCAAAACATACCATGCCACGCGCGTCAAGGGATTGGGGCTGACACAATAGTTTCCCAAAAAACGCAAGATGAAGTAAGACAGCCATCCCAACCTCCACTGAGGTGGTGGGGGAAAAAAAACAGGCACTGTAGCAAGTTATTGTCGGGAGCGAAGCGAATGAACCTCGAGAGTTCCTTGAAAAAGAAAAAAAGGAAGAAAGAGGCAACAGGGATTTTTCAGGTGCGCGACAAAAACCAGCGAGGGGAATTCAGAGGGACCAAAAAAAACTAGGAACTTTGTGAAACGAAAGGCCACCGGCTTCACTAGACACGAGGGGGGATAAAAAACCTCAAGGAAAAAACGCGGTACGGCAGGGAAAGCGGTGACTAACGGATGCGAATAAGACAGTAATGAACATTGTTGCGGGGGTGCTCAGCGGGTGGAAAAAAGAAGGCTTTGGAGCTTTAAATCAGGAAGAAGTCATTGAATGCGGGGAAAGGTGATGGTCAAGCAATAACTGTCTGGCCCGTTGGATCCAAAGTTTTGGGGGGGGGGGAAAGAAATCCCTGAGGTTGGAAAAAAACCGGGATAAGGAGAGCGAGGATCCGGACTGTCAAAACGGGCGCGACGATGTCCGAACCGGCGTGACACGAAGAAAAGCAATCGCGGCTGGCCGGTTATCGGGATGCCAGCCTGCGAAAACTCAAGTTGGGGGGAAAGGCACAAGGGGGCCACTGGGGGCCCTGTTGTGGGGGAAATGGGGGGGGGGAGTTTCTTGTACTAAACACATTCAAGGTAAGGGGCAGGGGGGGACACTGGTTTCGGCAAACCTTGGGACGAGAGGGGCAAAAAAAGGGAGATCAAGGCTATTAAGACGGATCGGCATGAGCGATTCTCGATGTCAGGCGGGGACTTAGGAGAAAAACTCAAAGGCCAGGAGGAAAGCGGGAAAGCTTTAAAGTCTAGAACAAAAGATCCATCGCATGAAAAAAAAAAAAAGGGATTATAGGGAAGAAGATGATATGGCCGGCCTAGGGGGGAACGGGGCGGCGGTCCTGGAGACTAAGAGAAGGAAGGCGTATAATTAGGAAAAACGCAGGATAATAGCAAGTTCAAAAAAGGGAATGTTGGAGAGAAACGTGGGGGGACCAATCAAACCTTGACGAACAAAGGAACGGAAGGGAGGGAAAAAAAAGTAAAAAATGGAAGACAAAGGAAGGGCACCAGCAAAACAACGGCATGGAAAAAGTGCCACCCAGAAGCTTTGGATTCAGGGAAGAACATACAACCTAAAAAGGATCAGAAAGGGGCGATACAGGGTGGATCTCAGCTCGTACAGAAAGGGTGGAAAAGCAGCGGGGAAACTAGAGGTGGAAACCGGTCAAACGAGGAGATAAGAGCCGAAAAAAACCCCTGGCAGACAAGGAAAGGACACTAGATTGCCGGAAAAGAAAGAAGAAGAATGTCGGGTTTGGAGACAAAAACAAACGCCAGAATTCAAAAGGTGGGGACACTCCGTCAACCAACCAGACCAAAATGGCTTTTGTCAGGGGGGGGAGAACAAGTAAGGGAAAAAGGACGGACAGGTCCAGTCAATGGCCAATGCACAAACGAAACGGAATTTCACAGTGAGCAACGGGGAGGTCGAAAAAAATTTGGACTAATTGGGGGGCACAGAGGTCATCCAATGGGAAATATTACACGATTGGAAAAAGCACGAAAGAGGGGGGGGGGCCATAGGGAGACTCTCAATGACAAACCTGGTTGAAACCCTCATAGAGGAGGGGGAAGGTTGCAAGTTACAACGCTCAGCTTGGGAACAGCGCCTTGAACTGTGGGCCGAGCACCCAGTAATTCTCCAAGAAGGCCTGGGTTGGTGCAATCAGTGGCGGCTTTGCGGGGGAAGTGGGAAGGTCCGGGGATGAAGACGCGGGAAAGGGAGAAATCAAACTGGAGCAGCCTCAAAGGGGAGATTTTAAATCTTAAGATGTCATCCAAATGGCACGAGGGAGAGAAAATATCGAGAAAAAAGGAGGCCAAAAACAATGGGGGCACAATTTACGTCAGGGGACAGATCACAGAAAAGGTTTCTTCCCCACAAATCTAGAGATCTCCAGAAAATCAGGGCCAGAGAAAAACGAACTACAGGGAAAGGGGGCCCAAATAGACGGGATGATCTTCTTCGGGAAAGAGCCAAATGCGGGAAGGGCACAGAAGAAACGGGGTTAATAGGCCTGATAAACATGAGGGAAGGTAGCCAAATTCTAACGCTCTTTCCCCCGGGAGGTTGGGAAGGGAAGGAAAGCAAAAAGGATGAGGGGAGTGCCCCATCGAAAAAAATTTTTTCGCTCGCATGGGAGAATCGGGTAGAGATGCGGAGGCTTGCTCCGACTGCTAAAACATACCTGGAAAAAAGGTACCTGAGGGTTGGGAAGGGAGGGGGAAGAATTCGAAAAGGCAAAAGTTCATTCAGAAAGGTCGTGGGGGGGGAGGACGCCTATCAAAAGGGCAGGGGACATCAAAAAAAAGTGAGGAAAAGTGTTCGGAGCATGCCAACGGGACGTACCTCGATCCCATGAGAGGGAGAAGTAAGAAAGATTGCCGGTCATTTTTCTTTGTTTGCGAAAAAAAAAATTAAAGAAGCCAGAAATTGAACGGGATCGTAGCATGGGCCACAAAGGATAGAAGGAGCGGTGGGAGTTTCATGAGGAGGACGGGAGGATGAGGGAGGGGAGAGAACGACAGCCATCCGATTTGCTAGGAAGAGGAACTCTCGCCATGGCGCGAAATGCGGAAAAGGGATAAGGCCACACTCAAAGAAACTGCAGGACGCATCTCTAAAAAACACTTCGCAAACAAAAAAACGGGGGTAGTATATAAAGAAAATGTATTCACTGGAATATGAAAAAAATGGAGGGAGTGGCTACGGTGGAAAATCGCGCCTGAGCGGCTCTTCCTGAGCGGGCTGGACCTTGGAGAGAAGGAATAGCTCCAGACAAGAAAATACGACATCCTCATCAATCGCGAAGGCGAGAGGGGTGGGGAAAGCTCGCTGAACTCTCACAATGGACGGAATCAACCGAATAAAGCCGGGGTCCTGCATCTCTGGTCTCATTTCTGGGAAAAGACGGAGGATCCTGAAAGGGGGGTACTCGCCTGCTCGTCAGATCACGATGGACCTCCTATCTTCTTGTCAACCTTTGGACGGGAGCGAACACCGCCTTTCAGGGATAAGAAAACGCCGGGGACTGAAAAGGCTTGCAATATGCAAAAACGCAGAACGGGGGGGTCAAGGGAAGGTAGGGAGACCGAAGTGAGAAGCAAACCAAGAGTTTCAAACTACGATGTACCGCGCCGGGGAGGGAAAAAAATGTACTGGTGTGTTCGTGGGTGGGGCGCGCGTCTGAGTTTGGACAAGGACAAGAGGGTACGTGGAGGGAAAAAAATCGAACGGTAACTCAGAGGAAAAAGAGGGAGACGCAATTAAAAGTGCTCGGAGTGCTGGAGTTGGACTCCAGATTGCCTGTCCACAGAAGATATCAGCTCCATAGAATAATCAAAAGGGAGGAGGGGCGGAGAAATGGGGGGACGCGCGGTGTAGGGGAGCTCTCTCAGAAAGTGAGGGGGGGAAAAAAAAGAGTTGATGGAGACCCATTACGGGGGGGGGGGTGTTTCCCAAAAACTAAATGGGGCGGGGAGGACAGACCTGGGAAGATAAGAGGGTCCAAATGATTGATTACAGTGAGCTTGTCATCCCGCAATCGTCAAGAAGGAAAACGTGAAACCTCGGGGAGAAAGAGTGCCAAAAGCCGGCGTCAGCATTTGCAAAAGGCACAGGAAGAAAAAACGGGGGGGGGGGGTCACACAAAAGTCGCTAGGAGGAGCATTGAGAACTAGGCCAAGGGAAAGATCATTCACTGGAGCGATGGGTGTCGTGCGACTAAAACGTAAATTGAATGGGGGAAAAAGGATTTGCGAATGTTCGAACCGGGCATGGGAAAAGACTGCTGGGTGTGGTTAAAGTCTGACCGCCACCGTGACGAGTGGTGACTTTGTGCCAAATCCAACGAGGGAATGCAAGCCCCGCAGGATAATGCAAGACTGAAAAAAAAAAGGAGAAGAAATGCGGGGGAAATCATCGGTGCCCAAACTGGAAGGGGGGATGAATTGAAGACAGTGTGCTTTCCCGAACAAAAGGGGCTGGGTGGGGGTGGGGGCTCAGGGCTTAAGGAAGGGCATTCGCCGTTGGGGCTAAACCAGACAATTAAATTGGGCTGAGCCGAAGGAGCATAAAGTCGAGGGGGTGCCGGGGGGGGGGCCATGGTTTGGGGGTTGCTGGCAAATAGCCTAGGTGTTTCACAGGGGGAGAGCGGAGCTAGAGACCCTCAGGCAATTTAAGATGAAGGAAAATAGGAAGAGGAACGGGAAGCTTCTCGGAGGTTAAACCGGTTGAGACGGGAGTCTTCAAGCCGGTCGACGCACCTGGTTGGTGTATGAAAAAGGGGGTGTCAGGTCAATAAAAAAAAAACGTGGGTTGGGTCCTAATTTTCGAACAAAGCCGAAAGTCATAAGGATTGCGGCGGGAGGTGCACATGTGTTTTCACCGGGAACGTTTTTCACTGCCAAAAGAACAAAGCTTTGGACTGAGAAAGAGAACTGGGCTCATTGGAAGCAATTCTGTACGAGAGGACGGAAGTCCTCAACTCTCGATACCGATCAACTTCGCAGGAGTACGATCCAGGCAAACGGGAAAGGAAGAAAAACATAACGCCAGAGAACAAAAACAACTGCGGATGATGAAAAGAGTTGTCAAGATAAAAGGGGGAAAGATGGGAGGACGAGTCCTAAAGGTGCTAGTAATGGACGACCGGCATAAAAAATGATAGTGCGCTTCAATCTAGACCGTGAAACGCGGGAGGAGGTTTGTCTACGAAAAACAGTTTCCCGTGGAAGATGACCAAAAAGGCTTGACTGTGGAAAAACCGGCACCAAATCACCAACGAAGTTAGGGCCCAAGCAGAAAAAAAACCCAGAAGAGGTTTCCGGGGCCTTAGCGCTCACCTAAAAAAAAAGCAAAGCGGAAGCCTTACTAATACATCAAAAACCTGTAAGAGAGAAAGTAAGCGCCGAGACAGGGAGAGTATCCCGGTGAAACAAAAGAGGCGTGGCCAGAAAACCCAAAAAAGCTTGCAAGGGCAGGTAAGCAAAGTTACTCGCTCAGAAAGGAAGTGAGAAGGTTTTTGAGCCAACAGGATCGGGGACCCAGCCGGGAGAACCACAAATGCTGTGAAGCAAACTGTCTGGGGACCTTTAAAAGTCCAACTATGGGAAGCAAACTCACAAGCGACATCTTGGAGCCTGCAGGGGAGGGAACTAGGTCTAGAAAGAGGGGGTGGTCTATAGGTAAGAAGGGAAGAGGAGGTGGGGGGAGGGGAAGTGAAACGACACTAGGCTGCGTGTTTGGGTAAAAACTGAGAGGGACGAGGAAAAGGTGCTCACACCTGGTTGGAAACACCATAAGAGACCGTGAGTACGTCAGGTACACAAAAAACATTGAGATGTAATTAAGAAATTAAAACAGTCAATTGCAAAAACGAGCGCCTGTGGGTCAAAACACCGTGGTATTTCGTGTGGTTTTGAAGGATGGCTTAAATCTGGTGCGCCCACGATGCACCATGATGAAGTCGCAGCTGCATGCTATCGTAATCGGCACGGGCAGGGGTCTACGTCAGGGCCGTAGGGCGGAACGGATAGCTGCCATCTGTCACCTAAAAAACAAAAAATATGCAGAACCAATTCGGTCAGGGAGTTCGTCAGACTATAAAGGGGGCAGGCCCCGACAATACTGGAGATCGTCCCTAAGAAATAAGCGCAAAAGGAAGTCCTGAGAACGACGGCGACTGGGAGTAGCTCCGGGAGCTTGTATGGGAAAGGAGAAGCGGACCCAATGTACACCGCGAACGTAGGGAGGGGGGGCCGTAGACGACACAACGGCAATTTCGCAAACTGCCCGGGGGGGTAGGGTGGCATGTCGGACACAAACAAAAAGCTTGAAAACAAATCGAAACGAAACTTTGGGGTCGAGAAATTGGTCAAAATGTGAAAGGGCGGGCGTGCTAAACGAAAAGGAGCAGCCCCATCCTATACAACCAGTGAAGGCGGGTTCGTAAAAAGAAAGAGAAGCAACGAGGGCATCATCGGGAGGAAAAAAAAGGGGCGTGTCGTCGGAAGAATCCAACGGGAGAAGACAAAAACAACTCTTTGAAAACGGGGACTTTTTTCTAAACAGTAGGGAGTCATGCTAATATATCAGGCGAGAGAGTTTCAAATAAAAAGGGAAAGAAGAGCTGCTTCGGGTTAATTTTCAGTGGGGGTGGTTTTTACGGTCGACTCCGTAAAGCAGGGAGGGCAACTGGCAGAGGGCTACTTTCAAATCTCATGAAGGGCGATTTTTTACGGGTCGTGGCAGGGATGGATTTCAGAAATTGGAGCCTAATATGAAAGTCAAGAGGTCGCTTGACGGACTAAAAACGGGGCCGCTCACGAGGAAAAGAAGGGGGGGACTATCTCAATACATCAAAAGGGTGGAAGCATAACTAGAAAAACAACGTATGTATGAGGACTAGAGAGATGCGGGCACTGAGGGGGATGAGAGGGGGGGATTGTGCGTCGGAGAGCTGGAGCAAGCATATTACGCATCGAATCTGGGAAACCGGGACTCAGGAAAAAAGGGAAACCAGAATGAACTCACTCAAAAAATCCACCCCGGATGAGCCGTGGGGTGGGGGAAGCTCGCTAAGCCAACCCGCGAGTGACTGGAACTGAAGGGTCGGAAAAAGTCAAAAAAAATTACCGGAAGGGCAGCAACCGAGGGCTTTTGTGTTGGAAAAACTCAGTCAAGAGAAGGATCTGAGGTACGCGAGGGACTCAGAAGAAAGCGAAAAAAGGACAGGATTGGGTCCGCCGGCGTAGGTCGGGGGGGGGGGTAGCTAGCCCTGGTCGCGAACCAGCCAATTTTCTCTCTGGGGGGATTAACAAAAGAGTCTGCCACGAGGAAAAGAATTTAAGGTATGGTGAGACAAAGTCTTGAAAGGAGACAAAACAAACACAAAAAGGAAAAAAAAAAAATTCGGGACAACATAATGAGGCCCTAACAGAATGTACCCAGTCGTCTCACAAAGTTCTGGGGTCGATAGGGGGCAGAGAGCGTCCCGGGGCGTCGTCAAAAAGGCAATGACCGCTGGCAGAGAGGGCGAGAAGAAAGAAGGGAGCGCAATATGACGAACGGGCGAGGTAGGCCAGGATTGGTCCTCCGCTTGAAAAACGAAGAAAAGGCCCAGGGAGTCATATCCCGTCTCGGGTCTCGGAACGGAGAGTGACGCGGGGGCTGGAGAAGCAGAGTCTTGGGGGTTCGGAAGAAAAAGGGTTGAGGTAAGGGACACCAATGAAAGGGATTTTTGGGCAACCTTGGGTGATACCTGACAATCTCCAGTAGCCGCTAGAAAATGATATAAAAAGGGAGGACTTTCATGCTATTAACGCCAATCGCAAAGGGAAAGAAGCGTCGACAAGAAGGGAGGAAAAATTGGGCCCGGCCTCAATCCGGGGGGACGTAAATTAACAAAAAGGGCCACGAGGTTCACACCAGAGGAGACGAGTATCAATTAAGGGGACTCGGGGGGCCCGCAGAAGGGGAAACAAGAGACAGGGGTCTAGCTGGTCCTTGAAGGAAGAGTGAATGATGGGAGGACACTGGCGGATTGCGCGAAAGAAGGGCAAAAACTCTCTGAAAAATAAGACGTGACATGACAGAGAAATTGTGAAAGGTGTGCCAATCTTACCAAATAGTGCGCACGCCCAGGGGATAAACAGAGAAGGTGTCTCATCGTTCTTGCGATGCAAAGACCTGAGAGAACGCAGAACATTTGCTTGAAAAACGGAAAAGCATGGTGGGAATATGGGATGCTGGCCAAACGAAATCTGTCTGCCGGTTGGGGGGGCAGGAAAACCGACTCTTCAGTTGGGCTTCCCGGCGGGTGGGGGTTCAGTTCATTGGGGGACGGCGCCGTGGTACAAGGGTTTTGGTTGGCGGGCCATAACGCAGGTTAACCGGGAGCGATAAGAGTCAGGGCATCGCTCCTGGGACGAATGCAAAAGCAGAGAGGACGTCAACCGCGGCGATTCCCAATCAAGCGTCGCTGGAAGGGGGGGGTCTCAGGGGCACTTCTGCCTCGAGAACACGATCGGTACGTGGTGTGTCTGCAGGCCTGGACCCGGAAGTGGTGGGTGCCGAAATTTTTCTAAAAGAAAGTAATTTGCGCGTGCGGTGGGCACTGGTTTGAGTCAAAGGAAACGTTGAAGTTCGCGCCAACATATGGACGCGTGCTGCTAAAGTCAAAGAAAGGAACGCGACCGCATTCCTTGGAAGGTGCTTTCGTAGAAGCGTCCCTCACTTGGGGGTCGGAGACGAAGCCCGAGAACGAACTAGAAGAGGGGGGTGCATGAAAATCTGGAATCTCAACAACAAAAACGTAGATTAAATATATAGGAAAGTACCGAACTACCTAGTGAGCTGGGAGAAAAACCTGGAAGTGAAAGGACAGCGAGAGAGAGGCCTTCATAAAAAAGACTGCGCATAAAAGGAGCAATAATCCGTAGACTCGGTATGGAGGGGGGGGGGGGAAGATAAAACGTTTTAGGTGACTAACCTTGACCGGGAAGGCAAAATCGGTGGAGATCCCTGCAATAACCAACAGAGGATAAAGGCAGAAAAACCAGAGTTGGGAAGGACTGGAAAGAAGCGCCACAGGAAACCGCCAAAGCTAAAATTAGACGAAAAGCGCCAGGGGGTGACGGAAGGGAAGGCGAGAAAGGTTATCAAGGAGGAGGGGATCCCTGAGTATAGGGAAAACCGAGGGAAATTTCAAAACCCAAAAAAACTTTCCACCAGGGGAGGCCCGCAAGGTAAGCTTAAGAATGTCCAGACAAGTGGAAGAGTTCCGGGGTTGGGAAAGCCAACTGATCAGGGTGGCACCGAGCAGCAAAATGCTTGCGGGGAAGCCCTTGGGGCTTAGCCATTCCAGGTCCCTAAAAACGATTGCCAGGCCACCTCGAATCGCTTCTGTTAGAAGGGGCGGAGGGTAACATTTTGATGAGGGGGGGGGCAACGAAGCACATGAATTTGCACGCAGACACAAAGATAGCCGTCGGTGTCTGTATACTCAGGAGGGCAAATGGAAAGGCCAGATAGCGGGAGATCGAGGGACACGCTGCCGGTGAGCCTTGCATGAAAGGGGCGCCGAGAAATTGGCGAATCTCCAGACTGGTGGGGTGAAAAAACCACCGCGGGGCGGCTTGGATTGGGGCAGGGAACGACTTGCGAAGGTCCATATTGCAAAGCCAGCGGGGAAGCGCGATCGGAAGCTAGGGTCGCTCTATGAAAGCGAGTCAGCATCATGGGCGGGATCGAAAGGGGAGGCGTAACTGTCGGGAACGAAAAACCTGTGAGAAGGAAGAGTTGGTCTCATAGGAAGGACCAGGAACAATCGAGATAGATCCAGAGGGAAACCTCTCGGTTCCATTAGAAGGAACTGGGAGAACAATCGTCAGGGGTGGGGAGAAGGGGAATCATGACGGGGATATTCTTCAAAAAATGGGACTGGAAAAAAGAATAGAAATGAATGCGGAAAATGGGGGTCTCCGGGATGCAAAGGCCTCGCTTAGCCCTTTTGGGTTCAACGACAATAAAAGGCGATGACCAATCTAAAACAGCTTTGGTCGCCGGGGCAGAAGGGGGGGAAATTTCTGCTTGCTCCGGAGTCCAGTCACATACAACGACAAAGCCTTCTTTTTGCTACGGGGGGCATAACTGGAAAGAAGAACTGCGTAAAATGGGGGGGGGTGACAGCCGAGCGGGGAATAGCTAACTAAGAAGGGCGTGGAATCGGGGACAAAATTTGTAAGAAGCGACAGAAAACCCTCGGAGTTTCAAGAAAGGGCACGACCGAAGCTGCGCTGAGTTTGACTTGGGGGTTAGCGACAGGGGGGACTCGCGTCGGGCACAAAAGTAGCAGAGCTTAAAACAGAATGAAAAGAGAGGTTTGCGTTAGGTTCGAAGAGGTCCGGGATCGGAATCGAGCCTCCAAGAAGATTGAGCTTGCGGAATAGTCCGAATCGAAAAAGCGCGAGACAATTAGCCCAGAATCTGAAAAAAGTCCGGGCCGCAAAAAAAACAACGGGGGAGGAGGAGAGTTCGTGAAGTTGGACTTAGATGGGGAGTGTCCTCAAACATTGTGAAGCACGCAGCGCATTCTCGGCGACTTCAAAACGGAAGATGGAATGGAGCTCGACGAATCATCCTCAGGAAAGAAAAAAGAAAACGCGACCTGCATGACGTTTTTGGAAGCGAGGGGCGAAAAATTCCCGACGCGAGTCGTCCTAAAACCAGAAAACACCGCGCAACTGACGGGGGGCACCTTTCAGTTAAACTCTACGAGCAGGATCTGAGGTCAGCTGAGAGGCTAAAGAAAAGTCAAGGGGCACCCTCCGTAGGAACGTTTTGCTAATCACGATCGGCGCCCGCCATTTTCAACTAAAGACTGGGGACGCCTGTCAAGGTCTGGAACGGAACGACAACAGGAACTGGTGCGTGAGGGTAGTGGCTGGCGGAGTCAAGAGAAGATTGGGAAAAAGGACCCGAGGTACCAGAATTCGCGACAAAATTAGGTTTCAGAGGGGGGGGGTGGCATCTCGAGGGGGGGTCTGGCAGGTCCTTATGCAAACCACAAGGTAGAATGGGAACCTCGGCGAACTAGTCCCGGCAATTATAAAACGACGTGCAAGGTAGCCGCCGGGCCTCCTTCTTTCAAACGAAGATAGCAATCTCCCGCGAAGCACGCACTGTCTCATTTACGGGGGAACTGGCAGCGCTGTTGGAGGGCGGGGGGTCTCTATTTTAGAGAACAAGGAGGGACTTGATGGCACCCAATTACCCGGAGGTGTGGTGGTCACAAACACATGGGGGTTGTCGGCACCAAAAAAGGGGCACTCTATCCTTCGAGAAAGGACCCATGATGGAATTATTTCATGCCATGACAGCCAACGACACGGAGAGGAGGCTGGAGAACATAGTGGCAACGAAGGAAAATGACTCAGCCTGGCCAAAAGCAAAAAAGCACGGTGCACCACCAAAAGCCTCAGGAGAAAGGGTGTTCTCGCCAAGACGTCAAGTCTCATGACATCTAGCGGGACCTCAAAAAAACTCACTCACGAGGGGAAAAGGGAGGGCAACCAGGGATTGAGCATGGGCCTGATGAACAACCAATTCGTGAGAAGGTTCATCGGGGGAAAGAGGGTAACTAGTGGTGATTTGCAGGACCATTCGCGCCCCGTGCAAAAACGCAGGAGGGTCCGGGGAGGGGAGGGGGAAGATTCAGGGATGGTAGGACTCATAGAAAGGGGATTGGTGGATGGGGTTGCTCAGGAGTGTTTGCCCGGAATTCGGTTCGGTCAAAACCGGCAGCATTTCATTGGGAACTGTGCCTGCTTCAGCAAGCCTTGCGGTGGGCTTATGGATGCCAGTGGTTTCGGGGAACGCGCCTCGGGTCACACCGGGGAAAACTAAAGGGGGGATCGCGCTGAAAATTTAAGAGATCCGAACCCAGCGTCTCTTACACGGGGAGAAGCTTGCGGGGTTCAAAGGGTGAAGGAGGAGTCAACGAGAAAACAGGAAGGTGGAAGGGGGAAAAGGCGGGTTGATGGTGCCACAGTGGGGACTTTTTGCATCCACAGCTAGAATTTGGGGAGGAGAGGGGAAAGGGTTTTAGGGGCATGTGGAAGAGCCACCAAAAAACGCAAAAAAAAAGTGGAAAAAGGTCGAAGTAATGCTCATTCAATCCAAATTCGACGACTCTCGGAAGCGTCGAGAATTCCATATACTCGCCTCAAGGTAACCTAGAATCTTCCATCCTAGTCCACAACAAAAGGGAGTTCTAAAAGATATAGATTTGAAGGATGGCCGATCATATTTCAAAGTCGTGGCAGGCAAGGAAGACGGGCAGGAAAGGAGGGGAGAGAATGACCAGGAAATATAATCTCCAGTAGAAGAAGAAAGGGGAAAAAGGGCGGATTGGGGCGAGAAAAAAGGGTTCCCTGGTACGGAAAAGTGTCTCAATAAGGGGGCAAATTCCTTAAAGGTGGAAGAAAGGCCGGAACCCAATCAAAAGAGGGACACTTCCACTGCGACCAGAGCGGGCGAGATCGAGAAACAGAAAACCCCAGCGGGGGGGAATGATCCCTTGCATCTCGCGGTAAGGAAAGAGAAAATTTGAAACGCGCCGGCAAGGACCCTAATAGGGGAAAAAAAAATGGCATACCCCAAAACCTGGCATCAAGGGCGGAAGAGCAGTAAGTTCTTAACCAGCAGGCAGAAAGGGGCATGTCCGTCAAAAAGGGAAAGAAAAATTCCTACCGGAAACAAAACCCATCAAAATTGAGGGGTCTGTAGCCACGGGAAAAGGGATGAGCCATTCCATTCCGGCACCGGGGCCACCTTAGACAAGTCCGGGAGGTTCTCGGTAGCAAAAAGGGGAAGGGAAGAAACAGGCTAGAGAAAAAAAGAATGGCGGGTAAAGATGAACAATCATACTGATGTGGTGGAATAGGGTCGAGGCATGTCAGTTAACTCACCTACGGACGTGAGTCAGAAGACAGCGGGGGTCATGCGACTTTGGAATGGCTATCCCATTAACCAGGGGAAAAACGGAGCGCCATGGGGGATGAAAAAAACCTTCAGGGTCGGCTTGGTGAATTGTGGAAGGGCTACCTTCGAAAAGGCGGGGAGAAACGGGAAACGATCAGAGGGGGGGACGCGCAATCCAGTTGGACGGAACACGCGGCACTGAAAGAAGTATCCTTCATTGGCACGCGGATCGGACCGTCGAGTTCTGCAAGGAAAAAAAGGGGGGGGGGAAACAAGAGTAAAGGGGGGTGGACAGGGGGGGGGTGGCCAAGTATGTGACTTCCGACAGGGTGAGAGGGATCGCAACTGAAAAGAGCTTGAAAGTGCCGTAACGGAGAACGGGGCGACGGGGATGCGAGACCTGATCGATCTCGGGGGGGAAAGAAAGGAGACAAAAAAAAGGAAGCAAAACTACGTCGTAATATAGGAGACGTTTCGCAGGGGGAATGCCGCGCTCACAAAAGGGGGGGGCGGGGGGGTGGCATGAGGACAACAGCCAACAAGCGTGACCCCATCGAGAAAAAACCTAACTTGCTACACCGGGTAAAATCACGGGGAGTAAAAATCTTCGGCAGGATCAGGGAGAGGGGGCAGCCACATAGCAGTTCCTGCAGGGAAAACGTACGGGCGACCTCAAGTAATCAGCAGGCGAGAAAAAGCGGGAGATCATCCCCTGGCTAGAAAGTAAAGCACGGGGGGAGGGGGTGAAATCTGGGACTGGGAACACAATGCGCAGCGCTTACCACTCAATCCTGCAAGCGGGGGGTCAATAGACTGCCGTAGGGGTTTCTTTTGGGGGTGCTCAAACTACAACGGAAGGGAAAGAAGGTAGCGCTTTTCCCACAACGCGACTGGGAGTGTAGGTCACGTGGGAGGATTCGGAAATTTAATCTGAGAAGAATGGAAGAAAATGTGAGAGAAACGCGCAAAGGAGAGTAATGCATATCATGAATTCCGTGAAAGCATTTAGAGGAAAAATAGAGAATGCGCACGGGAAAGGTACGTGAGAGGGAAGGGCGAAACATTGTCCCGAGGAGAGAGGGGGAGGCGGCTAGGGACAGAAAGTTCCTCCTGAAGCAGAGCTACAAAACAAGAAAAAAGAAAAAACTCCGGCAGACGTTGAGCTCTCTAACGATGACCAGCCGCGATTGTCGGGGGGGGGGGGGGTCGGAGAAACCAAAAACTAAAGTATTGGGAAATGGGAAAAAAAAATGAAACTAAGAGCGATAGTACGCTCGCAAAAAGCCGATCACTATTGGGCAGGAAACCGTGTTTGACGCAGAGGAAAGGGGATCGTCCGAACACCGGCCATCGCGGGGGGGGAGGGAAAAAAAGGCTTAGAAGAGTACGTAAACCCGCAGAACTGTGGGGGGGCGGTATGGTCCTGGGGTCGCGGTCAATCAAAACGAAGAGATCCGACCCGATGTACGAGGCAGGCGACAAAAGTGGCTGGGCGAATGTGG
>Ga0179593_1596035_pt1 | contig 16929 bp, 13 predicted proteins | sample CZODoug2_1_08_16_FD_185931 | JGI IMG/M metagenome (GOLD analysis project Ga0179593, IMG submission 185931) | Vadose zone soil fungal communities from Angelo Coast Range Reserve, California, USA - CZODoug2_1_08_16fungal (PacBio error correction) | ecosystem: Environmental > Terrestrial > Soil >...
AAAGAGGGGAACTGATGAAAGGGAGAATAGCAATCTTACTATCCAGAGGAGTTAACGGAGCCAATGGGGAATCAGGGTCCAAGAAGATCACGGTCGATGTGCGAGAGAAAAGAAAGCACAATTAAAACACATCGGTAGAGAGGGGAAAGGGAGGAGGACTTGCACCGTGTCCCGCCGGGAGGGGGCGTTAACTTGGGCAAAGGGGGGAAAAATGAGTTCCTGTTATCAGATCTATACGAAAAGAAGAGGGGGAAAAGGAGAGGTCAACTTCGGAAAAAAGGGATGTTAAAAATTTAGGGGCTCAAAGTTCACGAAGGGAGGTGGGGAAATTTTTGAGTCCATTTCCGCTGGGGGAAAAAGGAACCAAGAGTTTTAGAAAGGCAGGGGGGGGGGGTGTTTAGCTTGACCTATACAAGAAAAAAAACATGCTATCGGGGGTCCATCGTTCCAACCAAGCTTACGTCTCAAAAAGAAACAACGGAGGGACGGAGGGGAGCCGGAAAGGGGGGTAAACAGGCCAGCGAATACTTTTAGTCGATATCAGGAAGGAAAGGCCGTCTTGGGGAATTACGTTCACACTTATTTGCAGGGGGAAAGATAAAGGGGGAAAAGGTCGAAGAAAAAGAAGACGCGTTACCTAGCTCGAAGAAAACACTCAAGTATATTGATAGTGGGCGTTTTAACGAAGGGGGGGGCGGGGAGAAGGAAGAGTAGGGGACCCAGGCGACCGGGGAAAGAAAAGGGGTGGGAAAGATTATCCGAATGGGGAATTCTGCCGTTTTGAGGAAAGGGGTGGCTTTCAGCATACTTCTTTAGCTTGAAAGTGAGGGGTGTTCAAAAACGACCGGAGGATTTGCCTCCCACAGTGGTACTTTTAGATAAGAGAATCGGGGCATCGAATATCCGGGAGCACGGGCGATTTCCCGCAGAAACACGCGCCCTGAAAAAAGGGTATGTACCAAGCCGGGTGGCACTCTAAAAGGGGGCGGCAGGTGCAACGGTTTTTGTCCGAACAGCCAGTGAAGGAAAAGAAGGGAGGGCTATCCAGCGAAAAGAAAATTATCAAAACCCAAAAGGAGAAGGACCAGACATCGCTTTGACATTGATGGAGGGGGAAGAAGGGGTAAACCTCCGTTTCCTGGTGCCCGGATTTTCCCAGGGAAAAGTCTGGGGAGGGGCCAGCCACGGTATCGCAAGGGACACCTTCAAAGGAATTACTAATGGTCAGCTAAGCGCGATCCAGCGGGAGGAAAATCACCCGAGAGGGGAAAGGGAAAAAGAGGCAACTCTTGCGCTTGAAAATCTTCCATCATTTTGAGGATGAAAAAAGGAAACAAACCAAAGCAATTATACTGTTGGATGATTATATCCGATGTAGTTGAAAAAAAAGGGCGGAAGAGAGAAGGAATGGCCAGGAAAGAAGTGTCAACGAGTGCTCTTGCGAATTAGAAAAAAGCCTTAATTGGAAACCAAAAAAGGAAAATGGTGGCTTACAAAAGGGGACCAGCCCTTCGCCGGACAACCCGCAGGGAAGTTTGGAAAGGGGAGAAAAAGAGAGTAAGGCCATGAAAGTCGATCAGAGGAGTGTTTCCAGACGAATACATGAGGATATTGAACAGTGGCTGTCAGTGGGGGGAAAGAGAGAGCAACAACAACAAGGGGAGGAGAGCAACACTGACATCAACTTGTCAGGAGTTCGGAACAACCGGCTCTGGCAACTTTTCTCGATGCGCCTTTACATGGCCTAGAGCGCTATCGGGGCAAACGGTGAGAGGGGGGGGGGGTGGCGCGAATGTCTTTGGTCACGGGGAAGGTCAACAATGATGTCCAGAGAAAATTCTGTGGTCGCTTGCAGAAGGACCAGAGCAAAAAAAAAGGAACGCCTCGTACAACAGTGGGCGCAAACAGAACTCTGGTCATGGCCAACATTTCGGATAGACATCAGCAAAAAATGAGACCGGGAAGAATTGGGGGTCGGTAGAGGGACAATTGTATGTTCCGTATAGGCGGCGAGGGAAGTGGCCTTATCGTGAGCAGCAAGAGGGGAGAAATCCCGGAAAAGGAGGGATCTCGCTAATGATTCAGTCGAAAAAAAGAAGGAAGTTAAACAAAAGGGTAACAACTTCGCCAGATTAATCACCGTGGCGGGAAAAATTTGATTCTGAAAATCGCCCAGGAAAATAAAAGGGAAAAATCCAAACTACTACTCCCTCAAGGTCAAAGCGCTTTCTGCGTCTGGAGGTCGAAAGGGGGGGGGGTTTTAATAAGGGGGAAAGGAAAAAGGTGGGTTCGCTGGGGAAGAAACTGTGGAGTTTAAAACGTTGCAAGGCAGACTACAAACCTCCTCAGACGGAAAGGTGGGAACAGAATCGTGATACAGAATTTTCTGGCGCGTGGAAAACAGGAGGCGGCTACCGGGATAATGTCGAGGGCCCAGAGGGAAAAAGTCAGGGCTATCTAAAGGGAGAAAAAACATCCATAGTGAGCACGGTTAATCGAGGAGAAAAGGAGCAGGCAATGACGCTAAAGCCGTCTTGGTGAAAAAGTTGGAAAAAGGCCCAAGGAGGGGTCGCACATATATTAGAAAAGCCCCACCAGGATGCGGTCGAAGGGAAGAGGAGAAGGCGGCCGCCGTCGTTACAAAACGGCAACAAAAAGAAACTGGGAACTTTTAGTTGTACGAGAAAAAATGGGGCTTGCGAGATCGGTACCGGGGGCCAAAGGGAAAAGGGGGGGGGAGTTCACTATGCACGAGTACCCTTAGAATTGCCCGTCAATTCTAGATCGAAGGAAAGAAAAGCTCGCAGGGAGGGGAGGAAAACAAGTCCGGTCCCGGACTTACCGACGGCAAAGAAGAGAGGGTTAAAGCCTCGAACACTAGGCATTTTCTCGGCGGAATTCAGGGGGACGGTCACGATAAAAAGCAACCAAAAGGCCAATAGTTTATTTTAGGGAAAGGGACTCACCATTCTTACACGATGAAGCCAGCAGAAAGTGTAACTTGAAGAGGGGGGTTTTCAATACCTGTTCTAGCCGGGGAAAAAGAACCGGCAGATCCGGAAAAGAAAAAATTGCACCTTGGCCTGGCGCCCAAGGGGGAAAGGGTCCGGGAAGGCCCCACGCTACCCGGGGTCACTTTCCGACGCAAAGGAAAGGGGAGAACTCTGTGGTGGAGGAAAAAGGGGAAAAGTTAGGAGGATTTCGTCCTGACAGGAAAGTGTCCATATTCCCATTGGCGACGGCAAGGAAGGGGGAAAAGACACTGTCTAGTAGAGGGCTAGCCATTGATTCACCATAAGGAGAGATAACAACAACACCTGAGGAGGAAAATATGAGAGATTTAGGGGGGAAGTTGGGAAATTGCTAGCAAAAGCCTTACTAGCCAGATGCGAAAAAAAGGGAAAAGGGAAGGGGAGCCCATGTTTATATGGAGGATGGTTAGATGCGAAACTCCTCTAAGCGAAAAGAAGAAACACATATTTAGAGAGGGGAGACGCAAGGGTCGCGCATTTAGGTCGGAACGAAGGGAAAGAGACCAGGCCAACTTCAGGAGGGGGGGAAAGGGGAGGGAGCGGATCTTTCCTGTCGCATAAAAAGAGACACCATTTCTTGAAAACTTACTCAGAAAAAAAGGGGATGAAGGCTCATAATTGGTTGCGTCCAGTTCCGGCTGGAGCTAAAAAAAGGGGGGGGATAGAAAACGTCCGAGGGGTTGAAAGGGGGGGGGATTCTGAATTCTCCCGGAAAAAGGCTTTCCCACCAAGAAAAAGCGTCGGTACTGAGGAACCGTGGACCTGGGGTGGAAAAGCAGGGGGGGGGAATCCGGGAGACTGGGAGTCGAGAGAAAAAAAGGCAGTAGGCCTCTTAAGGAAAGGGAGGGGTATTTCCTCTTAAATCCAGGGGGATAACCCTACTGCAGCGTAGAAACTCTGTACCGAGAAACATCAATGGTGAGGAGAAAAAAATCCAGTATTTGGGAAGGGGGCCTTGTAAACGACGGAATGACTGCCCATGGGGACCTACCGCATCCTGTTGGTGGGGAAAAAATGGGTGGGGGATCCTAATAAGTCTGAACGTGGGCATGGTTTGTTAGGCACCAGACTGCTTTAGCGCAGGGAAGAGGGTCAACCTACCGATCACCCTTGAGATTTGAAGAGGGGGGATACTGGGGAGGGAAAAAGTGCGGATCTGGGTCACTCGCATATCAAGAAAAAACTACTAATTCCAAAAAACTAATGGGGGCCGATTCTGGAACAAGCGTGGCCGCGAACAGGTCGAAGGGGAGTCGAAAGGGAAAACTTTTGGGAGAAAAAAGTGTACTGATCCTTGAGGGAGGAGCAACAATTGAGCATCGCAAAAAAAAAAAAAAAAAGGAAAACGAAATTACGAGGTCCAGTTACGCAGACAGCGGGGGGGGGGGAAAAATTGGCTGGGAAGGGGAAGTTCGACCTCCTTTTGCCCTGGGGAAAGGAAAATTTCTTTAGGAGAAGGGAAGGAGGGAAGCAAAAAGAAGCTGGAAGAAAGTTTTTTACAAAATTCCGGGGTCATCAGCTATCGATATCCAAAGAGGGGGGAAATTCACAAGAGCGGACTTGCTCGATCAGGCAACAAGCAGGAAGAAAGGGCCTACCGAATGGGCCTGCTGAATATGCTTTGCATAGAGAAAAGAGCATGTATTAACTGTTGGATTGGGAGGGGGAAAACGGCAGGAGCCTATACGGTGGCCCTGGTAGCGGAAAGGTGGTACCGATTCTCGGGAGAAAGGAGAACATAAATTGGATATCGTCCTTTAAACCCGATATGTATTTCGAAAAAAGAGGAAAACAGGACAAAAGTTGGCAACTATAGTCGCACTACATCTAAGGGAAAGATAAAAAATTGCATAAAAGAAGGGGAAGAAGACCTTGCCAATCCCGAGGGGGAGGGCAGTTTTTCGCCTTTGATCCTCTAAAAACGAGTATTAATTAAAAGAGATGATATCAAAAAGGCGCAAAAAAGGGTCAAAGAGAAACTGGCTTTCTAGCTGTGCTTGGCCAGGTATTCAGGAAGGGGTTTAATCAATTTCAGACGATCAAAGGGGCCTGAGCTTTTAGAAGGGAATTCGGCCAACCTTTGAATCGGGGGGGTTGTGTCACTTGGTAGACAAGAAAGTCCGGGGGAGATAGACAATTCATGGAAGCGTCTAAGTTCGAAAGAAAGGGGGGAAAAACTTTCGAAAAAAATCCATTCCGTATCGAGAAGGGGGGAAACCGACGGATATCATCAGACCAGTAATACATTGCGCAAGGAGGGGGTGAGGGTAGAGATCAGCTCGTCATCAGGGAAATGGGGAAGGGGGCGTCTACTGCTTTGTGTACGAGGGGGGGCCGCTCTGGTTATCGTAACCAGAAAGAAGGAAGAGACGCTAGCTTATTAGGGCCTCTCAGGGTACTTTGCCAGGTTTAACAACGGTCCGGAGAAAGGGAAAGTTGAAAGGGAGGAGAGAACTCCGAAGTTTGATTCCGGAGGAAAGATTCTAGAACTAGGTGCCAGCCTCAAAAACAGCAGGGGGGGAAATGGGCCGGAAGGAGGGGGGGGGGGTGTTTGAATCAGGGAAAAAAAAATTTTTTCTCCTGGAGAAACAGTACACGTCTGATTGGCTGTAGGGGGGGGGGACAACACAGGGGAAGGCAACGACAACATCCCTCTCCAGGGTGCCACCAAGAATCGGATAAGCAGACCCCCTTTTCAGGGCGGGAAGAAGGGGGGCGCTAGGGGGAAATCGCGGCGTCCGGGGTGCCCATATCCACTGACTCAACAGTCTCCACCCCATCAGGTAGGACAATATCAAGGGGGAAAGAGGGAGGATGGTTTGAAAATAATGAAGTCATGCAGCAAAAAACATTTTACAACAGAAAAGGCTACTGGGAGGGGAAATTAGGATCCAAAGTGGGATCTTTTAAGACAAAGTTAAATATCATAGCTATCATCGGCCGCAGCGGGCAGGGGCAAAAGGGGGTCTTCCTCAGGAAGGTGACGTACGGCCGGTGTAAGAGAGCTCGGTAACGCGGAGGGGGAGAGACCAAGGGGAAAAGTTACCTTAAATATGCACATAAAGTTTGAAGGTACGAGGGGAAGACTACGGCACTGCTGAAAAAAAGCCCCTGATGGTGAAACCGCCCAGTCCAGGTCCATACAGGAACTCGAACGAAGGGGGGGAAGAATGTTGGAACTCAGCGAAAGGTTCATTCGAAGGGGACCTTTATCTGTTTCAGCGCTAAAGCAACCACTAGAGAAAAGAGTGGGTATGGTGAGGAGAAAAAAGTAAATGGACTCACCGAATTCGGAAGAGTCAGAGATCTGATATTAAATTTTTTCAAGGGGACGGTGAAAAGGAAGGAAAATGCTACCCAGAACGAGATCATCTCTCTCAGAGGGGACTGTTCCGCCTAATTTCCCGTCGGTTCAGAAAAAAAGGACACCTTGGTCAAAAAAACACTCCTCCGCAAGTAATCTAGTTGTTGTGCAGCTTAGTTTCGAGGATTTCGAAAGAGACTCGTGAGAGGAAAGGAAACATTTGCGACTGCAGGGGTCGCAGGTGATTAATATGGGGGGGAGATCCATTGAGGGGAAAGAAGGAAGATATCACAACAACAACTTAGGAGATCTATAGGTGTTGGGGGGGGGGGGGGGGGGGGTGGGGGGGTGGGGGGGGGGGGGGGGGGTGGGGGGGGGGGGGGGGGAAGGAATGGGGTGTAACTCAGGGGAGAGGAACTAGCCAGATGCGCAACATTGAAAAAGCGCAATGGTATCTTTCCAAGAGGGAAAGAAACCGAAACTAAAACCATTAACAACATAGGTAGATCAGTTAGAGGAAGGGGGGAGACAGGGGAAGTGACCCGGGGGGGATCGGAACCGACGGGAAAGGAGTCCAACTTCAGACCCGCTGGGTCTGCCGGTCTCATGGCAACGGAAAAAGGCTCTAACAGGTCTGGGGAGGCTCTCCAACGCGGGAGGAAAAGGAGTTCTAAGACTTGTACAAAAACACAACGGTCCGTGGTTTGGTTTTTCCCGTTAGGGAGGAAAGAAAGAAAAAGACTTTTTAGACAAGGAAGGGGGGGGGGTGTTAGCGTGACCGGAAGGACCCTCCTATAACATGCTATCGGGGGAGGGGAAAACAAGCTTACTGCGCAACCAGAAGGAGGGAGGGAAACCTTACCTGGGGGAAGAGAGGCGGGAGATTGCTCGGAGGGGATCGTCACTCATCAGTTTCCAGGACACTGGTGCCTCTTGCAATCCCCCGGTAAAAAGGAAAAATCAGGAGTCAGCGGGGAGAGACGGGGAGCTCTCCATCAATGGTAGCAACTCCAATTATAGTGAAAGTGATGAGTGGGACAGTTTAAAGACGGGGAGGGACGGAGATATATTCAGAAAAAAAGAAAGGGGTTGGTGGCTGAATATAGAAGCATATCGAAGGAGAAGTTGCTGGGAACAAGACGGCTTTAGCGCTTGAAAAAGAAAGGGGAGTTTCAAAAAAAGAAGATGGAATATTGTGCCCTACGCACAAAGAGGGGATCCCGTCCTGAATTCGGATCTGGGCACTCGGGGAAAATTCGGCAAAAGGGACGAATGCCAACGCTCCCCTTAAAATGGTCATGTATCCGAAGGGGGGGGGGCGAACAGGTAGAGGAGGGGGGGAGAAGGTGCAACTTTTTTTCGAAAAAAAGTGGGCGTCAATCAACACTTGAGCATCTCATAACTGATCAAAAAAAGGAGAAAGGAAAAAAAACGGCCAGTGGGGGAAGAGGGGGAAGGGGGATGGAGATCATGGAGGGGGGGACCTTTTCCTACCTCCTGAATTGCCATCAACTTATTTTATGTAGAAATTCAGCGCAGGAAAGGGGGAAAGAGGTCGACCGTGGGGAAAGGGAAGAATGTCTGCGTAATAGGGGGCAGCTATCGCGATCCCTAAGTTACTATCAACCTCCGTAGGAGTCACTCTGCAGAGGAAACAGTAGCCGACGCATCATTTGTCTCTGAGGGGGGGACGAACAAATAACCGGCGCATGTATTACTTGGTGGATGATGATAGAGGAGGTTGGGGAAAGGGGAAAACATCTTTCTGAGGAAGGGGGAAGTGGTCGCGGCGTAAGTAAAGGCTGAAATTATAAGAGAAGAACCATGGAATGGTACATCATTGGGCCCTATTGGATGCTACAGAGAAAAAGGAAGGAGCAAAACAGAGGAAAAAGGGGGGAGAGTGGACCCGCAACTAACACTAAGAAAAGGGAAAAGTTGCATAAAACTCCGGTTGTGAAAGGGAATGGATCGAACAGTTTGCTGGACAGTTTTGCGCCTTTGATCTCCAGGAAAAAGGGGATTAGGAGGAAAGGGGGAAACACTGACATCAAAGGAAGGAAATGTAGTCGGAACAACCGTCTTTTGAAATGTTCTATCGCCTTCATGTCCTTGAGCGTTAGTGCGAAGAAAAAAAAGTTGAGCAGGGGTTTTTTGGGACAAAGGGGAGGGAAAAAATTTGTTCGCCGAGAAAATTAAGGCGATAGGACATCATGAAAGTTCTCCAGAGCCTCGGGACAAGGGGAAAGAGCGACCAGGAAGTAATCGCTCCGAACGCAGGGGGAGGAAGAGGATATCATCATCCACAAGGGGGGGGCAAGTCGCCTCTTTGGTAGTGTTTTCGGGGAGGGGGAGAGAATGCCAGCGAGGAAAGGGGAAGGGGGACGGATAGGTCGGCCTACGTGAGGGGGGTTGCCTGATCGATCACCGCTCGGGGAAAAAGGACCTTCAGCCGGGAAGAGGATGAATGCAGAAGAATCTCCTCTTCCGAAGAGAAGTTGAACAAACGGTCGCCGATTGCGATACACCGTGGCTAGGATAAGAAAATAAGGTGAGGTGGGGGAAGGGAAAGAAGACAAAAGAGGTCGAGAAGGGGCACACTCCTCCATCAAGGGGTGCCCGAAACTGGCCAGGTCGTAATTTCGACTTTTGGGGGGGAAGGGGGAGTTGGGGAAAAGGAGAAGTGTTGCGCTGGAGCAGGGGGGAAAAAAAAAAAAAAAAAGTGAGAGGCACTTTGTCGCCTACAACCTCCTCGACTTGAAGGGGGGCCCCAAAAGTAAAAGAATCGGATACAGAAAATGGGCATTCGTCTGAGTGCTTAAAGGAGGGGGTGCCCGAATCCTACTTCAGGCTAAAAGAGAACCAAAAGAGATGGGGTAGTCCAATATCAAGGGAATACGGGTTGAAAAGAAATAACAGCTACTAAGCCGTCTTGTTCAAGGGTACACCAGGCCAAGGGGAAAGAAAAAAAAGAAGAGGATCCAAACTTCGGAGTAAAAAGATGATGTCGCCTGGGTCTAATATCATAGGAGAGGGGAAAGGCCTTAGTTAAAGACCACGCATCGGTACTGAAAAGTACTTGGAGTGTAACGGCAAGGCTCCTAAAGTTCGTAAAGTCTCTTGAAAGCCGAATTTCCATAGGCACACTCCAAGTGAATACTTCACTAGGGAAAGGCTGAGTTTCGAGAGGGAGAAAGGTAGCCGGCAATCTACGCGGCTGAGGGGAAGGTCCCTCCTTAAAAGGGACCGTCAGATGTTGTTGGAACGCAAGAGAAGAAGTTTTCTGAGAGAAGGAGAGTCCGGTAATCGGGGAACCACTCCTTACTTCTACCAAGGGTGGGCTCCAGCCGGAACTTAGACCAATTATGAAAAAGGCCGAGCGCTATTGAAAGCGTTGGATGATTAAATTTGGGAACGGGTCTAGAAAAAGGGAAAAAGGTCAGTTTGCAAGGGAAAGGGCAGATGGAGAAAGAAAACAGTCACAAGAAACGGTTTGGCCTGGCCGCAAAAAGTTTTCTACCGGAAAAGGAGAACCAGGGGGGAAGTGCGCGACGCAAAGGAATCACAAGAAATGTGTTATGTGTTTCTCGATTGAGCCTCGAACGAGAGGGAGCCCGGGAGATGAGGGGAAGGCCCCATTGGCGACTGCAGGGGGGCAATGTTTGCGACGTAGTAAGAAAAATTGCTAGAGGGAAAACCCTCCCTCAGAAGAGAGAAAGAAACAACAACGGAGGAGGAGCAAAGAAAAGAGGTCGTTAAGAAGCTAGGCCAGATGCCACGCAACATTTCCGGGAAAAAGGAAAGTCTCACAAGGGGGGAAAGGGGAAGAAAAATCCACGGTCTATGTTTGGGGAAACTCTACCTCAAGATCACCAAGGAAGGTTGGTTCCTTTGCGGCGGATTTACCCTGTCGCGCGGGGGAGGGGGACCTAAGGGAAAAGGGCCAACGTGCAGGGGGAAAATTATCTATATGAACACTCATTTGCAAACTGACGGTAAAGAAAAGATTTAAAAAAGGGAAAAAAGAAAACGCTTTCAAGTTAAGGGGGAGTCGGCATCTTTCTGGCGACCAGTTAGTCTGGAGCCAAGAGCCAAAGAGGGGGGAGGAGTGGTGTGCTTTGAGGTACCGGAATCTTAATTCAGAAAAGAGTCTGCTGAGGCAGGTCCCAACAGCTGACGGCATCACAAAAGGGGACGGAGGGTACGCGGGAGGGGGGAAGCACACGCGAGATGGGAAGAGGTTATTCTATAAGGAATCTCCTCTTAGTACTTCACCACACTGGGACCGAAGGGAAATACCCCGGAAAAGAGGAGGGCGGCCCATCTACGAAGACGCGTTACAGGAAGGTCTTCGTCCGTACCTCCAGGAATGAATGAAATATGATTGGGTCCGTTGTAAAGAGGGGGGAAGAGAGGGGATCTTAGAAGGAAAAAGAGACTCATCATGGAGATCCGAATTTTTGAGGGGAGAGAGTTCAGGACCCTTGGCTGGTGGAAAATGCAAAGGGGGAAACAAGACGGAGTGAGAGGGGGGGACATTGATCCGTGAAAAACGCCTCTACCACCCTTGAGGGACTAAAATCTGGATGGGGGGGAGACTTTTTAGAGCGCCAGAAGGGGGAGGGCACTCGAAGGAAGGGGGGCAGACGCGATTTCCGAAAAAGAAACGCGCCTCTGGAAAATGGGCGGGGAAACAAGGAGGGGGTGGCACGCGAAAAAGTTCGAGTATGTTGTCGTCAGGGGAAAAGGGTTTGTCGAAACAAAGGAAAGAAAGGAGTGGAGCCTGGAGGACTATCAAGAAAAGAAAGCGCGAACTTGACTCAAAAACCCAAAAAAGGACATGAAGTCGCTTTGAATGGAGTGTGAGGAGCATGAGGGGGGGGGGGGGGGAAACTCCGGAAATCAGTTTGCCTGGGCGGAGGGATTTGGATTATCTTCCTCTTCATAAGGGGGAAGAGGACTGGTGTTTTACAACCGTCAAAGTACTGTCGGAGGGAGGAAGAGAAGGATCAGCTAGCGAGGGAAAGGAAATGAATGGATGTCGCGATCACCAGAAAAAAAAGTCCAGGCAACTCTTCGGAAAGGCATACGCCGACATCAAGTTTCCCTTCTTAAGAAGCTTGAAAAAAAAAAAGAAACTGCGCAAGGGGAGGAAGGGGATATCCGAAATGTCCCTTTGCAAGAAACGAATGGCCTTTGTAAGAAAAACTCAAAAAAATTAGAAAGAGGGGTAGAAGAATGGACCCATGGGAAAGAGAAGGGGGAGAACAAAGTGACCCAAGCCAGTCTCGCAAAAAACAAAGGGTGGGACCACTAACCGCTACGTCCCATGAAAGTACAATACGGTTTGGGACGACTACCTGGAACAAGCCATTTGATATTGAAACAGGGAGGTCATTGGGAGATCAACACCAACAACGGAGTAGTAGAGAAGGAGGCATCAACTGTTCAATATCCACTGGAAAACGGGGTATGCACTTGGAGGAGCCTTAGCTGTGAGGGGCGACTAGAAAAGGTTTGTTCGCGAATGTCTTGGGGGAGGGAAGGCACAGGTCCCCATTAAGGCGATATCAATTTCGGGGGTGAAAAAGAGGGGAGGGAGAGCCTCTGAACAAGGGAAGCGACCACGGCAAGAAAGCTGGTCATTGCAAAGACCTTTCAAAACCTAAACATTTCTCACCTGTTAGTAGTTTTTCGGTCGCTATTCCAGAGAGAGAGGCAAGGATAGGTGGGGCTACGTGATTGTGTCATCGCGGGGGGGGGGGAAAGGGGAGAGGAAAGTAGGAACAGCAGAAAAAAATATCTGATTCATGAAAGGGGTTGGAAAAGGTTAAACACGACTTTTCTCCAGATTTCGGGAGGGAATGAACTCTTCAATCTCAAAAGACAAAGGGGGGGCCCCGGAAATCCGCCGGCAAACGAGGGAGGAATTCTCCTCCATCATGTGACTAACTGGGGGGGGGCCGTCGGAGGTCACTTTTGGGGGGGGGGATCAATGCTGCGATGCAGACTTGATCGTCCTCAAGAGAGTTCTTGGGGAGACAAAACGTGGCAAAGTCGACGACAACCTCCAGGAGGGGACCCCTGGGGCTCGGGGGAAAAAGGGAGTAAACAGAATCGATACAGCAAGGGGAAAAAAGGCCGTTGTTCATTCTAGGGAGGGAAAAGAGCGCTACGTATATTTTCAGTGGAAAAAAAAAGGAAGGAGTCTAAAAGTAGACAAAAAGAAAGAAGTGGAAGGGAATGAGCAATGGTGATCGCGAGAGATACCAGGAATGTCAATAAGAAGAAAGTGTGCAAGCAGGGGACAAAAACCACGCGACTTCTCAATATATGATCACGATTCCAAACCAAACAGGATTCGGTCTGCCTGGTCAGAGAAAAAGTCATAAGGGAAAAAGGCGGGTACAACGGCCCCAAAAGGTACTTCCTCAGAAGATGGGGGGATTGTACGGAGCAGACCATTTGAAGAAATGTACAAAAAAAGGTAGTAGTACTCTTCCTCAAGGGTTCCAATGAAACAGAGAGAAGCTACCTTGTCCCGTGATTTAAGGGTGTAACTTACTTTCCGCAGAGGGGGAAAGAATTATTGGCGAAGATAGGGGGGCCTCACATTAGCCGAGCAATCTAGAGGGGGACCCAGTCCGGGAATTTTCCAGACGGCTGGTTGATCAGGGGGGGGGAGCCCTAGGGGAAAAGGAAGGAAGTTCTCTCGTTTCGGAGACTATCGGTATCGTGAAAACTAAAAGTCAACACTCCGAACTGTCTAACTAAAATGGTTTATTAAGAGGGACGCAAAGGAAAGATGCCGCAGGAAGAGGGAACTTGAAATCGTTGATATTAAAGGGTTCGTCCTTGAAAGGGGAATGTAAACGCCTTCGAATCCTAGGAAGGAACACCAGGAAAAGGGGGAAAGTGGGCCCATGTCACGGGTCACCCGTCTTTTGGGAACCTCGAGGACCCTTTTCACTTACGAGAGAAGAGGAATCTACAAATCCTGTTTTAATGTTGGGAAGAAGGAAGCCTCTTCACATTACCAGGGAAAATTGTTGTGGTGGGGTTTGGTTGAAGTTGTGAACTGGGGAGTTTCCCTCTTCGGTTGGGAGGCCAGGGGGGGAAAATCCATCATCATCTAGGAACACTTCTTATTCATTAAGTTGGGGTGACTCAATGGATAATCATCTTACTATCCTATGAGGACAGAGTGTCAAAAAGGAATGGGGATCTGTAAAATTAAGCAGTTCTATTCAAAGAGGGAAATAAAGCACCATTAAGAGATCAGGGGAATGAGTTGTCTCCTTAATTGGAAAAGAAAGCCGGGATTCAGGAAAAAAGGGGAAATTTGGAAAAAAAAAAAGGTTCACTTCTTGACTTTAGAAAAGGAAAGATGCCGTTCGCAGGGAAAACTTAAGGAAAACAGGCTCAGGAAAAGGAAGGGTACTCTCCAACGCTTTCAAAGGGGGGGAAGATGCGGCATCGTGCACTAATTGGTGCGTCCAAAGGGCAAAAAGCCAACTCTTGGGGGAGAGAAAGGGTTCTTTTAAAGAGGGATCTTAATTCCTCCTAAAAGGGGGTGTTCTAGGCAGGGAAAAAAGCTGACGGGAGAAAAAGACCGTCGGTACGAGGGACCGGTTCGCAATCACCTCGGGGGGAGGCTAAGGGAAAATCGCACAGCGAAGGAGAGCCGCGGGGAAACTTGTCCAATAATTGTAAAGAAGGAAAGAAAAGTACCAGGACCCTCTTCCAGGGGGGCTATATACCTGGGTACCGATCGAGAAAGGGTTCTGAGGAAGTACACTCCAAGTAAAGGGGGCTACTTATTCATTAAAGGGGGGTTAAGAACGGCCGCCTATTCATCGTCTATTAAAAGGAAAAATCCTCAGGGGGGGGGCGGAAGATAATCCAGGGGGTTTTAATTCTCCGTGAAATTTTTGCTTTCACAAGTCCGGCTTTAGAGGGGGAGGGAGCTTGAGGGGAAAAAGACCGATCACCCTTGAATCCCACATCTTGGGGGGGATCGCCTGAATTCGGATCTGGGCAACAAGTAAGGGAAGGGGGAAAAAGTTTCCGCCAGAAAACCTCTCCCTGGGATCCAATTCTGTTAACAAGCCGGTGCACGCGAAAAAGGGAAGGGGTCTTCGCAATTGAGGGGTCGACCAGCAGAAACTATCCTTGATTCCGAAGAAAGTAGGGCGCAGAACGGGGGGGTGGGGGGGGGGGGGGGGGGGGGGGGGGGGGGGGGGGGGGGGGGGGGGGGGGGGGGGGGGGGGGGGGGGGGGGGCAATGATATACGACGGGGCCAGTTACGCAGACAGCGCTTGGGGGGGGAAAAAACAAAAAAAAGGAAGGAGGAGGGGTCTCGTGCTCGACTCCTTGGAAGCAGCATCAACTCTTGATGAGATGAAGAATTGGCGACCAAGGTTTTTTTAACCGGCAAAAGGGGGAGCTGAAGAGAGAGGAGACGCTGCGCGTCATAGGAGGGACCGATCACCCTAAGCGGAAAAACTCGCGGAACAATCACTGTAGCCGACCTATCCGTACAAAAAGAAGAGGGAAGGGGAAGAGCGACGAAAAGAAGAAAGGGGCGAAAAGGGGGGAAACTGGTGGGAATGATTATAGCAAGGAAACAGCGTTCTGTGAGCTATACGGAGGAGGGACGGGGGGCCCAGGCAAGGGCGAAATTAGAAGCGAAAGGAAGAGAATACTGAAAAAAGGGGGAAAGTGGTGGATAAAAGGTGACCAAGAAGAAAAAATTTGGCCTATAGTCGCACTAAACAAAATGAGAAAAGGTTGCATAAAGAACGGTTGTTCCGACTACACTTGCCAACCGGGGAGAATGGCCGGTCCAGTGGTTGCTGCCTTGTGAGAGGAATCGGTAGTAAAAGATAGAGATAAGGTGAAATTAAATCCGATCGGGGATTGTCCATGTATCAACGGAAAAAACCGGCTTGGGGGGGAACCTATGTCCTTATCTTTGGGGGAAGTGGGAAAGGGTTTGTGCGAATGGCTTGGGTCACTTTGTGGGAAAGGAGAAACTGAATTTGAAAGGAAAAAGGGTCGGGGGTTCGCTCTAATTTCAAGAAGCATAGCCTCTGTGACCAGAGAAAACAACGGCCATCCTATCGCGCCAAAACGAAAGGGGGGGAAAAGACATTTCGGAAAAGAAGAGAAGAAAAAGACTTGCGCCCGTTAGTAGTGGGGGGCGGGTCGCAGGAAAGAAGGATGTTCCTGATAGGGAGGGGGAGTTGGTTGGTCAGCGAGATTTAAGCCTCTCTTGTGAAAAGATCGCGTCTATCTGTTCATCATGAAGGAAAAAGATTCCGCAGGGGGAAGGGGGGGGGGCAGTGTAAACAACGGTGCCAGTGAAAGCCTCTTCTCGAGAGGTGAGAAATCCGCCAAGGCAACGTATGTCCGAGCACGAGACCAAAGGAAGAAAAAGAAGGAAAAGCGCTGGAAAGGAAGGCCGGACGGAAATTTCAGGGGGGTTCCTGTGATCTCAAGGGGGTCACAGGAGAGTACACGGAGGGGAGGGCTACAAAAGTTGGAAAGAAACGAACAAATCATCGAAACCAGGAAAGACCTTTCAAATGAAAGAGGATACAGCCCGTTTCAGGGCGCGTTGGAAAGAAAAAGGGGAGAAGTCTTGCAGACAGGGGGAGGGTGGTCACACGAGTGACCATAGCAAAAAAACATTTCATGACTAAGTAAACATCACAGATTTGTTCGGCCCTATCAGGAAAAAGTGTTAAACTCAACGGGAAGAAAGCGCTAAAGAATGGTGCCATCAAACATTTTACACAAAGAGGGATCGCAATATAGGATTCCAAAAGGGGGAATCCAAAAAAAAAAATAGGAATGGTAGAAAGATCAGAGAAGGTCCGTCGTTCCAACTTCCCAGGCTACTTCCTAATCGCACTATACTTGGGGGAAAGCATAACATGGGAAAAGGGAGGGGGAAAAGAGGGAAAGCTTCTTTCTGAACCGATGGCGAACTGGTACCGAGGGAGACAAATAAGGTGTGAACGTACTTCCCCACTACTGCAACTGGGGGGAGGGGAGGGGCCCCGCCGGGAAAAGGGTCAAATCTCGAAGGGGACAGTCCGGCCCTCCTTACCGGGGGGGAAGGAGGAAGGGGTTTGAACTCCGAATATCCATTTTTTGAGCGTGATTACTACTTCCGTGTATAAAAAAAGAAATCACCCAGAGGGCTGTCTACCCAAGAGTTGAGGGTTAGGGCATCAAGACTGCAACAAACGCCCCGAAAGCTCCTAGTGAACTTGAAAGGAGGGGGGGGGGGGTCAGACCGGGGGAGAGAAAAGGGGAAGTTTTGCAATGCGACCGTTCAGATCCCTATATCATAGGGAGCACAGGCACGTTGGCCTGGAAGGGGAAAGGAAAAAAGGTTTCCGACAGGGAAGCTGAGACCAAAAGGACCGCAAATTAATCTAAGAAAATAAGTGGTGTTTAAGGTGCTAAGGGGGGGGAAAACCTCGCAATCGACCGTGAATCTGAGGCGACGGTGCCTTTTTTTGAATGAAATGTTGCGCACTGGCTAGTAAGATGGGGGGAAAGGGGGGCCATAAGAGGAAAAAG
>Ga0179593_1384439_pt1 | contig 16928 bp, 16 predicted proteins | sample CZODoug2_1_08_16_FD_185931 | JGI IMG/M metagenome (GOLD analysis project Ga0179593, IMG submission 185931) | Vadose zone soil fungal communities from Angelo Coast Range Reserve, California, USA - CZODoug2_1_08_16fungal (PacBio error correction) | ecosystem: Environmental > Terrestrial > Soil >...
AAATGGGCGTCCAGGTTTGATCTCCCCGTATTGAGAGAAATTCTGGGTGCTTGGGGGAGGGTCAACACGTCTTCACAAACGTGTAATCCAATAGCGAACTGGTCATACCGGAAGGGGTAGGAGTCGCCGGAGCAACGGGTACCCCGAACAAGTACGGGGGGGAGGATCCCAGGATCGAAGGGCATTGAAAGGGGTCCCGTCCTTTGCACTGGGCCGTAAGCGGTGCCTCCGCAAAAAAAAGATGCACTCATCTGATAAGGACGGGGGACTTAATAGCAGAATGGGGGGCGTGGACTTTGAAAAGCGTAACGGGACGGGTTTTTGAGATTGAGTGGCAACTGACTCCTATGGGGTCCGCCCGTATGTCTATCCTGCGATTGTTCTACAGTTCTGTACGTCTGTTGGGCTGGAGACGGCTTCCGCCGGGCCATCCTCGCCTTATGGGGGGCTAACTGGATTTTAGCGGCGAAAATAGGGACGGACGACAAAAACATTCGGTTTCAGTCAGCCCCACATCATTATGGTGCGCAATCAACCGACCCGCCTGATCATTGGGACAAAAACTAGGCTACGGGCTACGTGGGGGGACGAAATCTAAGGAAATGCGGGGGTAAGGGGCCATCGGCGTGAATGAGGGGAAAGTGGTGCGGCGAGCCGACCACACGGGGAAGTGGTCGGGGGAATTGGAGTGGGGCGGGAGCTGAAAAGGGGCCGTAGGAGACGGGGGGAATAGTAGGGGCCAAGGGGTCCAGTTTGGTACACGTCGCAGGGGCGCAGGTGCGGGCATGAGGGTCCCCAAAAGCGCTCGGCGGAACGCGTTCGGGTTTGGGGGGGCACGAGGTTGGAGGCCACCCTTCTATCAAAATGTCTGCGGCGCTCGAGAGTGGTACTTTGACGATGGGCCTGATTGGTCCGGGGGGCCGTAATACCTATGTTGCACGGCGCAGGGTATACAGCGCCACTTGGTGCCCCCGGAGACAGAAAATAAGGGCGGGGGGGGGGGGGGAGACGTCGGAGAAAAACGTCCACAAAACAAAAAAATCTGCCGAAAAGGGGGGGAAGGAAAAAAGTCGACAACCCTGCTAGGGGGCGCGTGAAATGGCTGTAGCAGCCCTTCAGAATTGTTGTGGGCACGGTTAAGCGTGGGCACTGGCACGTCCCCTCTGGCTGGCGGATTGGACTCTCACGTCAACTCTCGGGGTGCAGTTCGTCCAGCCAGATCGGAACTCTTTCCACCACCCACGTTTACGGAACATGGGATCATTTGGGGGCCGCACGAGAACGGTAAACGGGACTGGAAGTATACAGTGACGAAGGGGGTTCAATAAAAAATCAGGTGTGAATGTGACAATTTACACACAGAAAACATGGGGGTGGTGTCATAAAGAACATTTGAATGAATGGGGGGATCAGAGCTTCAGGGCGCGCACAACTGGGGGAAAAACGCCAGGGAGAAAGGCAAAGCATGGGGGTTGGGACACCCCGCTGCTTTGGCTGCTCTGTGTAAAATAATCCGATCGGGCAAGTATGAAGTGCGACGAGAAGTCGACAAAAAGAGGGGGGCGAAAAGTGTGCACGGACGCGCCAGGTGGATTAATTAACCCCGACCCGCGCTCCCGCGCTCGGCAGACAAAGACACGACCGGTGGACAGCACGGGGGGGCTGAAAAATCTGCCTCGGGTTCAGGGGGGAAATCCCGCGCCCACCGGCCCCGACCAGAAGCCCAGTGACCGCCTGAAACCACCAAAATCCGACGCTTCCGATAAACGAAGAGGCGAAAAATCAACAAGAGCGGGGAGGCAAATCCCTGAAGGATCGGCTCATGAGGGGGAAAGTCCCGGGGAGGGGTGGGGGTTCCATTTTGGCAGGGGTTGCTCGCGGTCGTGAGTCGACTGGATCAGGCCCAGGTCACTTCCGGAACACTGATCTCCAGAACTTATTGCTTCATTGCCCCTCTGCTGTGATGACGTTCAGGTTAAGCTTCAGACACGGAGAGGAACATGACACCTCTTTACTCAAAATATGGTAGGGACAATGAGCTTCTACACCCAAGGTGGAGATCGGATACCAGGGTAAAACGAAGTAACAAGCAGGGGGGTCCAACATGGCTGTTCAAAATCGGTTGCCGTGTGGCGCGCCGCCACCGTTTTAAAAAAAAAGACCGGCAGGAGGGGAGGAAACCGGGATGATGGGGGAATCAAACGGGAAGGTGCCCAGGAAGGAACGTCTCAAAAAGTCTGGCAAAGGGCTCTTCCCCCGACAACACCATTGAGAAAAACAGGAAGAGGGGGTGGGGACCAATCAACCGTGGCAATGGATCCTTCCTCGCCTCGCCGGCCTCGGCCAACGCACGAGAATCAGGAATGGGATTTCCTCCCCGAGAACCCGAGGGCTCTAAAAACAGCCGAACTGCCAAACAGGGCATGGCGGGGGAGGGAAACAATCAACAGGAAGGACGGCGGATAACCGGCTATAAGAAGAGTGAAAAGTCAGGAGCTGCTGAAAGACTTCGACAATCCTAATAGGGACTCTCTAAGCCAACAAAAATTCAGGCAGGACACGTCGGGTAACCTCAGGTCGGGGAGGAAAGTAAAACTCCTGCAGCACCATCCACGAAAGAAAGGTCGATCCGAGAATGGCAAGAAACTGTGCAAAACCAACTCGGCCACAAACCAGAAGGTGACGGAGCGGACGGGGAAAGGGTTTGTAAAACCTTCCTGCACGGCATACCGGAGAAAGGGGGACCACAGTGCAGGAATAAGGGGGGTCCGACCGAAGGGCCCCAGGTTCAATTTGAGGCAGAGGAAGGGAGAGAATCGCCAAGTTCAGGAAAAAACTTACGTGCAAGGGACGCGCCCTAAGGCCAGGGCTGAAGGCCGAACAGATTCATTACGATGTAGAGGGAGTCAACAAAAAGGCGAGAGAACTATGGTCCTGAAAGCAGTGTCAAAGAGAAGGTCTCTGGACTACAGGGAAAAGTGGGGAGGCCTTCAACCGAAAGGAGGAAAAGATCGTGGCATGTCAATGCTCTAACATGGGAATAAAGAGAACAAAGGATCGGGGAAGAAATAAATCCCACAGAACGAATTCGCAAACATACTTCGGCGACGATCATGCGGAAAGCTGATGTAATCGTAAAACGACCCGCTCAAAACACACGGGGCGCATTAAGGAAAAAAGTCTAACGGAAGCCTACACGATCGAGGAAGAAAGCTCGCATATGTTTCATAAAACTATAAGGCGAATTAGGGCAGACCAATCCGGAAAAGGACGATGTGAAAGTCGGGGAAGTGTTAAAGAGACTGCTCAAGACCGAGAAGGGGAAAAAAAGGGGGATCGTACGACCGTAGAATATGTGAGTACACGGGGAAGAAGGGGTGAGGGAAAGAGCCACCTACTCCCCAAATTAAAGAGAGGGGGGAAACTTACCTCTACTCGCACTACTTCTGGAGAAGGGGATCGGGGGGGCTGGTTCTCTAACTAAGTTGCCGGCGAAGGAAAAAGGGGAAATTGAGTGAGTGAAAAAGGGCGTTCCAAATTCGTCTGACAATCACGGAGAGAAAGGGCCGTAAACGATAACCATTAAAGGGGGAAAAAGAAAAATGTTCGCCTATAAGGACAGATGACAACTTACAACTACTCAAACGCTGGACCAGAAGCTTCTTATTGGAATCCCCGAGTGTCTTCCGAGAACTCTTCTGGGCCGTCACCCGCGTATACTAAGAAACAGTTTATGTCCGTCTCGAAATTCTTGCTGGAAAATTTTGCCCTAGTAGGCCCAGTACGGGGTTTGGCGCTTGTAGTGGGTCCTAATCATGAGAGGTGACTATTACGTGGATAGATTTGGGCGATTAGTAGGGGGATTTCGGTTCGCCCCAACCAGAATAACCTTCGGGATACATGGGGGCGATCATCTAGGACTGAGATCTAATCCTTCAGGGGGGAGTGCCTCCCCACCGCAGGAATTTCGGGCACCAGATCAAGGGGGGCATGGGACCACGAGCTAATCTCTTTCTCTGCCGGTTTGACGGTCCCGAGGAAAGCATGTCGTCCTTCCAGCGCTTCAATGACTCTCTTTCTGTACTTTCGTGCTGGCCTTCCTTGAGGTTGTTCTGGGATGGAAATTGGGGAGAAATTCAGGCTTGCCGAAAGGGCGAAGTGGGGCAATCGAGGGAGGCAAAAAATTGCTGTTGGGGACGGAAGGATTGCCTCATTGATGAGGGCGTTTCCACATGAAGGCTCATCCCTGGGATTTGGGGGCGAGGGGGGGGGATAAAAGATTCCTTTGGTAAGGAAATAAGAACTCAGCGCTTCCATTTTACCCTTCGGGGACTGTTCCGGCCTAAAACGCTTTTCCTCAGAAAGCCCGAGGGGTTTCGACCAAAACCCATGCGCGTGCGGCAACTTCTTCAGGGGCCAGGCATCTGCGAGAATCGGGAGCCGTTTCTAATCCTCTTATTTAAAAGGTCTTCACATCCTTATCGGGACCTGGGATGAGTGGGCCTAGGACTAAGTTGGGGGGGAAGGGGGAGCGTCTTTACGTTGGGGGAAGAAGACCAAATATGCTCGGGCTTTTTCCGCTGAAGAGGGGAGAAAGGAGAAGGAATGCATCAAAAGGGAAGAAAAGGGTAAGAAATGGTCATTCCGGTGGGTGGATCCACCTGTTTTTTACTTCAAATCTAAACGGTCTCTTGGGAGGTCCGTCGGCGTGGGCCCTTTAAGTTGGCTGCATTTGTTATTTCAATGAGAAGGTTGCCGAAAAAGTCCTATGGGTGGAACTAAAACGTGGGCGTAAGAGCTGGTCATCAGCAAGAAACGGGAAAACTCTGAGTCTAAAGCCAGGTATTGGGGGTAAAAAAGCAACGCGTGTAAAGGGAATTAAGAAGACGAAAGAGGGGTCCCTGACTAACGAGTCGAAATGAGGAAGACAGCATTTTTGCCATGGAAAGGGACATGGGGGGAAGGGAGTACAACAGGGCAACACCGGACACTGAGAGAGAACGCAAAAAGCACAGAAAAAAAGGTTAGCCACAGGGGTCGAGCCAGAAGGGGACGGACGTCCCGAGAATCCCAACCTGATGGATCAATAAAAAAAGACCAACATCCGCCCGGAACTAAGAGGCCTAGTCTCTCATCAAAAAAAAAACAACCACACCTGTCGTCTGAGGGAAAAAAAGATGATCGTCTATGAAGGGAAAAGAGCCGGGGCTGGGGTTTCATAAAAATGTAAGGGGCCTCGAGGGGAGGGGTCGCTTGGAATTACTCTTACGACAGACTGTCTCTCATAAAAGTTGACCCTGGTAGGGCTTGCAGGGATAGATCTGTGACCTGACTTGCTGAACTTCATACACAGAGAGGGTAAGGAACACTGCTGTCGAAAAATAGTGTAATTGTCTATCAGTCCGTCAAAGCCTCGGGAGTGAGGGACGGGACACGCCGTAAAAGAAAGGGGTCACAAGAAAAATGGGGCAGGGGCCAAAAGTGGTAACGTGGGAAAGGGGCGCGCGAAAGCGAAGGTAGCAAAAAGGTGAGGGGGGAAATCTTAATGGTGAAACGGAATTTACAGAAAACCGGGGGGAAAAAAGAATGTACAAGATACGGGGCATCACCCTTCAGCATCGGGGGGACGTTGTAGATGTTCCTGGGCCACCGAGGGTGAACCAAGGGAAAATAACCCAGACGGAAGTTTCGGGCGTAAAATGGGCTCTCCTGAGACGCAGTCCAAAATAGGAAGGGGGTGGGTTCGGGGGTCACGAAGAACCTGAAAAATTTGGAGTTCGGCGACCAAGCATAATAACGCACCTTTAAAAGGGCTGGGTTGAAGAAATGAAGACTCTGTAATCAAATTCTAGATAGATCTTCTCAGCGGACGAATAACGTAGGAAAAGGACCCTGAAGCAGGGGGAGTCTCAGTTCTCCAAAAAAAGGAGGCTGTGATGTAATTGTTGACAAGCGTCGGAGGACCAACGTCACTCAGAGAGTCACCAATAAACTTCTCCCCATGATCAAGGGTGACATAAAAACCTCGGAAACCAACCCAGGTTACGGGAAAAGAGGTCCGTGGCGTCAGGACGAAAACTGAATACTACAAAAAAAAGGGTCAAGATCTGGGCCGCTAAAAAAGGCGGAGGGACTGAAAGAAAAGCTCTCCATAAGCAAAAAAAATTACAGACCGGGACACTGGAAGAATCAGTCCGAAATGTGGCAATGAAAAGAGGGAGGAAACGAAGTGCTGTTATGTGGGGCAACACGGAAGAAAAAGAAGAGATTCGGCGCGAAAAGTGGACGATAAAATAAAATCTTGTGGGAAGACATTTGTGGGTAGTCAGCAAAACAAGATGCTGCTTAGAACGCGCAAAAACCAAAAAGGTCCTCAACGTGGAAGAGGATGTCTGGGAGAAGGATCACCGGAAAACGACGAATTCAAAACCTTGGGGCGCTAAGGATTAATAAGTAAAAAAGCGGTTTATTACAGAACGGGAGAAACAACCCTGCGGAGTTCGCGGGGAGTGGCCAAGGGTAAAAGAAATTAGGTCAAGAAGGAATCTCTCATTCAAAACGGGGTCATAGTGGGGCCGCAGTAAGGGCAGCGGAAAGAGAAGGCGGTCGCTACAAAAGCGCCCTATGAGTTCATGAGGTTGGGGTCAAGAAAGTGTCAGAAGCGACAGTCACGGCACTAATGTTTGAGATGTCTGTAGACGAGGGTGATTAACGTGGAAGAAAAAAGGGTGGCTAAGGGGAGATCACCGGACTCAAAAAAACATAAAAAAAAAAAGAACTGAGGAGGGCACTCGTGGAGTAAACACCCGCTCAGAAAAAATCAAAAACTGAAGGGGGGGAAGGGAAAAAAGGATAGAGAGGGGGGGGGATTGCCTGTTTCTCAGAAGAGTGCAAATGCGAGAAATGATCTGGGAGGGGGTTAAGCGGGGCGGCGCCACCCCTTACAATGCACAGTCGATTACAAAGAAAAGAGGGGGAAGAGGAGAAAAAAGGTCGCCGAAACGGTCTTGAACAATGGGACCCAAATGCATCTCAAAGGATGGTATCGGAGTAATCAGGGGGAAGTGCGCTTCACCGGAGGCCGGCCTGAGCAAAATCTGCCGGAGGTGTCGAACCGGGGGGGGTAGGGCGGGAAAGGAGACGAGGGAAGTGGCAGGGGACTTTTCAAAACACCGAAATGGCCAGTGAGGGTGGTGGGACTTCCGGGGGTTAAAATAAAGAAGCAAAGTGAAACGGATGAAAGCAGTCATCAAGATGTGCAGAATCGTTAGGGGGATGTGAAGGGACGAGAAAAAACTAATCAATAACCCAACTTCTGGGGGTGAAAATCGCTCCCGACGGACTATCATTGACGACTGCCCGGTGTGCAGGGGAAAGACCAACTCATGATGTAGACAACGAAACAAGGGGAATATTTGACAGCGGGGCCCGAAAGTCTTCTAAAGGCGGGGGTTGACAAAAGTGCCCCAAATTCTGAAGGAAAATACGGAACAGAAGGAACATTGGCTTCTAAGAAGGCCTTTCGAAGTGGGGAGTTGTCATGGAGTGAGAAAGAGTCTGACCGGGCCTAATTGGCTATGGGGTTTTCCCTCTTGCAAGGTCGTCGAAGGCAGGTTCTAGCGTTCACAAAAGGGAACGAGCGAAAGTCAACGGAGGGTTGTGGGTTGGAAGGGGGGGGTGAATTAACCGATCATGACTACGTTAGACCCTGTTGATTCTATGTGAAACGTATTTTGGGGGTCCGGGGACTACGCTTTTTCCAAACATGGAAACCTCCCCTTGTTGTGGGGTCAAAGAGAAGAAGCAAAAGGGCTAGTGGCAGGGAGACGGAGAAGCCGTCCTCGACGCTTCTCAAGGGGAGGAAGACTCAAAATCGGCGGGGTGTTAAGAGTCACGCATGTTCGTCAGGGGTCAGTTACTTTGGGGACGCCTAGTACGCAGGGGGGGCCTTCTGCCGAAACTCATCTTGATCTCGCGGGGAAAGCGGAAGGAGAGAAGAAAACCGGAATCACCAGGGAAAGGACAGGGGGGTCAACCAAGTGGAAAAGGAGTGAAATGGGGAAGAGAAAAGAAAAAAAGGGGCCAAAAAGGGAGGAGACAAAGTTAAACTCCGGGCAAATTCTGCAGGTGTCAATGTCATCCGTGGGTAAGGAGGAAAGGGGTGAAGAAGGCTAAAAAAAGGAGGGAAGCCCATTCAAACTGGAAGCTGGAGCAAAAGGGTAGGTGAAACAATCTGAGGGACGGCCGAGGGTGTAACGGTATCAGGGAAACACTATTTACAGGAAAGCGAGCAGTCAAATAGTTTCAACAGAAACCCATTTAAATAGGCCAAGGGGGAGGAGAGCTTAACACCGCAAGAGAGAAACGAAGAGCCGGGAAAACAATTTCGCAACTTGATTCGGGCAGAGGGGCCGGGGCATCCCTAGTCCTCCACCAGGCAACCGGTGAGCAGGGGAAACCCCCTCCTGGTTGGGGGGGTCAAGGTCCTCTAGACCGAGACTCTCAACCCCAAAAGTGGATGCCAAAGAAATAATAGCGGTCTATGCGGACATTCCTTCGGGTTTGTCCGTCTGTAAGGGTGATCGAGGAGGGAGGTAGAACTGATTGCAAAAAGGACTCGAAGAATGGCTCAGCAGCGAAAAGTTTTTGATTGGAACTGGGCTAAATCAAAAAAGGGGGGTACTAATGCGGGTATCGAGGTCAGAATGTCGCTTCAAGCCGGTCGACTTAAGGGTAAAAAATGGGGGCAATGTTGTTTTGGTTGGGGGGGGGTGTAAATGAATAATTGTGGTTATAAAAACAGGGGGGTGGGGGGGGGGGGGGGGGGGGTGTTTTAGAATTCCTGTGGGGGGGGGGAATCCTGAAACCTGGAAAGAAAAAAATGGACAGAGGGGAAGGGTTCAAAGCAGGGTGTGGGGTCTCCGGTTCTGAGGTTTGAAAAAATTGTGGAAGTGTCTTTGTTGGTGCAGTGGGCCAAAACAGATTAGGAGTGAGATCCCTCTTTTCACTGGGGGTCACGCTCGAGGAAGGCATCGGGAATCGAGACCGGGGGTGACCGCGAGTCAAGGGAAAGATGGTTTAAAAGGCCAAGGAAGTTTCGAAAAACGGAAAGGGGGCCTTCGAAACAAAAGACGCACGGGGAAAAATCTACGAACTTGAGGGACCCACACGGAGGACAGGGGACCTCACCTGCTCACATGGGCCAAGTCACTATCCCTAAACAGCGGTAACATGAAGCCCTGCCACGCCAGGTAGAAAAATGAGAAAACTGGTGGTGGCAGCTTACTTCTGGTTCTTCCTTAATCGGCCGGCGCAGGCGCTGCCAACGATATGAGAAAAGGGCCGTGTGAACGGCCCGCAATCACAGGGCCAAAACTCACTGAGGCCCATCGAAGGGAAATCACGTGAGATGGGTGGAGACATCAAGGAATCTGCGAAAATAGGCGATAAACCTTTTATGCTGGGCAAAGGAAAAAGACGATAACAGAAGTACATTTTCGTGCGGAAAAGAACATTCGAATGAATGGAGGGACTAGTCTTCTGACCACTGTCGACTTAGGTATTGAATCCGAAACACGAAGCGAGGACCGGGCGGCAGCCTGGTCAAATCACCAACCTAACGAAAAAAACACCGAATACGAAACCTCGTCCTGGTCCCCCTTAAACCTGACGCAAGGAGAAGACAGCAGGGGAGGAGACTATGCCGCGAACTTGTATAGTCCACTAAGATTAGGACATAAAAAATGAAGCAAGATTGCTCTGCAAAAGGGATTCATAAAAGTGTGGGGCATAAACGAAGTGCTGTAATGAGGGGCGCAAAACAGAAAGAGAAGGTCTCAGGTACAAGAGCAAGTCGGAAAGGGCGGCCATCCAGAGGGGGGGGGGATGGACGGACCACCCCGAAGGCGGCATTTAAAACCAAAAAAGTCAGAGGGAACGGGGAACACACCAGGGTCCAACAGGTTAATGGCGTGACTACTTCAAAAAGCCGGAATGACGGCCCACCAGCGGAGGAGCGAAGAAAAGTCGAAACGCTGAGGGCTCCGGGAAAACTAAGCACAACACCAAAGAACTCTTCACCGGAGGGCTTTTCGGGAAAAAAGCAAAAATAAATAGCCGGAAGCCTACAACTAATTACGACGCGGGCAGGTTTGTGGCGGCAGGAATCTGAATAGAAGCGGGGTCTATACCCCAAATAAAGCCGAGGTTTCTTCTGGGGGGGGTTGGCAAAAAAGGAGCGGGCGACTAGACCAGATGAAAGGGGGAGCGGTAAGACCGTCTAGAGGTATGTAATGGGAAAATAAGGGTGCGAAGGAAGAGACAAAATACTCACGGAGGGCTCCGTAAAGGGAACGCAGCCTCAAACACAAAAAAGGGAAAAAGGAGAATGAAAGAGAGAGATGGCGGCAAATGTCTCGAAAATGTGCTGCGATAAGTGAGGGGAGTAATTAATCTGCCCCTAAGGACCTGGTGGAAAAAAAGAAGAAGGTCTCGGGAGGACGATCAACCTTCTTGTATGTAGGGGGACCGGGGCGGAAAAAAAACTTAACCGGCATCACATCGGAGAGGCAGTCTGGGAGCGCCAGTTCCCGGATGTCCCACGTCCGCGAAAGGGCCTGAGAAAAATCTACAACGGACGTAGGAATAGAGCTGGGTAGCCATTCCACTAGAAGTTCTGGGCCTGGAATTGGGGTTCAAACTAACTCCACGCGAGGTGGGTGAGGCTGTCGTCAGAACAAGGTTACCGATAATACAGGGCACGCGCCAGGCTTGGGGAGATAGTGGGGAGGTGGAAAAAAAAATTCCGGTCTCAAACACATAAAACCTCTGATGCGCAAAGAGGTCTAAGAGGAAAAAAGAAACGTCCGACTGCGGGTGGGGGTCCATGCAAAACCCCACCTCATTCCTTCTCCCACTCCTGAGTTTGACACTAAAAGTCTCGCTAAATATTGAGAGGCCGTGTTGAGTCAGCAAAAAATCAGCCACTTCGGAGGAAATCAAGGTCTTAATGTAGTGGCAAGGGAGGAGGACGAATACCTGGGTCATGTATTAGTATTCGATGTCTATCGGATTGAGCCGTAAGTGCGGGGTCTATAGGTAAGGATGTCCGAGACTTGGACAAAAGGGGGTCGTGGGGAAAGAGTTCTTAAGGCCTTCAACAAAACAATGGAAACCTTCCGGTTGTGGCACAGGTTATGAACAAGGAGAAGGTTGATCGGAATGAAGAAAGGCCGGGGCTGGTTACGCCTGAGTGTGGAGGGCAAGCGAAGGGGCCCTGATGCCGGGTCTAAGACTATGTTGTTGTCAGCCGATAAAGAACTGCTAAAAAAGGAAGAAAGGAGGGTTCGGGGCCCGGCGGAGAGTCGAGCCGGGAGACCTGGAGCGTGGAAGGCTGAGGAGGTGAAGGGGAAGGCGGTTTAAGGTCTGCGGAGGGATGCCGCGTGTGGCCGGAGCCGGGCACGGGAAGCCCATCGCTAGCTTTGAAGCTCCTGCAGTCGAGGCCCGGAAGGCCAAAACGCGCCCGGGAAACCAGGTTCCACCGTCAAGTTTGGGGAAAAGAAAATGGTTGGCAAAGCGAAAAGGTGACGCGGACTGAGACATTACTCAATGTTGCCCCGGATAGCATTGAGGAAATGCCTATTCCAAAAGTCGGAGGAAGTTTTTTGGCAGTACGGTGGCGAAGCCACTTTCTCTCTCCAAACAAACTGGAACCGAAGGCGAAAAACACCCAAGTTGTGATGTGGACACAGCGGCTTGAAGAGAGTTGAAAGGTAGAAGGAAGAAGGGGGAATGGCCGGGGGGACCGACTATCAAGGTCTACCCACTTACAGTGCAAAACAATTTGCCCGGGGAAACAGCAGGGGGGGGAAAAAGAAGAGGCGGCACCGCCGGAAGATCAAAGAGAAAGGGACAAGCAAGCAACAAAGGAAAAGCGCGCGCCGGAGGAAGGCCGGTCAGGAAAGGCTCCGGCCCCCCAGGGGGGGATTCAGATTGGGAAAAAAAGAAAACCTCCACCTTCCTCCTCATACCCTAGGGCTGCACATGCGAACACAACAACTGTTATGAAGAAACTATCATCAATATGAGGAAGCGTCCTTCGTGGTGACGGCTTGGGCAAGGTGGTCGGAAGCTGCGGGCGACCGGAAGGACGCCCCGGAGACCTGCGCTAAAGACCTTTCGCCACTGGGGGGTCCGTAAGGGTGACGTCACTATCTATCAGGGGGCTGTCAGGGTGACAGTACATCACACAATTGCGCTGTTTCCAAAGAAAACTGGCAAATGTCGGACACTATTTGACTGGTCAGACTTACGTCCAGGCCATCGGGAGGCTGACCGGCCGCGGGGGGGGGACGGGGGACCAAAAAACACAGTGTTTTCCATACACAGGGTGGAATAAAAGTGAGCGGGGAATCTTTAATGTCCTGCAAAATCCCCGGGGAAGGGCAAAAATATGAACCGAATTTACAACGCGGGCGGACAGTTGAACTCAACCCCATTCTTCACTGGCAACAGTCTGTCACTGGTCCGCAGGGTCACAAAGCGGCCCCGTTAACTTCCGACAACCCCCCCCTTGGCGCACCCACCTAAGAAATGTGTGCCAGCTCGTTGCAACAGTAACGAAAAACGTCTCCTGCTCAACAACTCTCCCAAGGAGTTGAGCAAGAAATCACCGCCCCAAACGCCTCAAGCTAAAACACGGTAGAAGGATGCATAAACGGCCCGCAGCGCATCAAGCGAAAGGGACGCGGAGTCCGGCGACTCCTGGGACAGGTCCGGAAAGAAATCAGGACGGGCCAACAACTTGATGCGTTCGTGTCCACTGAAGGGGGGAGGGAGGGAAAGTCAACTCGTAAACCATAACAGGCACACAGGTTCTATGAAGAAGAACAGACCTGTAGCAAAAACCAACACAACGGATTGGGACTGTATCAGCGCAGGGGAACGCCTTAATCCAGACTTGAATCTACGACAAAAGAACAGGCCAAGCAAGTGGCAGAATCCCAGTGGCGGCTTCTCGGCAGAAAGAAAATCCACGCCCATACGAACAGAGTAATGGCCGAAAGGGAAAGAAAAAGTAATTCCAGTAACTCATTGCAGAACTAATGCTGTATATTGCTAACTGCGAAAGACGGGGCGCGCGCCAGATAGGGGGGGCGTGCGTGGTCCTACATACGTTGGGGCGGCAAACTGAAACCGAGGCTTGAGTACAGCATAGGGAGCACCAGTGCCTCAAGACTGTGTGATGGATGGCGAACGTGCATGAAAGAATTCTCCACCAGTATGCGACGGGGAGCATTGAACGCTGATGGCATTAAAAGACTAATGAACACCGAGAAACTGTGTCGGGCAGGGTAAAACAGGAATTCTACGGAGGCCACATACTATTAACCTGCGGGGTTAGGGTGTCTCCTGTCCAAGAAGCTGGGATCAGGAATTCACCAAGAATAGAGGAGAGGGAAGCATTAGTAAGGGGGTCAAGACGGGGTGAGTCCCGGCCAGATCGCCGTATTACAGGAGGGGAGGGACCGTCAACTCTTTTGTACAGGGGAGACAGCGATCACGACCACTGAAAATCCGCGAAATCGGTCTAGAAACAGCCCGCCGCTAACAAGGGGAAAAAGGGGGAGAGATGCGGCCGAAAAAGAGTGAGGGAATCAAGGGTCTGGGGGGGATACTTGGAAAACAGTTGAATCAATCTCACGTAATCCTAGTCGCGGACGGCGTAAAATTAACTTCGGCAGAGGGAAAGGGAGCAAGACAACAGTCGTTCCCACTAACTACCATAAGGCCCGACGGGCGGAATTCAAAAGCAGGGACCGGATTTTCTCTTACCAAAGAGGCTTCCGGACAAAGATACAATCAAAGGAAAGGTAGGAATAGAGGGTTCCGGCGTCCGCTTCTAAATTTCAGTGGGGAAAATTGAAAGTGAAGGGACGCGGCCGAGTCAGTTGGGGGTGTTCGAGGTACGGGCGGGAAGGAAAATCAAAAATCTTGTCCTAGGACTTGTCCCTTCTGACCACGTATGTGCGTACTTCGTCTTATTTTGAATCCTGAATACAGGTGCATAAAGGACTCTTGGGGAGGCCCCTTTTTCCTCTCCTAATACTTGGAGAACTCAGGTGGCCGTCTACGGGTGGGGGTGCAGAGGCCAGCAAAAGTAAGAAATAAGGATTTCTAGGCACGATTTTCTGTGTACACTAGGCCGTGTTGGACTCGCCTGTTGTACGGGCACGAAATACAGGGACCACTTCTTGGTTCAAATAGAGTTCAAAGTTGGCGGCGGAAGGGCCATTAAAAAACGTAAAGGGGCTTGTCAGGGACTGAAAAATGAGGTAAAGTACGATTATTGGCAGCTAATGTTCAACTGTTGCATACTCTTCCAAATGCTGGAACCTGGTGGGTAGGAACTCTCCAGATCAGTAGGCTTTCACAAGTCCTAATAGAATTTATGGGTTTTTAGAGGGTGATGACCAGATGCCGGGTCTACTCTTATCGTATGCCGGGATGTGTAACCAAGGGAAGTTGAAGTGGACGCTACTCACACTAGCAGAAGACGGACATTTGGGGGTTGGCTAAACTAGACGGAAGCGAATAAGGGCTGCGAACGTGTCAGCAAGGACTCGTCACTATCTTCTCACGGTATGCGGAGGGTGATTCGGTCGGTTCTGTCACCACTCCCTGAGGGGGTGTCCTTTTCTGCGTCTTTTCTACCGATGCCGGGGGGGATGGGATACGTGCCGGCAACGCCCATCTTGATCGCCTGTAATTAATACCAGCGAAGGGCGGAGGCCGGAAACAACAGAACTCTGGAAACCAAGTTTCAAAACGGCATGTGGTTCTAAAACATGGTGGGTGGCAGCCACGAGAACGGTGCCTCTGACGAAGTGTAGGAAGAATGTGGCACTTCGAGCAGGTTGCTGTCAAATTGAATCCTGGCAGGAATTTCTCAGAGTGTGGCATACGTTGGGAGGATATTGAGCAGACAGGCCAAAAGTTCCCCGCTGTAAAGAATCGAAAACATCAAGATTTGGTTACACCTTTAAAACTTGAAACGGGTATACGAGCCGCAAGCATGGGCCGGACGTAAGTTCAAGAAAAAGGAATATTGGGGTTAGAGACCACAAAGTGTCAACAGAGCCAAAAGTGGATGGAAGGCGTACACTAAAAAGGACAGAGATAAAAAAATCATAACAACATGTAGAATTGTGTAAGGCCTGCGCACCATCTCTGCTGTGAATCCAGGGGAGACAACCGCAGTAGGAAAAGGGGAACCAAAACCAGCCGACGCTGACGGCCTCAAGTCTATCGCCAAACTCCCCCCAAAAAACCCAAGGAGTAAGCGAAGCTCTCGCGAATGAGCCGGTAACGGCTTTTGCCTAACGGTTAAGAAGGTGAAAATACTCGGCTTGTAGTTGCGCCTTGGAAAGCGGCACGCGCCTGATCCGAACCTTGGAGAACCCTTGTTTATTTAGGTCAGTCTACAAATTTCTGGGTACGCTAAGCCACATGGCTCTGTTACAAAACAAAAACGCGCGGCCCAAAGTGGAATTGCCTGGGTCACTGCATCGTACAGTAAAAAAGCCATCGGAGAAGCGTAGGAAGTCAACGAGCGCAAGAAAGTGGGGGTCCCCACGAAAATGCACATTTCTTAAAAAAACGATCAAGGGGTGGGCCGGGCGGCATAGCTTAGGGGAACTGGCCGGGGGGAACCGGTGCTTCCCGGAACAGAGAAAAAAATGATACGAAAATGGGGTCCACTGTAGTCAGTACACATAAACCTGTTTTTCTCGGTGTGGGGGGTTTGGTGGCACGGCCCAAAATGGACCACATGAAAATAACTTGCACTCAGGGCGAAAAAAAACACCACACACTGAGGGCCCTGTAGAAGGCAACCGCTACACCAATACCGAGTCAGGGGCTTGCCGTCCCGAAAACGGGCACAACTCGGGCACTGGGAAAAACGAAAAAAACGTCAATGCGGTGGGAAAAGAACCAATCAAACGATGGAATAGGCGACACGGCGAGAAAGACACTCTGTACGCGAGGGAAAAGCTCTACCCGAAGCAAGAGCTCGGCGACAACAAATAGTAGGCAGCATTCTTTAAATAGAGTCGGCAACTTAATGAAACCATCAAGGCCCAAAAGAAAAAAGAGGTCTAGAACCGGAAGAAAACAGGGGCATCGTTCCTCAACAAAAAACAGCACCCAAAAAAGGGTGAGGAGCGCATGTGGAACACCTAAAGCACCGAAAAGATACGACAACGAAGAGCTGCTACTGATCGAAGTCGGCGGAAGGGGCTAAATACGCCCTACAAACAACAGAATTACAAGGTCCTACAGCCCGCCGCAAACGACGCAGATGAGAGGGCCATGGAAAGAGTGGAAATGTAGGTATGTGCGTCACCAAAAAGGAGAAGAGATGACTCCGCTATTCAGACTGCGGAAAAAAAGGGAAGACATCCCTGGAAATGGGGGAGGCATGCCACAAACGGGGCCCATTGGGGAAAGACAAAGTGGCTACGGATGAAGGAGGGGTGGCAGAAGCCAAATAACAAAGTCCGACAATGATGGGCAAAACAAGGGTAGGATAACGGACGACCTAGACGCTTTCAACGTAAAGGACTAAAGAAACAAAAACGGCAACGCTCCAGATGTCTGGGGAAATTGCAAGGGCCAAAATAAATAACTCCAGCCTACACGGCGTCCTACGCCAAGGGGAAGATTTTTTTGTCGCATTCCGGGCCGTCGCGGAGGGACACAGAAAGGGATACCGGTTGATGCATTGAGTGGAAGGTGGTTCAAAGGACCGTTGCCTGGCTACCTTCCTCAAAACGGGATCGAGCAAGAGGACTATGGAATGTAAGCAAGGGGGAGAGGAAGAAATCACCGAAGACACAATGAAATCGCAAATCGTTCGGAGAAGAACC
>Ga0179593_1481300_pt1 | contig 16928 bp, 14 predicted proteins | sample CZODoug2_1_08_16_FD_185931 | JGI IMG/M metagenome (GOLD analysis project Ga0179593, IMG submission 185931) | Vadose zone soil fungal communities from Angelo Coast Range Reserve, California, USA - CZODoug2_1_08_16fungal (PacBio error correction) | ecosystem: Environmental > Terrestrial > Soil >...
GGGAAAAGGAAAACGCGTAGAAAGACATATTTCAGTGAAAGACGAGGACCCAGTTTAGGGGAGGGGAAAAAAGGACTCCAGGAAAAGAAAAATGGATCGTAGGGGGACTGCGAAAGGCTCATCATGGAGCATTACATTAGATTGCCGGTAAAAAGCCGGGGGACAGACTTTCCCGTTAAGAACATAAAAAAGACTGGCATGAAGGAGGACGCGGAGAAAAAGCGAGCGACCTCATTGGCCAGGATCTCAAGAATTTCTGTTCACATGCACCTAAGAAAATGCAAAAAAGCGAGAAAAAGAGAATCAGATCAGAGAAAGCGGAAAAGGGGAGAAGTGGTTGCCACATATCTCTCAGGTCTCCTTCTCCTCTTATAGCAGGACGCGAGGGTCCTCCCAATTTTGAAGCCGCTTTGAGAGAAGGGAGGGAGATGTTAAGCACAGGTTCTGGAAAAAAAAGAGGGAAAGGGGGCAAAAGGGGGAATCTGACGAGGAAAATGGATTCAACTGTGAGTTTGAAATATGTTAAATAAGGGAACAAAGTGGCCACCCAGCGGAAAGAATCACGAGGGGCACAAGATTCAGCGGCTTGGTCAGAGAAGTCAAAAAAACGAACGCTTTACAAAAAGAGGAAAAAACAAAAAAAAAAAAAAAGCGTCCACACCTCAGGGCATTCAGAAAAAGTTAAAAAACCCTTTCCATTGTCAACAGCTAAGGGGAGCATCTTGGACACATTCCATAGGGGTGGTGGGCTGACCATTCTTCTAAAAAGCAGAGCTACGAACGCAACTGCGGGGGAGGGAGGAGGTGGGATGCAAAATACCGGAGGGGACCGAACGTGGGTTTAAGCCAGCCCGATCAGATGAAGTTCGCTCTACTGGCAATTGCGAATGAAGAAGGTCAGGCGGCTAAACCTTCACAGAACTCCTGGGGGGGGGATGAGTCCAAACTAGCGAACGGAGGGTTCTAAGCCCTCTTAGAGTGATACAGACCGGGGGGGGGGAAGCTTCGTTGAGTTCCTAAGGGGAAATCCAAAATATCGGAAAAACAAGAAGAACGTCAAAGAAGGTTTTACAGGGGCTTGGGGGGGGAGAAAAAACACTTCTCGGGGTTTAAACGGGAGGGAACGAAGATCTGAAAAATCTCTTTGATTGGCTAAGATGGGTAGCGGGTCAACAGGGACAATACCTCTTCGGTTCGGAAAGTACGTCTCCTTGGCATTTTGGGGATGAGTTGGGGGGGGGGGCCTACGCGCCAAAAGGTCGCTAGACGAAACGCCACCCTTGAGCCGTACATCAAAAGGACGACTAGGAAGGAGAAAAAATAAAAAAAAAATCTAAAAAAAATAAAAAAACGCAATAAAAAAACACACCACCACAAAAAAACACCCCAAAACCAAAAAAAAAAAAAAAAAACACACAACATAACAGGGGTATTTTGCTCGGATTGGGGGGGGGGGCCGTTCGGGGAGGGGGGGGGGCCGGGGCGGCCCCGGGGGGGGGGGGGAGGGGGGGGGGGGGGGGAGGGGGGGGGGGGGGGGGGGTTCATGCCTTCGGTCAACCGAAGGGACAGCTTAGGGTTGACGGGCTGGTAGGGTCTGCCGTGGGGGGTACAGGAGGGATGATTTCCTCCGTGAGCTGGGGGAGGGAAGGAGAGAGGGGAAGGAGGATAGGAGAGGGGGGGGAAGAGAGGGCGAGGGAAGGGGGGGGAGGGGAGGGAGAAGGGGAGGGGAGGGGAGTGTAAAGAGATGAGTGGGACAGAAGGAGTGGTGGGAAAAGGCGCGTGTGAGGGGGGTCTTGGCCTACTTTCCACGAGGGGGGGTACGAGGTATCCAAAGATGAGACTGGCTCTCTCCTAAAGGAGAGCTGGCTATATTAGGGTTTATATGCCGTAGTTCGTTGGGGGGGGTGTCCGGGGGTTATTCGTGCTGAGGTAGGAAAAGCGGGGGGTTGGTGTGTCTAGTGCTGGGGGTGGATGCGAGGGGCAAAACAAGCGGGGTCCGAGTTCTTTGGGTCTGGGGGGGGGAGGAAGTAAAGAGGGGGGAGAGGTAAGGTGGAGGCTGTGGGGGGGGAGGGAAGGTAGCCCCGTAAGGTCTGCAGGGGGAATGCGGGGAGGGAGGGGAAAGGAGGGGGGGTGGTGGAAGGTGGGGAGGGAAGGTGGAGAGGGGGAGGGGAGGCATGCGGGGAGGGGGGGAGGTGGGGGTAGGGGGTGGGGGGGGTGGGGATGGGGAAGGAGGGGAGGGGGGGATAAAGGAAGAAACAAAGGGGGCAGGAAGGGAGAAGGAAGGTCAGGGGAGGAAGTGTGGGAAGACTGGGGGGGGAGGGCAAGAAGGAGAAGGAGAGTATCACGCAGGGGAGGAGAAAGGGAGGGGGGGAGTTAGCGGGGGGTAAGTGGGGAACGGGAAGGGGGAGGGTGGGAGGGAAGGAATGGGTGACTACAGCGTCAAAGAACCTGAGACCCAATACGGAAGAGAATGACTTTTTCGTATAGAGTGGGGGTGTATTTCACTAAAGTGAGAACATACTCCTTCTTCAGGTCGGGATAGAATAGGCTGGTCGGCGCGGTGCCCTAACTGTTTCTACCGGGGCGGGAGTGAATACAAGTGGTGCGGACGGGGGGGGGGGGCCGGTAAAAACGTAAGGAGGAGGGGCGGAGGGGAAGAGGGGGGATAGGAGGAGAAAAGGGGGGAAGACAAAGGAGGGGAGGGCGGAGGGGTGGGAGGCTTAAGTGAAACGCACTCTTACGGCTCAAAAAGAGGCAGGGGCCAGTTAGGATGAGTTCTCTGGGGCGCGCCAGAAAGGGAGGGGGGTGAAAGAAAGGAGGAGGAAGAATCGGGGAGGCTTGGAAGGGGAGAGAAAAGGGAGGATGTGAGGAGGGGTAAGAGCGGGTAGGCATTTACTGCGAAGAGGTCAATTCGTCTGGATACAATCTCAGATAGCCGCGCTGCCGCTGCCGCTTTGTCCGGAGAAAGGGGGGGGGAGAGAGGAGAGATGTTACGCCAGTGACAAGGAGCGAGGGGGGGGAGCGGCGGGGAGGACGTTCTAAGGGGGGGGAGGGGAGAGTGTGTGTGGCTCGAGACGATAGTGCTGTTTCAAGATTTCGGAGCCCACTGATCTACGGGGCGGTGTGGTGTTGCTCAGGGGGTGGCAAGAGTGGGGGGAGGGATAGTGTGCAAAACGGAAGGATCGTCGGAGGAAAAGGGGTGGTGAGGTGTGGGGGGGTCACTAAGGGGGAAGAAGAAATGGGGGAAAGAAAGTGGGAAGGAGGGAGAGGAGGTCATCTGCATTGCGGTATAGGGACGAGGTAAGCGGCGAGAGGCAAGTGGATTGCAGTTCCCACTTGGGCGGGAGCTAGAAGATGAGGTAACCCGTGCCTCCTGGTAATGCTGATACCGTAGGTAGTTGCACGGAGAGAGGGTGCGCGCCGGGGGGGGGAGAGAGGTAAGGGCTTGAGTGCGCGGCGAATTAGAGGTAGGGGAGAGTCGGAGAATGACCGGGGATGAGGGGGAATAGAGGGGCAGGTTGCACGATCACACCCCTTCGAAAGCGAAATCAACTACGGGGACTTTAGTCGCGGGGAAAGGGGGGGGGGGGCAGCGAACATTAATTCACAGCCGCTCTTGAAGTGTTACGGATGTTTTCTGGAGCGAGCAAGGGGAAAGTCATCAGGAATTCGGGTAAGAACGGAAAATCTTCCTCATATGGGGGAAGGTAATTGGTGATCTCAATTGGGGTGAGGGGGAAAGCCCCTCAAGATTAGACTGTGAATTTGCATCTGGGGTCTGGTGAAAAGGCTTGTTAGCAGAACTACAGGCCCGGGAAAAAATAAATTACAAGTCTCTCAGGCTACCTGAGGGGAACAATGACCGACCCTGGAAAAAAAGGGGCACCACGGAAGGACAAGTTAATGGGGGGTGAAGAAAAAACATCACCCAGGAAAAGGCAAAAAAGCGGGAGGGTCAACCCTTGCTATGTAACAAGAGACCGGACTGTCAACCCGAAAAACAGAAAAAAAGGGCACCCAGTTCGTAAAGGTTCGTCGGGGAGGTTGGCGGTCCATTATCCCCCAAAGAAAGGCTCAGGGAACTCAGTACGTAGAACTAACCATAGGTGCAGGGGATTCAGACCTTAGTCGGCAGGAGAGGGAAATCCAGAGAGCGCGTGCAAACATAACTTGGCGGACGACCTGGCACGACCCTTCCGAAGAAAGGAAAAAGCCGTATTAGGAAAGGGGCTCTGAGAAAGAAAAACGTATCGCATCGATCTGAACCAAACAAGGTTATCGGGTAAAAAGCGAAGATTTCTAGGGACTGATGATCCTGGGGGGCTAGCGACTCTACTCATTAATGTGACTAGGTCGGGGTGGCAGGGCGGGGAGAGGATTCTCAGAAAGTTCTTCGAGAAGGGTGATCGACAATCCGGACGGCAGAGTACCGCATGGGCGCAAAGTGTCCGGGATGGAGAAATAATGGGATACAGGGATTGAGGGGGGGGACGGGGAACTGTACGCCCAGGACAGAAAGGGGAAGATCGCGCTTTTTCTGGGATGGGAAAGGCCAAGGATAAAGCCGGGGAAAAAGGGATCTCGTGGTGGGGCTTTCCGGGATGGTATAATCGACAAAAAAAGTTTGTGGACCTCACTCTATAAGTTCGGTTGACAAGGGGGGCTGTCAGGGAAAAAGGCACATGGCAAGAATACAAGGAGGGACCGGAGGAAATTGGAGTTGTAAAGAGTCCATCTACTTCCGAAAGTCTGACCACCAAAGGGAAACATGACAGAGAAGAACATCTCTGGATCTTAAAAATAGGAGCGAAAAAAGAACCTGCAAAGAGGGAAGGGATTATCTTTACCTTGTAAACCAAGAAGGCTGGATATGAAATTATAAAACCTCAATGCAATACTAGTGTAAATATGTCCTGAGGTTGAGAAGGTGTCTAGGCACTTTGGGACTATAGAGGGTGGCGTGAAAGGATAGTCTGACGAGGATCACATAAGTTGGCACCGGTATACTGAAGAAAGACAGGTTTACAGATTAAGGCCATTGGCCGGGAGGACTAGGGTAAAGGAAACCCTGGGGGAGAAAAAAAAAAGAAAAATCGCGAATTTTGATAAGGCAGGGAAACGAATCGAAAATGATAGGGGATGGTAGTGTCTCCTCCTCCACGGAATTATGGCGGAGGGTCAATAAATGTACGACTTGCCAGTCAGAGGGGGGGGGGGAACTTGACTGTCAAGGGGGGGGACCAAAGCTATTGGGTGCACCGATTTCAATGTCTTGGACTCCCTGGCATTTAAAAACATTGATGAGTAGTCCTGAGGGGACGAGTTTGAGAGAGGGGAGTGCTGACCAGTGCTCGGGGAATCTAAGTAAAAAGGAAGGATGAAATCCACGGAGCTTAGAGGTTCGTTGATTTTTTTCCCAAGGTCCTCAATTTCAAGCAATTCATTAAAAGAAGGGCAAAGGAGTGGGAAGAGATCAGGGAGTCCCTAAGGGACCGAGACATCTGTGTCAGGACTGCTTCCCTTATTAGGCGGAAATGGGGTGAAGGGCTTGGGAAGGTGCGTGGAGTGCTGGCGAAGCGCGCCGGCCAAAAACGAAGAAAAAAAAGGAAACAGGATACCCGGTCGGTTTTTTCAAAATGGAGAGGAAAAGCCTGAAATCACAACGATGAAGAGAAGAGGGAAATGTTGTCGACGTTATCCACAAATCAACACCCTCGAGATGGGAGGGGAAAGAACAAGAAAAAAAGCTATTACTGGTGTAGATAATGGTTTATTAGGGAGAGATTAACCCAAGGGAATTTGATGCCCTCTGTACTGGGTCGACCTCGGGATTGGGAAGTGGATTTCATACCCCCAGGTCGCAGTTCTGAGAGAAAACACTCCCAGATGCTGTAAGAGGGGGTGCGGGAAAAGAAAGGAAGGAAGGCAAAAAAAACTCCAGTCAGAAAACACGCTCGACTGAAGATGATGGAAGACGTGGAACACAGGCACTAACTGTATTGCAACTGGCTAATGTCATCCTCATGGGGGGAGGGGGAGTCGGATTATATGGAAGGGGAGGGGGGGGGGGTTCGAAAAAAACATTAGTATTGGTTTAACTCCTTCTGCAGTCGAACCAAGGGGAGTGTCAGGGGGGGTTTGATGCGGGGACGAGCAAAACAGTTTGGGGAGAGGAATCGTCGGTAAAGGAACGTTCGGGCCGGGATAATGATCTTTCTTCACATACTCTTGTGAGGGAGTGGGGGGGGCGACGGAGTTCGACTAGAAAACTGGTTAAAGGATTGAAAAATATCTGTATGACATTTCATGAACACTAGTCAGGACCGGCTTCACCAGGGAGGAGGGTTCTAACGTTTTTAACCTAAATAAGAAGATGTAGAGGCATTCTTAAACGGTGGGAGGAAGACCGCTGAGTCGTAGAGACGAGTAGAAAGGAGACCATCAATGATATGGGCAAACCAGTCTGAGGCATTTGCATGGCGCTTAAAGGGTGGGCCTCCGTTAGCTTTTGGCGATAGGTGCGGGAAAGGACATATTTCAAATCAATCGGGCGCAAAATGAAAGTTTCGGATTTATGACACAGCTAGAGGGAAAGTGGGTAAAAAGGGCAGTTGAGCACGGGAAAGATACCAGGATACCGGGGGGAAAAAGGCCTGCAATCCCATCTCCATGATGGGGGGGGTACTGACTCAGCAGTAATGGGGAAGATTTATAAGTGGCCGGGGGAAACATTTCTCAAGAAGAATGGAAAGTAGTTGAAAAAATCTTACTTAGATCGAGAGGGGGCATTCAAACTACAAGAATCGAGAAAAACAACAAAAAGGGAAGGAGGAGAGGATTTGAGTTTAGATGGAAACGACGGAGAGACGTCAGAAAAGTTATAAAGCATTAAAGGGCGGGAGTCGAGGACGCCTAACTCCTGAAATCTTAAAACCTACGAAGGCGTAAGGATCATCGGGAGCGGGGTCACGGCTCTTGCCGGGAGGGAATGAGTAATCAAACCAAAAAGAGAAATATCTCCGTCAGAGTTATACAATCAATCGACCATTGGAACGAATGGTCGAGTAACCTTACAGAGGGTCACGACATCCGCATCAAAAGATACGGGCAGAAAGCAGTCACACAAAAAAAAAACGGGAAGATGGTGACGAACACCATAGGAGGGGAGGACCGTCAGCAACCAACGTATAAACGGACCGTCTTTTGTCGACGAAACCGTTGGGACATTCACAGCACACACACAGACGATTCGACAGATCGAGGGGAGTGGGCTGGGAAAATAAACCAAGGTTCGCCCTTGGCGAGAATGAAAGAAGGAGGATGTTAGCAGGTCTCTGTTGACAGGGTGGTCAGGCAAAAAGGGGGGTTTCAGAGGGGAGAAGAGAAAATTCATTAGCGTAAGTGCCGAGACATGTCTCCAACGCTGGACAGAACGGGGGGGGGACGCTTGCAAACACTTTTCTTTGCGGGGGGAGGACAAGGAAATTCCCAAATCAATGAGAATGGGGGATCATACGAAGGGTGAACATAGAAGCTTGTTTCATGAACCATTCATCTGAATCTCCAGAAAGACGAACTCAAAGAGTATATAAATGATCAGTGGTGTTCAAAGAAGTAGTGCAGCCGAAGTGCAAGTAATTCATTCCGAAGAGATGAAGTCCGCGCTTCTTTCGACTTGGTCGCATCCCCGGGAGGCAGTGAATATAACTCAGGCGTGGGCTGGGAAATCGAACTTCTAAAAGGGATGGGGGAAAAGGGTGCCCTCCATTCGTTTATAAGACAAGAAAGGGGATCATCGGGCCTTTAGGTTCAATCGCAAGAGCTCCAAAAAAATAATCAGTACAAAATAGACTGGGGGCAGTTTGTCTAAAAGGTGGGGTTGCTTGGGAGAAGTACCATTCTCGCTGCGTATATATGTTGCGAATGGGGGGGGAGAAGGAAAACTTTAAAGCTACTTCTTCGAGGAGGATTCGAGGTCTCCTTTGCAGGTTGGTGGGGAGAATTTGTTCCTGGAGAATTTTAGAAAACTACTCCACCGCGTGGAAAATTCTTCTAAAAGAACTGAGAACGTAAAAACGGACTCGCGGAATTTCCACAACTACCCTGAAGGTGGTTAGCGGACGGGTCGCGCCCCCTTCGGACTCAATCCTGGAAAAGGATCGCCAAGTTCAGTGATTGACAAGTGTAAGTGTTAAAGGAAAACCGAACAAGGAAAGCTTGAAAGGGACGGAGTTCCTTGATGACGAGGGTGCGAGGCTTAGCCAAGGCTGCTAAAAGGGAGCGCGACGCCTAATACAGACGATTTTCTATAAAGATCCTGAGCAGGGCCAAAGTAAGACTCGGAGGCCAAATAGTCGATTGGCCTCACAGAAGAGGGAAAGGGCCAGCATGGGTTACGCATTGGAAGAGCCACAAAGTCGGGAATGGTGAATGAGGGTTAAAAGATCTGACAGATCGGGGGGGAAGTAAGAAAAATCGGGGGGAAACGGCGTTTTTTAGAGGTGGCAGGCAACTGGAATGAATAGAGGGAGAAACCCCATGCTTCCAATGCAGGTAAAAAGCTTCATTGTAATGAAAGTGTCAAAATTATGGGCCGCCGAAGAGGAGAATGGACTCAAAAAAAATCTTAAGACGGGCGGCCCTCAAGGTGAAGGTCGAGAGGAGGAAAAAGCAAAGTCAATCGGCCGATCCTTATGCTGCTGAAGAGGCGCAATTTCACCAATCCATGAAGGCTGGTAGCCAGAAAGTATGGCCAGACAGGTACTCGTTGGGTCCCTTTGGTGTAGACTCCCTCTTTTTTCCGCCAGATCTGCTAGAATTTCAGAGGGGAGGGTAAGGCGTTAGAACTGGGCCTACCCAGCCCTTGCAACTCCAAGGACAAAAAGGAATGGCTATCCTGGGGGATCGCTCCGGCTGGGGCCAATGACGAAAAAGGAAAGAAGGGGGTCAATCTCTTTCTGCGGGATCAACGGGGGGGACCGTTGGGGAGTGATCCGGGGCCACCAGGAATCCACCTCGGCAGACGTGTACCCGAGATGTAAAGCGCCGGAGGACCTAAAGACAGGCCGGAAGAGTGCCACAAGGTTGCGGGACGGGGGGGGGAAAGGTGGCAGGCCAGTGCAGAACCCACCATCCAAACGGGGTGCGAGCAATTGAGAGGAGGGAAAATCAAAGATCGACGGTGAAGCGGTAACGAGGACCCGGTCTGCTAGGAGAAAAGAAAGAGGAGTCGAACACTAATCTACTTTCGGAAAGTTCCCGGGAAAAACATCCGCCACCCTGAAGAAGGATAGGAAAGAGGTCTAGGTCAGAACTGACCTAGCATGCAGATCAACACAAATTATGGATAAAGGATGAGGGTCTTGTGTGGGTGCTGATCATCTAATCTTTCCTCAATACGAGATTGAAGGGGGGAAGGTATGGGTGAAAAAAGGACTTCAAGAGGAGATGCGCAGAATGCGGGAAAAATCGCCTCATGAAGAAATACCTCTCGTTAAATAACTTCTACAAAGGGGGGAGGGGAAAGGGTTTCCGAAGTAGGGCTAATGGGAGAGCACGGGAAGTTTCTTGTGTGGGTTCTTAACTGGTGACCGGCACCATAGAAAAAATTTTGAACATTAGAGACGTGGCAAGGTAGGGGAGGACATTCCTCTCTGGATCCCGGGGGAAATCAAGATTGGGGGGGGAACGTTCTTGAATCAGAGGAAAAAGGGAAAGGGGGGGGGGACTCCTGGAGAAAAATCTTGTCAAAGGTTGAAAAAGGGGTTCATTTGAAAATCAGGTATCATAGTAGGTAAGCCTAGGAGGTAAGGGGGGAGTTTGGGGGCAGTTCTGTATGACAGAAGAAATTCTCAATCCTTAAGAATAAAGAGGAAAAAGAAAAGGCATAGGAAAAATGCCATAGTGGAACAATATTAAAGCAAGGTGGGACATGAAAAGAGGGAATGCTAATTAAAAGGGGGTCAGACCCTAATTCATTGATGACTGGAGGAGGCAGCAGAAATGAGAAACGACTGCTACGATTAAAGAGGAAGGGCCGGTGAAATGAAAGGGGTGACTAACTTCAAAACTTGAGGGCTGACATTAAGGGAGTCGTGTAGAGGCGACGTTCAAGCAGTCACTGGGGGCAGGAAAGATCGGATGTTGGGGAGAAATGGGTGAAAATAATGGTGAACAGGGTAATTCACTCTATCACAGACTAGTGGGGGGGGAAAAAGGTGAAAATCTAAGCATCAGTGAAGAATAGACCCATTCGGGGGGGCGAATCAAACAGTATAAGAATTGCTTTCTGGAGAAAATTATGTTGACCAAGGAGAGGGGGGGGAAGATTATCCGTAGGGGGGGAGGCAGAATGATCAATGGAAGAAAAAATGACGGATTATATTGAGGCTAGAGCGAATTTGAAAAGAAAAAAAAAATTCGAAGGGGAGACTATCCTAAAAAACTAGAAGTAAAGAAAAATTTATAATAACAGAAGAAGCGGAGAGGTAGTTGTCTTGTGGACCAATGGTCCCACACAGGAGGAAGGGGGAAGGATTTGAAAGGAGAATTTATCCTAGGGCCATCGCGAAACAGCGGGTGTCGGAGGGGGGATCTACCATTAAGGTCTGAATATGATGGAGATTAGGGAATAAGGGGGGAGTGGGGGGTTTCAGAATGCGAAGCGCGAGGCCAAAATCGCACCAAAAAGGAAACCCAAAGGGATGAAACCAAAGTGGTCTTCCAGGTTGGGTCCGAAGAACATAGCGAAAAGGGGGCGCAGATAATGTATGGATAAGGTTTCCAGCCAACCCGATTGTCGAAACACGGGCAAACTGCACGCTGATTATTTTTTGGAGCGTAGGGGAGGAAGAGGGACAATTATGCCCTTTCTGACTCGCATTTGGTAGGGAGGCAATGAAAACGATCGAAGTGCTCGGGTAGCGACGCCAGGATTTTCGAATAGTTTGAGAAAAGAGGAAGGGTGGACGCTCCAATTGAACAAGAACGCGCTACATTCAAAGGAGTCGGGGGTTGAAGGACTGTGGAGAAAAGCGGCCCATCAGGGTACTCACGCTAAGATTTCTACGCAGTTGCGGTTGCGGGGTCCGGGAAAAGGAAGAAAATGGTCAAAAAAACATTTTATTGTTTTCAACGCCTTACGGCGGGACCCAGTATGGCATGGGTAAAAGTTTACTAAGCCACGAAACAATACGCGAAAGGGGGGAAAAAGGAGGGTAGCTGTAATAGGGCACTGAAGATGTGGCGAGGGAGAAGGAGAAGAAAAAAGCCTTAGGGACCGGATTGTCAAAGAGGGCAGAAAGAAGAGAGGACAGCATCAATGGCAGAGTCTACCAGTGTTAACATAACTACATCGAATATGTAGAAGAGCCCTAGGCGGAAAAGGGGGGTGGCACACGGCCGTAGGGGGTGGACTAGAAAGAACGAAAGGAGCGGAGGGTGGGGACGAAGAGAGGCATTTTCTGTCTCTTGACTTCTGAATGGGAAAAGGGAAGGTTATTGAGGGGGGGGGGTGGGTTGTGAACATAATTTAAAGTATTTCAGATACTCAGGCCAAGGAGGGCTAGTGTTATCCCTACGGCTCCGAGGGGGGAAGGTTTGGGAGAGGGGAAGGGAGTCCCTAACGGGACCAGGCTACAAAAGACCAGGGCGTATCCCCTATCAAGGAGTTGAAACTTCAGAAAAAAATGGGTTCGATTTGAGAACGGCGGTGGGCCGGGGAGTTACGAAGTTAATCTTCTTGAAGAAAAATGAACTGGGACTTAGAAACGGGGAATAATCAACGCCATCTATAAACACAAAAAGGGAGGAGGAGAGATATGTCTGGTTTGGAATCTCTATCTCCCAAAGGAAATATTACGTGCAAGAAGCTCCCAGTGAGGAGGGAGATAAAAGCATCAAGACAATCTGAAACCTTACTAGGCGTTCTCCAGGAAGGACTTGGAGTACAAAGGTCTCTTGACTGAGCCGTACCTCTTCCCGTGAATCAACACGCAAAAAAAAAAGGGGGAAAGAGCCGGTACTCAAAGGAACTCACAGTGGGCAGAATTTGTAGGGGAAAAATCCCTGTACCTTCTTGCACGCCACCGAATCACAACGCTACCGGCGGAGTCAAAGAGAAGAGAGGACACCAATATTTTTGCGCAACCATAATCGCGCAGTGAGACCGGATCACTAGACGTGCGCGTGTGCGAAGACCCAACGTTTCAAAAAAGGGCTCTCTAGAGATTGTTCAAAAAAAAAAAAAACAAAGGGTCAGAAAGAGGTGGAGGAAGGAGCGAAAGAATTGATGTTCTGCACTTTTCTTTGCAAAAAATAGGTGGTCAAGAAGGTAAAAACCGGCGCAAATCGTAGGGGGAAAAAATAAACAAGACAAAACTGAAGTCTGTCATTTGCCGATTCCAGTACCCCCCGAACGGAGTGGGAAAGAAGGAGCGATACAACCCAAGGGACGTGCGATTCAGGAAACTGAAAACCAACCCTAATCTTTGGCCTACTGAGCAGCGGGGGAAAAAATATAGGTTGTGGGGGCTTGGAACATTAGGCTGTCATTCAAGAAATACGAACCCTACTTTTGAAAGGAGGATAGGGGACCTACCATTCGTCATCCGCGGTGACTTCTTAGAGACAAGGAGAGAGGAAGAGAGCCGTTTTCTACGGGCGGCTGGACCGACAACCGGGAGGTCTTGAGAAACTAGTCAAAATCATACCATGGGCGCGGATGATACAGAGAAATGTATGAGGGAATGCAGCAAAGAAAGAGACATACGCTTGGAGGAACTGATTTCGTCAGATCGCAAAAGACCAAAAAGGCAGCACAGAAAGCCGTTCATTGTTGGAGTGCGAAAGGATGAGGGGGGGGGGGGGGGAGTTACGAAAGTCGATCGAACTCGTGTTCTGGATGGATGGTTGAAGAGTACATGTAACATAACTTAGGGACGTCGAGGTGGGGGAAGGGAACTCTTGGGGGCAGAAAGCTAGGAGTCAGCATATGCACTACAACTCCAAACTTAAGGGAGAGAGACCACTCAGCGAACTGCCTTCACAAACAAAAAAAAAAAACCCGGGGCATTTAAGGAGGGAACACGTAAATAGAAAAAATCTGTGTTATGGCTTTCCTTAAGCCGCCACCTATTAATATAAAGAAGGGGAACTCTCCTGGGAGTCCTTTACGTGAAAAGTTGAACCTGGCTCATTTTAAAAAGAAAAAAGAAAGACTCGGGAAACGGGGGAATCATTATTGGCCTTTATGATCTCGTGTGCGAAGGGAGGGGAGGGAGGAAAGCGAGGCCTAACCACTGAAGCTCTAACCTGAATAGTAATACAGCCCATTTTCTGATAAAGAGCAGGAGCAGTAAGAAAAGGAAAAGGAGAAATCTTCCACTGGACAGTTTCAAATAATGATCCAGGTCAAATGGGTGAAGTGGATTACGCTTGGCCAACTGCAGACTCGCATTACTGATTGGCAATTGAATCGTATCTCTAGGGTGAAAGTCTGCACAAGGGAAAAATGTGTTAGAGAGGGCTTCAAATATATCTAGGATAATCAATGTTGGGGGGGGCACCTTAAAAGGAAGGAAACCTCACCTAGAATGGAGGGCCTGTTCGAAAAATTAGAAAGGAAGATAGAAGGATCTCAAACAGCTTATAACGGCTGCGATGCTCTAAACATTCCTTCAAAAAGCAGGGGAAAGCGGGAATTAAGGATGTCTTAGAGCGCCTTCACGTACATAAAAGAAAGGAGGGGAACGTTAACTGTAAAATCATTGAAATAGGGGGTGGAAGGCCATTGTGTGAGAGAATTTTTGGCCGAGAACATTCTGGCTATGTAAACCTTGAAAGGGGGGGAATTTTTCTGGGGGGCGTGGGGGAATTGCGGGTGGCGGGCATACAGGGCCTCCCTTTCCAGCCTGGGGGAGTGGAACGAAGGGGAGCGCTAAACAGACCGCACCTGGGGGAAAAAGAAGGGGGGGGGCTTTTCTGTCATCCGATGCTTACAAACTTGGAAAGGGGGATATGAATTGAAAACGCGGCCAAACGAGAATACGCGGAAAAAAGGCGATGTCTCTCGGGACTGTAACTTCTCCTCAAAAGGAGATAAAGAGTGCCATGTAAGGGTCGATGGGGGGCGGGGGAGAAAAAAAGTTAAACCCCAACCTCAAGGGGAACGCAAAAGAGGCTTGAATATAAATCTCTACAGGGGACGTGAAGTAAAGATGAACGGGGCATGGCGAGGAAAAAAAGGACAAAATCTAGAGCTTCCACAATCTGACTTCGCGGCAGGCAATGGCACATCATAAAGGGAGGCCCCGGGATATGGGCTTAGAATGCAGAAGAAAACAAAAGGAAATAGACAAAAAGAACGAACACAACGGATGATGATTAAATAGATATGCGATGCAGGAGGAGGGGATCCTCTACTCGAGTTCCGGGGAACGGCCGGGGGGGGAGGATGTTATGAAGGCGCGGTCAATCTTTACGCACTATATGGAGTGAGAAAGAGAGAACTCTAAGGCGTTTACTTCACTAGAAAAACTGCGGACGGGGGGAGGGTCTAAAAGTCAAGGGTGACGCGAAAGGGGATGTGAGTGGGGTAGGGGGTAAAAGGAAAGAGTGTCAGGGGTGGAAAGGGAAAAGATCAACAGAGGGTACCTGCCATTGGGGGTAAAAATCTTGTCTAAAGCTTTGTCTTGGTAGTGCCTTTAAAAGGGGAACTCTGACATCTACGGGGTTACCTCTAAGCTAGTGGTTGGCCTGGAAGTTTAGTTAAGTGTCAAAACCGGTACAGGTGGGGCAGCGAACGTTCTAAAATGAAGGTTGTGAACCTGTTTTTACAGTGGACCCGCAGGGAGGAGAAAAGGTCAAGGAATTACATTGGTTGGGACCAGGGAAGGTAGGCAAAGAAATGCGAAACGCGGGTACGCATACCAAGAGAAACAACATGCAAAGGGGAAATCGCCATAAGTCTAGAAAACAAAGAAAGGGAGATAAAAAAAAAAGGTACCAATCTGGCATTCGTTCATAATACCGGGGAAAAAACCGTGAAGGAGGGATTGAAAGGGGTCCTCTCCAATTCAATCAATTCCAGACGCTGTAGAGGAAAGGGGAGTGATTCGAGTCACTTGGAGGGCGACAGGAGAGGTAGTCATGGGGATATCGATCACTTCGGCGAAAACAGTTTTCACATGGGGAAAGAAGAAGGAAGAGGATGTTGACCATTGTCGGGGGGGAAAGGTGGCGGAAGGCCTAGATCATGACCAAGGGGTCAAGAGGAAAGAGGGGACGAAGGGGCATAACATAATCATCAGAATCCGGAAAAGGAAAAGAGAGCACAAATCTCTGAATGGGATATAAAGAGTAAGCAATGGAAAAACTTACATCGAAGGGAGCATTATGGACAGTCGAAGTGGCGCTATTGACTTCGTGGAGAGGGACTCGGAGAGGGGAAAAGAAAATGCAGGATTTCCTTCGGACGGAGACTGGGCGAAAGCGAGGAACGCAGACCGACAAGAGAAAACACCTCGAAGAAAATCAATAATCCCCGAAAGCAGATTAGGCGTGGTCGTTGTGGGCCTGACCGAAGGGGAAACGGGTAAAGGGGTTGAAAGGGTTAGATTAAAGGTGGCGGAGCCTACGACCGGAAAAAGAGGGTCGGGGAAGAGTATAACATGATAAGCGTCATGGGTTTAATATGTTTAGTGTGATTTCGGGAGGAAAAAAGGGGGAGGGGGGGGCGCAACACATCCAAAAAATTCCAAGGATACCGCCGAAGGAGGTTAGGTGAAAGAGTCAAGCCATGAGAGAGAAACCAATCGAGAGAAGAAGGAGGCGTAGAACGTTAAAATACCCAACACTCATTGTCGGAAAAAAACGCCACAGAGTTCAGGTGTCAGGAGGGGGGGGTGAGGTCGTTCTATCTACTAAGGGAACTGATCCCCGTTCTTTAAATAAACTCGCAATGTAGGCCTGAAAAACCGAAGAGATGACTAGGGGGGATTAGTGACTGCACGCCCATGATAAGAGTTTCATCAGAAAGAACGGGGAGGAAGAATCAAAAAAAGTGAAAGACACGCTCGGAGGAAAAAAGCAAACGGTGGGAATGACTTGGGGAATCGAATTCTCACTGGGTGAACGATCCGATTCTATCAGCAGTTGAGGGGAGTAAGGGTAAAGGAAATAAATACTTGGTTACCAACAAAAGTTATTCTATTGTCAACGCCTTCAGTAGCGGGGAAAAGGGAATTGTCAGGGGGGTGAAAAGAAAGTGGGGGGAAGTATAGCCACTACCAGTAGGTTCTTGAAACCTTCGGGCGGGGACGGGAAAGGAAAAAATCCTTAAAATGATGTGTGCGGACGGCGTGGAACGAAAAAAACTTTAACGGATAGACCACTATCGGGGACCAAGGTAGACCGTGAAATCGTCAGGAAGATGCCAATGGAGTGGTCGAAAAAGTTTTAACATAAACTGGAGGGAAAAACGCGGAACTGTAACTGGGAAGTCGGAAAAACCAAGGCGGGGGCGATGAGACGGAGGATGCCGATATTTGGCGAACAAACATCTGCTTGACAGTGTGATGGGAAGATGAACGGGGCGGATTTTCGGTACGGTGGGATGCGGATTCGGGTTGACGGTCACAGGTCAGGGGTGATAACATAGGCCCATGAGTGTCTAAAAGAAAAAAAAAAGGGGGGGGGATTGGAAAATTCAAGTCGACGAAAGGGGGGGCAAGTATGGAAATGGCGTATTCACTTTAAAGAGGGCCCCGGATACAGGGGGGGGAAAAAAACCCGGAAGTGGAAAAGAAAAGGATTGGGAAATACCCCTTACGTGGGGCAATTTTGGCGTGGGGCAATATTGAAGGGAAGTCCAGCTGGGAATCTTTCAGGGCAAAAGAAATCTGACGGAGAGACGTCTATCTCCAACCGCC
>Ga0179593_1527902_pt1 | contig 16926 bp, 24 predicted proteins | sample CZODoug2_1_08_16_FD_185931 | JGI IMG/M metagenome (GOLD analysis project Ga0179593, IMG submission 185931) | Vadose zone soil fungal communities from Angelo Coast Range Reserve, California, USA - CZODoug2_1_08_16fungal (PacBio error correction) | ecosystem: Environmental > Terrestrial > Soil >...
GGGGTCATGACGGCCAAAAAAAAGTCTGCGGAGGTCAAAGGGGGAGAGCCCGTGGATTGAATGAAAAGGGAAAAAAAAGTGGCCAAGTCCGGGGCCGGGGGGCAGCATTCGATGTGTTCGGGCGTGAAAAGCATCTTCACGTTTCGCGCAAAAATAAGGAAGCGACCGCAGGTCGCGAAGCAGAGAAAGAGATCGTCGAAAACGAAGATTTATCGGCTAAGTCCCCTGAGAATAGCCGGCTCAGGAATACCTTTCCAAAAGGAATCCAGGAGGTGAGGAGTGCATGAACTGACAAGTGCGTCGGCTCTCAAAAATCGTAGGAAAAGAGGGCTTTTCTTCACTCATCGTTGGAGAAGGAAAGGGAGTTTTTCTCCCTCGGAAAAAAAGGGAACAACATTCACAGGGGAATAGGATCGATCGTATCTGCCGTCAGCTTTCGGAAAGCGGGGAATCGTCGAGACTAAAAAAGTTTCTTTCAAGGAAAGGTATGGTGAGACAGGGTAACCGTATAGGACCTTGTAGATGGAAAAAAAAACGTCGGAGCTCGGGAAAAAAAATACCGTCGTAAGCAAAAACGAAGAGACAAAGGTAACTTACAGGGCAAAAGGCGCGCGCTCATGGGCGTCATAACTCACTCACTCGTGGGGACGTATTCTGGTTCAGAGTTCACTCGATTTTTCATCTCAAGCTCCCAGGGAATAAAACACCCCTGAGACCTACGAAAAAGGAAAGGTCTCCATTAAAACTCAAATATCTTAAGAACTCGAGGGAAGATCCGAAGAAAACTCGGGGAAACCCTCCCCTATCCGGTCGTTCATGCGGACTAGTATTCTCGGACGTTCATTTCTTCGATGTAAAGGCCTTCCGGCGGGCGTGGAAAGAGTCACTCAGAGGAAAAGTCAATAAGGGCCGAAGTCGGGTGTAAGTGAGGGGGCACGCGCACCAGCAAAAGTCAGGTCACATTCGAACGGCCCACGAAAAACATTAAACGCACTGGCGAATGCGGGAGGAGAGGGGCTCCTTTTAATCAACTGAAAGGAGTCGACAGAGAAAGCGAACCGAAGTCGAAGAACGCACAGTATCCGCGCCATAAAGAGAAATTACACGGGCGAAAAGCGGGTAGGTCAACAGCATGACGACCCTCCCTCGATAAGAAGCGGGAGAGGAAGACCAGCTCAGGAAGATGAATACGGGTTGAGGCCGGCAAATTACCGACATAGGGTGCAGTGTGTGGGGTCGACGCGGCCAAAAGGTCAAAGGTCGGAGGAAAGGATTCTCAAGTCCTCCGGGAAAGAACCGCGCTACTCAGGGGGAGGCTCCTCGGCAACTGTCCAATGATTCAATCAGCGCCTGCGGGGAATCCTTTAAAGCGAGGTTCGCCGAGAAAAAAATTGTCTACCAGCGCTTGAGAGGGGAGGGGGAGAGAAAAATCGCTTCCGCCAAGCAATTACTCCTTCGAAGGAAAGCGCTTCGAGGTAGGAAGGAAGGAGGTGCGACTTGTAGAACGCACGAAAAAGTGGGGGCGGCGCGTTTAGTTGTCTTGTCCGAGCAAAGGCGAGTAATTCGGCCAGCTGAAGATGATCAGGATGGCGCATTTCCTTCGCGCGAGGGTCTTTCCTGTCTGACGCGCCGAGGAGAAATACGCGCGATCGAGGGAGTATGGTACGAGAAGAGAGTGATCGCACTAGGGGGGCTCTGCCTGGTCTGTTCAATTGGAAGGGGCTTGGAGGTCCCACCAGTGAAGGGAAGAACGTTCTTGATCTTGGAGGAATTCTTTAATCCTCTCTTTAGGAGTAGTTGGTAGGATCCTTAAAACGCTCCCCCTTTTTCGTAGGGATTTCCTTTTCGGGATAGGAAGAAATAGGCCTGAGACAGGTAGTTACCCTGAGAGAGAGTAGAGGCTCCTCTCCACCGCTTTTAGTACTGAAGGAGGGGAAAGGGAGTCATCCCTGAAAGTGGCGCAGCCACGCAGAGTCTTAAAAAAGCGGCGAGAAACCTACCAAAAAAGAGGGAGGCTGAAGGACCATTAATCGAAAAGGCTTTTTCTCCGGAAGCAAACGGTTGGGGGCCATCTCTAGTTCCAAAGAAGGAAAAGGCTAAATCGGGAGGGAGGTCCGCCCTTAATATCAGAACACAACAACACCGGAAGGGGATCTTCATTTCAAAAACAGGGAACCCGGGAAACGAGTCTTTGGAGAAAACACTATACTTGTGGGAAAAAAACCTCGGGAAGATAACGCCGACATGGGGAGGAGAGGGGGATACACGAGAAGAGAGACGGGGGGCTTTCCTCCGAGCCGCGCTTGAAGGAAAGATAGATGGCTGTGCTGCGCCGGCGATGGAAAGTCGGCCAAATCATTCCTACCATCAGTAAAAGGGGTCGAGAGTATTCCTCCTTGCTAATGGGGAGAAAAAATTTCTTAACTGGAAGGAGAGACGACGAAAAAGGGGGGAATTCTCTCATCTATAAGTCTTCCTAGAAAAAAAAAAAAGGAACTCCGAAACCGACAATCCTTACTACTCCAATCAAAAGGAGGAACTTCGTGGCCACGGGTAAAGTCCTACACTATCAAGTAGGGGAGCTGCATGGACCGCTCCCTATATCAGGGAGGATACGAGCATGGAATAAAAAAAAGAAGAAAGGGACCCGAAGGAACGCGAATGAAATTCTCCCATCCGTCAGGAGGCCTCCTGAGACAAAGAGAAGTCGAAAAAATCCAGAAACTAGATCAAAACAAGGAGGCTAAAAACAAAACTTCGTCCACCTACTACTGGAAACGACGGCATGAAATGAAAACGAAAAAGGAGTGAAGTGCATAATGGATCAGAAAAAAAAAAGAAGGAAATGAAGAAAAACAGGAGCCTCAAGGCGAACATCGTAGAAAAAGGAAAAAGAGAAGGCGAAATCATGGCAGGAATAGGTCTGACTAGACAAGAAGAGGAGGAAGGGAATAGAAGCTGCGCCGGCGGTCCTGGATAATCCCTTCTGGAAGAATGTTCGACTCCCGAGAAGAAGGTCTGGGAATAAATGAGGGGGAAGAGGGAAATGGGGGGGGGGGGGAAGGAAAGAGTCCTTGCGCTGTCGGAGAGAGAAGAAGTTTCATGGAGTAAAGAGGGGGGAAAGAAATCCGAGGAAAGACTAGACACGATTCTGGCGGAAGGCCGGCGGGTGCTGAAAGAAAAAGCAGGTTTATGTCGACGCCGAAAAAAGGAGAAGAGGACCAGGAAAAAAGAAAAAGAGTCGGGAAGGAAAGGTCTCCGGTGGGCGGGAGGAGAGGCCTTTGAAAGAAAGGTGCGAAATGAGAGCAAGGACTGAAGTAAGTGGACCGGCAAAAAAGGGGTGATTAGGTTAGGGACCCTCCACTCCAAGGGAATGGAAAGAGCAGCATGACGTCTCCGTCCTCCTCTTCATCATGAAAAACTTTTTCTCAAGAGAAGGATTTCGCGCTAAGGGGGAAGGACATCTCGGACCTCTTCTTGTCAGAAACAACGTGAATTCAAAAAATCGGATTCTCCCGGAGGGGAAGTTCAGGCGGGGAAAAAGGAGTTTCAGAAGGAAAGAATCATTATTATTAGCCAGCCAGGAAAAGGAAAACTACGGCGGGGAATCCTACTTGATGGAAACTTGAGAAGAAAAGTGACATAGTAGTAGAGGTTCTTCGAGGGAGGAGGTCTGTGGGGGCCACGATCTCCGACGAGAGGAGAAAAAGGTAATCGAGGGAGGGTGTAGAAATAAAAGACGAGAACTACCAGCCCGAAGGAAAAGAGAATAAGATCCAAGAACACGTATTCCTGCCTAAAGAGGGGCGATAGGGGGAGAAGCAGAAAAGGACCACGAATTGTCTCCTTCCTACCGGGGAGGGAAGGGCCTGACACGAAAAAGTGACGCCCCGCGCACGAGGATACGGGGGAGAGGAGGGGAAGCAAGCTAGAAAGGAGGAGTTCAGCCCGTGATCACTGACCTTTGCCAGGGGGGAAGAAGATGATGGAAAAGCTCCTCCTTTAGCCGCCATAAAAGGGGAAGGACGTGACAGATCGAACGGGGGGAGGACTCTCGGAAAGGGGGAACGACCAACCTCGACATATGAAGGAAAACTTCCACGGACCGGAAAAAGGGGAACACAATTGTACATAAATCCACGGCGAGAGGGGGGAAAAAAGGAAGATCCGGGGTTAATAAAAAGAAAAAAAAAACGTCACCCACAGGAAAAAAAAGCCTTAGGTATATTAAATCTATAGATGAAAGAAAGTACATGACGGAAAAAGAAAAGAACCGTGCATTCTTATTTCACTTCGGGGGATGAATGTCAAAGAAAGGAAAGACGTTGGCAGGGGGGTCGATGTGGTCGTTCGGAAAAAAGGAGAGGCTTTCAGGAAAACCAGTCGAGGGAGTGATGGCAAAAAAATCATGGGAAGGCCAAGGAAGGGGAGGGCTCAAGGGTAAAAAGTCCCACCTGGCAAAGGCGGAGGAAGTCCAGGCAGGGAGAGAGAAACGTGAGGATTCTTGATGGACAAAGAACGCGTCGCAAAAAAAAAGAGGGAGGGTGTCGGGAAAAAAGAGGTTTCGACTGGGAAAATTAGTTTGTCGGACAGAGAAAGAGGGCGTCCTCAACTCGTTTCCCGGGAAAAACCAACAGAGGCTTCAAGTGGAGGAGAGGAGGAAAAAAAAAGAGAAAGAAGACGTCGTCTGCGATTCCGGCGGTATAAAGAAAGAAAGAATTGGGGGAAAAGAGAGCGGGATCAGGGGAAGAACAAAGACCTCGTAATCACCTGAAGGGGAGAAGGAAAGAATGGCATGGAAGAAAGAGGAAGGAAGGGTCCGGCATCGAATAGAGGACAAACCTCACGTGGGGGCAAATAATACATGATGGGGAGGGGCCGCTCCTGCATCATGTTTTCAGAGGAGGAGGAGAGAATAAAACAAATCCTACAAGCCTTAGACGAAAAAAAAGGAGCAAAGGGGGGAACTGGAAACGCGAAGGGGGGGAAAAACGTGAAGGCTTAATCTAAAAGAAAAAAATCCTTCTATAAAAAAAAGGGGAAGGACGATACAAGGCCAAAAGGAGCCGTAAAGGATAAGGGAGGGGGGGAGGATAAAAGAATGCAGAAGTGCCGTCCACGTAGAAAAAAGGAGGGGCACCATTTCAGGAGGAACAGGCGAGAAGAAAAAAGCGGACATGAACTTCACGCCTCTCAGGAAAGGAGGAGGGTAAATTTTCATCGGTCAAAGAAAAAAATTGCTTCTACATCACCCTGAAGAAACCAAAAAAGCATCAAGAAAAAGATTAGTCATACACTTCTGAACCATAGGGAAAGACAAACAAGACATGACGTAAGGAGAGATCTATAATCAGAAATAGAGGAAGGTGAAGTAATAGGAAGAAAGGAAACGTACCAAAAAGGAAGGGCATTTTATCTACTAGAAAAAAAGGGCTTCGGGAAAGGAGGAATCTTCACCAAAAAATCAGGAGAAGAGGAAGAAAAAGGGGGCTCTTGCTGACCGCCCTCTTCCAGGGAAGAAGATGGGAAGCCTGCTTGGAAAAAGAAAGGAGGGGAGGGAAACTTCTCGGGGCAGGAGAGGGAAGGTGTATACGCACGCGGAAAAAGGGGCTTGATCAACGAAGGGGAGGAACCCTTCTGCACTTACGGGAAAGCGGGGAGGAAAAAGGTCCAGGAGGAATGAAAATCTTTTATAAAAAAGGAAAAGAAGAAGTCGTTGGGAGGGGAGCGCGTCGATGGTAGAAAAACAAAACAACAAGAGGAAGGAGAGGACGGCCAGCTGAAGGAATCTTTGGGTGCTCATGAGAAAAAAAGAAGCCGGCGGGAGAAGTGTCCGTACGCGTAGTAAACCGAGGGAGGGGGGGGGGGGAGATAGGGAGATGATCAGTAAAAAAAATCGCTCTTTTCTGGAAGATGACAGATAAAAGGGAAACTTCAGGAAAAAAGGTTAGCTTTCGTCGTTGAGGAGAAGGAAGCCTCGATCCTTCTTTTATTGTCGGAGAGGTCGTTGTCACTCGTGTAGGAGGAACAGAGGTTCGGGAGGGGGGGAAACAGGAATAAATATTCCTGAGAGGGGGATTGAAGACGCTTATATCTCCTCAAAGGGAAAGTCAGAGCCTGAGGGAAGGGAAAGGGGCGACTTCATCTCAGGGAGGGGGAGGGAATCCCGCAATGGGGGGGCATCGCTTCGATTATGCAAGAACAGAGAGAGGGGAAGGGGAGAAAACATTTCCCGTTTCGGGGACTAAAAAGGCAAGAGGGCCAACCTTTCCAGAGAAGGGACCTTCAAGAAAGAAACTTAATGATAAGAAAACAAACGGATTATTAGAACAGCGAAAAGTCCGGTCTACTCCCTGCCAGGGGAAGGGTGTAAGGGGGGGGGGGAAAAAATAAAGTGGGTTTTCCAAGGGGGGAAGTGGAGAACCAAAAGGGGAGATTATTTCTCCCCCCGGAAAAGACGAAGGGTCTCTCTGAAAAGAGGGCTTACTAGAACGAAATTCTCCAATTTCAAAGGGGGGGCGTTCAAGAAGAAAATGCAGGAGGGAAGAGGCGGATCTCTACTAGGAGGGGAAAGCCCGAAAGGGGGGAGCCTATTTCTTCCTGTTAAAAGAAAAAAGACCAAAAAAGAGGGAAAGAGCTCAAAAAAACAACTACCTAAATTCCGAAAAAAGGAACAGCCTACGAAGAAAGAGCAGACTCTCTCCATGAACTACGTCCCAGGACAAAAAAAGCATAGCCGGAGGGACTCATTATCAATCTCGAGAAAAAGGGGAACATAACAGAAGAAAGAAAAAAGGCGCGTCCGAAAAAAACCAGCGCTCTAATGTAAATGAAAAAAGATCTAAGAAAAGGCCTCCTTCTACATCGCCACGAACAAACCATAGAGAAAAGAGAAAAAGGGAGGCGAACAAAAAAGAAACACGATGAAACGGGACAATTCCTAAAGGAAAAGGGGGAACGCCTCAGGAGACGGAAAAGAAGACGCGCTCTAAAAACGATTACATGGAATCGGGGAAATCCTCCGTCCAAGGGAGAAAAGGAGAAGGATCACGAAAAAAAAACTGAGGAGAGGGGGAAGGTAAGCAAAGGGCCGATGCTCTCCGAAAGGCAGAGGAAGGGAAAGGCGCCTTGGGAGTGACTATTCCGACCTTTTAACCAATGGAGGAGGGAGGTGTCACTGCACGATGGTGTCGGGGGGGGTGTCGAGGGGGGCCAAGAAGGGAAGGGGCGCTGGTCGTAAGAGAAAAGGGCTCGTGTCTTTTCTCGCGACTGGAAAAAGAAATACGCGGGGAAGAATCTGTCTTATTGAAGGAAAAAGTTATGCGATCGGAGGGGGAGGAGACTCCTTAGGAGAAAGGGCTTCCATAAAAGATCATCAGAGCGGGAGTGACTTTCCTTGAAGGGGCTGGAGGTCTAGAAAGAAGAAAAGAAATGCGGGGGGGAAAGGGAACATTACTTGCCCTCCACTCGAAGGAAGAGAAATTTGTGAGGAAGGAGGAAGAAGATCCCTCCTTACTAGCGGAAAAGGGAAGCCGGACGATTAAAAAAGAGGAGGACTTGTCAGGAGAGGAGGGTCTTTTTCTCTAATAGGAATTCGAAGGAAAAAAGACTTAAGGAATGGAGGAGGAGGGTCCAAGTAAAAGGGAAATGGTTCTGCTTCTCCTGAGGGAGGAAACTGAATCGGAAGAGGGGGGGAACACCTGCTTCAGAGGGTAAATAGGCAAAAGAAAAAGGAAGGGATGTCCGAAGGGGAAGAAACCCTGGCGCCTCCGAGATCATTGAACGTAAGGGAGAGGGGAGGGGGAAGGTATTCGTGCTTACGCGGTCTTTGGGGAAAAAAGACGTGTGTCAACGGGGAATAGAAAAGGGCTTCAGGTATTAAACATAACCGAAAAAAAAAAAGACCACCCTCATCCCGTCGAAGTTAAAGGGACCGGGGGGAAAAGAAGCTCGCGCCGATGAAACAGGGGAGGACTCCGAATACAAGGGGAAAGACCCACGATGTCTCTTCGAAAAAAGAAGACGCCAGGGTGGCGAAAGAAGACAAAAGGAAGTTCCTCACTCTTTATGAAAAAAAAGAATGATGAATGGGAAGAGAGTCACGACCTTTGCCATGTTGCAGAGGGATAAGCGGATCCAGAAGGAAGAGTCGCGACCTAACGGCAGAAGAAGGTTGCTCGCCTTCTTAAACGTGGAAGCCGAACGAAAAAAAACGAACACCCCGTCCACTTCCTTGAAAGGAAAAGGCAAAACAAACCTTAATCAAAAAAGGGAAGAAAAGAAAAGGTTTTACTGAAGAAAGGGACTGTGACTTCATTCACCGCAAAAAAATACGAAGGAGGGGAATGGCGTGCCGGGGCCGTTGGGGGTAATTAGTCTTGAACAGAAGTTCAAGCACGTGAAAAGGGTGAGGGAAGGGAAAGGGGAAAAGATGACCAGCTTTTCCATGAAGGGAAGGACATTCTAGGTTGAGGGTCGGAAAAGAGGCGCATCTTGCACTTTTACGCAGGAATCAAAAGGAAAAAAAAAGGGAGGAAGCAGCAGAAAAAAAAGAGGCGCTCGCTGCTGTCAGAAGAGAATACAGCCACCGGTGCAAGGGGGAAGAAGGGAAGCAATATATCAGTTCCCTCAGAAAACGGTCAATTTAGGGCGTGCGTCGAGAGAAAGGGAGAGGGGGTCAGCTAAGGTCTGTCGAACGGCGTTTCGAAGGAGAAAGGACTCCTCGCACGTTCTTCGGCGACAGCATCAGGACGGGGGGAGAAGGAGAGGTCTCGGTCGGGAAGATATGATCTCTCAGGAAAAAATGGAGGGAAAACGGGATCCCTGAGGTATGGGGGGAGACTGGGGTGCATCGAGGGTCAACGTGGGAAAAAAAGTCGGATTCTCTTTGACTATTTAAAAGGAATGCCACGAAGGAAATAATTACTATGGCAATTGATCGAAAAGACAGAAATTCGGAGCGAAAAAAAAAAAAAGTGGGGGGAAGATGCTCTGGAGACATCATGATGCGGTGACCAACGAAAAAAGGGTCAGCGTCAATCTTAAAAAAAAGCCTGAGAAAAAACGGTCATCAGGAAAATGATCAAAAAAAGCCGTGAAGGAGAATCTCTCGAAGAGAGAAGAGTCGAAAAAAGAGAGGGATCAAGGCTGACAAGAGGGCGGACAAAACGTAAAAGAAAGCCTTAGGAAGGGGGGCGTGGAGGACATCTGAAGGTCAAGAATGGAGAGGGAAAAAAGGAGGGTGATGTTCCGTAAAAGGACAGAGTCAAGGGAGAAGAGAAGATCGAAAGGCAAGAAAACGGTCTACATTAACTTCAGAATTGATGTCGAGGAGAGAATTTCCTGAAACACTTACTCATAAGGAGGTCCTAAACTAAGTCAGGAGGAAGAAAGGTCTTTCTCGACTCTTACAAGGGGGTGAAGAGGAGGGAGCACCTTAAAGGGACGACCAAAGGGAAGGGGGACGATGTTGAATTCAAGAACAGAAGGCCCACTGGTTGAAATGGGAGGAAAAAGGTCTGAATCTTAAGGGAGGCTTATAAAAATAAGTCTTCTCCCTAGGAGAGGAAGAGCGGAAGGGGGGTGGGTTTCGGGAAATCTTCCCTTTCCCGGTAACCTGAAAAAGGATCAGCTAAGGGTTATTATTTTCGCCTGGAGAGAGGGGAAGGGTCTTTCTACCAGCGGAATCTTTGATAGGAGATGAGGGGAGATCTAGAAAAGCAGAAAACACTTACTGGACCTTCTTCTTAGCGGGAAGCGGTCGGGGAGGGGGAATAGGAAGTGTAGAACGGACGAAGGGGGGGGGGGACGCTCCTTTTCTCTCTTTTAGAAGGAGAATGGTCAGGGGGGGATGGAAGAGGGAGGCCTTTTCGAATGGAAAAAACTGGGATGAAAAGTTGGGAAATTCCGTTTCGCGGATCAACGAAGGGAGAGTTTCTGACTCTCCCTGATGGGAGAAGAAGGTCATAGTTGAGGGAGGATTCGAGAAGAAAAAAGACTACCTTCTCTTCTCTTAGGGAAATTTGGGGAGGAACGTGGCCACCAATTTACTTCTGGTAGCGGGGGGGGGGGGGGTAATCCTCTCGGAAGAGGGGACGGCCTTCCTTCTAGAAGAGAAGAGCATCGTGGCAAGAGGGTTTTCTTCGTCTTCCCTAGGGGGGGGAAAACAGGAAGAAAGAGCAAAGAGGGGGGATTAGCCCGAGAAGGGAGAAAGTAAGAGCTCTCTCCTCCAACAAGCTTTTAGGGAAAGGGGACGGTCTTTTAAACGGGAGAGAGGAAAAAAAAGGGTCTGTCAATAAGAAAGCAGCTAAACCTAAGAAGATCTGGCAAGGGTAATTATCGACATGTTCCGGAGAAGAAGAGAGGAAATAAGGTTTGGGAAGGGGGGGCGGGGAAGAGAGGTTGAACCAAAAAAGGAAGGAAATTGGGGGGAATGATGTCTACTTAGAGAGAAAGGGGAAAAAACACAAGAAGGAAAGGGGTATTAGAGGGGAGAAAATTTCCTCCCGCTTTGACTGAAGAAATTTTGGGGAAGATACTGGCCCGGGGGAAAACGTGGAGGAGAAAGGGAAGTCGATTGAGAAACAGCCGAGCTACAGTGGTCGGGCAAGAGCCGGCGGATAGGAGACGGGAGGAAAAAAAAAGGGAAAGGAGTTAAGTCGTTGAAAAAGGAAAAGGCCTACCATCGGCACGTCGGAGGGAGAGAAAAGAGGCTCTCCTTGCTATCCGGAAAAATAGTTCGACTGAACGAGGGCAAAAAGGGGGAAAAAGAGGGGGGAAAGAATCGCTCATCTATAAATGCGAGGAGAAACCTGATAGGACGTAAAGAGAAAAGAAGACGCCAATCTCCATACTCTTCTGAAAGAAGTTCCTGAAAAGGGAAAGTTGAAACGAGAAGGAAAGCCGGTCTTTGAGAGAGTACCCTCCGAGAAAAAAAAAGACATCCCTCGCGCGGATTTACAAAAAAAAAAAAGGCAAAGCCGGGGGAGAAAAAAAAAACAGGGGGAAAAAAGTCGTCTAGAGATACGCATTAAAACATCGCCAGACAGAGGGAGAAAAAGAAAAAAAGAGACTACATCAACGCTCCCCAAAGCCTAAGTAGAGCCACCTACGGGACAACCTGCTACTCAGGAGGAAAGAATCGAAAAGAAGAAGAAGGGGTCTGGAAGGGATCGAAAGTCTCAAGATCAATCCAGGGTAGAACGGCCAGAAACAAAACTTCTCAAAAGAAATTCGAAAAAAAAGCAGGCTCTTCATCAAACAGAGATTCATCTCAGAAAGCTCTCAAAGAGGAGGAGAGAAGCGGGTCGAAAAAAGTTCTCATCCCTCGGAAATTTTACGAAGAAAAACCTCCCTTGCGAGGGAAGAAGATGGAGGGGAGCAGCTTTCCGTCACAAACGCGGGAAAAGTCGCTTTGGAAAAGGTAGACTAGGATCGGAGCGACGGAAGGATGACAGAAACTCCTCTTTTCCGCCAAAAAGCTAGGAGGGTCCTTCTGCTGTTGAAGACTAATTAGAAACCGGGGAGGAAACCTTCGGAGGAGAGGGGAGGCTGCCATTAAGAAAGAAAACTTCGATGAAAGGAAAGATGTCGAAGGGAGAGGGAGTCTCGGAGAAGAAAAAAGAAGGATGGGGCTCGTTCTCCATTACGGGAAAGAAGCGGCCTTAGGGGAAGGGTGAAGTGCCTATTTCCTCCAAGCGTACCAAAAAAGAATCCTCGAAAGAAGATTCAGCCTTTTAAAAGGGGTCTGGTTGAGAAGAGAGAATTTCCCTGGGAGTCGGGGGACGAAAAGGGAAGAGGGAATCCAGAATAAGAGAGAAGGGGCGACCTGTGATGACCGTAAGAAATGTCGGGGAAAAGAGTGCCGTCGGAATCTTGGAAAAGCAATGACCAGAGAGAAGAGAAAATGACGTCCACGGAAAAAAAAAAGAAGAAACAGGAAAAAAAAAAAAAAAAAAAAAGAAACCAGTGAGGGGGGGGGAAAAGACGAACACGTCGCACTGTGGGTGGAGGGGGGCAAAATCCTTTGCCTGATCCAAACCTAAAAGTCAGGAGAGAAAGAGAGGAAAAAACAGGGGGATACGTATAGGGGGGGGGAGGGGAAAAGGACTGGCCAATCGGTAGAAAAGAAGGAGAAAAAAGGAGCGGGAACGGGAGACTCGGGGGAGGGGGTACTTTGTCTTTCCTCCTGGGGAGAGCAAAACAGGGGGAAAGGGAACGGAGAGAATTAGAAAGCAGTCCCTCTTCTGTTAGGTACGAAAAAGGGGGCGTGGTTGATTAATAGAGGGGGTCAAAAGAAAAAAACGATAAGACGGAAGTATTTTTTTGTAGCAGAATCCGCGACAAAAAGCCGAGAAAAGGCTCTACTCGCGCAGAAAAAAAAAAAGGGGGGGGAATTCCGGACAGTCGCGCCCGAGGAAAGGGAAAAAAACCACGACCTGCCTGAGGAAAAAAAAAGACACCTATAGTCGCGAAAGACCGCCCTCTTTAGGTCCGAACTAGACCTGGGAGGAAGAACAAGAAAGAAGGGACGCCGCGAGACATAAATAGTCAATGTGGTCAGCCCGCGAGAGGGAGGCGATAATTCGTAGAAGAACATCGCGTATCAGAGCTGCTTTGGCTGGAGAACTGGAAAAAAAAAAGAAAAAAGGGACTGGGGTGCAGAGAAGGGAGGAAAAGGAAATATGCTCCTCTTGCGGGAACAGCTACAGGATAAAAAAAAAAAACAACACTATTGCCTCTTTGACCAAATAAGGTCTATAAAGAAAGTGAAGGAGCAGTGAGTTGAAACGGGAAGGAAAAAGGCACCTTCACCCATCTCGAAAAAGGTGAAAAATATAGAGATGGAGGGAAAGAGTGGTCATTACTTTCACATCCAAATTGAACGTGTGGATTAGGGGGGTGGGGAAAATGTGTTCAAGGAGAAAAGAGGGGAAAAGTCCGTGGCCTGTTTTTTGTGGGTGTCGTTCGAGGGAGAGAAAAAGGTCAACGTTTACGCAGGCTCTCAAAAAGGGTCTAACAGTACTCGGGGGTCCTCCTCGAGAATGAATAGAAGAAAAAGCCACCTGCAAAGGTCGTTCTCGCAGAAAGAATTATATCGCGGAGGAAGAAAAAATAATTGATGGTACCTGTGAAAAAGGCGGCAAAAAAGACACCAAAAAAAATAAAATAAGGTCTTGTAGGAAGAAAATACCGGTGAGAACTTCCGCATAGAGACTGTCCTTCTTTCTTCATCAAACAGCGAAGTAGAAGTCCGGGAAGGAGGGGGAAATCTGTGAAAGAAGGACGTCTCTCGGGCTGGGGAGGGGGCTCTATTTTCAAAAGGCACTACCGACAGGTCAACGTGTAGAGGAAACTTGTACTATTTCATCAAAAGCTCATAACTACAGTATACTTAGAGTCAAGAGGCGGCTCACAAGGGGGAGGGACGGAACACCGAGAGGGAGGAAGGAGGGGATTCTCATCATCATTATTCACCGGAAGAACTCTCCTTCAGCAGGGGTCAGCGAGCCGACGTCAGAAACCACCGGGAAGAGAAGCCTGTTCAGAGATCAGAAAAAGAGAGGCTCCAGGAGGGGAGGAGAGACGCGACATATAATATCTTCAGAGAACCAGAAAGTCTCCTATCAATGCTTACTATGATGGAGCGGTCGGTAGCGCAAAAGAATTGACAATGGAAAAGAGAAGGCAAGAAGGCCTTTCGCCTTAATGGAGGGGAGAACGCGCACCAGCTATTTCTAAAGGGAAATTAGGACCCCAAAGTAGTGACTTCACTATGCTTACAGAGGGGAGAAAAGAAGCTTCATTTCCCCATTAAGAGTTCTACATCAACAGGAAGGACGAAAAAGGGTAGGCTCATCAACTCATCATTATCCAGAGTGATCGTATTACACTTCGGGAAGAAGGATCTAGGGGAAAGCTAGAAGGGCCTATTGAAAAAAGAGAGGACAATACGATTTCATCAGGACGTAACAGAATCGTTCATGTTAAAGCAGCAGAAAGTTCGGAGAGGAAGAAGGGGGGAATGAGAACTCCTCAAAAAAGACCAGAAACCTTCCCTTCTTCTTGGCAGGGGGCAGTAAGAGGAAAGGGGAGGTTCGGAGGGGGACTTTCTCGATGTGAATGTGAGAGGGAGAAGGAAGGATTCCATGTAAGAGGGAGGTCTGGAAGAAAAAAAGGAATGCTTCCATCCCCTGAAGAAGCAAAATTCATGTCAGAGATATAAGGAAAAAGGGGTTCGATCGTGGAGAAAAGAAGGGGGTTCTCCTCCTTGGCTTCGCTGGTCTATTCTCGAGAAGTGGGAAAGGTTCTGTCGATTTTAGAATCGGGAAAGGTGCGGAAGGGGAGCGCGCTGGAGAAAGGGGACTTGTCTGTAACTCTCCTTATTTTGAAGCTCGATGTATGGGGAAGGAGAAGGGGAGAGCTTATCGATGAGGAGAATCGGGACGGGAGTGGGGGTCGGTGAAGGGGAAGGGACACCATGTACTGAGAAAAAAGGGTGAGCTTTTGCGGAGGAAAAAAGTATTGCGGAAAGGGTGAAAAGGAAAGGAGCGCATCGTGGGGAAAAAAACTTTTCGTCTGCTTACACCGAAAAATAGGGAAGGGAAAACGGGAATTAGCCCGTTATCGAGAAGATACAAGGAGAAGTTCAGGGAAAGAGTTGGCGGTCGTGAAAGAAAAGAATTGCAACTGTCTGACCCTTGGGCTGAGATGAGGGTCACGCTCTTCTATTATTGGAAAGAACAAGGGAACGAAAGGGAAAGAGGAATGACATGGGAGAGGGGAGGAAATCAAAGCTGATGGCCATGATAGGAACCAAAATCCTTTCCAAAGAAAGCTGGAAAAAAAAAAGAAAAGAAAAAAGGGAGAAGGAAAAGAGAGAGAAGAGAAAGAAACTCCCGTCCCCCCTTTCCCTCAGATAGGGGTTTGGAGATATACTGTCCCGTTTTGGGATTTCGGCACCGAAAGGAAGTAAAAAAAAAAGGACGCTCTCGAGGAAACTGAAAAGAAAAAATCGCCGCTCTTACGAAAATTCAAAGAAAGAAAAAAACCAGCTTAATGAGATGGTAGAAGAACTCCAATCGTCCTACGTTGGCGGAGAGATCAGAGGGATTCGCTCCGGCTAATAAGCATACCTTCCGAGGGGACAAAAGAGAAGGGGAAAAAAAAAAGTTTGACCTGGAAAAGAAAAAAATCGGAATTCTTCCGAAAGAGATCTTCCCGCCGGAAAAGGCCAAGCTCAGACGCTCGCCGGGAGGGGATATGCCCCACGGATAAAAGGTCGTGGAAGAGATGATCAGAAGAGGAAAGATACACAAAAGACAAGAAAGGTACGAAACATCCGAGAGTAAGTCGTGAAAGGACTAAAGTCGTATTAAAGAGGAAAGATAAAAAAAAAAACGACGAAAGAAAATTCGGAATACCATCTACTCTCTCAGGAGTTCAAACAAGAAAGAAAAAATACGATCGAAAGGAGGACATTCCTACAAGGGCTTAACTCCGGGGGAAAATTCCTTTCATAAGGGAGAGAGCGCTCTCCATGGAAATTAACATTTAATCTCTGGGGAAACTTCTCAAGAAAGGGCTCCATGCGACATCGAGAACCTACACGGCCCCAAAAGAAGTTCGGGAAGGGGGGGGCGAGTCTCTCCTCACGCAAAACCTCGAGAAGCGGGTCAAGAGCCGGCTGTCCCTTTTCATGAGGGGTCGAAGAAATGACGCCAGAGAAATTAGGAGTCGTATCACAGATTGTAAAAAGGGGAAAGGGCGTGCCTTCCTCCCCGAGTTTAAGGAGAAGGTAAAAGGGGGAAAGAATCATTTCTGGGAGAGAGGAAGAACTTGTTACCTAAATCCGCGGGAAGATCACTAGAGGGGGAAGAGGGATCCTTCAGAAAAGAACCTCTTCAACCGGGAAAGCCCTTCTTCTAGTGGCAAAAAAAGGAGATGACCATTAGCACATGACGTTCATGTAGCAAAGGGGGGCGGGGCGTCTCTCCTGTAAATATGGGGGTCTAAGGGAAGAGGAAAGAGGACCTAAAAAAAGGGGGGAAAAAGTCATTGCCTTCCGAAGAAAACAAAAAAAAAAGGAAGGGTCCCTCCAGCCAACTGAAGGGATCCATCTCCTCCAGGAGGAGACCGCTCGAAAGTGAAAGAAAGGTCTGTTTTCTCGAAGAAGAGAGGATCTTCTTCAAAGCGGGACGGTCCGCGCGGGGAAGAAAAAAGGGGACGGTGGCGACCGTGATTACCTTCAGGGGGGAGGGGTGTTAAAAGGGAGGGGAAAAGGGAAAGGCTTTACCATCATCATGAGAAAGGAACGCATTATTCCACGATCGGAAAAAGGGGAAATTATGCCGCCAACCACTGGCGAAAGATCCATACGCTCTCAGGGGGGACTGAAAATCTTTTGATGAAATAGAAAAGGAGAGGAGTTTCAAGTTACGAAAGGCAAACGGCCTGGAGGGAAAACGACGCAGCCAGAAGCCGGAAAGCGAGTCGCCAGGAGACAGCGAAGAGGGTCCGCTCGCGCAGGAAAAACGGGTGGGAAGGAAGGGGGAACCCAGAAAAAGGGAGAAGGAGAACGATAAAAAACCCTTCTTTAGACGACGCGGTAAAGACGCCGCTTAATCGAGCAATAATCTGGGAAAAGCGAAGGGGACTTCTCCAGGAGAGACGACAAAAGGTTCTGTAGTCGATAATTCTCGAGAGGGGATCGCCAGAAAAGGAAAACCGTCCTTGAGCTTCTGGGACAGAAGACTCTGGGAAAAGGAATAAAGGAAAGAAAAAAGAGAAAAACTACCACATCTACATGATGGACCGTCCAAGGAAGAAAGAGAACAGTTGAAAAAATTGAACATTAAATCCACATGAGGGGAAATCAAGAGGAATACAAAAAAAAGTTGACTGTGAAGTAAGGAAAAGAAGAACGCC
>Ga0179593_1616097_pt1 | contig 16925 bp, 23 predicted proteins | sample CZODoug2_1_08_16_FD_185931 | JGI IMG/M metagenome (GOLD analysis project Ga0179593, IMG submission 185931) | Vadose zone soil fungal communities from Angelo Coast Range Reserve, California, USA - CZODoug2_1_08_16fungal (PacBio error correction) | ecosystem: Environmental > Terrestrial > Soil >...
CTGAAAGCTTCGATTCGAGGAGGAGGGGGGGGACGCCGTGGTGTCTGGCGAAATGACGAGAGCTTCAATCCTTCAACTGCGCGGGGAGGGTCTCGTTATCTGTTCCTGAAGAGGGGGAGAAGTAGAGAGTTCAAGAGGATCCATTTTCTCCAAAAGCAGTGGGGGGAAGAGGGGGGCCCGACGATGTCGAAAGAAGGCACTGCGAATTCTTCGGGAGGGGATAGACGTTTGTGCCGGAAAAAAAAAAGTAGAAAAGCTGCGATGCAGAAAATGCCGACGTGGGGGGAAAAGAAGAAGAAAACCAAAAATCGTGACGTTGTCCTTAGGGGGAGGTTCTTAACGTGCCTAGGGGAACGACCGGTTGAAAGGGAAAGTCTCTCCTCTCCTCCAAATTTGGGGGAGGACCTGAAAACTAGTCGTGAATCGCAAAACGGGCCGAGAGGTCGACAGCGGAGAAAAAAAGGGGGGTCCGGTAAAAAAACCGCGGCTGGGGGAATTTTCTGATCTCAAAAAGTCAACAGTGAGTATACTGGACGGAAGGGAAACCACTATTAAGTCCTCTTTAAAGGGGTCGCGAGGGTCTTTGGGAAATCCTGGGGATGGGTCTTATCTCACAAATGCTGGAAAGGGGGGGCGAGGGGGCTACTGAGGAGGAGAGAACTACTAACAATAAAAGAAGGGGGGGGTATCTAATTCCATTTCAAATATACAAGCGTCAGTAGGGATCCTCCCGCAAAAAGGGGAATATTTTCTACCAAAGAGGGAAAAAAAGGTGGTAAGCGGGAAATCCTGAGCGGGAAGAAAACCGTTTGGGGAACTCGTCATCGAGGGAATTCATTAGTCTGACCATAAAAAAAAAAGGGAAAAGGGGGAGGGACCGCCGGAAATCGCGTTACTCTACGCGGAAAAGGGCGCGAGCGCAGGAAAAGTAATATGCCTTTAAGAAGGGAGAGACTTCCCCCGTGCCACGTCCTGGGGGTAGGGGACAGGATAAGAGTCCTCTTTTTTCTGGGGAAAAAAAAGGGGAGGTACCATCGCTGTGGAGAGAACCGGAAGGGAAAAGGAGCGACCGACAGATCGACCTCGGCCAGGAAAAGGCGAAAGGCGAACACACTCTAACTCCGATCAGGAAAAGACCTCGATCAAGTCACGGTCTTTAAGGAAAAAAACTTTTGAACTGGCAGCGGAAAGAGGGGCAACTTCTCTCAGCTCTTCGGATGAAGCTGAATCATCTCTTAAAGAAAATTACGCTTGTTTCAGAAGGAGGAGGGATAGAAAACGCTCCGTTTTCAAGGGGGAAAGGGGAAAGGGGAAAGGCCAGCTCTCGAAAAGTTCAAACTTTGCATACCCTAGGGGAATAACGGGGAGAAAGGGAACGCGTTTGGCAGGAAGAATGAATTCCCGAAAAAAACTTCCTTGTCGAGCCGCGCCCTGGAGGAGACCGAGGCGGGGGGCCGGGTTCAGAGGAAGAGATCGGGGGGGGAAAAGGCGGCATTGAAAGAGTTACGTTGGAGAAGCCTCTTCCCTTGAATTTCAGGAAGGGAGGAAAAAACAAGCGGGCCCTGTGAAACTTTTCAAGAGGAAGTCTTTCTGGGAGGAAATAATTTAACTGAAAGGTGGGACGGTTCGAAAACGATTGACCACGTCATAGCGCCGGAAGACTGCAGTCGCTCAGCCTGCGAAAGACGAAGCGCGCGAGCAAAAAAAAGAGGCCTGCTGCCAAGTCACAAGAGAAGGAGGGAGCAGATCGGCGTTCGCGTGTGGAGAGAGGGAGAAGGGGAAGGGGAGGGCGAGGTCGGTCGTATTTGTAGTGGCGTAGTATGCATTGAGAAGAAGAAAGAGGGGGGGGGCTACTCCATCAGCTGTGGAAAAGCTTAATCCGCTGATAAGTCTCATGTGGGCAGGCTCTATCGGAGGAAGAGGGGAAGAGGAGATCTACAGTTGATTAGGTCATGAAGAGAAAAAAAAAAAGTAGTTTGGGGGGGGGGGGGCACTTTCTATACCGCGTCCTAACATGAGACCCGCTGATGAGGGGAAAAGAGATAAATGAAAATCCCTAAGAGAGGAGGGGGAAAACGGTTTCGGGGTCATCGGCGGATCAAGGATTTCCTCAGGGGGGAAAGAAGCCATTATGTGTATGGAAAAAACGCTGCCTAGGGTAAAAAAAAAAAGAAATGATCTTTTTTTTGTGGGGGGGGGAGGGGACTTTTTCGGAGGGATTCTTTTCGAAAGTCACTGAAAGGAAAGGAGGCGACTTCATAAGGGGCCGTCAACGAGGAGTGATCACTCGACCGAATCAAAAAAGAGAAGGGCTTCAGAGGGGTTTCGACAAGGCCGGAAAGGAAGTACGGTCAAGGTGAAGTTCTTCCAAAAAAGGGGGTTTACCGTACACAGTTTAAGAAGGGGGCGACATTCTCTTCAATTGAGGAGAGGGAGGAAGTTTCATGTCACGGGAAAAAAAAGGGGCGTCTCTCTACATCCTTAGAGGGGAATTCAACCTTTAATGGCCAAAAGAAAGGGAAGTCAACTCAATCTTCTCTCGGCAAGGGAAGCCGTCCCGATCGGTAAAAGAAAACGTCGTGCATTTTCTGCATTGGAGGGGGTTTGGCAAGGAAGGCACGAGGTGGGACGAGAGGACGACTTCTCAGGAGCCAGAAGAGGGAGGGCGACATCGTCTGCACATGAAAAAAGTGAGAAAAATTTATCGCTCTAAAAAGGAGAACTCCCTTCCGGAAAGAATTGCGGCAGCATTCATCCGAGAAAAAAGGCCGCTCTAAAACAATCTTAAAAAAAAAAAACACTTCTCAAACTCAGGGGGTAGATCAGGGGTCTTCATCTCTCAGAAAAAGAAAAAAAAGGGAGAAAGAGATGAGTGCCGACAAGAGAGCTCTTGATTTTGCGCCGTGGGGAAAAAGAGCCGTACTATAGCGGCATAAGGGAAGGGGGACTTGGGGAATCGGGGAGAAAAGGGACCGGAGGGCGTTATTGGGGGAGGGGTCTCGTATCCATTTTAAGAGGGCATTTTTAAGAGAAAGGAGACGTGTCTAACGCTGCATTGATAGAGGAAAGGGATCGGTCGGATCATTGGGGAAAACCCGGTCCCTTCAAAGGAAGGATAAAATGCCGCTACGGGACGAAAAAAAAAAACCCGGTTGACCCTCGGGAAGGGGGGGGGGGGGGGGGGGGGGGGGTGGGGTGGGGGGGGGGGGGGGTTTGGGGGGGCTTTGGAATCCGTACTATGCGGAAAAACGGGAAGGGAGGAAGATTGGGTCCATATCAAGGGCGTCCTGCTCTCGAGGAGCCTCAAATTTTATAGGTGGGCCTAAAAGGTAGGAAAGGAGAAGTGCCGAGATTTTAAAAGCCTCCCAAACTTTTTAAAGGGGCTGTGAAAAGGTCTGAAGCGTCTTCAAAAAGAGGCTGACTGGACGGCCGGGGAGGGAGTCCTTATTCTTTAGGCCGAGGAGAAGGGGGCGGGGGTCTGACCCCGGCAGGGAGGAAGGAAGGAGCTCCGTGAAAAGAGCCTACTAAAGAATGATCTCATTGTTAGAGGGGAAAGAAAACACAGCCAAACCAAACCGGCGGGGAGAAGGAAGCTTATCTATTGAAAGAGGGGTCGTATGCTCTTTTTCGAAAACATCATTGTTGCGAGGGGAAAGAGGGAAAGAGGAGCGGTGCCGAAGGAAACGGGAAAGAGATCGGGATAGGTACGGGAAAGGGGGAAAAAAAATCTCAGGGTCTCCTGTGTCGTCAAATGGAAAAATAGCGGGTAAGCCTTTGCCAAGCGAAGGAAAAGAAAGGAAGGACCCTTAAGTAATCACCAAAAAAGGCATCTTTCGCCGCGAGAGAAAAAAAAAGGGGCCCGTCCTTGGCGAAGGGGGGGTGCATTCCGCTGTGTTCTGAGAAAAAAAGAGGGGGAGAAACATCCGCGTGTCGATCGTAAAGTTAAAGAAAAGCACCCGGCACCGATGGAGAGGGAAATAAACCAAAATCCGGGAAGAAAAAGGAAAGGAGCCGTCACACTGCTAAGAATGAGCTCCTCTCATCAATTTCACGGAGGGGGGTTAACTGGGGACATCAGGACCGCGCAGGAGGAGGAAGGAAAGTCTTTCCCGCGAAGGCGAGCGAACTGAAAGAAGAGGGGGGGGGGAAGAAGGAAACGGCGCAGGAAAGGTTTCAAGGCGCTTCTTCGTCGAACCGTAAAAAGGTAGATTCCATCAAAGATAGGGGAAAAAACAGGCACTTGCACCCTATCCGGGAAAAGGGCCCCTGTTTGCCGCCTATCAGAAAGACCGGCGAGCGGACGAATGAAGGTGTAAAACGGAAAACTTGGCAGCGTCTGACGAAGGAGGAAGGGTGCCATGCGGACGAGGTAGCGGGAAAAAAGGCGTCATTGAGAAAAGGTGAACGGTGCTTTCAAGCCTCGCCATTGGAAACCGTAAAACAGGCGGGCCCTGCGACGCTGGGCGGGGAAAGAAAAAGAGGAGGTCGGTCCTTCAGATCAGCGGGGAACGGCCCTAAAACGCGAAAAAGAAAAGGGGAAAAGGGGAGGGACCAAAGGACCTCATTCGCCGTGAAAATAGGAAGAGAGAGAAAAAGGGCGCTCGCCTTCTCGTTAAATAACAAAGCAAAAGCGGGTCTGCTTCATTTCACAAGGAAAAAGGAATTTATTGCTCTGTAGCTAGGATAGGACGAGGGGAGAACGGTGGGGGGGGGCCGAGTCATCGGGAGGGTCAGTATTTAGTGCGTAGGGTGGCGAATATCTACAAAGAGCTCCAGCAGCTTTTGGGAGGGCAAAACGAGATCAGCACTAACAACGGTCAGAAAAAAGGAAAAAGGGAAAGGCCTCGTATCGCGGCTGTCAAAGAGGGGAAACAAGTGGTTGATTAATTCCTTCCCGAAAAAGGTTCTTTGGCACGGTCAGTACCAAGCGATTGAATGGGCGGGGGGGGAAAGAAAAAAGAAGAGGAGAGCTTTTTGGTAAAGAGCTTCAATTCATCAAGTTTCTTTAGAGGGAGGCAAAAGGATGGAACCAATGGGGAATGCGCAGCTGAATGGGGAGGGGGAGAAAAAAGAAAAACCGATGAGGCGATAAGAGACTTGACTGCGGTTTGGATTTCTTACCAATGAGAGAGGGGGGGGGAGGGAAAGGTGCTCATCATTCAGAGGAGGAAAAAAGAGGGGGCAAGGCTCTCGACTCTTCAGAGGGAAAAAGGGGGTCACCGATCCGCTCATCCGGAGGGGGGGAGGGACTCCTCGGCCATAAAAAAGGGGGAAAGAGGAAGTCATAGGGGTTCGAAAGAGGTCCAGGTTGAAGACAGAAACATGCGGCCCACCGATGTGTTTGGGGTAGACAAGTTTGGGCGTTGCGCTAAGGGGAGATCTCGGCAATGCGTGACGAAGTGCCGTCTACACCAGAAAGCGGAGTAGCCGGCGAGAAAGAAAAAGGGGGCCCAATCTCGTAAAGAAGATTCCTCGGAAAAAACCGAGCGTTCCCGGAACCTGGGTTTCTCGGCTCAAAAAGGATTTTCCTGCATTGACAAAGGGTTTTTCCTTACGCAAAAGGGGGAACCTATCCCGAAGCGAGGAAACGGGCTATCAATGCCGCGGGAGGGAAAGAAGGGCAACATGCCAAGATAAAAATGTCTTGAGAAAATGAAAGAACATACGCCCTTCCGGAACAGAAAAAGGTAAAGGCAAGGTTCCTTCCGCGAGGGGGGAAGAGGACGCTCAGTAACGGGGAATGGCGCCCCCGCACCCCAGAGGGACGCCGCCTACATCTAATCTTTCGTCGAGGGAGTAATAACAAAAAGGAGTATTATTAAAATATTAGAGCTGGAACGGGAAAAAAGAGAGGAGGTCCTGCGTGATTTTGCGCCGTGGGTGGAATGTATTCTCTTTACTATATTTGCCAGAAAGGAACTTCCTTACGGAAGGGGGAGCTGTATCTGTTTTCCGGGAAAAGAGCGAGATGTTCTCTTATCTCATCTGAAAGGGAATTGGTATGTGCACCGACGGCATTGATAAGAGAGAAGGACTTCTGGATCGGGGGAGAGGACGTTGGTGGGGGTCAGCAAAATTCTAAACTGCTGAAAGGGAAAAAGAGAAAAATTCCGTACGTGGTGACCCTTTTTAACTCTCTTGGAGGATGCTTAACTTGCATGGGGGGGGAGCAGATCCAGTTGAATAATTTCTGATCGAAGGGAGAGGAGAAGCCAAAGGTGTAGACGGCTCGGAAAAGGAAGCCGTTTCATTGAAATCTCCGCTCCAAGCCCTAGGTGGTTTTCCGCCTTTTTGATCGAGTAGGAAAAAAGAAAAGTACTGACTGTACGAGAAAAAGAAGTTCTCTTCCGATGTCGGTGATAGTGTATCCATCCGGAAGCTTGAGGGTGCGGGAAAGGGAATTTCGCGACGTTGCCGCTTTCGACGATAGCCAGAAGATCCCTAAATGATCTCATTGGTAATCGAAGGAAAGAAGAAAAGGTCAGGATGATAACTATCTGGAAATCGCCATAATCGGTGGTCTATTTTGTAGGAGAAAAAATCACATGTGCTGGGGGGGGAAAAATTGGAATACCTGAGAAGGTTTCCAACCCTTTGACTGTCATGGCGGGGGAGGGGTGCAGGTATCTTAAGCAAAAAGAGAATAAAGAGAATGTTCGTCCCCAGAAAAGAAGGCTTACTCGGAACAATCTAATCGGGGGCAGCCGAGGGGAAAAGGAGGAACAGGAAACCCTTAACCAACTTGTTAGAGGAAGAAGGAGAAGACTCGATACGATCCTTCACAAAGTCCTTCCCAGTTGTGATCAGCTGCTTCTCAGGGGAGAAAAAAAGTAAAGGTATTAGCCCATAACGTGGAGAGTCTGTCGCACTCTGAAGAAGGAACGCTGAAACAGGGGAGAAAAAAATCTCCTCCAACATTCGAAAAACGCAAGATGAGCTAACTCGCTCAAAGGGAAGAGACCATTTGTGAACTGCAAAGGAAAAACGCGCTCTTCGTCTTTCCAAGAAAAGGAAGAGTTCGATTTTCAAGCGTCAGAGGAAAGCCGTTCGACTTCTTCTGAGGAGATCCGCGTTTGGCAAAAAGTCCAGTATTCCAAAAAACTGGAAGGTGCACGCATCGGAGAGGGCACCTCTTAGCCTAAGAGGGCAAGGGGGGGATGGCGGACGAGACAAGGGGGGGGGGGGATGCCTGTCGAGAAAAAACTTTCCATCGGGAAAAAAAGGATGCCGTGTTCCATGCGGACCGGAGAAGCAAGGAAAGAGCAATTAGCTCGAACCAGGAAGGGGAGGAGGGGACGCATCGGTCGGAATTGGAAAAGCGGCCCTGCGCGAGGGGGTGGTGTGCAATTCGGGGTCTTCAAAAGGGGGGAGACCGTGTGTGGGACTCTTCCAGGGGGGTAGACGAAGAAAGGGTTTACTTCACTTTCTCGGAAAACCTCGATAGTCAGGAACGTGCCTTCTCGGGAAAGACGAAGCGAGAACAGTTGTGGGTCCTGCTGCACGGCCAAAAGTGGTTCGGAGGCCTTTATCGTCAGTATAGAGTGGGAGGATTGGCGTCTCATGTCTCAGGAAGGGAAGTTTTAGAGGAGTCTCCTAGGGGGTCTTATTGGGGAATTCATTGCAAGATTCGACACGGGCCCCCCTGGGACTCAGAGGGGGGGGGGGGGCATAACACAGGGGAGGCCGCTGACAAGTCACAAAAAGTTCCCAGGGGAAGAGGGGGGAAGTTGACCCCGGAATCTACCGCTTTTTTTGAGTAAAATGGGGAAGCCGCGCTTTCCAAAGGGAAACGGTCTATTACCTTCGATTGGGAAACTCTTTATGGCTTTTTGTGTCAGAAAAGAGTCGTAAAATTCAACAACTTTTATCGGAGGAAGAGAAGGGGAAACGCTGGGAAAATGCTCAAGCCAGGAGCGAACCGATGATTTCTATAAGAAAGAGGGGGGTTTGGATTTGCTTACAGGAAAAAAATGGGGGGGGTGTTAGTCTGAAGGAAAGAAGAGCTTCATCGTAGGGCTGCTACGGAAGAAAAAGATCCGCTCAAAAAAGACCGGACCTCGAGGAATAAGGAATCTTGAGAAGACGACAATTCCGTCAGGGAAGGGAATACTCTATCATAACAGGCGCAAAAAATGTTTTTTGGGGGAAGGAAACGCGCTGGCGACCAGGGAGGGGGAGAAACGGAAAAACGGTTGTTCCCTTTCAAGGGGGGAAGGGGAGGGGCCGAGGCGAGTCACGGGAAGAGGTATGCCCCAATCGGAGTTCCGCCGAGGGACAAGTCAAGGAAAAAGAAGAGCGTTCCAAAAGTTTTCTCTGGCTTAAGGGGGGGCATTTTCTGCATTGTCCCGCACAGGGAGGGGAAAGGGGCAACAGAAGGAAGGGACTTTTTTAAACGATCCCGAAAGAAACGTAGGAAAAGGGGATATCAATGCCGGCGAAAGTCACATCAAAGGGGGATCCGCTAACTCCTCGACGATAAAAAAAAAGGAGGAAGTTCAAGGCAAGTCACTTCCCGCGACGTGGGGAAGGAAAGGGAAGGAAAGGCGCTAACAAGGGCGCCGCCGCACCCTACTGAAAAGGAAGAAATCGAATGCTTTCGCTTGGAAGATCAACACACCAACTTTTAGAGGAAAAGAGAGGGGAGGAAGGGGGGGAGAAAGAACGCTTCGATTTCGGCTGCGAGGAGGGGTTCTTGTCTCCACTATGTACGCCTGTAAGAGAAAGGCGGAATTTACTTGCCGGAACGGGGAAGGGTTGGTAGGGGATCTTCGAGAGGGAGGGGGAGCACAGAAGGCATTGGGTTGGTCATGTGCTCGGTGGGGGGGGACGAAAACGAAATTATAGCGGAGAATGATATCGGTAGGGGGAAGTCCTCCTCCCAGAAAAGGGAAGGCTCTACGTTGTAAGGGAGGTGAAAAGGGTCATTAAAAAAGGGAGGTGTTGGAATAAAACCCCTGGGAGGGAAAGGTACTTGTTTCCGGGAAGGTTAGAGCGGAACTGGGATTACGAAGATTGGGGATTTTTAAGAATGCCTGATACGTCTCGCGGGAGGGGAAGGAAGGGTAGACGAAAAACTGAAAACGGGCTCTCACGATGAGTGAAGGTTCGCCATCTCGAGGAAGAACTGTGTTCCGGTAAAAAAAAAAGGTTGTTTGGTTCGGCCGGAGGGAATTCAACCTTGGACCGAAAGGAAAGGCTACAACCAGTATTAATTCATGTAAGAGGGGTGGGACGAGATTTCGGGGGGAAAGAGGATGATCTTATCGGATTTAGGGGCAACGCGGATACTATTAAGAAGAGGTACCGGCCTACAAGAGATGATGAAAGGGGGAAAGATCGACCAGCAAATCCGCACCCAAAAACCACAGTCTTCCTTCTTCTCCGGGAGGAGTATCTCCCTCAAGGGAGTTTTCTTAGTTTGCGAAGAAGGGGGGGGGGGTGTCATTTCCCAGCGGGGGGAAAAAAGAGGGGCTGAAAAAAAAAATAAACTCGGGGAGCTAGATAGTTCAGGGGAAGGGGAGGGGAACAAAAAGATACATCAGCGGGGAGGTCTTCCCTCCTTCAAAAAGACCTTTCCAAAAAGCAGAGAGTGAGGGCCCTATAATAACTGGTTATATAGAAGGGAGGTCTGGAAACCTTCGAGACGAAGCATGCCCTCATGGGAAAAAGGGGATTTCGAAAAGCGTGTTCTAAAGAGGGGGTGTCCGAGAATTTTCTTCATTCTTCGGAAAGGGAAGGGAGCACGACAATACTACCGAAAGGAAAAAAGGAACCATTCCTCCTTCGACCTTCTAAGGGTCCTTATCTACTCTCTCAAAAGAATTTGGGGGCATCATACCCTCGGGAAAAGGGGATCGCGCGCTTCGTAGGGAAAAAAGTCTATCTAACTTAATATAGGGAAAAGATACCGTGGTCAATAATGGAGGGGAAACTTAAAGTTCCCTGGGTCCGTTACAGGGGCCAGATCTTAGACGAGGGAGCTATCTTGCCTCCAAGAAAGAGGGGTGCGAAGATCTTAATTAAATTCGGCCGAAGCGGAAAGGGTCAATTCAGCGGGGAAGTCTCCTCTCGGCGTCGGAAGAGGAAGGGATTTAAGGAGCTCTCTGGGAAAGGAGGCAGGGAAGAAAAGGAAGTGACGGTGCTAAAAGGAAAAAGAAGAGAGGCGTGCATACACGGCCTCTGAGGAGAGTGCAATTCGGTCTTCAAAAGCTGAAACGTCAGGAAAAAAAGCGGAAGGGCGAATCAGTGATTGACCCTTCCGCCGTGAAAGAGAAATCGGGGCGCCTGCTCGGAAGACGAAAGAACTGCGGGTCCTGCATGGCCAGTTAGACCTGGGGAGTAGCTCATGATCGCGTTCAGAGGTGGGGGAGGAGAGAGGGCGAATGGTTTTGAGGGGAGAATCGGGGTAAGTGCGTAATGTTGATGCAGTGAAGAGGGGAGAAACACCACAGTTGAGCATGAACCCGCGGAAAAGGGGGAAAAGACAAAGCACTAACAACGGGCAGGAAAACTCTTCTGCGAAGGCCCGTCTCTCTACCCGTGGGGAGCAAGGGGAAAGAGAAGCCAGCCCGTTCGTTTGAAAGGGGAGAGGAAAGAGAGGATTGAAGGCGGGAAAAAAAGAAAGGATTTCTTTTTTGTCATAAAAGAAGAGTGACTCTTTCAACGGTTTCGGGTGGAAGATCCGTATTTCACGCTGGGAAGGGAAAAAAGGTCGCAACTGCCTACGAAACCGATGATTGCGAAGGTTGGGTTGGATTGGGGGAAAGGGGAGTAACCAATGCTATATTGTAGGGAGGGGGGGGCCGGAAAGGCGTGCTTAAGCAAGCGGGGCACGGAGGAGACATCGGAAGCCAATCAGGATGGATACCCGACCGAAGGAAGAAACCGACTCGGAAGGAAGGTCGACAAGGCCGTCCAGTCAGTAAGGGGGCTTGTTTAATACTCGATCAGAAAAGAAGTCCGAAGTTGGGCGGCGCGCGGGGAGAAATCGGCATGGAGGAGAAGGTTTTCAGTCAGACGGGGAGGAGCGTCTAATCCTTCGAGGAGAAGGCCAGGGCCCAATCTTCGTAACTGATCGGCACGCCTCGGCCAAAGGGGAAAAGTCAACCGAGCGTTCCCAAAGGCTCACCACGTCGGGTCTTTTCTGCAGGGCGACTTTTGCAGTACCGGAGACGGGGAAAACCTCTACGACGAGAAGGGAGAAGAGGTCAGGCCGGAGGGAGGAGTCGGGCACATGGCCAAGTCCAGAAGCAACTCTCGACGATCCCAATAACGAGGAGGAAAAGGGCAAAAGAAAAGTGAGGTCCTGGAGGGTCCTCTAAAAAGGAAAAGGAAAAATTGCGAAACACCCACGTCGCAAACTCCGAGAAGAGGAGGATTTCGATATTGGTCAGGAGAGAAAAAACGGATTAGTATTAGACAGCTCTATTTCTGCGGCGCAAGGGAAAAGTGGGGAGGCGACCTATTTATTCTCCTTTACTATAAAAAAAAAAGGGCGGCGGGAAACGAGGAAAGTTACTGGGAAAACGGTTCTCTTAAGGCTTTTTTGGAAAAGTGAGAAGCCATTTTCTCAAGGCCTTTTTAGAACTGGGGGCACGAAGAGTCTAAAAAAAATTGATACGGCTGCAAGGGGGGTCGTGTGATCGTTTTAAAGGGACAAACGAGACGTGTTGGTGCCGGTACGGAAGAAAAAAGATGCGGGCAATGCAGAAATGTTGGAAGCCGAGAAACCAAGGGACTTTGTCTATGAGGGGAAAGCCAGCCCTTTATCGCTAAAAGAGGGGGAAAGCCCGGGTTGAAGATTGCTGAAAAAAAGAGAAAAAATCCAAATTTTTCTACGTCCTTGACCGGGAAGAAAGAAAATTCATGTGCCGATCGCCAGTCCGAAAAAAAAAAGGGGGCGGTAAAAAAAAAAGGGGCCGCCTTTTCTGATCGAGAATTTGTCCTTACTGAAAAAAGGGTCAAACCCAAATCCTTCTTCCGAGGTCGGTAAAAGGGAAGGGTCGGTGAGAAGGCTTGCTCGTGGATTCTGTGAATAGTCTCCTGTTGCTCTGTCGAAAAAGTACCGGGGAAAATCCCTCAATGTCATGAAGGGGGGGAGAGGAAGGCAAAATCAAACCAAAAACCGCCTAAAGATTATCTATCTGCCCATCATCGGGGAACTCATTTCTGGCGTAAAAGGAAGAAGGACGCAACTCAACCTTTGAAACTCGTCATCGCGGAGGGGAAGAGGGAGTATGAAAAAAGCAGCCAAAAAAAAAGGACCCGCCTTCAAATCGGAACCTTTGCCAACGAACGGGAGGAAAGAAAAGAGACCAAAAGGGTAGATTAGCCTTGCATGAGTGCAGAGGGAAAATGCCCCCTGGGGAATGCCGCGTTGTTATTGCAAAGGACGGCTTCCCTGTGTTCTGCTCAAAGGCCTGGAAGATCTCTCGCACGCATCACCGGAAAAAGGGAAAAAGAAGAGACAGGGGCTCGGCCCTCAAAAAAAAAGGGGGGGGCTACCTGGACCGGGATCCGGACTCAGAAGGGCCGTAGGAAGGAATACCCCGCAACAATCTCTCGCCTTCGTCTGAAAAGGGGGAATAGAGGTCGATTTCACGGGCGCAGAGGAAAGAAAGTGACTTCGAGGAATCTTCGGAGGAGCGTTTTTCCTGGCCGAAAAGGGAAAAGACGGAAGACCGAACTTGCCCCCGTAGAGAAAGCCGCAGGGCCGCTTTTTGGGGGGGGAGGGAAGGGGGCCTATGGCGGAAGCAAAAGAAGGGGTGAACGGCCTCCGCATTTCCAGCTTCTCAGAAGGGTCGGGATGGCCGGGGAAAAAATGGTAGCAGCGTCATTTGAGCGAGACTCGGGGATTGGCAATCCTCCTGTCCTGATTTCAAGGAAAAGAGAAGGAGGGCCCTGGGGAAAAGGGGTTCATTCGTTCTTCAAGGGAATACTGAAAGGAAGGTTCGACTAATAAGTAAGGGAGGACCATCTTCGCAAAAAAAAATCGTACCGAGTCAGAGGGGGCCTTCTCTGGAAAGTGACTAAGCAGCGGGGGAAAAGGTGGAAATGCGGGCAGGAGAGTCACAAGTTGTGAGGGGAAGACTCAGGATCGGCGTTCGCGTGTGAGAGGGGGTTAGGGACCGAGGGAGATCGTCTGTCGTATTTGTAGGGGAGGGGGGAAAGTTCGACGAAGATTCGACAAGGGAAGCAGCTTTTTTTGAGGGCAGAAGAAAAGCCACTAACAACTGGCATGACTGGGGGGCATGCACTACGCGAAAAAGAAAATTGCCCGTCTATCTAAAATGGGGGGGACGATCGCCTGCTGCCTCGTAAGAGTATGGCCGGGAAAAAGTAGACCCGCTTATGACTTTTGTCAGACAGGAAACAGAAGATCGGGGGGAGAAGGAGACGAGAAGAAACGGTTCTTCTCTGAAGGGAAAAATATTTCACGCTGGTGAAAGGAGGGGGGGCGGGGGCAACTATCCACGACCCTATGATGAAGAAAGGAGAAAGAATGGGTTGGATTGGGAGGGATATCATTTAGGGATTTGTTCGCGTAAGGGAAGGCGCTCACTCGCATTTGCCGGCACCGGGGAAAAAGAAGAAGGATGTGATCAACCGGAAAAAAACCATACCGACCTCTTAAGTACTGGGATAAAACTTCCAGTCAGTATCGTGTCCAAGGGGGAAGAAGAAGAAAGAAAGGCCGCACTCCCAAAAAAAAGGGGGGAGGACACAGTTTGGGCGGCGAAGGAAAATTCTTTCGCGGGAAAAAGGGAAACGCACAGGTGGCGGATGCGCGAGCAAGAAGGAAAGGACTTCAACAGGTATGGAAAAGGAAGAATGCATCGTTCGCGCCTCAAGGAAAACGTTCCCCCGGGGTTTCTCAGTAGAAAAATCGGGCATTTCTGCATTGGAACCCCGGGGAGAGGGAGGAACGGGGGGCAGACGAGGGGAAAAAAAAGATCCCTACGAAGGTCGGTGCCGCGTTCTACTCGGGGGAGAGAAAATTAATGGAGTGGATCCGCGAACTCTCACGAGAAAGAGAAGACCGGACAAGAAAGGCAAGTCATCACTTCCAGAGGCTTCTCTAACGCGAGAAAAAAAACAGGCGCAAACTCGCCCGCCGAAAATAGAAATTTCGAGAGGAGAGAGAAAAAAAAAAAACAACGGAGGAAAGAAAGACCAAGAGCGAAGCTTCGATTTCGAAGGGCTCCACTCTGTATTCGGAAGAAGAAACGGAAGGGTGCTCTGGAACGTGTCTCGGGTAGAGGGGAGGGGAAGGTTTGGGAGAGTCGAGAGAAGGGGGGGATCGCATTTTCCTCAGGGCGACTATTCGACTCGGCATTGGGAGAGTGAACGCTCGACTGTGGTGGCCGGGCCGGGCAGAAGGAGGGAGGGGAAAGGAAGAAAATGCCTCGACGTGGGGAAAAAGGGGAAGGGGGGGGGGGGGAGGGGGGGGGGGGGGGGGGGGGGGGGGGGGGGGGGGGGGCGAGAGGGCGTTTCCGGGAAAAGGGGAGGAACGTGCAGTTACGAGATTGGAGAATTGCTATCGCCGGAAGGGAAAAAGAGAGCCTGAACTGAAACCTTCGTCCCGGCACGAATGGGGGGAAAGAGAGAAGAAGCAACGTGTGAGGGGGGGGGCGGCGCCCGAAAAAAAAAAAGAAACCCCGTCCAAAAAAAAAAAAAAAGGGTTCTTATCATTTCGGAGGGAGGGGGGAAAGTAAGGACCGGGAAGGGGGGGGAGAACCCCCTATGAAGTCATGGAGCTATCACATCCTGAGGCTTGAAGAGGATGGGAAGCAAAGGCGATGAAGGGAAAAAGCCCGCTTCTACTATGAACCGTGAACAATCCCTCAATGAGGGGGGGAAGGATCAAAAATCGCAACCAAACCTCTTCATGAGGAGAAAAAGGAAAATACATCTGGTGAGGGGTGGGAGGCCCACATCATGGGAGGGGAAAAGGGCAATGCCTAGACAACCTTGTTTTAACGCGTCATAGGGAGGGCAGGTAGTCTGACCAAAAGAAAGAAAAAGTTCGTCCCCGTCCTTCAATGAAAAGACAACTAATTGCATCCTCTATGGAGGAAAAAAGAGAGAAACCAAAAATCTTGCGCACCGCGAGGCGAGAAAACAAGGGAAGGAAGGGCCCTTTGGGGGGGGGCAGTGATCAAGGAACCTCTTTTTCTGGCAGAGAAAGGGGGGGAAGACCCGCCCTTTTCCGATCTTCGGAGGGAAGGGGGGGAAAAGGAAGCACTACAATACGACAGGAAAAAAATAAAACATCCGCCTCGACCTGCGAAGAAAAAAGGATCGCTCAGGTCACTCCGTGAAGGAGGGAAAGAAAACGACAGGGCTCGCTCGCCTTCGGATGGAAAGGCAGGCAATGAATACTCTAGTCAAAAACGCGCAGTGAAAGTTGGAAGGTCGATAAGTCGAACCTTCGCGTGGGGGGGGAACCATTATTACCCGCGATAAAAAGAAAAAGGTGGCACCTATCTTGAGGGGAAAAAAGATGTTTGCCGCCTATCTGAAGCTTAACATCAAGAAACTTGGACTTGTCGAGCCGTCTGCCCATGACAGCGGCTCCTCAAGGGGGGAGGAAAGGGGTTCTCATCGGACGATGGAAGAAAAGACGGCATTGAGCTCGAAAGGGACTGTTTCTTTGAAGGAAGGATTAAAAAACAGCGTTCCCTGCCTCTTTCGCAAGAAGGGGGGAGTCTTGATAAAGGGGGGAGTTTAAAGGGTACTGGTCAATTGACCACTTGCGAGGGGCCGTGGGACCCTTCCTGGAGAGAGAAGAAAAAAGAACGCGGTAACTAACTAATGCGGCGAGACCGGGGCCCTTTCGGGGTAAGAAAAAGGGGAAAAAAGGTCGACGGCTTACCTTTATCGAGGGGAGGGGGCGTCTCATTTCTCATGCTTATTGGGGGAGGGCGGTCTATTGGGGGGAAGGAAAGTTGATGCAGTGCGAAAGGAAGAAGAAATGTGTTCTACTCCATCATCCTTCTTGGGGGGAACTCTTAATCCTCTTATCAAAAAAAAAGGAAAGAGAAACGGGTCCTTCTCTTATCTCGAAAGGATTGGCCCTGCTCATAGAGGGGCCTCCTCTTCTGAGAAAAGGTGGGGGGGGGGGGAGATTCCCAGTCGATTGGGGAGGGGAAAAGAAAAGGAGACCTGGCGCTGATGAAAACTTAACCTACCTATCTAGGAAGAAGGGGGGGTCGGAGGAACTCAGTATTCAATCGCGGGGAAAGGAAATCAATGATGTGGGCTGTCGAGAATGATTGCATAAGATAAAGAAGGGTTTGGGGGTGGCTACAAGATCCATTAGATCATTGAGGGATGTGTGAGGAAGGGCGGATAGGCGACAGCGGGAAAGGCGCGACCTTCATCGCATTTGCCGGCAAAAAGGAGGTTATCACCGACAGAAAAAAAAAATACCGACTTGAATGCCTGTCAGAGGGGGGGGGGGGAGAAGTCCATTAGAGAGAAAACGCATCAGAAATGCGGCAAAGGGTTTACCTACACATTTTTTGAGGAGAAAAAGGGTCGTGCTTTGGACGAAGGGGTGGGAAGGCCGTAGAAGGGCGGAGCGCGGACAATTCTTTCACATTGTATGGAGAAAGAAAGTCGGGAAACCGACCACGGCAATGACACCGTCCCGAGGTTAAAAAGGGGAGAGGGGACCACCACGGAAAAAGGAACGCCGCGTTCTACTTTGGATGGGGGACGATTTTAAACTATCCCTAAGGGAAAAGGGATCAATCAAAAAGTTCGACTCGTCGGGCAAATGACAAGGAAAGGAGAGAAAAAAATTTATACGAGATCGATATCCCAAAAAAAAAAAACTATACCGAAAACGCGAAAAGTTGCATATTATTCCGCTCTAGTAACGGAATAAAAAAACACCACAGGCGGCAACCGAAGGCTTTCGC